>FTKM01001950.1_pt2 | contig 369635 bp, 306 predicted proteins | sample 1658051 | NCBI WGS metagenome assembly FTKM01 (sample SAMEA3914794, study PRJEB12502) | metagenome | biome: forest; material: soil | place: Canada | collected 2011-07-05 | depth 0.1 m | reverse complement strand
CGCGCACGTTTGCGCGTAAGCCTGCGCGGCGCTTGAGCGCCAAAAGAATGAATTTCCGAACGCCTTTGCGTTCGGCAAGGCCGACCGGCCGCCGCGCACGTTTGCGCGTAAGCCTGCGCGGCGCTTGAGCGCCAAAAGAATGAATTTCCGAACGCCTTTGCGTTCGGCAAGGCCGACCGGCCGCCGCGCACGTTTGCGCGTAAGCCTGCGCGGCGCTTGAGCGCCAAAAGTATAATGAATAGGTATGCAGTGCGTTGACAGGGCAACTGTATCCACTTCTATTGCAGCAAAAGTCGGACAAGCGGAGAGGATAGGATGATGATCAACAGCAAAAGGCTTCGCCATCTGTTGCCCATGGCCGCTTCGCTGCTCGCCCTGACGGCGGGCGCTACCCAGGCCAAACCGATGGACCGCTTCGTCCTCGACCATGACGGCATCCGCCTGGAAATCAGCGCGCCGCGTGCCGACATCGTCCGCATTCGCGCCGGCAAGGACACCCTGCCCGAAGACGCGTCGTGGGCCGTACCGTCCGACGTGCGCAGCCATCACCTGCCGCTCGACGTGGTCGAGCAGAACGGCGCCGCCGACATCAGCACCGGCGCCGTGCATGTCCATCTCGACGAAAATACCCTGGCCATCACCGTGCTGGACACGTCGGGGCGGGTGATCCTGGCCGATGCGCCGGGCCAGGCCTTGCGCTTCGAGAATGGCGGCTTTCGCCTGCGCAAGGCCATGCCGGACGACGAACATTTCTTCGGCCTGGGGGACAAGACGGGCCCGCTCGATCGGCGCAATGCCGCGTTCCAGCTGTGGAACACCGACAATTTCGGTTTCGGCGTGTCGACCGATCCGCTTTACAAGTCGATCCCCTTCGTCATGGGCGCCGACGAGAGCGGCCACGCCTATGGCCTGTTCCTCGACAACACCTACCGCACCTTTTTCGATTTCGGCCAGAGCGAGCGCAGCAATTTCGACCTGGGCGCCGAGGGCGGACCGGTCGACTACTACATCATGGCCGGCCCCGATCCCAAGGCGGTCGAGGGGCAATATGCCTACCTGACAGGCGCGGCGCCGCTTGCCCCCTTGTGGACGCTGGGCTTCCAGCAATCGCACTGGAGCTATATGACGCAGGGCGAGGCCGAGGGTATTGCCGATCGCCTGAAGGCCGACAAGATACCGGCCGATGCGCTCTATCTCGATATCGACTACCAGGACCGCGACCGACCGTTCACCATCAATAAGCAGGCCTATCCCGACATGGCCGGCCTGGTGCAACACCTGAAGGCAGACGGCATGCATTTGGTGTTGATCACCGACCTGCATATCGCCTATGCCCCGGACCAGAACTACGCCGCTTACGACAATGGCACCAAGCAGGGGCTTTGGGTGCGCAAGGCCGACGGTTCGACCTTTGTCGGGCCGGTATGGCCGGGCGACGCCGTCTTTCCGGACTTTACCCGGCCGGCGGCGCGCGACTACTGGGGCACGCTCTATGCCGGTTTTGCCAAGGACGGCGTCGCCGGCTACTGGAACGACATGGACGAGCCGTCGGTCTTCAAGACGCGCAGCAAGACCATGCCGCTGGACAATCTCGACCGCATCGAGGAGCCGGGCTTCGCCCCGCGCGACGCCACCCAGGCCGAGATCCACAACGTCTTCGGCATGCTGAATTCGCGCGCCACCTATGAGGGCGTGCTGAAGCTCAATCCCGACCAGCGGCCGTTCGTGCTGACGCGCGCCTCCTATGCCGGCGGCCAGCGCTATGCCGCGACCTGGACCGGCGACAATTCGTCGAGTTGGGCGCACCTGAAGCTGTCGGTGACGCAGCTGAACAATCTCGGCATTTCGGGCTTTGCCTATTCGGGCGACGATATCGGCGGCTTTGCCGGCGATGCGCCGGCGCCGGAGCTGCTGACCCGATGGATCGAGATCGGCGCCTTCAATCCGATCTTCCGCGACCACTACCAGAAGGACAAGGCGCCGCAGGAGGTCTGGGTCAACGGGCCGGACCAGGAAGCCATCCGCCGCCGCTATATCGAGGAACGCTACCGGTTGATGCCGTACATTTACGGCCTGGCGGAGGAGAATTCACGCACCGGCCTGCCGATCATGCGCCCGGTCTTCCTGAACTATCCGCTGGTGCTGGGCAAGGGCGACCGGCTGGGCGAAAGCCAGGACCAGTTCATGCTGGGCGGCGACCTGTTGATCGCGCCGTCGCCGACGATGGAATCGCCGGCGGCCTATACGGTCAACCTGCCGGGTGCGGGCTGGTACGACTACTGGACCGGCGCCAAGATGGCGGCCGATACGGTGCTGGTGACGCCGAAGCTCGATGTGCTGCCGGTCTATGTCCGTCCGGGCGCCATCATTCCCAAGCAGCCCCTGGTCGAAAGCACGATGCAGACGCCAAAGGGCGCGCTGGAACTGAACGTCTACCCGGGCGACGACTGTCACGGATCGATCTACCTCGACGATGGATCGAGCTTTGCCTATCGCAAGGGCGTGTTCCTGCGCCAGGGCGTGAGCTGTGACGCCGGCAAGATCGCGTTTTCGGCCCGCGAAGGCAGCTACAAGCCATGGTGGACGGGGATCAATGTGGTGATCCACGGTTGGACGGGTGCGGCGCCATCCGTGACACTCGCCGGCAAGGCTGTGCCGGTGACGATGGACGCGGCGGCGCAGACGGTGACGATCGCGCTGCCGGATATGGCGAAGGCTGGGGAAATCCATATAGCCAGCAAATAACTCTCCTCCCCATTTGAACAAAATGGGGAGGAGAGTGACTTCCGACACAAACTGCGCCATATCAAAGCCATGGCATCCTTTATCCTGGCTTTCGATCAGGGCACGACGTCCAGCCGCGCCATCGTCTTCGACGGCGAGGGCCAGGTGCGTGGGCAGGCGCAACGTGAGTTCCGCCAGATCTTCCCGCAGCCGGGCTGGGTCGAGCATGATCCGCGCGATATCTGGTCGACGCAGTTCGGCACCGCCCAGGAAGCTGTTGCCGCGGCCGGCCTGCGCGCCACGGATATCGCCGCCATCGGCATTACCAACCAGCGCGAAACGACCCTGATCTGGGATCGCAAGACCGGCAAGCCGATCGCCAACGCCATCGTCTGGCAAGACCGCCGTACCGCCGGCATTTGCGACCGGCTGCGCGCGGAAGGCCGCGAGGATCTGATCCGGCACAAGACCGGCCTTCTGCTCGACGCCTATTTCAGCGGCACCAAGATCGCCTGGCTGCTCGATAATGTACCGGACGCGCGGGTGAAGGCGGAACGTGGCGAACTGGCCTTCGGCACGGTCGATACCTGGCTGGTGTGGAACCTCACCGGCGGCGAATTGCATGTTACCGACGCCTCCAATGCCAGCCGCACCCTGCTTTACGACATTCACGCCGGCGATTGGGACGACGAATTGCTGCGCACAATAGGCGTGCCGCGCAGCCTGTTGCCGCAGGTCCGTAACAGCAGCGAAATCGTCGGCGAAACGGCGCCGGGCCTGTTCGGCGCGCGCATCCCGATTGCCGGGATTGCCGGTGACCAGCAGGCGGCGACGTTCGGCCAGACGTGCTGGGCGCCGGGCCTTGCCAAGAATACCTACGGTACCGGCTGCTTCATGCTGATGAATACCGGCGACGAGGCCGTGCCGAGCGGGAACCGCCTGCTGACCACGGTGGCCTGGCAGATGGAAGGCAAGCGCACCTATGCGCTCGAGGGCTCGGTCTTCGTTGCCGGCGCCGTGGTGCAATGGTTGCGCGACGGGCTGGGGATCATCCGCTCCAGCGACGAGATCGAAGCCTTGGCCGCCAGTGTGCCGGACAGCGGTGGCGTTTATATGGTGCCCGCCTTTACCGGTCTGGGCGCGCCGCATTGGGACGCCTATGCGCGCGGCACGATGCATGGCCTGACGCGAGGCTCGACCAAGGCGCATATCGCGCGGGCCGCGCTGGAATCGATCGCTTTTCAGTCGGCGGAGCTGCTGGACGCCATGCAGAAGGACAGCAATGTTGCGTTGCGGCAATTGCGCGTCGACGGCGGCGGATCGCGCAACAATCTGATGATGCAGTTCCAGGCGGATATCCTGGGCGTGCCGGTGATGCGGCCAAAAATGACCGAGACGACGGCGCTCGGCGCGGCCTATCTCGCCGGCCTGGCGGTCGGTATACAGCGGGAGGGCGGCTGGAATACGCGTTGGCCGCTCGATCGCACATTTGAGCCCGCCATGTCCGCCGATGAACGCGAAAGCCGTTTGGCACAGTGGCGCAAGGCCGTCGACCGAAGCCTGGATTGGGCGCAATGAGCGATCCGCGTCCGGATGTGCTGCGTGTGGCCACGAAGGATGTCGTGTGGGACGTCATCGTCATCGGCGGCGGCGCTTCGGGCCTGGGTGCGGCGGTCGAGGCGGTGACGCGGGGCTACAAAACGCTTTTGCTGGAGGCCCACGACTATGCCAAGGGCACCAGCAGCCGCTCGACCAAGCTGATCCATGGCGGCGTCCGCTATCTGGCGCAAGGCAATCTGCACCTGGTGCGTGAAAGTCTGCACGAGCGTGGCGTTTTAAAGCGCAACGCACCGCACCTTGTGCATGACCTGGGCTTTCTGGTGGCGGCCTATCGCGCCTGGCGCATTCCGTTCTATGGCGCGGGCCTGAAGCTCTACGACGCCCTGGCCGGGCGGCTGAACCTGCGCCCGAGCCGCTGGCTCGATCGCCGCGGCGCGTTGAAGGAGGTGCCAACCCTGAAGGCGCAGCATTTGCGCGGCGGCGTTCTCTATTTTGATGGCCAGTTCGACGACAGTCGTCTGGCTGTCGCCCTGTTGCGCACCTTCGAAGACCATGGCGGCGTGGCGCTGAACGCCGCGCCGGTGACGCAATTGCTGCAGGAAAGCGGCCGTATATCGGGTGTGTGCCTTACCGATGCCGAGACCGGCCAAAGCCATACGGTAAAGGGTAGGGCGGTGATCAATGCGGCCGGCATCTTTGCCGACAGCCTGCGCCGCATGGACGATCCGAGTGCCGAAACCCTGCTGTCGCCGAGCCAAGGCGTGCATATAATTGTTGCGCAGCATTTTTTACCCGGCCGCACGGCGCTGATGGTGCCGAAAACCGACGACGGCCGTGTTCTGTTTGCCGTGCCGTGGCACGGACGGACGCTTATCGGGACGACGGATACGCCCGTGCCGGACATTTCCCTGGAGCCGCGGGCGCTGGACGGAGAAATCGACTTCATCCTGGCCACCGCGGCGCGCTATCTCGATCCGGCGCCTACGCGCACCGATATCCTCAGCGTTTTCGCCGGGCTAAGGCCCCTGGTCAAATTGCAGGGGGCGGCGGACACCAAGACCCTGTCGCGCGAACATACGATCCTCGTGTCGGGGAGCGGCCTTGTCACCTTGGCCGGCGGCAAGTGGACGACCTATCGCCGCATGGGCCAGGACGTCGTCGACCGCGCCGCCGAGGTGGCCGGCCTGGCCCCGACGCCGAGCCGTACGGAAGATCTGCGTCTGCATGGATGGTCGCCGGATCTCGACGTCTATGGCAGCGACCGCGCCGGCGTCCAGGCCTTGCCGGGGGCCGATGTCTTGCTGCACCCCAACTTGCCTTATGCGGAGGCAGAGGTGCGCTGGGCGGCGCGGTATGAACAGGCGCGCACAGTGGAAGATGTGCTGGCGCGGCGGACGCGGGCCCTGTTGCTCGACGCCGCGGCGGCCGTGGCGATCGCGCCGCGCGTCGCCGAAATCCTGGCCGAGGAGCTGGGCCGCGATGCCGACTGGAAAGCCTTGCAAATCAAGGCTTTTACCGACCTCGCTCAAATCTACCGCGTTTAGATCGTCACGATTTATGATGTGGTCGATCATATAGAGGGACGAAAATGCAATAAGAGGCTTGGCCAATTCGTGCGACTGTGGCATGACTTGCCTGACAACTCTGAGACAAGAGGAGGAAACATTATGGGTAAATTCCGCTTCGGGCTGGCCTTGGCCGCCGTTTTAAGCTTGGCAAGCGTTGCGCAGGCGCAGGATATTAAACTCCAACCGGGGCAGCCATTGCCGCCCCCGCCGCCCGGCCAGGACAAGCCGGCAGCCTTCGCCACGATCGCCCCTTACCGTTACAATGACGTGCTATGGGAAAACGACCGCACGGCGCACCGCATCTACAGCACCGACCTGGAAGTGCCGCAGCCGCCGTCATCCTCGGGCATCGACGCCTGGGGCAAGAATGTCCGCTGGCCGTTCATGGAACGCCAGCTGCACGGCGGCGACCAACACCAGTATCATGGCGAGGGGCTCGACTTCTACGACGTCGACACCTTCCGCGGCATGGGCGGGCTGGGCATCTGGTATGACAACAAGCTCTGGGTGTCGCGCAACTACGTCCACGCCAAGATCCTCAATCCCGGCCCGAAGGTGGCCAGTTTCGAGGTCAATTACGCGCCGTGGCCGGTCGATGTCGATCGCAAGGTCTGGGAAACGCGCCGCTTTACCCTGCCCATGGGCACCAATTTCACGCGTATGACGTCGACGATGAATTCCGACAAGCCGGGCGACCTGGTCGTCGGCATCGGCATCAGCAAGCATCCGACGACCGGGGCCAACGGCACCTTCGAAGCGGACAAGGCCACCGGCCGCTTCGTCTGGTGGGGGCCGCAGGTGCCGAACAAGGGGACCATGGGCGTCGCCGTCATGGTCGATCCGAAGCAGATCGTCGATGTCACGGCCGACCAGGACAATTACATCGTCCTGGTGCGCGTCACGCCGGGCAAGCCCTTTGTCTACTATGCCGGCTCGTGCTGGTCGCAGGGTTTGGATTTCCATACCAAGGCCGACTGGGACGCCTATGTCGCCTCCGCGCCTCAGGATTTCGATCCGACGCACGATTGAGGGCTGGAAAAGGCAATCGGGTCTGGGCTAGAGACGAGGGTTCAGGGACCCTATTGAACTTGGCCCGAGCCTTTTCGTGAAAACACCTGTCGGGTCTCGCGGCGTGCGTCGCGGGGTCCGACCTTATGTTTCAACGCGGGGCGGGCCGGAAAGACGTGTCGATGACCGGCGTGGATGGAACGGCAAAACGCGTCACCGCGCGAACGCGTGAGTGGCGAAACGTCGACTATGCGACGTTCCACAATGACATTCGTCCGCTGAACCGGCCGGCCGTTCTGAAAGGCCTGGTCGGGGAGTGGCCCGTCGTCCGCGCCGCGAGACAATCGCGGCAGGCGCTCCTCGACTACCTTCGCGCGCGCGATACGGGCACGCCGGTGGAAACCTATTTCGGTCCGCCGGCGATCAAGGGCATATTTGCCTACCAGGACGACGTCAGCGGCTTGAACTTCGACCGCCGCTTGCAGCCGTTCAGTGAAACCATGGCGGCCGTCGTCGCCATGGCCGACACGGCCGAGGCGCCGGCGCTGTTCTCGCCGGGCACGATGGGAACGAACCTGCCCGCGTTCTGCCGCGAGAACACGCTCGATATCCTGAAGGACGCCGATGTGCGGCTATGGGGCGGCAATGCGGTCACCACGGCGACGCATTACGATACGATGGACAATGTGGCATGCGTGGCCTTGGGGCGCCGGCGGTTCACCCTTTTCCCGCCGGACCAGTTGCGCAATCTTTATATCGGGCCGCTCGACCTGACGCCCGGCGGCATGCCGACCAGCCTGGTGCGCATCGCCGACCCGGATCTGGAGCGTCATCCCGACTATGCCAAGGCGCTGGCCGCGGGCGAATCCGCCGAGTTGGAAGCCGGTGACGCGCTCTTTCTGCCGGCCTATTGGTGGCATAATGTCGAATCGCTGGAAGCGGTCAATCTGCTGGTGAACTTCTGGTGGCTGGACGCGACCCTGCCGTCGGCAACCCCGTTCACCGCCCTGGCGCACGGCCTGCTGGCTATATCGAGCTTGCCGGCAAGCCATCGCGAAGTGTGGCGCCAGATGTTCGACCACTATGTCTTCCAGACCCAGGGCGAGCCTGTGCCCTACCTGCCGCCCGAGCGCCGCGGCATGCTGGGACCGATGACCCCGCAATTGCAGGCCTATCTGAAGACCCAGATCATCCGCTCGATGACCCGGGCGCTACCTAAAGCCATACGCGAGCAGATCCAAAGCTGGATGATGTCGCCGCCGAAGGCCTAGGCCTTTAAGCTGAACACCTTCACGCCATGTTTCGGCACGTCCGCCGAAACCGCGCCGTTGACGTCGCCGAGATCCTGGCGCGCCCATAGGTCGCGCGCCTTCGCCGTCCTCAGCCCGATCCGGCCAAGGTCGAAAGAGACGCTGCCGTCGGCATCGGCGGTGTTGAAGATCGCCAGGTAGTGCACGCTTTTTTGCGCCGCATCGGCCGTCCAGATATTCCAGCCATCGGCCAGGAAGTGCGACCGGTTGTTGCTGGAATGCTGGTTGATGGCCAGGATCTCGTCATTGGTCAAGAGGTCGAGCGTCCACGGATCGAGTTGGCGCAGATCACCGCCCATGATCAGCGGCGAGCGCGCCATGCACCACAGCGACATCAGGGTGCGTTGCTCATCGTGGGTGAACTTGGTGTCGCTTTGGCCCAGGCGCAGCTTGCCCAGCGGCAGCATGTCGGCGTCTGGCCAGGCGCCGGGCTTGCGGTGGCTGTTCCAGTTCTCCAGCCGGGTGAATTGCGGCTTGAGCAGCGCCCAATCGTCCCAGAAATCGTCGCTGATGCGCCACATCTGGGCATATTGCGCCACATGGTCGGCGCGCGGCACCGGCGTTTCGCCGGGCGACAACGACAGGATGATCGGCCGGCCCGATGCGACGATCGCCTTGTGCGCCGCCTCGATTTCCGGCGCGTGCGCGTCATAGGGCCGGCTCATATCGTCCATCTTGACGAAGTCGACACCCCACGCGGCCAACAGGGCAAAGACGCTGTTATAATAGGCCTGGGCGCCGGGCCTGGTCATGTCGACGCCGTACATGTCCGGATTCCACGGGCAGGTGCTATGGATATTGGCGATGTCCCGGGCATGCAGATGGGTGCCGAGGACCGGCAGGTTCTTCTCGACCGCCAGGCGCGGAATGCCGCGCATCAGGTGGACGCCGAACTTCAGCCCCAGCGCGTGGACCTGGTCCGCCAGCGGCTTGAAACCGTGGCCATTGGCGCTTGACGGAAAACGGTTGGGCGCCGGCAGCAGGCGGCCGTAGCCGTCGAGCTCCGGCACCGGCGTCTTGCTGTATTCAAAGCCGGTGGCGCCGCCCTCGTACCACTGGATGTCGACGGTGAAGACGTCATAGCCGTGGGGGCGCAGCTTGTCGGCCATGATATGGGCGACATCGAGCGCCTGGGCCTCGGTGATCGTGGTGGCGAAGCTGTCCCAGCTGTTCCAGCCCATCGGCGGGGTCGGGGCCAATAACGCGCCCGTCCTGGCGGACGCCTTGGCTCGCGCTGTGGTCGCGCCCAGTAGTCCCAGCCCGGCCGTAGCGGCCATCAATCCCCGGCGATTAAGCGACATTCGTTTTTTCCCTGATCAGGCGCGCTTCATAAACGGCCGTCCATTGGTCATGACGGCTTTCGAAGCGCACGGTGATCCGGCTCTTGCCCTGGGTCAAGGCTTCGGGGATACGATACTCACGAACATTGTAGACCGCGGTACGCGGCCCGCTCAGCGTCTCGTGCGCTAGTACCTGGCCATCGATCAGGATATCGAAATCCTTGTCGCGGGTGCTGCCTTCGTAACTAACCTGCAGCACCAGCGGACCGGGCGCCGTCGCCAGCTCGAACTGGAACCAGCCGTTGATCAGCCGATTGCGCACGGTGAGATTGCCGCTGTCGACCGTCTTGGGCGTACCCTTGAAATTGTGGTCGGCCTCGGGCTGCTGTTCGCCCAGGCGCATGATGTCGGTCGTGCGGGCACGGATATCGGCTTTTTCGCGGGCGTCGGCGGCGTAGCTGGCCTCGATTGCCGGCCATTCGGCCGCGGTGAAGCGGCGGAAATAGACCGCCGTGCGATTATGATGCTGCGCGAAAAACGGCCGCAGCCTCAGGCCTTGCGGGCGGCTGCGGTCGGCGAAGGTGAATTGCTGGTCCGCGTCGGCCTTGACCAGCACGCCGTCATTGGCGTCGCCCAACACCACCGGATCGAAGCTGTCCCACGGCTGCGACGCCGGCCCAAGGTCGGCGGCCAGGACCAACGGGCCGCTGAGATAGGCGACCAGGCGGTCGTCGTCGGGCATGGTCTCGCTGGTCAACGGCATGGGCAGGGTCAGGGCGACCACGTCGCCGGCCTTGAGCGTGAGCGGCAAGTAGCCGCCTTTCGCCGTGACGGTGACCGGCCGGCCGTTCAGCGTCGCCGCCGGCGTCTTGCACCAGCCCGGAATGCGAAAGGCGATATCGACGGGCTTTGCGGCTTTCGTCGCCCGCAGGGTGACCGTGTCCTGGTACGGGTAACCCGTCTCCATGTCGAGCCCGATGCCCCGTTCACGCCAGTCGAGCGTCGAGGGATAGAAGAGATTGACGACCACCTTGTCGCCAACTCGCCACCAGATGCTGTCGCCGTGCTTGGCATGGTTCTCCATGCCGGTGCCGTGGCAGCACCACCAGTCATTGTCCGGTGTCGAGTGCACACGCGCGAAGCCCGAGGCCAGCGGCGAGAAATAGGTGAACATGCCGCTGTCGGGATCCTGCTGCGACAGGATGTGGTTGAGGTGGGCGCGCTCGTAAAAATCGAAATAGCGTGCCTCGCCGGTCCAGCCGTACAGATGCCGTGTCAGTTTCAGCATATTGTAGCTGTTGCAGCATTCGCAGGTCTGTTGCGACAACTTGTCGGCCAGCTTGCGCGCCGGGCCGAAGTGTTCGTATTCCGAATTGCCGCCGATGACGTAGCTGTGGTCCTTGGTCACGGTCTCCCAGAAGAACATCGCCGTCTTACCGTGTTCCTGGGCACGCTCGGGATCAGGATCGACCTCATAGGTGCGCGCCAGGCCGATCAGCTTGGGGATCTGCGTATTGGCGTGCTTGCCGGCCAGGTCGTCGCGGCCGTCCCTCAGCGGATCGAGGATATCGTGGTGGCGGACGCGCAGCGCCAGGTTCAGCCAGCGCTTGTCGCCGGTGCGGGCATAGAGTTCGGCATAGGTCTCGCTGATCCCACCGTGTTCTTCACTCAGGATATGCTGCACCTGGGCGTCGTCGAGCGCCTCGAAGACAGTGCCGAGATAGTCGGCCAAGCCGACGGCCACCTGCAGCGACTGCGCATCGTCGCAGTAGAGATGGGCGTCGAGCACGCCGGCCATGACTTTGTGGTAGGTGTAGATCGGTACCCAGCCACCGTTGAGGCCTGCCGAGGTGTCGATATGGCCGGCCTTGAGCTCTTCAAAGATGATCTTGCCGTCGATCGTCTGGGTGTCGCCATGACTATCGGGGCGATCGACGGTGGTGCCGCCGGCATAGCCATCGCCGTTCCTGGCCTGGCAGGCCGCCAGTTCGCCGGTGATATAAAGCGCGCGGTCACGGAAGGCGGGCAGGCCGGTTTGCGCGTACATCAGCGCCACGGCGGACTGGTAGTGACCGAGGCTATGGCCGGCAATGCCACGCGATTCCCAGCCGCCGTAAACGCTTGCCTTGGGTGGGAGGCCGGCACCGGCGCGGAAATTGTGCAGCAGGCGATCCGGATCGACCGATAGCAGGTACGTCTGATTGGTTTCGACCGCCGTCAGGAACAGCGAGGGCTTGAGCCGCACCTGGTCGAGCGGGAAGGGTTGCGCGCGGGTGGGGGCCGCCGTCTGGGCGGCCGCCCGCCGGGCCAGATTCGCCCCCGCAACGACAGCGGTCGCGAGCAGCGCCGAGCGGCGGGACAATGTTGGCATGGTGTCCTCTTGGCTGTGTTCTCTGGGGCCTCTTTTCGGGCTGTTTTCAGGATTAACCCGCGGGCCGTTTTGCGTCAATAACTCAGACAATTGCACGGGACGTAAAATTTATGACAGCGCTGACACAATGTGGAAAATTGATGACGGTGGGGAGGTCAAAGGTCAGGCCAAATATAAAAATGATTTCATACGTAAATATAAATGCGCGCTATCAGATGTCCATCGATGTCATTATTTTCAACTTTTGATATAAGTATTACAATGAAGCGATGAATTATCACGAAAACTAGGTTCCGGCCAAATTCCTGCGACATTTATGTTACGCGGTGAAAAAGCCGACCTAAAATCAAAAGGTCTGACCTCAACCAAAATTGACAGCGCTATCATGCGATGTTACGCGTTTTTTCCAATTTGGAACTGGTATCGCTAACATGTTTGCGGTAACAGTCCCGAATGTCGTGGGGCGAATCCGTGCCGCACATCATGGCTCGGGCGGCGGCTTCCGTAAGGCAAATTCACGGAAGAACCCGAAGCCAGTCGTACAGTAAAGCGTAGTGTAATCTTAATGAACGTGGGACGGCCGGGGACTTGGCGCAAGCCGGGTTTGTAGCGAAGACCGTACCATCAGGGAATGTAAACGCTGAGGGTCAACACCCCAGGCGAATTTCGAAAAATAGCTTTCATGTCGCGATGGTTCCGGCCTGTCGCGGCATGGGGAAAGTGCGTCCGCAAAGCGGCGCGCCCTTAACTGCGGTCAAAATGCAGGCGGGCGGGTGGCAGGGGCGTGCACTCTTTTGGCTGGATCACGTTGGGAGGATTTTCATATGAGACATACTGTATCTGGTAATCGGGCCGGTCTGTTGCTGCGCACGCTTGTGCTCGGTGGCGTATCGACCATGGCGCTGGCGTTCGCAGCGCCGGGCTTTGCGCAAACGGCCGCTCCGGCGGCAGCCCCCGCCGCGGCGCCGTCTTCGGACAGCACCCTGGTGGTGGTCACGGGTCTGCGCGGTTCGCTGCAAAAGAGCCTGAACGTCAAGAAGAACGCCGTCGGTGTCGTCGACGCCATCTCGGCGGAAGACATCGGCAAGTTCCCGGACTCGAGCCTGGCCGCCGCCATTCAGCGTATTCCGGGCATCTCGGTCAGCCGTGGCGTCAGCTCGATGTCCTCGACCGGTTCGACGACCTCGACCGGCGGCGCGACCGAAATCACCGTCCGCGGTTTCGGCCCGACTTTCAACGAAACCCTGTATGACGGCCGCGAAGCCGCCACCGGCACCACGACCCGCGCTTTCGACATGAGCTCGGTCGGTTCCGATTATGTCGGCGAAGTCGATATCCTGAAGACTCCCGATGCGACCCTGTCTTCGGGCGCCATCGGCGCCACCGTCAATATCAAGTTCCCGAAGCCTTTCGATCATCCGGGCTTCCAGTTCTCGGCCGGCGGCGACTATAGCAAGGCGAGCAAGGCGGACGGCACCGGCAGCGGCGGCTTCCTGCTCAGCGACACCTTTGCCAACGACACCATCGGCATCCTGGCCGACTACCATACTTCGGACAAGAAGACGTCGGGCAACCACCTGAATATCCAGGGCTGGGAAGGCACGACGATCAACGGTTCGCAATTGGCGACGCCGACCACGGCGACCGGGATCAATGCCTGGTTCATTCAGGACTACGGCATCTATCACGAAGAAACCGACGAAAAGCGCGTTGACGGTCGCCTGGCCTTCCAATGGCGCCCGAATGAGAACTGGGACATCACCCTCGACGACAACTACTCGAAGGACACGACCCAGCAGTACCAATACGGTATGTCGGTTTGGTTCAGCGCCGCCAACCTGACGAACATCAAGCAAGCGTCGGACGGCACGATCACCAGCTTCAACCAGCCGGGCACGCCGCAGGACTTCCAGGCGCAGTTCAACGGCCAGGTGCTGGAGAACAACGACGTCGGCCTGAACGTCAAGTGGAACGTCAACGACAAGTTCAAGGTGATGGCCGACATCGCGCAGTCGACCTCGAAGCTGAACCCGCAGGGCCAATATTCGTCGCTGGACATGGACTACGGTTACGGCGGCACCAATACGACGAACCTCGGCCTGACCGGCGTCGGCGTCAACGCCCTGCCGTACCTGACCAACTATGGTCCCAACGGCAATGCCTCGCAGTTCGAGAATGCGGCCATCATCGGTTCGCACGTCGTGCCGATCACCAGCACGCAAAACGACGACACGATCAACCAGGCCAAGTTGGAAGCCAAGTGGAGCGAGGATAACCTCGTCCTCACCGGGGGCATCCAATATATCGACGACGACAAGAAGCTGTCGGAATACGATACGCAGACCAACAATGACTGGCAGGCATTTGCGGGTTACGGTCCGGCGTCCGGCGGTAACGGCGTCGCCCTGCCGGCGTCGTGGTTCACCAACAGCTTCTCGACGGCCAACTTTATCCGGGGCTTCGGCAATGCCGGCAACCTGCCGCCGCAAATCCTGGAAACCAATCCGTTCACGATCCTGAACTACCTGAACGGCCTGGGCAGCAACCCGGCGACGATCGCCGCGGCCAACGCCAACTGCGGCTGTAACTACAGCGGCACGATCCAGATGGCGCTGAACCCGTCATTGCAGCAGGAGATCAAGGAACAGACCTTTGCCTTCTACGGCAACATGCTCTTCAAGTCGAAGATCGAAGACATGCCGTTGACGGTCAATGTCGGCATTCGCGACGAGCAGACCAACGTCGTCTCGACCGGCGAAGGCGAACTGCCGATTTCGCTGCAACAACAGACCAGCGACCTTACGGCGTACAAGACGATCTTCAGCGCGCTGACGCCGGAACGCGGGACCAACAAGTATCGTTACCTGCTGCCGAATATCGACATCAACCTGCAGGTCAACGATCAGTGGAAGGTGCGCTTCGACGCCTCGCGGACCCTGACCCGTCCGCCTCTGAGCGACCTGACGCCGGACTTCAACTATTCGGCCAGCCCGCGTGTCGGCCAGTTGACGGGTTCCGTCGGCAGCCCGACCTTGCTGCCCTTCCTCTCCGACAATATCGATATCGGCGCGGAATGGTACTACAACCGCAACTCCTACCTGTCGGCGGATGTGTTCGTGAAGGACGTTACGAACTTCATCAACAACACCTCCTTCACGCAGACCCTCGCCGGTGTTCCGGAAGTCAACACCAGCGGGGTCACGACGTCCACCAGCAGCACCTGGACGATCAGCACCAACGAAAACAGCGGCTCGGCCGAGGTTACGGGTCTGGAACTGGCGTGGCAGCACGTCTTCGGCGATACGGGCTGGGGCTACCAGGCCAACGCCACGTTCGTTCACACGAACAATCCGTATAACCCGAACCAGCTCGGCACGTCATCGGCCCTTCCGGGCCTGGCCAACTCGGCCAACTTCGTCGGCTTCTACGACAAGAACGGCCTGCAGGCGCGGATCGCGGTCAATTATCGCGCCGCCTACCTCGACCACTTCGGCCAGCTGCAAAACGGCTCGGCCTTCGGCATCGAACCGACCTTCGTCAACTCTTCGACGACGGTCGACTTCTCGGGCAGCTATGCCTTCGCCAAGAACTGGTCGGTCTACCTCACCGGTGACAACCTCACCAACGAGACCTACAGCACCCACGGCCGTTACAAGGAACAACTCCTTGACGCGGTCGACTATGGCCAGCGCTGGACCGTCGGCTTCCACTACAAGTACTAAGTCCCTCACAATGAGGGGAGGGGATCGCCATTCGCTGGCGGTCCCCTTCTTTTTTGTCCTATAGTTTAATTCCTGGCCTATTGCAGCCTACCTTGAGACCATGACCCAGTTGGTGAAAAACATCGTTGTTGTCGGCGGCGGAACGGCCGGCTGGCTGACCGCAGGCGTCATCGCCGCCCGGCATAAGGGCCGCATGAAGGCCGGTTTCACGGTCACGCTCGTTGAATCACCCAATATCCCGATCATCGGCGTCGGCGAAGGGACGTGGCCCACCCTGCGTTCGACGCTGGAAAAGATGGGCGTTTCCGAAACGGACTTTTTCCGCCATTGCGACGCCGCCTTCAAGCAGGGCGCCAAGTTCGCCAAGTGGACGACGGGCGCCGAAGACGACGCCTACTACCATCCGCTGATGTTGCCGCAGGGCTTTACCCAGCTCAATCTGGCGCCGCACTGGCTGCTCGACGAGCAGGCCCGCACCTTTTGCGACGCCGTCTGCCCCCAGGGGATTTTGTGCGACGACGGCCTGGCGCCCAAGATGATCACCACGCCGGAATACCAGGCCGTTGCCAACTACGCCTATCATCTCGACGCCGGCAAGTTCGCGCCGTTCCTGACCAAGCACTGCACCGAAAAACTCGGCGTGCGCCACGTCCTGGCCGATGTCACCAAGGTCAATGTCGGCGAGACCGGCGATATCTTAAGCGTCTCGACGCGCCAGGCCGGCGACGTCGAAGGCGACCTGTTCGTCGATTGCACCGGTTTCCGCTCGCTGTTGCTGGGCGATGCGCTGGGCGTTTCGTTCAAGGATTGTAGCGACGTCCTGTTCTGCGACACGGCCCTGGCGGTCCAGGTCGATTATGAGACGCCCGACGCCCCCATGTCGTCGCACACCATTTCCACCGCGCAGTCGAACGGCTGGATCTGGGATATCGGCCTGCCGACGCGACGCGGCATCGGTCACGTCTATTCCAGCCGCCACACCACCTCCCAGGCGGCCGAGGACGAACTGGCTCGCTATGTCGGTCCCGCCATCAAGAACCACAGCGTCCGCAAGATCTCCATCCGCTCGGGTCATCGCGAGACCTTCTGGAAGAACAATTGCGTCGCCGTCGGCCTGGCGGCCGGCTTCCTGGAGCCGCTGGAAGCCTCGGCGATCGTGCTGATCGAGTTGTCGGCCAAGCTGATCGCCGAGCAGATGCCGGCCAATCGCGAGGTGATGGATATCGTCGCCCGGCGCTTCAACGAGGTGACGTCCTATCGCTGGGGCCGCATCATCGATTTTCTCAAGCTGCACTATGTGCTGACCAAGCGTACGGACAGCGCGTTTTGGCGCGACAATGTCGACCCGGCGACGGTGCCGGAACGCCTGCGGAATCTCATGCATCTGTGGAAGTATCAATCGCCCGGGCTGACGGACGAGTTCGACCGGTTGGAAGAGGTCTTCCCGGCGGCCAGCTACCAGTACGTGCTGTACGGCATGGGTTTCAAGACCGAGGTCGAGCCGCTGGAGGCCGACATGACCCAATCCGTGGCCCGGCGGATGTTCGACGAAAATGCGCAATTGACGCAGCGTATCCGGTCCAGGCTGCCGAAAAACCGCGATCTGATCAAGAAGATCCATGAATTCGGCCTGCAGGCCATTTAACAGAGAAGTTGAGCCCCGCGTGAGCGATATCGCCATCCTGAACAGCCAAACCCACCGCGCCGTGCGCGTCGATCCGTCGGCAGGCGCCCGCCTTGGCGACAACCAGCGCTTTGTCCCGATCATCGTCGGCGAGTTCACCGTGGTGGCGGCGCACTATCCCATCCTCTTTTCCAAGGACGCGGAAACGGGCGCCTTCTATTGCGGCGCCATGCTGGGCTTTGACGAGGGTGAAAACCTGTTTCTCAACGGCAGTGGACACGACGCTTACCGTCCCTTGAACCTGCAGCGCGGGCCCTTTTATACGGCGGGCGACGACCTGGTCATCGACATGAGCCATCCGCGCGTCGGTGCATCCGACGGGCAGGCCCTGTTCGACGAAGCGGGACAACCCTCGACCTATCTGGAAAGCATCATGGGGCTGATGCGCCAATTGCGCCCTGGCCATCTGCAGACCCAGGCCTTTATCGACGCCCTGCTCAAGCTCAGGCTGATCGAGCCCATCGATCTGAATGTCGGGTTCGACGACGGCAGCAGCTTGCAGATCGAGGATTTGTATACAATCAACGCCGACACGCTACGCGCCCTGCCCGACGAGACGGTTCTGGACCTGTTCCGCCGCGGCTACATGCAACTGATCTATGCGGTGATCGGCTCGCTGAAACAGGTTCCGGTCCTGGCGCAACGCAAAAACAGGCGGCTGACCGCGACAACCGACCCCGTGCCGGCGCGTTAAAGCTCGTCCGATCCGGTCTATTCAACCTGGCCGGATTTCATTTTAGCCGGATGTGTCATGACCCAGGCGCCTACCCAGATCGACGCCCGCGACCTGCGCGACCCGGAGGTCTTCTTTCGTGACGTCGTCGCGCCGTGCCAACCCGTGGTTTTGTCCGGCTTTGTCGACCACTGGCCGGCGGTCGCCGCCGGCCGAACCTCGCCTGAGGCCCTGTGCGACCTGATCCGGCCGTTCGACGCCGGCGGCCAGACCGAGATCTTTTCCGGAAAGCCCGACATTGCCGGCAAGTACTATTACGCCGACGACCTGAAAGGCTTCAATTTCCAGCGCCGGCCGACCTCGGTGCCGGCGGCGCTCGACGCCATTCTGGCGGGGCTTGACCATCCGGACGGCGAGACCCTTTACATGGGCTCCTTGCCCGCCGACGCCTACCTGCCGGGGTTTTCGAAGCAGAACCCGCTGGGCGTGCTCGGCCCCGACATCAGCCCGCGGCTATGGATGGGCCATCCGTCCAATGTGTCGGCCCATTACGACGCCATGGAAAACATCGCCTGTGTCGTCGCCGGCAAGCGTCGCTTCACCCTCTATCCGCCCGACGCCATAGCGGACCTCTATGTCGGGCCGATCCACCACACCATGGCCGGGCAACCGGTCAGCCTGGCGGCGTCGCTGCCGCCCGACCCCGAGCGTTTTCCGCGTTTCGAGCAGGCCAAGGCGCGCCGGCTGGTCTGCGATCTCCTGCCGGGCGACGCGCTCTTCCTGCCCAAGCTGTGGTGGCACCAGGTCGAATCGACGGCGCCCTTCAACTGCCTCGTCAACTATTGGTGGGACGCCTTCAAGTCGGGGCCGGACGCGCCCTATACCACCATGCTGCTGGCGATGATCGCCATCGCCGAGCGCCCGGCGCCCGAGCGCCAGGCCTGGCGGGCCTTTTTCGAGCATTACGTCTTTAGGCCCAATGGCCATCCCCTGGCCCATCTGCCGCCGGAAACCCATGGCCCGTTGGGCGCGTTGAAGGATAATTACGGCATGATCCGCGCCCGGGTCATGCAGATCCTGCGTGGCGGGTAGGCACGCCGTCAGGTGTCCGGCCGGGCCGCGGGCCGCGCCGCCAAGGCCCCTGCGACCAGGCTGGAAAAGATTTCGAACTTTTGCCGCTCGGCCCCGGTAAAGCGACGGCCCGCCTCGCGCGGCAAAAGCCCGATCGCGCCCAACACGCCATCTCCGGCGACGAGCGGCAGGTATAATCCTCTCGCGCCCGGCAAGGTGTCGGTGTCACGGCCGGCGGGTTGCCCGTTTTCCAGGACCCAGCGGACGGCGCCCATTTCCTTCGGATCGGCGGCGGTAAGGGGCGCCGGGTATTGCTCCAGGCCGGACGCGGACAGGAGCCAGATCGACGTATGCATCCGATAGGGGGCATCCAGTCGCGCGGCGACGGTTTCGGCCATGGCCGGGATATTGCCGGCGGCCGACAGGCCGCGCGCCAGTTCGTACAGGATCTGGGTCTCCTGTTCGCCGCGCTGCGCCAGCCGCGCGTTTTCCCCTTGGCGCGCCGTCAGGGAGCCGACGATGAGCGAGGTCGCCAGCATGAAGGTGAAGGTGGCGTAGTCGCGCGAGTCGTAGACGTCGAGCGAATAGTAGGGGCGGATGAGAAAGAAATTGAAAGACAGGACGCTCAGGATGGATGCCAGGAACGATGGTCCCATGCCGATGCGCGCCGCGACACATACAACACCGGCCAGATAGATCAGGGTCAGGTCCGCCGCCGGCGCCTGATCGCGAAAAGGAAAGGCGATGGCCGTACAGATGGCGACGATCGCCGCGGCCAGGAGATAGTCGATCGGCTTTGATATCAGGCGCCACAAGGCCTTGTGATCGTCCCGTTCCGGCTGGGACGTAGCCCCCGGCGTGACCGTGGATATCTCGATGCCCGCGCTTCGCTCGATCAGCGCCTGGGACAGGGAGGGGCGCCATAGCCGGCGCCAGGCGCGCATCGGGTGATGACCGACAACGACGCGGGTGAAGCCATTGGCGCGGGCGTACAACAGAATTTGCGTCACCGGATAGGATCCGGACAGACGCACGATCTGCGCGCCCAGCTTTTCGGCGAGCTTTAGGTGATCTTCGACGCGTTGCCGGGCCCGGGCGCCCAGCCGGTCGTGGCGGTCGGTGCGGATATATAGCGCCGACCACGGGGCCTTCGAGCGCATCGCCATGAGCTTGGCTTGCCGGATCAATTGCTGCGACAGCTGGTCGTGGCCGACGAGGACGAGGATCTTGTGGCCGATGGGCGTGTCCTCCAGGCCCATGGCGCCGGCGAATTGCTCGTTCTGCGCGTCAACGCGTTCCGCCATCACCCGCAACGCCAATTCGCGCAAGGCGCCCAAGGTCGATTTTTTGAAGAACTGCTCGGCGGCGCGCCGGCCGGCCCCTTCGCCGACATAGACCTTGCCCTCCGCCAGGCGCTGCAGGAGGTCTTCGGTCGGCAAGTCGATCAGCTCGATTTCATCGGCGCCATCGAAGACGCTGTCCGGCACGGTCTCGTTGACCCAGATGCCGGTGATCCGGGCGACGATATCATTCAGGCTTTCCAGGTGCTGGACGTTGAGCGTGGTGACCACGTCGATACCGTTGGCGCGCAATTCCTCGATGTCCTGCCAGCGTTTCGGATGGCGGGTGCCCGGCGCGTTGGTGTGGGCCAGTTCGTCCACCAGGATCAGGTCGGGCTTGCGCGCGAGCGCCGTGTCGAGGTCGAATTCCATCAGGACAATGCCGCGATAATTGATGTCGAGCCGCGGCAGGACGGGCAGGCTTTGCGCCCGGGCCGAGGTTTCATCGCGGCCATGATCCTCGATAATGCCGATGACGACGTCACGGCCGGCTTCCTTCAGGCGAAGGGCTTCGGACAGCATGGAGTAGGTTTTGCCCACGCCGGCGGCGGCGCCGAAGAAGATTTTGAGGCGCCCGCGCCCGTTGTGGGCGCGATCGCGGTTGACGAGACTCAACAGCTTGTCCGGATCCGGTCTTTTCCGCTGGTCGTTCATCGGCAGTCCCCCAGGCCCCTCGCTGTCGGTGCGTCGCTCTGCGTTCCCTACGTCATTGCGTGTATAGCTTGTGTATAAATGGCGTCTTGGCGGGCGGCCGCCGGCTATACGGTTTCTATACAAAACCTATATACGCCCCGGGTCAGTCTATACGCTCGGCATATACCCTTAAGACTACACCGTCGATCTGTCGGGACAGGTCTGGCTTCAATCGGAGGTCAGGCCTTGTCCGTGATTTTTCGGTGCCTCGTCGCGCCTGGAGACGGTCCATCCGCTTCCCGGCATGAGGCTTTACGGGAGCGGAGTTTCATCCATGACCTATTTCTATCTCGCCGGTGGCGTGGCGTTTTTCGCCCTGTCCGCCGCCTTCGTCACGGTCTGCGAGCGCCTGCAAAGGAGCGGATCGTGACCGAACTGTATATCGCCGCCGGCATCGTGGTCGGGCTGTTGATGGCCTATCTGCTGGTCGCGCTCGTCAAACCCGAAATATTTCCGTAAAATCAAGGGGCTAACATGTCTGCCTTTATCACGGGCAATGGCTGGTTGCAGCTTGCCCTCTATATGGCCGTGCTTACCGCGTGCGTTGTGCCGCTGGGTGGCTATATGGCCAAGGTGTTCCAGGGGGAACGCCATATCCTGTCGCCGGTCCTGGGCTGGCTGGAAAAATCGATCTATGCGGTCAGCGGCGCTCGTCCTGACAAGGATATGAGCTGGGTCGAATACGCCATGGCCATCATGGTCTTCTCGACGATCAGCTTTGTCCTGCTGTTCCTAATTCTGACTTATCAGAACTATCTGCCGCTCAATCCGCAAAAGCTGCCGGGCCTGTCGGCGGACCTGTCGTTCAATACGGCCGCCAGCTTCGTCACCAATACCAATTGGCAGTCCTATGCCGGCGAGACGACCATGAGCTATTTCAGCCAGATGGTCGGCCTGACGGTGCAGAACTTCCTCACCCCGGCCGAAGGGCTGGCGGTGATGGTCGCGCTAATCCGCGGCCTGACGCGCAAGAGCGTTAACGGTATCGGCAATTTCTGGGTCGATATGGTGCGGGCCAATCTCTATGTCCTGCTGCCCCTGGCCCTGGTCCTGGCGATTGTACTGCTGGGCTGCGGCGTTACGCAGACCTTTTCCGCCTATGTCACGGCCCACGGTCTGCAAGGCAGCGATCAATCGCTGGCCCTTGGCCCTGTCGCTTCACAGGAAGCCATCAAGATGCTGGGCACCAATGGGGGCGGCTTTTTTAACGTCAACTCGGCCCATCCGTTCGAGAATCCGACCCCGCTTTCCAATTTCCTGGAAGTGTTGTCGATCCTGCTGATCCCCGCAGCGTCCTGTTATACCTTTGGCGTCATGGTCAAGGATAAGCGTCAGGGCTGGGCAATCTTCGCCGCCATGACCGTCATCTTCGTGCCGCTTCTGCTATTCTGCGTCGCCATGGAGCAATCCGGCAACCCGCACCTTGCCGCTCTGCACATCGACCAGATGGCCAGCCATCTTCAGGCTGGCGGCAACATGGAAGGCAAGGAAACGCGCTTCGGCATCACCAATTCCGCGCTCTGGGCCTCAGCGACGACCGCGGCGTCCAACGGCTCGGTCAACTCCATGCACGACAGCTTCACACCGCTGGGCGGTCTTGTCCCGCTGTTGCTGATGAAGTTCGGCGAAGTCATCTATGGCGGCGTTGGTTCGGGCCTCTACGGCATGCTGATCATGGTCATCATCACCGTGTTTATCGCCGGCTTGATGGTCGGTCGCACGCCGGAATATCTCGGCAAGAAGATCCAGTCGTTCGAGATCAAGATGGCCGCCGTCGCCATGCTGGTGCCCGGCTTCTTCGTGCTGATCGGCACGGCTTGGGCGGTCCTGACCAAGGACGGCCTGGCTGGTATCGAAAATCCGGGCGCCCAGGGTTTCACAGAGATCCTTTACGCCTTCACCTCGGCCAGCAACAACAACGGCTCCGCCTTTGCCGGCCTCAGTGCCAACACCCCCTTTTACAACACTGCGCTCGGCATCTGTATGCTGTTCTCCCGCTACTGGATCGTCATCCCGGTCCTGGCCATCGCCGGCTCGCTGGCCGCCAAGAAGACCGTGCCGACGTCTGCCGGCACGCTGCCGACCCACAATGTGCTGTTCATCGCTTGCCTGGTCGGCGTCGTCATCATCGTCGGTGTTCTGACCTATGCGCCCACCCTGTCGCTGGGCCCGGTCGTCGAACACTTCCACATGCGCTCATAGGCCGCGCGGGCTCGCCGCACTCGCGGCGGCGGGCAGTCGCCCTTGCCGTGGCGCACGCGCCACGGAGCCATTCAAAGGAAAATTCCATGAGTTCCATCACATCGAAATCCAAAAGCGGGAGCCTTTTCGAAGGCGCCGACATGGGCGTGGTGTTGAAAAACACCGTCCTGCGGCTCAGCCCGGTCTACCAGTTGCGCAACCCGGTGATGTTCCTGGTCTTCGTCGGCTCGGTCGTCACATCCCTGATCTTCGTGGTCATGCTGTTCGATCCGCATGCCCTCGTCGGCGGCAACCAGCCCGTCTGGTTTGTCGGCTGGACCACCTTCTGGCTGTGGTTCACCCTGCTGTTCGCCAACTTCGCCGAGGCCATCGCCGAAGGCAAGGGCAAGGCCCAGGCCGACTCGCTGAAAAAGGCCCGTCGCGACGTTCCGGCCAAGAAGCTGAACAAGATCGGCGACCGGACCAAGTATCTCAGCGTTGCGGCCAACAGCCTGCGCAAGGGCGACATCATCGTCGTCGAAGCCGGCGACTTCGTGCCCGCCGACGGCCAGGTCATCGAGGGCATCGCCTCGGTCGACGAAAGCGCGGTCACCGGTGAATCGGCGCCGGTGATCCGCGAATCCGGCGGCGACCGCGACGCGGTGACCGGCGGCACGCGGGTGCTTTCCGACTGGATCGTGGTGCGTGTCACCTCCGATCCGGGCGAGAGCTTCCTCGACCGCATGATCAGCCTGGTCGAGTCGGCCAAGCGCCAGAAGACGCCCAACGAGATCGCCCTGTCGATCCTGCTGGCCGCCCTGACCATCATCTTCCTGCTGGTCTGCGCGACGCTGCTGCCCTATTCGCTGTTCTCGGTGGCGAAGGCGGGCGCGGGCACGGTCATCACCATCACCGTGCTGATCGCGCTGCTGGTCTGCCTGATTCCGACGACCATCGGCGGCCTGCTGTCGGCCATCGGCATCTCCGGCATGCAGCGGCTGATCAAGGCCAATGTCATCGCCACCTCGGGCCGTGCCGTCGAAGCCGCCGGCGACGTCAATGTCCTGCTGCTCGACAAGACCGGCACCATCACCTTCGGCAATCGCCAGGCGACCGAGTTCTTCCCGGCGCCGGGCGTCACCGAACAGCAATTGGCCGAGGCCGCGGAACTGTCGTCCCTGGCCGATGAAACGCCGGAGGGCCGCTCGATCGTTGTCCTGGCGCGGCGCCTGTTCAACCTGCCGGAAAAGGATGCGACCAAGATCGACGCGACCTTCATTCCGTTCAGCGCCGAACAACGCGCCTCGGGGATCGTGATCAAGGAACGCCACATCATGAAGGGCGCCGGCGACGCCATCGCCAGGATCGTGGCGATGAAGGGCGGCTCGGTCCCGCCCGAAGTCCAGGCCCAGATCGACGATATCGCCCGCAAGGGCGGCACGCCGCTGACGGTCGCGGAAAACAGCCAGGTCCTGGGCGTCGTCTACCTCAAGGACATCGTCAAGCCGGACATCAAGGCGCGCCTGGCCGATCTGCGCAAGATGGGCATCAAGTCGATCATGATCACCGGCGACAATCCGTTGACCGCGGCGGCCATCGCCTCCGAAGCTGGGGTCGACGACTTCCTGGCCCAGGCGACACCGGAAACCAAGCTGGCCTACATCCGCAAGATGCAGGAAGGCGGGGAACTGGTGGCCATGGTCGGCGACGGCACCAATGATGCCCCCGCACTGGCCCAATCCGACGTGGCCGTGGCCATGAATTCCGGCACCCAGGCGGCCAAGGAAGCCGGCAACATGGTCGACCTCGACAGCGATCCGACCAAGCTGATCGAGATCGTCGAGATCGGCAAACAGCTTCTGATGACGCGCGGCGCGTTGACGACGTTTTCCATCGCCAACGACCTGGCCAAGTACTTCGCCATCATCCCGGCGGCGTTTGCCTCGACCTACCCGGTGCTGGGCGCGCTCAATGTCATGGGCCTGAAGTCGCCGCAAAGCGCCATCCTGGCCGCAGTCATCTTCAACGCCCTGGTCATCATCGCGCTGGTCCCCCTGGCTCTGAAAGGCGTCAAGTATCGCGCCGAACCGGCGGCCAAGATGCTGTCGCGTAATATGTTCGTCTATGGCCTTGGCGGCATCGTCGCCCCGTTTATCGGCATCAAGCTGATCGACATGGGCTTGGCCGCCATTGGTCTTGCGTAAGGAACCCTGTCCATGAACGCTTTTCTTTCCTCCCTGCGTCCCGCCATCGTCAGCACGGCGCTTCTGACCGTGCTGGTGGGCGGGGTCTACCCGGCCATCGTCACCGGCATCGGCAAGGTCGCTTTTCCCGCCCAGGCCGAGGGCAGTCTGATCCGCGACACGACCGGTCGCGTCGTCGGCTCCCGCCTGATCGGCCAGACCTTCGACAAGCCGCAATATGTCTGGGGACGGCTGTCAGCCACCGGCACCAGCCCCTATAACGGCGCCTCGTCGGGCGGCTCCAATTTCGGGGTCAATAATCCGGCCCTGCTCGACGCGGTCAAGGGCCGCATCAAGGCCCTGCACGACGTGGATCCGGACAATACCCGGCCGATCCCGGTCGACCTGGTGACCGCCTCGGGGTCCGGCCTCGATCCGGACATCACGCCGGCGGCGGCCGATTACCAGGCCGACCGCGTCGCGCGGGCCCGTCACATCAGTGTCGACGCCGTCAACGGCGCCATCGCCACCTCTACCAAAGGCCGCACGTTCGGCGTATTCGGGGAACCGCGCGTTAATGTGCTGGAGCTTAATCTGAGGCTCGACGGAAAGCTGAAGTGACACCAGACACCCGACAGGATGGCCGTGAGGGCAGACCCGATCCCGACAAGCTGCTGAAACTCATCGGCGGCGAGACCGGTGAGCATCCGCGCGGCCATCTCAAGGTTTTCTTCGGCGCCTCGGCCGGCGTGGGCAAGACCTACGCCATGCTGGCCGAGGCTCGCCGGCAACTGAAGGACGGCCGCGACGTGATCGTCGGGGTCGTCGAGCATCACGGCCGCGGCGAGACGGCGGCCCTGGCCGACGGGCTGCCGGTCCTGCCCCTGCTGGAGATCGATCATCGCGGCATTAAGGTCCGCGAGTTCGATCTCGATGGCGCGCTGAAGCGCCGGCCGGGCCTGATCCTGGTCGATGAATTCGCCCACACCAATGCGCCGGGATCGCGCCATCCCAAGCGCTGGCAGGACGTCGAGGAACTGCTCGACGCCGGCATCAATGTCTACACCACGCTGAACGTCCAGCATCTGGAAAGCGTCAACGACCAGGTCGCCAAGCTGACCGGCGTTTGGGTGCGCGAGACCGTGCCGGACAAGGTGTTCGACGAGGCTTCCGAGATCGTGCTGATCGATATTCCGTCCGAAGAACTGCTGAAGCGCTTGTCCGACGGCAAGGTCTATGTGGCCGAAGGCGCCAACAAACGCGCCGCTGAGAATTTCTTCAAGAAAAGCAATCTGCTGGCCCTGCGTGAATTGGCCTTGCGCCATACCGCCGAGCGTGTCGACACCGAGGGCGACGAACTGAACGCGGCCATGGGCTACAACGAAGCGCAGATCGGCGAAAAGGTCATGGTGCTGGTCGGCGCCGACGCGCTGTCGGCGCGCCTGATCCGCCACGCCCGGCGCATGGCGGCGCGCGCCAAGGCGCGATGGTTCGCCGTTTACCTGCAGACCGACCGCCATGAACTGTTGGCCGACCAGGCGCGTTTGGGCGTCGAGCACAATCTGCGCCTGGCCGAGGAATTGGGCGCCCAGGTGGTGCGCCTGAACGCCACCCACGCCGCCACCGAAATCATCGACTATGCCCAGCGCAACGGCTTTACCCGTATCGTCGTCGGCTATCGCGTCATGACGATGTGGCAGCGCCTGCTCAACTGGCGCTGGGGGTCTTCGCTGTCGAGCAAGCTGATCAAGCGAAGCGGCGGCATCGAGGTCACGACCCTGTCGGATCGCGTCGAGGCCCAGGCGCCGCACATATGGCGCGGGTCGCGCTTCAGCCCCTATGTGGCGAAGCCCATGGCCTATCTGTGGACGACCCTGATCGTCGCCGTGGTAACCGTGATCGGCCTGCCGGTGCGCACGCTGGCGACGCCCGATACTTTGACGCTTTTGTACCTGACCGGGGCGGTGATCGCGGCGGCGCGCTATGGCATCGGGCCGGCGCTCTATGCCACGGCGGTGTCCATCGCCGCCTTCAACTGGTTCTATACGCAGCCCTACTACACCTTCAGCTTTTACGATCCGCACTTCTACTTCACCTTCGCCTTTATGGCGGTGACCTCGATCATCGTCGGCTCGCTGACAGCGCGGCTGTCGCTGCATGCCCGCATGGCCCGCAAGGGGGAGGAAGAGACGCGGTTGCTTTACGACCTGACGCGCGGCCTGTCCTCGGTGCGCGGCTTCGAAGCCATGGCCGATACGGCGATCCGCCGGCTGGCGCCGGCCCTGTCCGCCCATGTCCGCATCTGGACGGGCAGCGGCACGACGCTCAAGCTCTTCGCGGTCGACGATACGCCGGTTGCGTTGAAGGAACAGAGCGCGGTCGAATGGGTCATGAACAATGCCCAGATGGCCGGCCGCGCTACCGACACCATGCCGTCGGCGCAGGGGCTCTACCTGCCTCTGTCGGCCGAGAACGAAACCTTGGGCGTACTGGGCCTGGCGCCCGACCAGGCGGCACGCGCGTTTACCGGCGCCGAGATCCTGCAGTTCGAGACCTTTGCCAGCGTCATCGCCTCGGCCCTGCAGCGCGCCCGCCGCTCCGACGAGGCGGCCCAGTCCAAGGTCGAGTCGGAAAACGAAAAGCTCAGGAACGTCCTGCTGTCGTCGTTGTCGCACGATCTGCGCACCCCGCTGACCGTCATGAAGGGTTCGGTCAGCACGCTTTTGCAAATGCGCAAGGAGATCCCGCGCAAGGCGATGGAGGAACTGACCGGCCTGTGGGGCCAGTTGAACCGCCTGCAGAAATTCGTCAGCAACCTGCTCGACATGGCGGCGATCACCTCCGGCCAGATGCGTTTCAACTTCCAGCCCTACATGGTCCAGGAGATCATCGGCGCCGCCGTCGCCCAGGTCCAGGCGACCAAGGAAAACCGCATCATCCGCACCCAGGTGACCGGTACGATCCCCATGGTGATGATCGACGGCGCCCTGATCGAGCAGGTCTTTATCAACCTGATCGAAAACGCTTTCCAGCATACGGCGCCGAATGGCGAGATCGCGATCTACGTCGAAAAGGACGCCGACCGCGTCCGTGTGCGCATTTCCGACAATGGCGCCGGGCTGAAGGCCGGCGACGAGGCGCGCATCTTCGAACAGTTCCAGACCGGCCAGAAAGAGAGCTCCGACCGCTCGGGTGGCACGGGGCTGGGGCTCGCCATTTGCCGCGGCATCGTCCAGGCCCATGGCGGCATGATCTATGCCCGCAATAACCGCGCGCTTAGCCGCACCTCGAGCCATGATGCGCCCGGGGCCAGCTTTATCTTTACCCTGCCCATTGCGAAAACAGAATGACCGACACGATCCGTATCCTGTCCATCGAGGACGAAGGCGAGATTCGCCGCTTTTTGCGCAGCACGCTGGCCGCCAACGGCATGGAGCTGGTCGAGGCCGAGACCGGCAAGATCGGCCTGCAAAAGATGACCACGACGACGCCCGACGTCGTCCTGCTCGATCTCGGCCTGCCCGACATGGACGGCATGGCGTTGCTGCGCCAGATCCGCGAGTGGGGACGCACACCGGTCATCGTGCTGTCGGCGCGTGGCCAGGAGCGGGACAAGGTCGCCGCATTGGAAGAGGGCGCGGACGACTACCTGACCAAGCCGTTTTCAGCCGCCGAACTGATCGCGCGTATCCGTGTCGCGCTGCGTCACGCCCAGCGGCCGCAAGGCGATGCGCCCTTCGTCTACGACTATGACGGGCTGGTGCTCGACACGGCGGCGCGGCGTGTGCGGCTTGACGGGGAGGACGTGCACCTGACGCCGCTCGAATATAAGCTGCTCGGCGTGCTGGCGCGCAATTCCGGCAAGGTACTGACCCATTCGGCCTTGCTGAAGGAGGTGTGGGGGCGGCATACGCCCGACAACCAGACCTATCTGCGCATTCACACGCAGCATCTGCGCGAAAAGTTGAAGGACGACGCGCTCAATCCGCGCTTTATCGTCACCGAGCCGGGGATCGGGTACAGGCTGAAGCCCTAATTCTGGATGGGCTGCCAGAAGGTGACGATGGCGCCGCCGGCGAGGATGAAGGCGCCGCCGACCAGGATCGGCAGCGACGGCGGCGTGCGGAAAAAGATCAGGTTGATGATCTGGGCCATGACAAAGAAGGTGGCGACATAGGCGCCGATCAGTTTGCCGAACTCCTCGGGCGCCAGGTTGAGCGTCGTGCCATAGCCGAGCAGCAAGGCTGTGCCGGCGGCGAACAGGCCGAAACGGGTGGGCAGGGCGACCGGGTTGTGCAGGCCCATGCGAATAAGCGCGTCACCACTGGCCTCAAGCGCGGTGGTGACGATCAGCAGGCCGAAGATAATCAAATATTTCATGCCCCCAGATACCCGCTATCGGGCGGCACGGGAAGCCTACTTGTTCGACTTGTCCGGGCAAAGCGGCTTATCGGGGCAAAGTGATTGGGGCCGGGCGATGGTGACCGTGGTCGGGTGGGCGCGGTCGGCGGTCAGGAAAACGACAAGGCGTTCGAAAGCGCTCGGACGATAGGGCGACACAGGCATGAGGATGCTCCTGGGAGACCGCCCCCACATGTAGGTACGCATGCGGGGGCGGCGCCGACCGGGGGGAAGCGGCCGGGGACCCCATGCTTATAGGCCCTCGTCCGTATGGCCGGCATATAGATCGCCCGGCGGCCTGTAGTGACCGCGTATAGGCATACGCAATCTCTACGGCCTTTATATGCCGGGTATACGGCAAACGAAGTAGACAAGGCTTCGTTCTCTTTCGGAGTGCGTTTCCCATGCCTACCCCTGACCCGCTTCAGGCCACCGTATCCTTTCCTCTCACCGTCGATGCCGATCTCGGCCGCACCGCGCAAACCCTGTTGCGCGCCGAATGCGGCGCCCACATCAGCGCCATTACCCTGCAAGACATTCCCGATCGCCACCAGACCCGCCTGTGGGTAACGCTCGGCGCGGCCGCCTACGGGCCGGTGGTCCATGCCGTGATTTCAGGCCTACCGGCCGCCGAATTCGGCGCAGTGCGGACCATCCGATCAGAGGGTTCGGCGATTTCCGCGGACAGGTTGGCGGCATAATCGCTTCCAATCCAGCGACGAACCGTGGTTTAAGAACGCGATCTTCACAGATGATGAGGCGCGTCCATGGCCGGCTACAGAGACGTCTACTATTCCAGCGCGCCGATCCCCGACGACACAAGGCGCCTGACGCTTTACGCGCGCGATTACGGGGCGCCGTTCGAAAGCGCGCAGGACGTTCTTTGCCTGCACGGCCTGACGCGCAACAGCGCCGACTTCACGGAAATCGCCGCGCATCTCAGCCGGCATTACCGCGTCGTCGTCGCCGACCAGCGCGGCCGCGGGCTGTCGCAATGGGATCCCGAGCCCGCCCGTTATAATCCCGGCGTCTACGTCCAGGACATGCTGAGCCTGCTGAACCATCTCGGTATCGCCAAGACGGTGATTATTGGCACCTCGATGGGCGGCCTGATGGCCATGGTGATGGGCATGGTGGCGCGCGACCGGATGCGCGCCGTGGTCATCAACGATGTCGGCCCCGATATCGAGGCGGCGGGCCTGGCGCGCATCGCTTCCTATACCGGCAAGACCGAACCGGCGAAGACCTGGGCCGATGCGGCCCGGATCACCCAATTCATCAATGCGGTCGCCTTTCCCGACTATGGGGCGGACGACTGGGCGGGCTTTGCCCGCAAGCTGTTCCGCGAAAAGGACGGCGTACCGGTGCCGGCCTACGACCCGGCGATCGCCAATGGCCTGAAGCCGCAGTCCGATGCTCCGGTTGCGCCGCCGGATCTTTGGCCGATGTGGGACGCGCTGCAGGGCCTGCCGGTCCTGGCCATTCGCGGCGGCCTGTCCGACTTGCTGAGCGAAGCGACCCTGGCCAAGATGGCCGAGCATCACGACGGGATGCTCAGCGTCACCGTCCCCAATCGCGGCCACGCGCCGATGCTCGACGAGCCCGAAGCGGTCGCCGCCATCGACGCGTTTCTGGCCGGCCTTGGCTAATCTACCGAAGCGCCACGTGCACCTGGGTGCGGCCGGTCGGCGCCTTGAAAGACGTTTCCTTCGCAGCTGTGCCCGGATCGAAGCGGATCGCCACCGGCGCCCCCGGATTGTCGACGGCTATCGTAATGTCCGACGCCCCGTAATCGAGCGTCATCGCCACCTTTGAGGTTCCGACCGGCACATTGCGCAGTTCGAGATGATGCCATGTCTGCGGCAATTGCGGCGCGAAGCTGATCTCACGTTTGGCCGCGTCGATCTCAAGCCCCAGCAGGCCATGCGTCGCCGCGCTCAGCAGGCCGGCGGACGACCAGGTCTGCTCCGGTACGGATTCGTATTCCGGATGGAAGATGTCACCGGCCAGCACCTCGTGGATATGGCCGGCGCTGTCGAGCGTGTTCCAGTCGACCAGGCCGCGCCACAAACGCCAGGCCGTGTCGGCGCGGTGATGATGCCAGAAGACAAGGGCGGCCGAGCTGGTCCCCAACGCCCAGACGCTGCCCGACGAGTAGGCGTTGGGATCATAGCCCGGATCGGTCTGGTCCAGGCTGCGCAGGCCCCAGTCGCTGACGAAGTTGGGACCGGACAGCGTATCGAGCAGGGTGTCGGTCTGCTGGGCGTTGAAGACGTTCTGGTCGAGAATGCCGATGGCGTCGGCGCGGCGGCTCTGCACGGCCTCGCCTGACAGGGTGTGGCCCTCAAGCCAGAAAGAGCGCTGCGCGTCCCAGTCGAGGGCGGCGATGGACGTCCGCGCGTGGGCGGCGTCCGCGGCGGCGGTCTTGGCGAGATCTGTCTGGCCAGTGGCTTTGGCCAGCGCCGCCATGGCGTCGGCGGCGCCGACCCAGGCCGAGGACAGGCGGATATCGTCGCGCAGCTGGTGCTGCTCGTCCTGGCCCTGCTTGCCGGCGGGAATGCGCGGCAGGCTGCTCGCGGGATCGATCGTCGACAGGCAATAGCGCCAGGCGAGATCGATGGCGTGCTGGTTCTGGCGGATGAAAGCGACGTCGCCTGTCGCCTTCAGGTAGGCGGCCAGCGCCGACAGGTATTGGAAGCTGATGTCGACGTGGACGTACATGTAGGGATAGTGGCCGGCCCAATCGAGCCAGCCCGCGCTTTGCGACATCTCGTGCCAGATCATGCCGCTTTTCGGGTCCTGGTAGCGGACGATGAAGGCCAGCTCTTGCCGGGCGCGGTCGAACTGGCCGCTGTCGAGCATGCCCTGCATGGCGACCAGGCCGTCACCGGCGAAGAACCAGGCGTATTGCGGCCGCCGCCCCGGTCGCGAGGGGCCGAAACCGCCCAGTTCGCCGCAGCCCAGCCGGTCGTTGCACGCCCAGGCCTGGTCGAGCGCCAAGGTGGCCGATTGCAGGGCGGCATTGACGTCGGCATCGGGCGTGTCGATCTGCAGCGCATCGGCCAGAACCGCGGCTGCATGGCCTTGGGCGTCCTGCCGGGTCTCGTCGAGTTTTGTGCGCAGCAAAGCCGCGCCATCGACGTCGCTTGACGGATCGAGCGCCAGGATCAGCGTGGCGGTTTTCACCTGGCCTGTGGCATGCGGATGCAACAGCATCGACATGTGATCGGACAAGGCTTGCGTGCGGTTGATCGTCGTATCGTGCGCGACCGCGTCCGGCGAGGCGATCGTCGCGCTATAGTGATAGAGCGGCTCGCTCTCGACATAGCCGGAGCGGTTGTCGTCCCATAGGATCGACTGCCCGCCGAGCGCGCCCGGCCACATCAGGTCGAGCGACGGCTTGAAGCGAACCTGGATGCTGACGTCGGGACGGCCCGTCACCTCATAGGTCAGGACGGCGCCGGCCTCTTGCCGCGGCACGAACAGGTGTTCCTTGACCTCGAAATCCGGGCCGACATAGGTGCGGATGACCTCGGTCGGTGTGCGCACAACATCGCGCAGCAAAGGCTGTGCGGCCAGCGGCTCCAGCGTGCCCGGCTCGACGAAGCTGACCTTCAGGTCGCTGACCAACTGCAGCGGATAGGCCCAGACCTCCAGCGCCGGCGGATAGCCCATCATCAGGGCGCGTTCGCCCTTGGCGGAGACAAAGCCACCGACGAACTGGTGGTAGGTCGGCGGTGTGGGCTCGGCGGCGGCCGGCAAGGCGGCGGCCCACACGGCGATCGCGGCTATGGTGCGCAGCATAGGCATGCGGGCCTCAATGGACCGGCGGCTTCAGCGCCAGGTAAACCGTGCTCCACAGCTGGGCGGCGTTCGACTCGTCGGCGTCGGCGGCATTGGCGCCAAACGGCGCGATCTGGAAGTGGCCATCGGCGTAGCTCCAGCCCCAAAGCTCGGAATTGCGCATCACCCGCGCCGCGTCGATCGCCGTCCACAGCTTCGACTGGGCGTCGACCAGCTGATGTCTGAGATCGGGAGACAGGTCCGTGCGCTGAAGCTGGTGTTCCAGGCCGGCGGCGAACACCGCCTGTTGCCAGGACCAAACCACCGAGCCGTGATAAGCATTGGGGTTGAGACGGTTTTGCAGGTCGGCGGAGGCATAGGCCGGGTCGGCGACGACGACCCCGACACTTGTATAGAGCCCGGCCGGGAAGGGCCGCATCATCGCGGTGACGATCTCGGACAGGCGCTCCGGGGCGGGGTTGGCGAACAGCAGCGCAAAACCGCCGTCGGAATTGACCACCGGCACCGGCTGGCCGTCGGCGCCCAGTGACAGGGCCGGGAAGGTGAGGGGACCTTGGCCCAACGCAGCAAGCGCCGGCGCGGCGTCGACGTGGACGGCCTGGGCATAGGCGGTGACCTCTTGCCTGGCCGTGGTGTTGTCGATGGAGACCTCGAAGAAGGCCGGGGCGTGCGCCTGCCAGACGCGGGCATAGGCGGCCGCCTGGCGCAACGCTTCGCGGTCGGCCGGGGTTTGGTAGGGCGCCAGCAGGCCCGACGCTTCAAGGCGCGCGATGGCGTCCAGGGCCGCCGGCACAAAGACGGTATTGACATCGTAAGGATAGCGGCCGCCGCCCAGGCCATCGTTGGAATCGCGCCAATTGCCCACCGAGACGCCGTCCTTGATCTTGACGAGATGGTCGCGCGTCGGATTTTCGGCGAAGGGCCGCGCCTGGTCGATGATGCGTCTCAAGTTGACGATCAGGTCCTTGCCGTAAGCGCGCTTGGCCTCGCCGTCACGCGCGTCGCTGTGCGCTAGAAATTGCGCCGCCTCGGCATGGGTGACCGATTTACCCAGCATCCAGTGCGTGGCCACCGGCGGCAGCATATAGGTGCTGTCGATCATGATGTAGTTGTAGGTCGGCGCGTCGGAAGAGCTATGGTCGGCTTTCAGGTGATCGAGGACCGCGAACTCGCCGATATCTTCCTCGTGCGCCACTTCGCCGCTGTCCGAGACGCGCGACAGGACCGCGCCGAGGCCGGCCTCCATGGCGTCATTGCTGAGCACCGGAGACAGCAGGTTGATCGACATCAGCGTGTCGCGGCCGAAATAGGTGTTGAAGCGCCACGACCCGGCCAGGAACTTCTCGCGATAGCTCAGGAACGACAAGGCGTTTTGTGCGTCGACGTCGGGCTGCTGATGTCCGTTGAACAAGGCCTTGCCGGACAGCGGCGTCAGCGGGGTTTCGCCGGACAGGGCGACCAGGCGCAGGCGGATCGGGGCTGAGCCATCCTTGGTAATGACACCGTCCTTAAGCTTGCCGGACAGGACCTGGACCGACAGCTTGTAGCCGGCGTGGCCGTCGAGACGGTCGCGCTGGTAGACGATGCTGTCCTGAGTGAATTGCGCGGTGCTGTCGATGTTGGGCGGCGTGGTGCCCAGCGCCTGGTAGTCGCGCAGCACGCGTACGCTCGACAGGACGGCCTTCAGCGGTTCCAGCGTATCGGCGCTGGTTTCGAGATCGACGGTGATACCGTAGAGCGGCCGGCCCTTGGCGTCGGTCTGCTTGATCGGCGCCGGATTCGACAGCCAATGCCACTCGGCGGCGTTTGCCAGGGGCTTGAACCACAGGCCGACGCCGCTATTGCCGGCGGGAAAGGCGACGAGCAGGCGCGGACTTGGACCGGAGCGGGCCAGCACGTGCGCGGCGACCGGCCCCTCGCGGAAGAAGGCGTTGAGGTTCTGGCCCTCGGTGATCTTGTATTGCAAAGGCGCCGGGGTTTGCGCGAAGGCGGACGTGCTGCAGAGAAGCGCCGCGGCCAGGCCGTAGATCATAGGCCGGAATAGGTTTGATTTCATTTGGCGGCTCCGGGAGTGGGTACGTTTCTGGGCATGGCGACGGCCTCGACGGCCTGCAGATGCGTCGGCAGGTCCTTGACCGCGCCGTTGATTCTGTCGCGAAGTTGGGCGAAGTGGCGGACGTCGTCCGCGTCGGCATAGGTCCGGGCCAGGGGATTGAAATCCGTCGGATGCAGGCCCTGGCCCATCATCACCGCGAACCAGCTGGAATCGCGGAAAAGCTCGTCGGTCTGCAGCACGATACGGCCGGTGCGCCTGAACAGCTCCTCCTTTTCCAGGAGGCTGTCGGGGACGGGCATGGTTTGGCAATAGTCCCAGAGCGCGCCGGCGCGCCCGGTTGTCCAGCGATAGTGCAGGATGAGGAAGTCGCGCACCGAGTGCATGTCGTCTTCGAAGATCCTGTTGAACTGCTTGGCCACCAGCGGGTCGCAGTCGCAGGTCGGAAACAGCGACAGGAGCTTGGCGATGCCGCTCTGGATCAGGTGGATGCTGGTCGATTCCAGCGGTTCGAGGAAACCGCTCGACAGGCCGATCGCCACGACATTCTTGACCCAGGCTTGGCGGCGGCGGCCGGTGCGGAAGCGGATCAGCCGCGGCTCGGCCAGCGGCTCGGCGCCGAGATTAGCCAGCAGGACCTCGCGGCCGCGCGCCTCGTCGGTAAAGCGGCTGGAAAAGACCAGGCCTGAGCCCGTGCGATGCTGCAGGGGAATCTGCCACTGCCAGCCGCAATCGTGGGCGATGGAGCGCGTGAACGGCAAGGGATTTTTGGTGCGTGGTACGGGTGCGGCCCAGGCGCGGTCGCAGGGCAGCCAGTGCGACCAGTCCTCGAACCCGCTTTTGAGCGTGTCCTCGATCAGCAGGCCTTTCAGGCCCGAGCAGTCGATGAACAGGTCGCCTGCGATGCGATCGCCGCGGTCCAGGGTGACGGCGGTGACGAAGCCGGTTTCAGGGTTTTGCTCGACCGCGTCAATGCGCCCTTCGGTCCGCCGCACGCCGCGGCCTTCGCAGAGTTGCCGGAGAAACCGGGCATAGAGCGATGCGTCGAAATGATAGGCGTAGCCCAGCGTCGAGGCCAGGGTCCTGGGGTCTTGGCCCGGCCGGGCGAACTTGCCGGCCATGGCCATGGCCGTCGTCAGGGAGGCGTCCGAATAGGGGCCGCCCTTGCCGGCCAGCCACAGCTTGATCCAGCGGTGAAAGACCATGGTGCCGTCGCCGGCGTCGCCGTAGCGGCCGAAAGGATGGAAGTAGCGGCTGCCTTCGCCGTTCCAGCCGACGAATTCGATGCCCAGCTTGAACGTCGCCTGGGTATGCTGGATCAGGTCGGCCTCGTTGACGCCGGCCAGGGTGTTGAACCAGTGGATCGTCGGAATGGTCGCTTCGCCGACGCCGATGGCGCCGATCTCGTCCGATTCGACGAGCTCGATATCGAATTGGTGGGGGACATTGACCTTGGAGAGCGCGGCGGCGGTCATCCAACCGGCGGTGCCGCCACCGACGATAACGACTTTGCGAATAGGCCGGCCGGTCATTTTTTATCTCTCCCAAAAAAAGCAAATGGCGGCGGATACGAGATCCGCCGCCACTGTTTTACACGAAAGCTCGGGGTCAGCCTTTAGAACTTAAAGGTCAAGGACGCCGTCGCCGTGGTGCCGACGATGCCGCGGCCATAGAAGTAGCCGTTGACCACCGCCTGGGTGAAGCCCTGGCGCGGATTGCCTTCGGTCAGGCCGACGACGTTGGAGACGTTGTCGACGCTGAGGTTGAAGACGGTACGGTCGGTGATGTTCCACAGACCGCCCAGCGACCACACGCCGTAGGCCGGCAGCGGCACCTGGTCGCCGTCGTCGGCGAAGATACGGCCGATATACTTATAGCGGACGTAGACTTCACCCATGTGCTGCGGCAGGTCCCAGGACGGCTGGATCATGTACAGCGTATTGGGCGTACGGCCCGGCGTCAGGCCGTCGTAGAAGGCGTTGACCTGCGACGAGATGTTCTGGCCGTTGGCCGTGATCAGGCCCGTGCTGACGTTCGAGAACTTGGGGTCCTGGAAGGTCGCCTGGACGTGGATCGACAGGGGATGCAGCGGCTCGTAGACCGGACGATAGGTGGCGTCGAGGTCGATGCCGTTGGTGTCCGAATTGGCGAAGAAGCCCTGGTTCAGGTTCGGATTGGCCAGGTCGACACCGCCGCCGAAGCTTTGGTTGTTGAACTCGGTGCGGAAGGCGCGCAGCGTGCCCAGGAAGCCGTGGCCGGCATAGGTGACGCCGCCTTCATAGAGCACGATTTCCGTCGCCTTGGGGTTGGAGCCCTGGGTTTCGTAACCGCGCTCGTAACGCGCATAGACCGACAGGGCGGGCGTGAACGTATAGTTCGCGCCGATCGTCCAGTTGAGCGGGTTTTCGCTGCCGGAATAGGTCGAATAGGTGCCGTTGAAGGCATTCGGATTGACCTGGACGACACCGCCGACGCCGGCGGGGATGGCCATCGACGTGGAATTGCCGTTGCCGCCCGTCTGGCGCAGGTGTTCGTAGCGCAGGCCGATATCGATGTGCAGCTTTTCGTTCCACGTGAACTCGTTGTTCGCGTAGATCGAGGTCGATTCGTCCTTCCAGTAGCTGATGCCGCTACCCCAGTCGCCGTACGAGATCAGGCCGTTGTTCGACAGGTCGCCGACGACGTTGCCGGTCGCGTTGAGCGCGACGATGTCGTAGAGGTTCGACTGGTTGGCGACGTCGTTGATGACGGTGGCGACGCCGGACTGGTCGTTGGTTTCGGTTTCCGAGTAGAGCATGCCGCCGACGGTCAGGCTGTCGGTCCAGTTCGCGCCTGTGGTGTTCCACTTCACGCCGAAGTCCGAACCCCAATCCTTCAGGTGGATTTCCTGGCGGTTGAGGACGGTCTCTTCAAGCAGGCCGTTGCCGTTCAGCGCGTTCAGGGCCGCGGTGTTCGACGCCGCGATGACCTGGCCGTTCGTCAGGCTCTTGATGCCGAACTGGGTCGCGGTCGGGAACGCCACCTGGCCGGCTTGCAGCAGGCTTTGGATCGGCGAATTGGCGTTGTTGGTCAGGTAGGTTGTCGCCGAGGCCAGGCCCGAATTGCCGGTGCCGGAACCGGCGAAGACGCCGTTGAAATTCCAGTCGGTGTCGGTGTAGCGAACGTGCGCGAAGACGCTGAGCTGGTCGTTGATCGGCTTTTCAAAGTCGACGCGGTATTCGTTGCCGGTGGCGTGAATGCCCTGCTGCTCGCTGAAAGTGCGGAAGCATTCGTTGTTCGCGCAGGAATCCGGCACCGTGATGTTGCCGAGGCCGGGCCCGATGATGTTGCCGAACTGGGTGTTCAGGCCGGGGACGCTGCCGATGGAGCCGCCGTTGTCGGCATAGGGCTGGTCGGCATAGTAGGGGTCATGCTCATCCCAGCGCTTGTAGGTGCCGCGGATATAGCCGCCGCCGTCGAACTTCTTCTCCAGCTGCGCCTTGACGTGATAGGTGTCGTAGGTGAAGGGCGACGAACGCACGCCCTTGGTGCTGTCGAGATAGCCGCTGATCGCGAAGGCGACATTGTTGCCCAGCGCCGGAAGCGGCGCCGAGTACCACAGGTCGGTGCGGGCGTCGCCGTAGGAGGCGCCGGTCACGCGGAACAGGCCGCCGCCCTGGTCGTAGTTCAGCGGACGCGAGATGAAGTTGATCGAGGCGCCGGCCGCATTGGGGGCCAGGATGCCGGACGTGCCGCCTTCGAGCGCTTCGACGCGGCCGATCGAGATGTCGTTCTGGAAGACTTCGTCGTCGTTCAGGCCGGCATAGATGGTCGGCATGCCGTCTTCAAGCAGGCGAATGAATTCCTGGCCGCCACCGGGCAGGCCGCGGACGGAATAGTTGTTCGAAACCGGACCGGCCGTCGATTCGACGAAGATGCCCGGAACCATTTCCAGCACGTCGGACGTGGTGCGCGGCGCCTTCAAGGCCAGGTCGTTGGCGCTGATCGGCGTGACGGCGACCGAAGCGTCAAGCAAGGTGCGCTTGGAGGTCGAGCCGGTGATGACGACGACCTGGACGCCTTGGTTATCGTCGGGGGCCGCGGCGGGCGCGGACGCCTGGGCGGGGGCGGCGGCTTGAGGCGCTGGGGTTGGGGCCGGATCGGCGGCGAAGGCCGGCGCGGCGCCAAAGGATATGGCGAGCGCGGACGCGGCTCCCAGGAGTATATGTTTCGACAGGGGTCTCATCTTTTCCTCTCGTGGTTGTTGTTATTGTTCAGCCGTCACATAACTGATGTCAATTTGCGCGTCTTATTGGCTGCGGCTACGATGCCATTTACCTTCGGACAGCAACGACTTCGGCGCGGCTAGCGCGCTTTCCATGGCCCTGTTAGGTGTCGCTTCTTCCCGAATTTTATGCGCAGCAAAGTGAGGTTTGAAGCTGCGGAGGTATCGATGCCATGACATCGATGCCATGTCAAACCGTGCCGGTCGATTTTTCCCGGCGAGGGGGGCTGAGGGCGGTGCGGGTCGTGGGATAGGGCGTCCCTGGAGGCGGGGTATTGCGGCCGGAATTTTGTCTGCCACTGGTTTTAAAGTATTGTACAATATGATGATAGTTAACGATATTTTATGCATGTGTTGAACGCATTTGCCCTTTTTTCATGCGAGCAGAGCCGTGCCCGAGGCGGGTAAATCGTACCTGTGCCGCGCGGTCAGGACTGTGACAAAATAGCGACAAGGGGCGCGATATGGCCGTGGCAAGGCAAAATTGTCGTGGACTATGGTATCGATGCCATGGCAACGATACCACTTGTCCGCGGTGGAGGGGATTCAGACCACGCGCCAACCCTGTCTTGTCACCATGTCCGGGGCGTTCGCTTCTCTTGCCGGGTTCGCACCCGGGAACGAACGGTCATGGTGCAGTCGTTACGGGTCCGTCCCGGGCGTGAATTCGATTTACCACTTCAGGTAGTCGGTTGCGCCGGGGCCACTCGTGGCGGCGTCTATGGGCGCGGTGTCTGGTACGTCTCTTTCCTACGGTCGGGCAGCGGTTTTTTCCCGCCGCGGTCCGGCTTCGCGGCATGACCTCCCGACTTAAAGGCGGGCCGCAGGCTTTTGTGGCGGCCCGCCCCTTTTCCGATTGAGCTTATGACCGAACACCGCCGCTCGCTGAAAGCCGTTCCCGCCGAGGTCGCCCCGACGGTCGCTCTTTCGCTGCCCAATGTCGCGGTACCAAGTCCGGCTGACCTGTTCGGGCCCTTGTTCGAGCGCGTGCAACTGGAAAAGGCCTTTGCCGACAGCAAGACGTTCGCCGACGCGGTGCCGCGCGGCACCGCCGCGGCCATTCTGGCCGCCTATCACTATGAAAAGCCGACGGGCCGTGACGCCCTGCGCGCCTTTGTCGTGCACCACTTCGACCTGGCGCCGCCGGTGACGCCGGACGCCGGCGATCGCGATACCTCCGACCTGATCGCCCATATCGCACGTCTGTGGCCGGCGCTTGAGCGTCGCCCCGAGACGCCGCCCGCCGGCTCGTCCAAGCTTTACCTGCCCGAACCCTATGTCGTGCCGGGCGGACGCTTTCGCGAAATCTATTACTGGGACAGCTACTTCACCATGCTGGGCTTGGCGCGTGACGGCCGCGGCGACCTCGTCGAGGCGATGCTGGCCAATTTCGAGAGCCTGATCGAGCGCTACGGCCATATCCCCAACGGCACACGCAGCTATTATCTCAGCCGCTCGCAACCGCCCTTTTTCGCCCTGATGCTGGACCTGTCCCCGGCGGCCGACGATCAGGCCCGGCAGCGGCGCCTGGCGGCCTTGCTGACCGAGCACACCTATTGGACCAGCGGCTCAGGCGTCGTCGTCCTGCCCGACGGCAGCCGGCTCAACCGCTATTGGGACGAGCGCGACACGCCGCGCGACGAAGCCTATGCCGAGGATGTCGCGACCGCCGCGATGAGCGATCGTGCGCCCGCCGAGGTTTTTCGCCACCTGCGCGCCGGCGCCGCCAGCGGCTGGGATTTTTCCTCGCGCTGGCTGGCCGATCCGCTCGACTTCGCCACGATCAAGACCGCCGACATCATTCCGGTCGATCTCAACAGCCTGTTGTGGGCCTTGGAAAAGGCGATCGCCCGGGCGGCGGCCGAGGTCGGGCAAAAGGCCGTGGCCGCACGCTTTCTCTCTGTGGCCGAACGCCGCGCCGCGTCGATCAACCACTATCTTTGGCTTGAGGCCGAAGGCCGCTATGCCGATTATGATCATGTCGAGGGCCGCGTCACCGAGGTTTTGTCGGCCGCGACGCTGTATCCGCTGTTCCTCGGCCTGGCCACGCCCGACCAAGCCCGCCGCGTGGCGCAGACGACTCGGGAGCGCTTGCTGGCGCGGGGTGGGTTGCGCACAACGACGGTGACGACCGGCCAGCAATGGGACACGCCGAACGGTTGGGCGCCACTGCAATGGATCGCCATCGAAGGGCTCGACGCCTATGGCGAAGCCGACCTGGCGCGGACCATCGCCGAGCGCTGGGTGACGACGGTCGAGACCGCCTATCGCGAGACCGGCAAGATGCTCGAAAAATACGATGTCGAGGACCTGCGCCCCGGCGGCGGCGGTGAATATCCGCTGCAGGACGGTTTCGGCTGGACCAACGGCGTGACGCGTGCCCTTCTGGCCAAGTATCCCGAACTGGCTAAAGGCCTCTAATGTCCCGTTGGCGTGCCGGCTTCGCCCTGATCCTGGTCTACATGATCTACGCCGTGCTGTTGAACAGCGTCGGCACCGTCATCCTGCAGTCGATCCTGAGCTTTCATATTACCAAGCCCGAAGGCTCGATCCTCGAGGCGTGCAAGGACCTGTCGATCGCCGTCGTCAGTTTCGCGGTGGCCAGCTTCATGCCGCGGCTGGGCTACAGGCGCGGGCTCGTCATCGCCCTGGTCGTGGTCGCCATTGCCTGTTTCGTCATGCGGCTGTTTCCGGCCTTTGCGACGACGGCCGGCCTGTTCCTGGTCATCGGCGTCACCTTCGCCCTGGTCAAGGTCGCGGTCTATTCGTCGATCGGCTTGCTGCACACCGAGCCCAAGGCCCATGCCAGCTTCACCGGCCTGGTCGAAAGCTTCTTCATGTTCGCCGTGCTGTCGGGCGCCTGGATCTTTTCGGCCTTTATCGACCCGGTGCATCCGGAGTCTTTGAGCTGGCTCAATGTCTATATCCTGCTGGGCGTCGCGTCGCTCGCCGCCGCGGGTTTATGGCTGGTCACGCCCCTGCCGCCGCTCGAGGTCGATCCGGAGGCTGTGAAGGCCCCTTGGTACAAGGACCTCAGCGCTATTCCGGCCCTGTTCGCCGCCAAGTTCCTGGTCGCGTTTCTCGCCGGCATCTTTGTCTATGTGCTGATCGAGCAGAGCCTGGGCTCGTGGCTGCCGACCTACAACAGCGAAGTTCTGGGCCTGCCCGCCCAGATGGCGGTCCAGGCCGGCGGTCTCTATGCGGCCGCGCTGGCGCTGGGGCGCCTGGCTGGCGGCCTGATCCTGCGCCGCGTCGCCTGGCCGGTGGTGCTCTATGGCTGTGTTGTCGGCACGGCGGCGGTGGTCGTGGCCTCGATCGTTTTTGCCCCCCATGGCGTCTCCACCCATGTCGATTGGCGCCATCCGCCGCTTCAAGTCTTTATCCTGCCGGCGGCCGGCTTCTTCTTTTCGCCGATCTATCCGACGCTGAACTCGATCGTCTTGTCCGCCTTGCCGCAGCATCGCCAGGCGCCGATGACCGGGCTGATCATCGCCTTTTCGGCGCTGGGCGGCACCTTGGGCTCGTTCATCACCGGCCAGATCTTCAGCCATTTCGGCGGCGCGCATGCCTTTGCGATGACCCTGGTGCCGCTGGCCTTGCTGATGGCATCGCTATGGTTCCTGCGGCGCCGGCTCGGCACAGTTTGACAGCGCTGGCGGAGCGATTCATAAGCAAAGAGCGAATATGACGGGGAAGCGCGTGGCCGGATCGAAGATCACCATGGATGAGTTGGCGAAGCTCGCCGGCGTTTCCAAGATCACCGTGTCGCGCGCCCTGCGCGGCGGGTTTCCGGTCAATGCCGATACGCGCGACCGGATCTTCGCGCTGGCCAAGGAGCACGGCTACCGCGTCAACCAGGCGGCGCGCAACCTGCGCCTGGAACGCTCGCACACCGTCGGCGTCATCGTCGAAATGCACCCGACGCCCGACCGCCTGATGTCCGATCCCTATCCGCTGGAGCTGCTGGGCGGTATTTCCCAGACCCTGACCTCCAGGGGCTATTCGCTGCTGCTGACCACCATGGCCGGCAAGGACAGCGTCGCCTTCCAGTCGGCCGAGGGCATTATCCTGCTGGGCCAGGGCGTGCACGATGCCGCCGTCAAGGCGCTGCGCCCGATCTTCTGTCCGCTGGTCGTCTGGGGCGCGCCGCACGACGGCGCCGACTACTGCATCGTCGGCTCCGACAATTATCACGGCGGGTCGATCGCCGCCGATCGCCTGACCAGCCTGGGCCGCCGCCGCCTGGTCTTTCTCGGTGACACCCGCCACGCCGAAGTCGAGGCGCGCTTCAAGGGCTTTCGCGACGCCGCCGAAGCCAATGGCGCCCGCGTCGTCGACAGCGTGGCCTGCCCGTTCACCTTTACCGGTGGACTGGAAGCGGCCGAGGCCCTGCTGGCCCAGGGCCAGAAGTTCGACGGCGTCATGGGCTCCAACGACTTGATGACCATGGGCTTCGTGCGCTCGCTGATCGAGGCCAATATCCGCGTGCCCGAACAGGTGGCGGTCATCGGCTATGACGACACGCCGATGGCGGCGACCTTTTCGCCGGCCCTGACCAGCGTGCACCAGAACTGGCGCAACGGCGGCAACCTCCTGGCGCAGAAGATCCTGCAACTGATCGCGGAAGAAGACGTGCGCTCGGAAATGCTGCAGACCTCGCTCAGCGTACGCGCGACCTAATTGAGTCAGGCCCTTAAAGTACATCCCGTGGACGCTGGCGTTCAAACGGATTGATGTTAAATGGGAGCAGGCCAGCCGATAATGGCCACGCCTATAAGATGTCGCCGCATAAATCCTCCCAACGGACTCCGGCGGTATTACGGACGCTCTCATTTGCCGGGAGCGTCCGTCTTTTTCCGATAGCTTCTCAAAAAATATTATAAATGCTATCTCGCTACGAAACGGGGAAGACAGGCCATCATGTCAGCGGGACCGATCGAGACCATCGTTATCCTGGGCGGCGGCACGGCGGGCTGGATGGCCGCGGCCGCCATCGCCAAGGCCTGGCAAAAGCCCGACCGCAAAATCATCGTGGTCGAATCGGAGGAGATCGGCACGGTCGGGGTCGGCGAAGCGACGGTGCCGTCGATCCACCTGTTCAACGGCATGTTGGGCGTCGATACCGCCGAGGTCATGCGGGCGACAGGCGCGACTTTCAAGCTGGGCATCGAATTTTCCGGCTGGGGCGGCGTCGACCGGCGCTACATGCATCCGTTCAGCGGCTTCGGCGCCAATCCGCAGGACCGGCTGTTTCCGCCCCTATGGCTGAAATATGCTGCGCAGCATAAGGCCGACAGTCTGGACGCCTACAATCTCAACAGCGTCGCTGCCCATGCCAGCCGGTTCGATCTGGCACGCAGCGGTCCCGCGGCCGAGGCCGGGCCGATGACCTATGCCGTGCACTTCGACGCGGCGCTGTATGCCCGCTATCTGCGCGCCTATGCCGAGGCGCGCGGCGTGGTGCGCATCGAGGGCAAGGTGGCGGGCGTCGACCAGGACGGCGAGACGGGCTTTGTCCGCGGCCTGACGCTGGAGTCCGGCCAACGCATCGACGGCGATTTCTTCATCGATTGCAGCGGCTTTCGCGGCCTGTTGATCGGCGAGACCCTGAAGACGGCCTATGAGGATTGGTCGCATTGGCTGCCGTGCGACCGCGCCGTCGCCGTGGCCAGTGAAAACACCGGCGCACCCTTGCCCTATACCCGCGCCATGGCCGATGAGGCCGGCTGGCGCTGGTGCATTCCGCTGCAGCATCGCGCCGGCAACGGCTATGTCTATGCCTCTTCCTATATCGACGACGAAGCGGCCGAAGCCCGGCTTTTGGCGGGGCTCGAAGGGCCGGCCGTCGCCACGCCGCGCCGGTTGCGCTTTACGACCGGGCGGCGGCATGTCGCATGGAACCGAAACGTCCTGGCGCTCGGCCTGGCGGCGGGTTTTCTCGAGCCCCTGGAATCGACCAGCATCCACCTGATCCAGACCTCGATCCTGCGCCTGATCAGCCTGTTTCCAGACAAGCGCTTCGAGCCGGTGGAGATCGCCGAGTTCAACCGCCAGACCCGCGACGAATACAACGATATCCGCGATTTCCTGATCACCCACTATAAGCTGACCGATCGCGACGACACCGCCTTCTGGCGCTATTGCCGCGACATGGCGGTGCCCGACCGCGTGGCGGAGACGATGGACCTGTTCGCCGCCAACGGCCGGTTGCGGGCGCGCCAGGAGCACCTGTTCTCGTCACACAGCTGGCTGGCCATGCTGGTCGGCCAAGGGCTGTTGCCGCGCGGCTTCGATCCCCTGCTGGACGGTCTGCCCGAAGCGCAATTGGCCGATCGCATGACCCGCACGCGCCAGGTCCTTCAACGCGCGGCCTCGGCCATGTCGAGCCACCAGGCCTTTATCGACGCCTTCTGCAAGGCGGGTTAGGGCGCGCAAATTCTCTCCTCCCCATTTTGTTAAAATGGGGAGGTGGCGCGGCAAGTGCGAAGCACGACGTCCGCGACGGAGGGGTCACTTTCCGTCCGTAAGTGACCCCTCCGTCGTCGACTTGCCCTTCGGGCGCGCGCCGCCACCTCCCCATTTGTCCCAAATGGAGAGGAGAAAGTTGTGGCCTTCTAAGCGCCATAAAGCCCATTGCTGCGCAAAAAGGCTTCATGCGACGGCATGTGGTCGCAGCAGGCTTGGATCGTCTGGCGCATGTCGCCGAGCCACCGCCGGATGCCGTCGGGGCCCTGGGCCTGGTTGATGCCGGCGATGTTCGGCTCGGAGGCAGTTGGCCGCAAGCCCTGGCCATTCATGACGGCGAGCCAGCTGGCCTGGCCGAACTGCTCGCGGCTTTCCTCGTAGATGCGGCCGAAGCTGGCATAGAGGTTCATGCGCTCGGTCAGCCGGTCGGGCACGGCCATGTCGCGGCAGTAACGCCAGAACTCTGAATCGTCGCGGCGCGTCAGCTTGTAATGCAGGATCAAAAAGTCGCGGATGTCCTCGATCTCGCGGATGGTTTCGCGGTTGAAGGTGTCGATCTCGGACGGGTTGAAGGACATGTCCGGGAACAGGGTCTGCAGCCGGCTGATCGCGCCCTGGATCAGGTAGATCGAGGTCGATTCCAGCGGCTCGAGGAAACCGCTCGACAGGCCGATGGCCACGCAGTTCTTGACCCAAAAGTCGCGGCGGCGCCCGGCCTTGAACTTCAGGAAACGCGGCTCGGCCAGGGCCTGGCCGTCGAGATGGTCGAGCAGGGTCTTCGTGGCGTCTTCATCGCTTATGAACGGGCTCGCATAGACGTGACCGTTGCCGATGCGGTGCTGCAGCGGGATGCGCCATTGCCAGCCGGCCGTATGCGCCGTCGCCCGCGTATAGGGCAGCAGTGGCCCCTGGTTTTCGCTGGGCGTGAAGACGGCGCGGTCGCACGGCAACCAGTGCGACCAGTCGATGAACGGCGACTTGATGGTATCGCCCAGCAGCAGGCTGCGAAAGCCGCTGCAGTCGACGAACAGGTCGGCCTCGAGGCGCGCGCCATTGTCGAGGACCACCGCATCGACGAAGCCGTCGTCGCGTTGCTGAACTTGGGTGATCTTGCCCTCGACGCGTTTCACGCCGCGGCCTTCCGACAGCTTGCGCAGGAAGCGGGCATAGAGCGAGGCGTCGAACTGCAGGGCATAGGTGATGTCGGCCAGCGGCGAATTCTCGCCGACGGGCCGCATGAACTTGGCATGGTCGCAGGCCAGAGCCTGCAGGTTATAGGCGCTGAGCGGAATACCCGCCCCCTGCATCACACTGTCGAGCCAGACGAGATGGAAGGGAAAGCCGTTATAGCGGCGGCCATTGCTGCCGAACGGGTGGTAATAACGCTCGCCGAGGGCGCCCCAGTCGACGAATTCGACGGCCAGCTTGAAGGTGGCGCGGGTGTCGCGCATCATCTCGTCTTCATTGACGCCGACGATCTCGTTGAAGCGGCGAAACGACGGCACGGTGGCCTCGCCGACGCCGACCGTGCCGATATCGTCGGACTCGACCAGCGTGATCTCGAGCGGCAACTGGCTCGAGCGCGAAAACCAGGCGGCGGTCATCCAGCCGGCCGTGCCGCCGCCGACGATCAGCATCTTGCGAATAGGCGCCACTCAGTTTTCCCCGTTGATCAATGATAAGGTAAAGGCGCGGACGCGGTTTCGCGTCTCGTCGGACATTTCGCCGAAAGCGCCCTGCAACGCCGCGGGGATGCCGACCACGGGGTCGCCGTCTTGTCGCAGCACGTAGTGTTCAAGCATGGCTTTCCAGAAGACGCCTTCGTCGCCGTCCAGGTCGCGGATGGCCAGCAGCGCGGCAAGAAAGACATTGCGCGGATTGTCGAGGCCCGTGCGCTGTTCGCCCCACCAATAGTTGACCAGCGTGTTGAGCGGTTCGGTGGCGACGACGTGGTGAAACCAGTAGTGCGGCAGGTAGAGTGCATCGCCCGGCTCCAGCACGGCGGTGCGTGCCGCGGCCAGCGCCGTCCGGAAGCGCGGGAAACGCTCAAAATCGGGGGCTTCGAGGCGGGCCAGCGAGATCGCCGCGCCGGCGGGCGTCAGCTCGAACGGCCCGAGGTAAAGGTTGCGCACCTGCTCGGGCGGAAAGACGGTGAAGCGCCGTCGCCCGGCGACGCAGCAGGCCAGGTTGTGTACGGGGTCGAAATGGGTCTGGACGCGCGCCGCCCCGCCGATCCATAGCCTGGGGGCCGCGTCGGGCAGGTCGAATGGGCAGCGGTTGCGGGCTTCGAAGACCGGCAGGTGCTTACGGATGGGCAGCGAGCCCATATAGACGGCGCGTCCCTCGGGCGTGGCGTTGGCCAGGATGCGGTCCAGCGTCTCCGACACCGGCGCCCGGTACTTGGCGAAGTTGAAGCCCGACATGTCGTCACTATAGAAGAACTGGCCCTTCAGCTCCGGCGGCCCTTCCATGATATCGGCGGTCAGGCCGGAGTCGAAACCCTTCAGATAGCCGATGAAATCCTGGGACGAGCGCTGGGCCATCGCCACCGCCGGCCAATGGGCGACCAGGCCGCGCAAGACCGCCGGCTGCGACCGCGGAACGATCTCCCGGGCGAATCGGGCCGGCGTAACGTCGTCGAAAACTTCAATATCGGGAAAGTCGAAAGGCGGCGCTTTTTCATCCATTGGTATCACCGGAGGGCCTGCATCGGGCTGTCAGTCCGCGCCTCGACAGTGCCCGAGGTGGTGCGTGGGCGCAATAAATTATCTGACAAATGGACCGGGGATCGCTCGCTGCCGAAACGTCGGTTGAACGCGCGGGGTGCGACAATTTGGACAAAATTATAAATAATCAATAGCTTGCCAATTGTTTCCGATTTGTAGTCTCGCCTGGGCCCGGCGAAGGCCGTTGTAATTGTAGCACAATTGAAAGTTTTGAGACGGACACTAATTGCGGCCGGATCAAATTGTATTATAAAAAATACCAAGGCTATGAAAAGCGCGAATCTATCGCCGGCCGCAAACCAGGGAGAACTATGTGAAAAAGGCACTGCTCGTTACCACTGCGGCTTCGGCCATGGTGGCTTTGCTCGGGTTCGCCGCGACGTCTGAGGCACAGGATGCCCAGCCCGCCGCGGCCCAGAGCACCAACACCCCCGCTGCGAAAACACCCCCGAGCGACAGCACTGAAGTCGTCGTCGTAGGCATCCGGAAGAGCCTGCGTGACGCCATCCAGAGCAAGCGCGCCGCCACGGGCGTCGTCGAAGTGATTTCGTCGAAGGACATCGGCGCCCTGCCGGACGTCTCGATCGCCGAAACCCTGAACACCGTGCCGGGCGTCAATACGTCGCGCGACCGCGGCAACGACTCGCAGGCCTCGATCGGCGGCCAGGGGCCGCGTCTGGTCCTGGGCTTGTTGAACGGCCGCGAAATGGCGTCGTCTGAACCCGACCGTAACGTGCGCTGGGAAATCTTCCCGTCGGAAATCGTCTCGGGCGTCACGATCTACAAGTCGTCCGAAGCCAACCTGCCGACCGGCGGTATTTCCGGCACGATCGACGTCAACACCATCCGTCCGCTCGACTATTCCGGCCCGGCCCTGACCCTGCGCGCCGGTCCCGTCCTGTACGACGGCGGCAAGGCCTATCCGGGCTTTAACGGCCTGGGCGATCGTTTCTCGGGCGCCTTCGTCACCAAGCTGACGCCGCAATTGGGCTTCGTCATCGCCGGCACCTATCAAGACCAGAAGAACGGTTACGAGGACGCGCAGGGCGGCGGCTGGAACACCGGCCCCGGCAATGACCCGGGCCCGATCGTGGCCGGCGGCCCGAACGTCGCCACGCCGTGGGGCACTTCGTACGAAGGCAAGAACATCGACACGATCCGTACGGCCGTGTCCTCGACCTTGCAATGGAAGCCGTCCGACATCTTCACCGGCCGTATCGACGCCCTCTACAGCTCCGAGCGTATTTCCGAACAGGATAACGGCGCCTGGATCAGCGGTTGGGGCAACTGGGGCGGCTCGGAAACCGGAGACTACAGCAACACGACCGTCGAGAACGGCGCGCTGGTCAAGGCCGACGTGTCGGCCGCGGCCGGCGCCACCATCAACCCCGAAGTCGCGCAATACTTCCAGGACATGAAGCTGTTCGCCACCGGCGCCAACGGCCAGTGGAATCTGGGTGACTGGCAAGCCGTCGGCGACGTGTCGTACTCGCAGGCCGAACGCTATGGCCTGTGGCAATCGGTCAACTTCTTCAGCAATGTGGGGGCTTCGAGCTTCGACTATACCGGCGTTCCGCAGGTTTCGGTCGCGGTCGATCCTTATACCGCCGCGAAAAACGGGCAACTGTTCGCGCAGGCCGGCAATGCCGCCGTCAGCCACCTGAAGGACAGCCTGTCGGAAGCCAAGTTCGACGTCATCCATAACCTGGGCGGCACCTGGCTGTCCGCGATCAAGCTGGGCGTCAGCGCCAGCCATCGCGAAAAGGACGATGCCGGTGGCGGTGCGACCACGTCGGGTTCGGCCCAGGCGACCGACTCGACGCCTTCGCCGGCGCCGCTGTGCCCGACCTGCGCCGTCTCGGCCTCGTTGTTCACGCCGTTCAACTACGACAAGCTGGTCGCGCCGACCATGCTGGCCGGCAACTACAACCAGTTGGCCACCCTGATCTATGGGGCTGCCGGCGCGGCGGAAATGGCGCCTGACTACAAAGACACGCCGTTCACCTCGCACGTCTACGAAAACGTCTATGACGCCTACGCGCAGGGTCTTTATGACACTACGCTCGGTGGCAAGCCGCTGAACGGCGACTTCGGCCTGCGGGTCGAGCACGTCGACACGTCCAGCCATGCGCCGAGTTCAAGCACCAACAGCACCACCGGCGTGACCACCGTCTCGCAAATCAACGAAGGCGAGAACTACACCAAGGTCCTGCCCAGCATCAACGCCAAGTGGGAAATCGAAGACGGCGTCTACATCAAGTCGGGCTTGGCGGAAGTCCTGTCGCGTCCGGCGCTTAACGACCTGCGCGCCGACCAGACCTATTCCTTCAACAGCACCAGCTCGTCGGCGCAACCCGGCTCGGGCGGCAGCGGCAATCCCTTGCTGAAGCCGTACAATGCCGAACAGTTCAACCTGACCTATGAAAACTATTTCCATAAGGACGGCCTCTTCTCGGTCAACGCCTACTACAAGGAAATTCATAACTACGTCAGCTACAACACCCAGACGATCACCTTGCCGGGCGTGGCTGTGCCGATCCAGTTTACCTCGCCGCTCAACGATCCGAAGGCCGGTAACCTGGAAGGTATCGAGTTCATCTTCCGCACGCCGCTCTACTTCATTCCGCACATGGAAAAGTTCGGTGTCGACGCCAACACCTCGTTCGTCAGCACCAATATCCACGAAAGCTCGCCCATCGGGCATCCGTTCCTGATGAACGGCGTGGCCAAGACCTCGGGCAATGTCGAAGTCTATTATGCCGACGGCAAGTTCGAGACCCGACTGGCGTTGAAGTTCCACTCGCCCTACACCCAACTCTACGGTTGGGATGCCTCGGGATCGGGCCTTTCGGCGATCAAGTCGGAAAGCATCCTGGACTACAGCGCGCTGTATAATATCAACAAGTCGGTCACCGTTCGCTTCCAGGCGGGCAACCTCCTGAACACGGCGTTGCGGACCTACGACCTCAACAACCCCGCCCTGACCGATCGTAACGACTACTATGGTCGCCGTTACGAGGTCGACGTGACCTACAAGTACTAGTCCCGCGTAGCTTTCTTTCCCCCCGATGCGACTTGGCCCGGAGATGTTTCCATCTCCGGGCCTTTTTTGTGCGGTGGAATTTGGCGAGCTTAGAAGTTCTTGCTCAGCCCGACGAAGACCCCGCGGCGCGGGCCCCATTGCGGGGCGCCGACGCCGATGCCGGAGCCGTCGCGGATCTCGTAGGCCTTGTCGAACAGGTTGATCACGTCCAGCCGGATGTCGGCGCCGCCGGCCCAATCGAGGTGATGGGCGATGCTGGCATTGACCTGGACGTAGTCGGGCAGGCGGGCGCCGTTGGGTATGCCGTTGCTGCCGTCGGCGCGCAGGCCCGAGCCGTAGATGCCGTCCAGAGCCAGGGTCGTGCCGGCAAAACGATAGGTCACGCCGGCCGAGCTCGAGGTCGTCTGGTTGTGGTCGACATAGATGAAGTGGTTGGAGACATAGGCCAGGTCGTCCGGCGAGAAGTTGAACTGCGACGAGACGAGATCCTCGCCCTTGGCGCTGGAGATGGCCAGGTTGGCATAGGCGGTGAACGGCCCGTTATTATAGTTGAAGCTGAACTCCGTGCCCTTGTTGCGGCCGTACTTGTAGTTGAAGGGCGTCAGGATGATCGGCGCGCCGAACTGGCCCTCGTCGATCAGGTCGCGGGCGACGCGTTCATAGCTGTCGATGCCGAAGGTGATGTGGGTGCCGAACGCCTGCTGGATGCCGAGGTCGTAATAGTTGTCGCGCTGGGCAAAGGGCAGGTCGTTTTGGCCCGAGATATCGAACGAGGTGCCGGCGAACTTGCTTTGCGTGTTGGACGCGATCAGCTCGAAGGGCGGCGGCGTGAAGTAGCGGGCATAGCCGCCATGGATGGTCGTGGTGCCGATCCCGGAAAGCCACTGCGGCGTCCAGACGAAGTTGATGCGCGGGCTCAGCTGGTTCTCGCTGCGATAGGAGGCGAATTCGTCGTAACGCAGGCCGTAGTTCAGCACGAACTCATCGATCGGCCGCCATTCGTCCTGGGCGTAGAGGCTGTAGCTGGTCTGCGTCTTCTGCGAATTGTCGTCGATGACGGTCGGCACGTCCGAGGTCTGGTTGCCGTCGGCGTCCAGCATGAAGACGTCGCTGACCGTGGCGCTGGTCGCCTTTTCGGTCGAGGCGATCAGGCCGGCGCGGAAGGTGTGGTGGCTGTTGATGACCCAAGCCCCCTCGGCCTGGATGCCGTAGGTGGTGTCCTTTTTGTTGGCTTCCTGCGCCACGCCGTTGAAGGCCAGTTCGGCGTCCCAGTCGGGATTGTAGATCAACTGCGACTGGCGGGCATAGAGCGAGACCTGGCCGGTGAAATTGCCGGCGGTCTTCAGGTACGAGGCGACGACATAGTCGGTCGTTTCCTTCTGGTTGGACTGGAGGTTATTGCTGAAGAATTCCGGTACGCCGTTGACCGTGTAGCCCGCGCCATCGTCGACCGAGTTGAGGCCCGGCGTATTGGGCAATTGGAAGGTCTGGTTGGAGGTGCCGAAGATCAGCGAGACGCGGCTCGTATCATCGATGATGTGGCTATAATAGCCGAAGCCCAGCAGCTGCGACGTGCGGTCGTGCAGCGGCGTCGAGGTATTGTACGGGCTCTCGATACCCAGCTGGTTCTGCTGGTAGCTCAGCGAACCGAAATAGGTGTCGTTGCCGGTGTGGCCGCCATAGGTGATCGACGGCTCGTAGTCGCCGTGCGAGCCGCCATAGACCGACACCGTGCCGCCATTATCGATACCGGTCTTGGTGGTGATGTTGATGACGGCGGCGGTGCGCAGGCCGTATTCGGCGGGCAGGGCGCCGGTGTTCAGCTGGATCGACTGGGCGTAGCGCGGGCTCAAGACCTGGCCGAAATTGGACAGGCCTTCCGGCAGGATGACGCCATCGAGGCGGAACTGGATATTGTTGTGGTCGCCGCGCACGTGGAGCTGGCCGTAGCTGTCCTGGGCGACGCCCGGCGCCTGCAGGATGACCTGGTTGAGGCCGACATTGTCGCCGCCGGGCAGGGCTTCGATCAGGGCCGAGGGAAAGACGTATTTCGACACGCCGGTGTCCGGCTGGATGATTTGCTGCGCCGCATCCAGCTTTTTGGTGCGGATGATGACCTCGGTCGGCGCGTCCGATGAGGTATCCGTGGCGCTCGTCTGGGCCAGGGCCTGACCGGCGCTCAAGGCGGCCGCGGAGACGCCAAGCGTCAAGATGGCGCGGAAAAGGACTGATTTAACGGGGGTTTGTAGCGGTTTAATCGAATTGAACATGAGAGCCTCCCAAGCGGCGATAGCCGTTGCACAGGCATGTGTTATGTAATAACATAATGAGAGTCAAGCGGCCGCGCCGCAAAACAAACGTCTCGTGCTTTTTGCGACGCAGCAAGGGCGCGAACGGCAGGTTGTGCCCTAAACGTGGGCCTTGAAATGGGGAAGCGATGGCGAGGGAAAGCGTCGATATGGAGGTCGAAGCGCGGTTGACGCAGGCCCGGCAGCTATGTGTCCGCCTGGGCGTGCGGCTGTCGACGCAGAGGCTGCGCACCCTGGAACTGGTATTGCAGGCCAGGGGGCCGGTGAAGGCCTATGATATTGCCAAGCGCTTCTATAGCCATCGCCGCGCCAGCGCGATCACCATCTACCGCGCCTTGAGGTTCTGGGAAGAGATCGGCCTGGTCCGCCGCATCAAGAGCCTGAATGCCTTTGTTGCCGCGCTTAACGGCGAAGCGGCGTCGGGCTTTGCCTTTCTGGTGTGCGGCGAGTGCGGCGAGAGCACCGAGATTCCGCTATCGTCCCCGGCCGAGGTTGCCGCGGCCGCCTCCGGCCTGGGCTTCGAGATCGATCGCCTGACGCTGGAGGCCGGCGGCCGATGCCGGCGCTGCGCGTCGCGCATTGTCGTCGTCAACGAGGTCGAAGCCTAATCCTTGATCTGCTGAATTAGCAGTTTTCATAAATGTAAAAAAACCAAAACGGGTGACCTCAAATACGGAGGTAAACCCGGATTGGGATCCCATTTTTGCATTCCGCTCAAATCTGAGTGCGCCCTGACGGCTCAAGGCAGCCGGCACGCGGCGGGTAAATATCTAAATTTATTTGATAAATTTCTGACTTTTGAACACGCGCGTGCGGTTTTGCCAGCCTGCGCGCGAATAGAGTGCCAATTTGCAATTTTGTCACAGTTTCGTCAAAGCCATGTCACCTGTCGATAAATGCATTGCATTTCTAGATTCAATAATACCAAATATCGCTGTGACACATGTGCGGCGGTTTGTCGAAAGCCGGAGGAAACTGGGACGTCACAAAGCAAAAAGGGGATTGGCTATGATTAAGCTCAAGCATGCGGTTAAGACGTTGGCGGCGGCCGGAGGACTACCGCTGGCCTTTCTTATGGGGACGACGGCCTTGGCGGGCACAGCGCACGCTGCCGACGCTCAAGCGACCCCGCCGAACACCACGGCGCCGACCGGGGAAGTCGAAGGCAATGGCAAACAAGCCAAGATCGACGTCATCGTCGTGACCGCCGACCGCAAGAACACCTATTCAGCCGACCTGGTCCAGGCCGGCTCATTCCGCGGCGCACGTCAGCTCGACACGCCTCTGACGGTGGCGGTCATGCCGCAGGAACTGATCAAGTCGCAAGGCGCGGTCGATGTGATTGACGTGGTCAAGAACACCGCGGGCGTGACGACAAACGGCAACGGCATGGTGGCCTACGACAACCTCAGCATCCGTGGTATCCCCGTCGACACGCGCGCCAACTACCGTCTCGACGGTTCGTTGCAAATCATCTCGTCGATCGCCTTCCCGCTGGAAGACAAGGACCGCGTCGAAGTGCTGAAAGGCGCCTCGGCCCTTTACTACGGCTTTTCAAATCCGTCGGGCATCGTCAACTTCACCATGAAACGTCCCACCAGCTCCCAGTTGATGGACGTAACCGCGACGACCGATGATCATGGCGGCGCCGGCTTGGCCGTTGACTATGGCAATACCTGGACCGTGAGCCCGAACGGCGGAACCTTCGGCGCGCGCGTCAATGTCGTGAACGACTATCTGAACGACGGGATCAAATATTCGCAGGGCCATCGCAATCTGTTCGCGGGAGCCTTCGACTACAAGCCGAACGACCGTCTGACCATCCAGGCCGATTACGAGCACATCTACAAGAACATCATCGAACCGGGTGTGTTCGAATATAGCCCCGACAATTCGACCGCGACCTTGACCAACTACTATCCGGCGATCACCCTGCCGGCGCTGCTGAACCCGAAGGACAACTTCGGCCCGTCCTGGACCTATAACAAGGCCTGGGAAACCAATGCGATGGTCAAGGCCCTGTACAAGCTCAGCGACGCCTGGCTGCTGACCGCCGACTATGGCAATTCCGAACTGCACCGCGATCGCAACTCGCCTCAGTTTTTGCTGAACCCCAACAGCTCGGCCGCCACGATTGCCGGCACGGGCACGCTCAATATCGGGCACCAGGATTCCATCTTCAATTCGAAGAACGGCCGCATCGAACTGGCAGGCACCTTCTACACCACCCCGTGGCTTTTGCATGATGTGCTCATGGGCTATGGCGACGCCATCAAGGACCAGGACTCACCGAAACAGGTGAAGCTGGCCTACGCCGACAACTATTTCGATCCGCAAAACTTTGCGGAGCCGGCCACCTTCGCCCCGCAAGCCGTCACGCTCACGGCCATCCACGACAAGGGGGAATATCTGTTCGATCGTGTGTCTGTCGGCCAGTATCTTCAAGTCCTGGGCGGCGTTCGCAAGTCGGATTATACCGAATATACCAATGGCGCGGTCACCTATCACGCCACGCCGACCTCGATCTCCTATGGCGCGGTCGTCAAGCCTGTTCCCTGGGCCAGCCTCTACGGCACCTTTATCCAGGGACTGGAAACCACGGCCTTGGCGCCGACAGGCACCACCAACCAAAACTCGCAATTGCCGCCGACAGAATCGCGGCAGGCTGAATTTGGGATAAAGATACAGCCACGCAAATCGATATTTGTCGAATATGCCCACTTCGACATCGGTCGGGGTGCGACATATGTCAACAGTGCCAACACCTACGTCGAGGATGGTCGCAACAAGTATGAAGGTGACGAACTGAGCGTCACCGGTGAAATCACCAAAGACCTGTCGGTTTACTTCTCGGGCATGCTGCTTGACGCGAAGTTTGTCCAGAACGCGCCGACGGTTATCACCACCTCGTCCAAGGGCGTGGTGACGGTCACGCCGACGATCCAGGGCATGCGCGTCGACGGCACGCCGAAGAACACCATCTCGCTGTCGGGTGAATACCGCATCGAGGCCGTTCCGGGCCTGGCCTTGACCGCCGGCATGTATCACGTCGGTAACGAAGCGATTAACCCGCAGAACGAAGGCTTCACGCCAGCCTACACGACCTTTGACGCCGGCGTGTCGTACAAGGTCGATATTTACGGCAAGAGCACGATCTTCCGCCTGAACGGGTCCAACGTCACCAACAAGGCGTACTGGGCCTCGGTCGGCAACGGCCTTGGAGAACTTGGCGAAGGCCTGCCGGCGACCTGGAAATTCTCGATCGAACGCGCGTTCTAGGTACGTCGTGCGATCCCATTTCGCCACTGGGGGCGCCGTCAGACAATCTGATGGCGCCCTCGACATGTCTGCGGGACCTAGGCCTCCGGCTTTCCGAAGCTTTCGGCCCGATAAAGATGATCGAGAATAAGGTGCGCTGCGAGGGGGCGGTTACCCTCTTCCAATGCGGAAATGATGCGCAAATGCTCGTCAATTGAGTCGCGTACGCGCTCGGGCCCGAACTCCCAGCGGAAAGACCTGAAGGCGCGCAGTTGGGTCTGGCGCTGGACAATGAGATAAAAGTAGCGGTTACCGGATTGGCGCGCCAATTGGTCGTGGAAATCGGCGTTCATATTGTAAAACTCGACGCCCATGTCGTCGCGCCACGGTCGCTCACGGAATAGCAAATGCGCCGCCTTGGCCTGCGCAAGCCATTCTGCGTCAAGGACAAACGTATCCAGCAAAACCAAAGCCGGCTCGATGTGCTTGCGCAGGGTATAACTTTCCGAGTACGTCCGCTTCGTGTCAATCGACGGACCGAAGGACCAGCCATTTGCCAGCTTGCGCTCGACCAGCCCAAGTTCGGCCAGATGACGCATGACGCGGGCAGCGACCGGCTGAAACACGCCGAACATCCGGCAAATGTCTTGCTGGGAGCATTCGACGCCCAAGGTGCCTTCTAGCCGCGCCTTCGCGATAGACCTCAATAGGGTGTTGAACTCCTCTTCCTCGTTTACGACGAGGGTGTCGCCCATGAGTTCATCGGTGGGGCGGGCAAGGACGAAGCCGCGCGTCGCGCCAGGTCTGATGGAGCCTTGGCCGGCGAGATATTTAAGGGCGCCGCGTATGGGGGTGCGCGAAACGTCCAGTCGCTCGCATAGGGCACTTTCGACAAGGCGGTACCCCGGCTCGGCATTGTCGTCCTTGAGTAGGCGCACGATGCGGCGGGCGATATCCAGGTGAAGGCGGCTGACAGCTGAAGCATTGTCGCCAGAGATTGTATCGGCCATGAAATAGACAGGGATAGACCGCTGATGGGGGCTCGGCGCCAATTTCGCATTTATGTCCGTGGCAGGCAAGCCAATGGCTCAATTTTGGGCCTGGGCTCGGCCTCCATCGGATTATTGTGGGCTAAAATGGCCAAGATGATCGCGCAAACATCGCGCGGCGGCGGGATCGCCTTTTTGCAAATAGCCAAGAATTTCCATGTGCTCGTAAATGGAAATCAAAATGTGTGCTTGCGACGGGCTATTGTGGCCGGCATGGTCGGCGAATGATTGTATCAGCATCTGGTCGCGCATCGCCAAGGTGGCGTGCGGATTCCCGGCAAAGGCCGCAAGCTGCATGTGAAACTGGACGTTCAATGCGTTGAAATCGTTCATCGATACGGACATCCATGATGTTTTTCGAATGGCCTGGTAGCGAGCCATTTTTTGCACGATCCATGCCGCGGGGACCCGGTTGAGCGCGCTTTCCAGCAAGGCGGGCTCCAGAAGCCGGCGAAAAGCCACGCTTTGCATCATCACCTGTTTCACCGCATCGGCGTTACCGAGCGTGCAGCGCTTGGCTATTGCGGCCAGGCCAAGTTTCTCGAGCTTCTCGCACACATCTTTGGCAATGGTTTTGGATACGGAGAACTGATTTGCCACATAGGCAAATGAGAAGCGGGCCGGCAGGGCGCCGAGCCTGTGGGCCTGGGCCATGGCCTGGACAAGACAGGTGACGTCGTTACGCACAATGGGCGCATCCGCCAGCGAGGCTTCATTGTCCAAAGCCTGGATCAGAAATGCCCCTCGTTCCGGCAGGAGTTCCATCAGGCCGCGGCGACGCAGCTCCTGCAGGGCGGCGCGGACCGGTGTTTTCGACACCTGAAACCTTTGGCAGAGTTCTATTTGCGTCACGTGTCGTCCGGGCTCCGCGCCTTCCTGTCCCAGCCATCCGACAATGGCGTCCGCCAAACGCACGTGCAGATACCCGCGAGGCAGATCGGGGTCATCAATTGGGCTTTTCAGGTCCTCGAACAAGACGGATAGCATGGAGGTTGATTTGAATTATGGTTTTATAGAATTCAATAGTGCCATAATTTCGCGACATTCGTAACCGCCGCGCTGAAATTTTTTGACAGAAAGCCAACACGTGCAATGCGCCATGCCTCCCGGCCTTGGTCTGTATAAATAACTTGTATCTTGGCCGACCAGGTTAGGCGCATGGCATGGCTGCGCAGGCTTCCAATAATGTATTTTTGGTTTTATAAATACCTATCTTCATGATAACGCATTGGCTGCCTGCGAACCGCAAGGAGGGAAGATGAGGTTAGGACACCGGATTAGCCTGGAGCGGGTTTCGAAACCTGTTGCGTTCGCGATTGCCTTTTCCACGTGCGTTTCCAGCAGCGGCTGCGCGACCTTGCACCCGGAAAATGCGCCGACGCGACAGGACATCAAAGCCTCTGATGGTGCGCATCTGAGCTATCGTTACTTTGGCAGCGGGCCAATTGTGATCGTCGTGGCTGGCGGACCTGGATTGGACGCCGAATATATGCGGCCGGTCGCGGAGGACATTGCGGCCGACGGCTATCGCGCGGTGCTACCCGATCTGCGGGGGACCGGCTACTCGCGCGACGCCGGGAAAAGCCTTGATTTTATGAGCGAGACAGGGAGCGTTGCCGACCTGGAGTCCCTTCGTCAGAGTTTGCAAGCGGATCGCGTCATCCTCGTCGGACACTCCTTCGGCGGCGCCATGGTCCAGGCCTATGCATCGGCTCATCCGGACCGCGTCGCCCGTCTAATCCTTGTTGATTCGACGGGGACTGACCTTAAGCCTGCACCCGACGAAGCCCTGGCCCAGGCCTGGATGAAGAGACTGTCTCCGCAGGAAAAAGCCGACTATGCGGCCGCTCGCGCCCGCGGCGACATAGAGGCCGCGATACGCATCAAATTCCACGCGACGATTACGGATCCCGCGCGCGCCGACGCTTTTATCGCCGCTTTGAAGCCCCAGGCCGATCCCGTCGCTTCGGCGCGGATATCCGCGGACTACCGCGCCAATTACCACGTCACGCGTTACGACCCCGACTTCCCGGTAACGATTATCTATGGCGAAAACGATTGGATTCGCGCATGGCAATCGCAAATGTCGGTCGTTTACCCCAAGGCGACGATCGACCTTATCCCGGACGCCGGCCATTTTTCCTGGATCGACCAACCGGCTCTTTTCGCGAGCCTGATCGCAGCCGCTCTGAAATGATATCCAAGGCCAACGCCACGGGCGTTCCCGGCTTTAAAGTTCGCTTTTGGGCGCCTTGGACCGCAAGCCGTTGCCGACGACAATGGCCGCTATGACCAGCGCCGTAGCGAAACCCCCAACCATCAAAGCCTGGCTGTCGTCGAACTCCGGCCCGGCGCGCAGGAGATTGACGAGGCTTACGGCCGCCATGCCGTAGGACAGGGCGACGATCAGCCAGCCGACGCGGCGCCGATAGAGGCTGACCCGCTCAGGCGAGCGTGAGTCGCGCAACAGAGAGGCGACGATCCCGCTGTCGGCGCTGTCGGTGAGGATCATGCCGGCGGCAAAGCTTGCGCCCACGATCGCTGCGGCCGGGATGCCGCCGGCGGCCGCTGCCGTGGCGCCCCATGTCGCCACCTGGGCCGCCGTGTCGACGACCAGGCCGAAGGCGACACCGACGGCGATGGTGACCATGGGGTGGGTCGAAGCCTTGAAGCGCGCCGGCATCAGGGCGTGACGCCAGCCCTTGGCGCGGTAGGGCTGAGGCGATAAAAGCGCGCGCAGGTTCAGTGTGCCGACCAGCAGGAGCAGGCCGATGACGAGCCCGCTCATGACATGGCCGAACCAGGCCGGCAATTGAAACAGGCGGCCGGCGAAGCCGAACAGGACGGCGATCACCATGACCGAAATGCTGTGGCCCCAGGAAAAGAGAAAGCCGGTCCAGGCGGCGGCCTTTGGCCGCTCGTCCATGGCGCGAAACGTGATATTGTCGATGACTGCGATGTGGTCGGGATCCAGGCCATGGCGCATGCCCAGCAGAAAGAGCAGGGCCAGCGCATCGGGCGCGAGGCTGTCGAGAACGGTCATGTCGGGCCTTGGGATTGTGCGACGCATGAAAAGGCTTGCATCGCTCGAGTAATGATATATCGTAACACTTTCTTGAGCGTCAAGGCCAGCCTGCTGCGAATTATAGGAGCTCGTCATGATATCGCGTCGTCTCCTGTGCCTGGCGGGTCTGGTCCCTTTGGCTTTGCCGCTGATGGCGTATGTGCCGCCGAAACCGAAGCCCGGCACGAATCCCCAGGCCTGCGGCGCCGATCCGGAGCTCTGTTCCGAGCAGGACCGGCAAAAGCTGCTGCCGCATTCCGACGATCCTTTCTGGGGCTTGCTCAAGGCGTGCCAGGTCGACCAAAATACGCAAACGCAGGCCTACACCCTGGCGCCGACGCCGCAGGTCAGGGCGCTGGACGGCAAGCGTGTGCAGGTCAAGGGCTTTACCCTGCCGCTGGACGGCAGTGACAGGACCTCGCACTTTTTGATCGCGGTCAATACGCCCGTCTGTTTCTACCACCCGCCCGGCAAGCCGAACGAAATCCTTGAGGTGACGGCGTCGTCGCCGATCACCTGGGACGAAAAGCCGAAGACGGTGGAAGGGGTGTTTGCGATGTCCACGGCCGGCGACGCCGGCGTCTATTTCAAACTGACCCAGGCCAGGCTCGTCGCGGGGTGAGAGGCAAACCATGTTGAATGTCAAAGGGTTGCGCGTGCGGCGCGGCGACCGCCTGATCAATAGTCCCGACCTGTCGCTGGGCGCCGGCGAGAGCCTGGCACTACGCGGCCCGTCGGGTGCGGGCAAGACCTCGCTGCTGCTGGCCATGGCCGGCGTCCTGAAGCCCGAGGCCGGTCGCGTCTTCGTCGACGGCCAGTCGGTCTGGGAGCTTGGCGAGGAAGCGCGGGCGCAGGTGCGCGGGCGCAAGATCGGCTATGTCTTCGCCTCCTTTCACCTGATCGATGCGTTGAGTGTCGCCGATAATCTTCAGCTGGCGCGCGCCTGCGCGGGCCTCAAGCCCGACCGCGAGCGCGCCGCGCACTTGCTGGCCTCGCTGGGCATCGGCGAATTCACCGATCGCCGTGTCGACCGGCTGAGCCAGGGGCAGATGCAGCGCGTCGCCCTGGCCCGCGCCCTGATGAACCGGCCGAAGGTCCTGCTGTGCGACGAGCCGACCGCGGCGCTCGACGACGCCTCGGCCGAGGCGATGATCGATCTCCTGACCCGCTCGGCGGCAGCGGAAGGCGCGGCCCTGCTGGTCGCTACCCACGACAAGCGCGTCATGTCGTCGCTCGGCGGTATTGTCGCGCTCCAGGCCGAAGGGGTGGCCGTATGATGCTGCTTACACTCTCCGTCCGCTACCTGGTCCGCCGCTGGGGCAGCGCCATGCTGACCATCCTGGTCGGTGCGCTGGGCCTGGCCCTGCTCAGCACGGTGATGACCATGGCCGAGGACATCCCCTCCGCCGTCAAGAAGGCGCTGGGCGGCGCCGACATGGTCGTCGGGCCCAAGGGCTCGGAGCTCGACCTGGTCATGTGCTGCGCCCTGCATATCACGCCGACGCGCGGCCTTATTCCCTACAAGGACGCTGTTGCCGCCGTCACCAACCCCTACGTCAAGGAAAGCGCGCCGATCGCGCTCGGCGACAGCTATAACGGCACGCGGATTCTCTGGACCCGGCCGCCGATCGTCAACATCTACGGCGCCCATTTGAGCCAAGGCCGGATGTGGGCCGGCGCCATGGAGGCGGTCGTCGGCGCCGAAGCCGCCGGGCAGCAGCACCTGCACCTGGGCTCGACGATGATCTCGACCCACGGGCTCGATATCGGCGGCGAGCTGCACACCAATGCCCACTATACGGTGGTCGGTATATTGGCGCCGACCGGCACGGTGATCGACCGGCTGATCCTGGCCGATCTCAAAAGCATCAAGGTCGTCCACGTCGATACCTCGGATCCCGACGAGCAGGGGCCCACCCAGGTGGCGGGCCAAGGCTATGACAAGGACGGCAACCCCATCGCCATATCGGCGATGATAGCCAAGTTCTCCTCGCCCATCGCCGCCGCCATCGTGCCGCGGCAGATCTCGACGCAAACCGACCTGACCGCCGCCAATCCCTTGTTCGAGATGGCGCGGCTTTCTGCCCTGGTCCGGCCGGGCTTCAACCTGTTGCTGATCTTCGGCGCCTTGTTCGGTGTCGTCGCCGCCCTGATGGCCGCCATCGGCCTGATGAGCGCGCTGAATGCCCGCGCCAAGGATCTGGCCCTGCTGCGCATTCTCGGCGCTTCACGCGGCAAGGTCGCCCGCGTCGCCATCCAGGAGGCGCTGATCCTCGTCCACCTGGCCTATGTCGCAGGATTTATCCTGGCTCTGGCGCTCGGCGCCGTCGTCGCCGACAAGATGTTCAGCTATGGGCTATTCATCGCGCCGTGGGCCAGCTGGCATACGCTGGTTATTCTCTATCTCGGCGCCCTGGCCGCGGCTGTCCTGGCTTCGGTCGTCCCCGTCATCCGTGCCGTCACCGCCAATGGCGAAGGAGCCTTGAAAGCATGAACCGCCGTCATTTGATTGCCGGGCTCACCCTGGGATCGCTGGGCCTGATGGGTTTCACCAAGCAACCGGTGAAAGGCTCCGCCTCACCGGTGCAATGCGCCGACGAGGAGCTGTGCAGCGAACGCAAGGCGCAGCGGACCTTGCCGCAATCGGGCGATCCGCTATGGTCGACGCTGCGCGCCTGCAAGGTCGGCTATAACGCCAAGACCGGGCTCTACAGCCTGCAACCGACCGCGCAGGTCAAGGCCATGGTCGGCCAGGTCATCAAGGTCAAAGGCTTTACCCTGCCGCTCGACGGCACGGACAAGACCTCGCACTTTCTTATCGGCGTCAATACGCCGGTCTGCTTCTACCATCCGCCCGGCGATCCCAACGAGGTCATCGAGGTCGTCAGCGACCATCCGATCACCTGGGACGACAAGCCGGCGACGGTTGCGGGCACATTCTCATTGATTAATAACGGCGAAATGGGTGTCTTCTTCAAGATGGTGAAAGCGAAACAAATATAGATCCGCAATGATACGTCGCCGCGACATGTTGCTATTGGGCGTGATGGGCCTAGGTGGCGTCGGCCTCATGGGTCGGCTGCTGATCGGCGCCAAGCCGAAGCCTCTTTGCGAAGACCCGCTCGAATGCCAGGAGCGCCAGACGCAGCAGGATCTGCCGCATGCCGACGATCCGATCTGGGCGATCCTCAAGAAATGCCAGGTGTCGCTGGACCGGCAAGCCGGCACCTACCAGCTGGTGCCGACGCCGGAAGTCCAGGCCCTGGCCGGCAAGCAGGTCCAGGTCAAGGGTTTCGTCGTGCCGCTCGACGGCACCGACCGGACCAAGGATTTCCTGATCGGGGTCAATACGCCGGTCTGCTTCTATCATCCGCCGGGCGACCCCAATGAGCTGATGGAGGTCAATGCGGTCTCGCCGATCAGTTGGACCGACAAGCCGACCACTATCGTCGGCACCTTTACCCTGGTCCAGAACAACCAGATCGGGGTGTTCTTCAAGCTGGTCGACGCCCGCAGCGCCTGAAGATTTTCTCGCCGGATCGTCTTCTAATCGAAACAAAACTGTGCGTAATCAACAGCCTTTAGTATGGGTGAGGCATGTCCGGACAAGACGACGATAAACAGCCAAAGGATGGACAAAAGCCGCAAGACCGGCCGGAAAAGGCCAGCCGCCGCGACCTGCTGAGTGGTTTCGGGCTCGCCGGCCTGGCGGCGGCCTTGCCGAATGCGGCGGAAGCCCGGTCCCATCATCATCATCGCCATCACGGCCGGCGCAATGCGTCAAAGCCGCTGGACGCCGCCCTGGCCGAACATATCCATACGGTCGTCGTCATCTATGCCGAAAACCGCAGCTTCAATAATCTCTTCGCCGACTTCCCGGGCCTGCAACGGCCCTTGTCGCAGGTGCCGCCCGAGCACTATCGGCAGCGCGATCGCGACGGGTCCGTCCTTGCGACCCTGCCGCCGATCTGGGGGGGACTGGTGCCCAATGCCCAGGTCGTCAATCACCTGACCTACCAGGTCGCCCAGGCCGATATCACGGGCTTGCCGAACAAGCCCTTTGCCCTGACGACCGCGGCCGGCGATCCCCTGCCGCAGGGCGTGGTGACGCGTGACCTGGTGCACGCCTTCTACCAGAACCAGATGCAGATCAATGAAGGCAAGAATGACAGCTTCGTCGCCTGGGGCGACAGCGGCGCCCTGGTCATGGGCCACTATGGCGACAACGACGTCAATCTGCGCCTGTGGCAGGTCGCGCGCGACTTCACCCTGTGCGACAACTTTTTCATGGGGGCGTTCGGCGGCTCCTTCCTGAACCACCAGTACCTGGTCGCCGCGCGGCCGGGCTTTTATCCGGCGGCCGACCAGAGCCCGGCCGCGAAATCGATCGCCGACCTCGACGGCGATCCCAAGGGCTATCGCCTCAAGCTGCGCACGACGACGGCGGCCAGCGCCCTGCAGGGGACGGCGCACTTTACACCCTCGACGATCTCGCCGGACTTCTACGCGGTCAACACCATGCAGCCGCCCTATGCGCCCACCCCCAAGCCGGACCCGGCCAATCCTTTGTTCGCCAAGACGGACGATCCCGCCGTCCTGCCGCCACAGACCCACGCCACCATCGGCGACCGCCTGTCCGCCAAGGGAATCGACTGGGCCTGGTACGCCGGCGGCTGGGCCGAGGCCCTGGCCGGGCGCGGCGAGGGTGATGGGCCCCCACCGGATTATGCCCGCCGGCCGAACTTCCAGGAACACCACCAGCCGTTCAACTATTTTGCGCGCTTCGCCCCGGGCTCGGCCGATCGCGAGCGTCACCTGCGCGACGGCGGCGTCGAGGACAGTCCGCGCACCAACCGTTTCCTGGCCGACATCAGCAAGGGCGACTTGCCGACAGTCACCTTCTACAAGCCGCAAGGCAATCTCAACATGCATGCCGGCTATTCCGACGTCGAGGCCGGCGACCGCCATATCGCCAATATCCTCAATGCCCTGCAGTCGGGACCGCAGTGGCAGAACATGCTGGTCGTCGTCACGTTTGACGAGAACGGTGGTTGGTGGGATCACGTGGCGCCGCCGAAGGGCGACCGCTGGGGCCCGGGCACGCGCATCCCCGCGCTGGTCGTCTCGCCGCATGCCAAGAAGGGCCACGTCGACCACACCTTCTACGACACGGGATCGATCGCGCGTTTCCTGGTGCGCCGCTTTGGATTGGAAACCCTGCCCGGGCTGGCTGAACGCGACCACGCCACGATGGCGGCCGGCGGTCCGGCGCCCGGCGACCTGACCAACGCATTGGATATCTGATAAGCTATAGGCTGCCGGCCAGGCCGGGTGTGTCCCGGCCGGCGGCAAGGTCAAGATAGGCCTGGGCGGCGGCGGCCGACATCGGCTGGGCGAAATAATAGCCCTGGACGAGGGCGCAGCCGAGCTTGGCCAGCACTTTCAGCTGCGCCTCGGTCTCCACGCCTTCGACGACGCAGGCGATCTTCAGGTCCTTGCACAGGGTGAGCAGCGAGCGGACGATCTTGCGGCTGGCGGCATTGGTCTCGATATCGGTGACGAAGCTGCGGTCGATCTTGATCTTGTCGAGCGGCAGGCGATGGACGTGGCTCAGCGACGAATAGCCCGTGCCGAAGTCGTCGAGCGAAATGCCGACGCCCAGGGCCTTCAAGGTGGTGACCGCCGTATGCGCCTGGTTGAAGTCATAGGAGGTTGCCGTCTCCGTGATCTCGATGTCGATACGCTTGGGCGCCACACCGCTTTGGTGGATCAGGGCGATCAGTTGCAGGACGCTTTCCGGCGTTGCCAGGTCGTGAGCCGACAGGTTGAACGACATCCGGACGTGGTCGGGCCACCCGGCGGCCGTGGCCAGGGCCTTGCGCAACAAGATCTTGGTCAGGGCGCCGATCAGGCCGGAGCGTTCGGCGACCGGAATGAAGACGGCCGGGCTGACGGCGCCCAGCACCGGGCTTTGCCAGCGCGCCAGGGCCTCGAAGGCGACCAGGCTGCCGTCATGGATGTGGACGATCGGCTGGAATTGCAGCGACAGCTCGCTATCGAGGTCGGCGTTCTGCAGCGCCTGTTCGATGACGCTGTGGCTGCGAATTTCGTCCTCGTGTTCGCGCGAGAAGATGACCGTCTGGCCGCGCAGGTGGCGCTTGGCGTGATAGAGGCCGTAGTCGGCGCGCTCGAACAGGGCTTCGGCCGTGTCGGCGGACTGCGGGTACAGCGCGATGCCGATCGAGGCGCCGATCAGGGCGTGCGACGTGCCGACCGGAAAGGGCAAGGCGATGCTGCGGCTGATGGCGGCGCCGAGCGTCCGCAGTTCGGCCTCGCAGCACGTCCGGGTAATGATGATGCCGAACTCGTCGCCGCCCAGGCGCGACAGCTTGACGTCGGCGCCGCAGACGTCGGTCAGGCGCCGCCCGACCTCGATCAGGACGCGGTCGCCGGTCTGGTGGCCATAGGTGTCGTTCACCGGCTTGAAGCCGTCCAGGTCGATGATGCCGATGGCGAAGGGCTTGGCCTTGTGGGTCTGGGCATCGAACAGGCTTTCGATCGAGGCGAAGAAGTGCCGCCGGTTGGTCAGTCCGGTCAGGCTGTCGAGATTGGCCAGGCGGAAGTTCTCGTCGCTCAGCGCCTGGGTCTCGCGCTGCTGGACGGTCAAGGCCGCCTGTTGCCGGCGCAAACCCTGCTGGGCCTCCACCATGCGGGTGAAGTCGCGCGAATAGATGAACAGGATGACGATCATGGTGCCGCAGACCAGGATCATGTTGACCGTGATGGCCTTCAGAGTCGGGTCCGGTTGCAGGAAGAAATAGATGGCGGCCGGGACATTGACGAGCAGGGTGATCGACAGCGCCGCCGAGCGCAGGTGCATCAGGCAGAAGATGCAGCCGATCACCGTGATGGCCATGTAGAAGGCGACGTGGGCGCGCGCGGAGATGTCGCCGTACGGAAACAGCATCAGGCCCCAGGCGGTGAATACCGCGCCGATGCAGCAGGCCAGGATATTGGTCAGTTGCAGGTGGCGGCGCAGGGCGTCGTCACTGAGCACCGGGGCCTTCTTGCCCTGGGTCCACCAGATATAAAGCCTGGCCGCACATAGCGAACACAGCACCGTCGGCACGCCGATCGACAGCCAGGCCGGCGCCAGGCGCGAAAAGGTGAAGGCCACCGCGGCGCTATTGCTGATCAGAAGGAAGTAGAGCAGGGGCGCCTGTTTGGACAGGGCCAGGAATTGCGCCCGCAACAGCTCCGGATTGTCCGTCGGTACGCGAAACAACCCGATCAGTCGCAGGATCCCGAAGCCTATTCTTTTTCGCAGACGGGTGGGAGACGAAGGGGGCATGACAGTCCCGGCACACACTGGACAACGCGGTGAAGGCCGGACTGTAACAGGTGTGCGTATATATTCCGTTGATCGGAATGGGTTACCGAAAACCGCTTCGTCTTAACCGAACAGGGTGCTGAGGCCGACCATTTCGGGCTCGTTCATTTCGACCAGGGACACGGAAATGTCCTTGAGATAGTTGCTCAGCCGGCCCTTGTCGCAGAAGCGCTGCGTGAACCGGTCGCGATCGAAGGTGTCGCCCAGCAGGTCGAAGAACGAGCCGGCCAGGAAGATGCCGCCGCGCGCGCCGGTGGCAAGAGCCGTGTCGGACGCGGTCGCCGCCAGCCAGCCCGTCGCCATGTCGACCGCCTCGCGGGCATGGGCGTTGCCTGAACGGGCCAGGTCGACGATCTGGCGCGCGCCCAGGGTTTCAGCCGGCACGCCATCGATGGTCTGCAGGCTGGCGTGGATTTCGACGAGGCCGGCGGTCGATACTGCGCGAACCCGCGACACGTGGCCATATTTCTCGGCCATCAACTGGATGACCTTGAACTCGCGCTCGGTCGTTGCGGGCAGGTCCATATGGCCGCCGGCGCACGGTACGGCCAGCGGACTGCCCATCTCGTCGCTGAGGATGCAGGTGGTGCCCAGGCTGCGGCCGACGGCAATCATCGCCTTCATTTGCATCGGCTCGTCCTGGCCGGGGCAGATGATGCTGCGTTCGGTCTCTTCCAGCCGTTCGATGGCCAGCGCCGTAGCGACGCAATCATTAACGACGTTCAGCCGGGTGACATTGAGCCTCTGTTTGACCCATTCCCGCTCGATACGGTACGAATGGTCGGGCATCTCGAAGGCGCCGTCGCGCTCCCAGCCGCAGACCGAAAAGGCCGCGGCCATCAGTTGCGGCTTTTCCATGCCGTCGAGGAACTGCTCCAGCGTCTGGTCGAGCTGGGCCAGCGAGGTGCAATGGTAGAGCTGGGCCGGAGGCGGGCGGCGGCGCGGCGCGGCCAGGGTAATCCTGACGCTGGTATCGGCGCTGAAGTCGACGAACAGGATGGGGGCGTCCATGGGCGTTCCGGCGGGCTCGGTTACAAACAGACCGCCAGAGTAGTTTCAAATGTTCTTATGAACGGTTAAGACTTTCGCACCGCAACAGATCGGTCGTCAGTTCTTGAAAATGCCGCCGAACAGGCCGGATTTCTTGGCCGGCAAGCTATTGAGCGCCGTGGGCTGGGTTTCGCTGATATCCGTGAAAATCCAGACGCGCGCCGGTTGTGTGCCGGGGTTTTCGACCGACACGCTGCGGCGGCGGAACGTGCGGCCGTCCTTGAAGGTCAACTCGTCGAGCGACGGTTCGCTGGACAGGTACAGCCGTTCGACCTCGTGGATGAACTGGGAGGGCTCCGCCAACTGGCTGAGCACGTGGTTGACCAGGGCGAAATCGTTCTTGAAGTCCATCAGTTCGCCGGGCACCCGCCACAGGTGGGCGAAGGCCGGATTGGCGTAGGCAATGCTGCGGTCGGCGCGAATGATCAAGATGCCGTCGGACAGGCCGTCGAAGACCTGTTCCATATCGATGAAACTGGCCGGACGCGCCACGCCGGCTTCCGCGGGAGTCGAAGACGAGGTCATGAACGAGCCTTTACGCCACTGAGCACACAGCTCAACTATCGCTTGAACGCCTTAATAAACGGTAGCGATATAAAGGCCTGGAAAGGATTGCGAGTGGTCGCGACCTTTGCGACAGCCTATACGCCGTCGAAGGCGTTCAGGATCGGGCAGGGGCCTTCGGAATGGGCGCAATCAAAGGCCAAGCGCGCCAGCGCCGTGCGGGCCGCCTGCAATTCGACGATCCTGGCATCGAGCGCCAGGATGCGGGCCTGGGCCAGGCCGCGCGCCTGTTCGCGGTCGATCGAGGCGTCCAGCGTCAGCAATTCGCCGATCTCCTCGAGCGTGAAGCCGGCGGCCTGGGCCTGGCGGATAAAGCGCAGACGGCGCACATCGTCGTCGCCATAGCGCCGGATCCCACCGGACAGGCCGTTGCCGCCGCTGCGGCCCGGCGTCGCCAGCAAACCGCGCCGCTGGTAGTAGCGGATCGTTTCGACGCCGACCTCGCCCCTGCGCGCCAAAACGCCGATCGTCATGTCATTCGTGATGTCAGTCATGATGTCAGTCCTGGGGGCTTGACTCCGTACCATGGTACGGACCCCATATAGGCTGTGACTGGAAGGATTACATCCCATGACACAACAACAGGCTGCCCCAGGCAAACGCGCCGACCTTTATCGCATGGTGATGGCCACCCACACCTGCCCCTATGGCTTGAAGGCGCTGCACCTGCTGAAATCCAAGGGTTATACCGTCGACGACCATTGGCTCAGGACGCGCGACGAGACCGAAGCTTTTAAGGCGCGGCATGAGGTCAAGACGACGCCGCAAATCTTTATCGATGGCCAGCGCGTCGGCGGCTATGACGATCTGCGCCGCCATTTCGGCCAACGGGTGGCCGATCCGAAAAAGCCGACCTATACGCCGGTCCTGGCGGTCTTTGCCGGGGCGGCCCTGATGGCCGCGGCGGTCAGTGAACTGTCACTGGGCACTGTGCTGACGATGCGCACGGCCGAGCTCTTCATCGCCTTCAGCATGGTTGTCCTGGCGATCCTCAAGCTGCAAAACGTCGAAAAGTTTTCGACCATGTTCCTCAACTACGACCTGCTGGCGAAGCGCTGGGTGCCGTACGGCTATGTCTACCCGTTCGCCGAGTTGGGGGCGGGCGTGCTGATGATCTCAGGTGTGCTGAACATCGTCTCCGTTCCCGTCGCCCTGGTTATCGGCGGTATTGGCGCGGTGTCGGTCTTCAAGGCGGTCTATATCGACAAGCGCGAGCTGAAATGCGCCTGCGTCGGCGGCGACAGCAATGTGCCGCTTGGCTTCGTCTCACTGACCGAAAACATCATGATGGTGGTCATGGCGCTTTGGATGTGGGCAGGCCACGGGCTTTGAGGCTCAGCCGACCGTGTTCAGGATGCCCGGACCCCAATAATAGAGCACGAAATAATAGGTGCCGATGGCGACCAGCGCGGTGGCGGCCAGCAACAAGAGGGCGGCCAGGACTTGCAGCAGCGGATGGGTCGGTTCGCGGCGCGCCCGGATGAAGGCTTCGGCGGCGATCAGGTTGGGCATGTAAAAGGCAAACGCCATGACGATATCGAAAAGGCCGGAAAAGGTCTTGTCGTGGCCCGCCCCATGGCTGAGCAACAGCCAGAAACCGTAGTCCATGCGGTAGAGCCAAGACCCGATCGCCAGGGCGAACAGGCGGATGGCCCAGGCACGATGGCTGTCCTGGCGGCGAGCGCGGCCGTTGACATAGGTCATGACGGCGCAGAGTACCATCAGGACGCCGTAGAGGCCGAAGCCGATATTCATCGGCAGGCCGCCGATCGTGCCCTTGATCAGGATAAAGCCAAGGCCGCCGAGCCCGGCTATGGCGGCCGCGGCGACATAGATTGTGCCCACCCAGCGATGCAATGCCTTGAAGCGATTGCGCACCGCGCCCAGAAGCTGGATCGGCCCGAACAGCAACAGGATGGCGCCGGTCGCCAGGTGTGCCCCGATTGACAGGGTCGCCGCCGGCGTATTGGCCTCATAGAGCTTGGGCAGGGTCGCGTTCCACTGCGCCATCAGGCCGCGCGGCACGGCGCCCAGGTAAAAGCCGAAGATGTAGATGCCGAAGGTCGCGGCGCTGATCCAGCTGACCGTCACCAAAAGAATGCCGGCGAGTTTCAGTAGAAAAGCCGCGCCGCGGCCGGTTGTGCGCGCCTGGCTTGTCATGCCGGTACCCCCTTTTTGCCCGGCGTGACCTTACCGCGGTTTCGGCATTTCGGCTACCGAGGCATTGCCGCCGACGCAGGGAAGACGGTCGGTTGATAATCTTCTGGTGAAAATATTGCAATTATTTCACCAGAAGATTAGGATGCCTTCATGAGCCAGACCGAGCCCGAGCATATTATTCGCCATCGCAAGCCTTTGGCGGCCTTGATGTCGCCTATGCGCCAGGAGGTGGTCGATCTTTTGTCGCAGATGGGGACCGTATCGGTGTCCGAATTGGCGGCCGCGCTCAACCGTCCGCCGGACGCGCTTTACTACCATCTGCGTGTCCTCAAGGAGGCCGGCCTGATCGTCGAGGAGGGCTACCGGCAGAACGGCAAGCGCCAGGAGGTGCTGATCCGCACCGTCTCCCCGAATCTGAAGCTGCAATACATCCTGGGTGACGCGGGCAATTTCGACAGCATCAGCGCCATTGTCGGCGCCATGCTGCGCCTGGGAATCCGCGACTTCAACCATGCCTTTCAAAGCGGCGAGGCGGTGGTTGAGGGGGGCGCGCGAAACCTGTGGGCGGCCCGCCGGATCGCCTGGTTGAGCGATGAAGATCTCGAAGCCGTCAATAGGGCGCTGGAGGCCCTGGCTGCGATCTTTTCCAGGCGGAGCGCGCCCGGCGAGGCGCCCGACGGGCGCCTGTGCGCGCTGACCCTGCTGCTGACTCCTTTGACCAACCGGACCGGCGATCACGATCCGGCCGAAGACGACTAGGCCGCGCCATGAAAATCTTGCTCCCGTCCCTTGCCGCCCTTGCCCTTGCCGGGTTTATCCTCCCCGCGACGGCCCGGGCCGACGCCCTGTCGGATGTGGTCGGCCGTTACCTGGCCTGGCGGGGCGGGGACGCCTATACGCACCTGCAGTCGTTCGCATTCGCCGCGGGTCTGGACACCTCGGGGCTGCACGGGACACAGACCGTCTGGGCGAATGCCGATGGCCGGCAACGCGTCGATATCGATCTGGGTGTGATCAAGCAAACCCAGGTTATTGCGCCTGAAGGCGCCTGGGATATATCGCCCAGCGGCCAGGTCGAAAGCCTGTCTTTGGCTGACCGGCACAATCTGACGCGAGAAGCCCGGCTTTGGTTTGCCGATGCCGTCGAGGGGCGGCAGGGTGAAACCGTCAGCCTGGCGGCGCCGGAAGTACGGCAGGGCCGGCCATGGGCGGTCGCGCGCGTGCGGTTCGGTGACGACGACGTCTACGATGTCCTGATCGACCCCGAAACCGGCGAATTGGGTGGCTTTCACATCACCGAAGACCGCGTGACGCGCTTCGAAGCCTTCGGCGATTGGCGCTTGGTCGACGGGGTGCGCCTGCCGTTTTCGCAAACGGTAACGATCGACGACGGCGATGGGCAAACGCTTGCCGTCACGCATTTCGAGCTGAACCAGACGATCGCAGCCGATCGGCTGAAGCGGCCGCCGGTTGCGCGCAACGTCACCTTCAAGGATGGAGCGACATCGAGCGGCTGGATCGATTTCGAGTTCTACGACCATAATCGCATATTCCTGCCGGCCCGGATCAACGGCCGGGAGGTCATGGTCCTGCTGGACAGCGGGGCGACCGTTTCCGCCGCCGACAAGGCCTATGCCGCGGCCGCGGGCCTGACGACCCAGGGTCATTTCAACGCCCCGGGCGCCGGCGGGGTCGATACGGCCGGCTTCACCGGTCCGCTCGACATCGCGCTCGGTGCGGCGACGATTCACGGCGTCAAAGCCATTGTTGTCGACTTTTCGTCGATCGCCCAAAGGATCGGTCATCCGATGCCCTTTGTGTTGGGGAACGAGGTCTTCAACGCCTTTGCGGTCGATATCGACTTCGCCCATCATCGCCTGGCCTTGCGCAATCCGGACAGCCTGACCAAGCCCGCCGGCGCGGCGGAGGTTCCGCTGGTGCGGATCAAGGATCGCTCGGTCCCGGTGTCCATAGAAGGCGCGCCCGCCGTGCCGTTCGAATTCGACCTGGGCGACGGCTCGCCGCTCGATATCTATCCGGCCTATTATGTGCCGCACAAATTGCTGGACGCGCGGCCGACCTCACAGGTCGAGGCCGGCGGTGTCGGCGGTTTTCACGGAGAGACCGTGGCCACCATAAAGCGGCTCAGCCTGGCCGGCATGCGGTTCGTCAATGTGCCAACCGATTTCACCCCCGATACCGCTTCGGCGAACAATTCCAATCTCTTGCTCGGGACGGTCGGGCTTCCGATCCTGTCGCGGTTCCATCTGATCGTCGACTACAGCCACGACCGGCTGTTCGCCACGCCGGATCCATCGGCTGTCGGCGCGCCTTTCGCCCGGGACCGGCTCGGTATGACGCTGATCAAGCACGCGGACGTCGCGGAAATCCATTTCGTCTCCCCCGGTGGTCCGGCGGAGGCGGCGGGCTTGCGTCCGGGAGATCGCGTCGAGGCAATCGACGGCCGGCCCGTGGGGGCGCTCAGCGACGCCGACCTCACGGCGCTCCGCTTCCAGTCGACGGGAACGACGGTTGTGCTTACCCTGGCCGATGGGCGAACCTGCAAGGTCGTGCGGCGAGATTTCTTTTAAGCCGGAAATCAGGCCGTGAAGAACCGGCTCAGCCCCATGCCGCGCAGGCCCGAGCGGTAGGCGATCGACGACCGGTCGGCCGGGATGTGGGCCTCGAGCTTCGGATCGAGCGGCAGGCATTCGGGCATCTGCGCCTCGACCATGGCCTTGTCCTCCTCGAAGACGCGATGGTTGAAGTCATAGACCGCCTCGACGGGCAAATCGGTGTCGAAGTTGCGACCGATCGGCGCGAACAGGCGGGTATGCTTGGCCGAGACGGGCGATGCCGCATTCATGATGACCAGGCGGCTTTCGCCCGGGAAGTGGATGGTCAGGGTCGCGGTGAACGGCAGATGGACATTGAAATGGCGCAGCCACTCGAAGCCTTCCGAGCCCCGGCCGGAGACGCCGATCGGGTAATTGCCGACCGAACTGCGATAGTGGACGTCGAAACCGGTCGCATGGTCCTTCGTCGGATAGGGGGGCACGGCGGTATTGCTGCGGTCGCCGAAGGTGTCGGTATGGACGAAGGCGAAGTGGGCGACGTCGAGAAAGCCCTCCATCTGGCGGCCGGCGAAGCCGAAAATGTCGAAGGGCGGGCAGACGATCTGCTGGAAGCCGGCATCGTCCCAGTGCGGCATCGGGCAAATAGGTTCCTTGGTAAAGGCGCCGGTTGCCGTGCCCGGCCGCAAACACGTCCAGACCAGGCCATATTTCACAATAACCGGATAGGTCTTCAGGTGCAGCTTGGTCGGGATGGCGCCGCCGGGATGCGAGGGAATGGCGACGCAATGGCCGCCGCCACCGAACTGCAGCCCGTGATAGGGGCATTGCACGGTGTCGCCGACATACTTGCCCATGCTGAGCGGCACACCGCGGTGGGGGCAAAGTTCCTGGGCGACCACGATGGTCTCGCCCGAGCGATAAACGACCAAACGTTCGTCGAGCAGCTTTGCGCTGACCGGGCCCGCGTCGACGTCACGCACGAGGGCGACGGGATAGTAGTGCGCCGCCAATATGCGCCAGTCGGCCGCGTCGAAGGTGCAGCCACGCGGCAGGTCGTCCTGTGTAACGGTCGGAAGGGGGGCGAGGCTATCCATGGGCTGCGGCTCGTCGATCGTGAAGGAGGCAGTCGAGAAAGTGCTGGAAGCCTGCGTAACTTTCAATATCTTAGAAAGGCACAATGCGTTCGAAAAAAGAGTACGGTCATGGCCTTCGTCTTTTCCCGCTTTCTCGGCTATTTCGCCGAGGTCGCCCGCCTGGGCTCGATCCGCAAGGCGTCCGAGCACCTCCATGTCGCGGCCTCGGCGATCAATCGCCAAATCCTGCAAGCCGAGGCGGAACTGGGCCTGCCCCTGTTCGAGCGCTTGCCGGGCGGCCTGCGGCCCACGGCGGCGGGTGAGATGCTGCTGCACGGCGCGGGGCAATGGCAGCAGGATTTCGCGCGTATCCGCGTGCAGATGGATGACCTTAAGGGCCTGCGCCGTGGCCATGTTCGCATCGCCCTGATCGATGCCTTGAGCCAGGGGTTTGTGGTTCGCGCCGTCCACGCCATGCGCCAGGACTATCCCGGCATCAGTTTTACGCTCAACGTCCTCGACAATGTCGACGTCCTGGCGCGGGTCATCGACGGCGAGGCGGATTTCGGCCTGATGCTCAATCCGCAGACGACGCGCGACGTGCGCGTCCAGGCCCATGCCGACATTCACCTGGGCTTCGTCGTCCGGCCGGATCATCCGCTGGCCGGCACGCCGCAGCGGCGGTTCAATGCCGTGGTCGACTATCCACTGATTGCCCCCGCCGCGCCGCTCGCCATCCACGACCAGTTGCGCGCCCTGCAGGCGGCGACCAGTGTCGATATCCAGCCGGTCGTGGCGTCGGACAATATCCAGATGATCAAGTCGCTGGCGCGCGACGGCATCGGCGTGGCGGTGCTGAGCCGGCTCGACGCGCTCGAGGAAGTGGCGTGCGGCGACCTGGCCTTTGTCCGCATTTCCGATCCGGTGATCAAGCCCCTGACGCTGGCCCTCTGCGTCGCCCAGGCCCGGCAATTGTCGCACGCCGCCAACCTGTGCCTGGGGCGTATCGAGGACGGCCTGGAACGCTTTGACGCGCTAGTTTAGGACATTATTCACGGGTTCCGGAAGTTTCGGCAGGTCCGTCTCGCCCATCGCTTCGCGCAGGACGATTTCGATCGTCTGGGCCAGAGCCGTCAGAGGCAGCGTATTGGCGCGCAGGCCGAACGGCGCTTCCAGCTCGTCGCCCAGCGCGTCCAGGCCGAAAAAGGTGTAGGCGACCAGCATGGTGGCGACCGGCGTCGCCCAGCCCAGCGTATCGGCAAAGCCGAAGGGCAGGAGAAAACAGAACAGATAGGCCGTGCGATGCAGCAGCAAGGTGTAGCCGAAGGGAACCGGCGTCGAGCGGATGCGCTCGCAGGCGGTCTGCGTCATCGTCATATCGCCAATCGTGCGGTCGAGCGTCTGGAACAGGATATCGCTGAGCGCGCCGGAGCGCCGCAGCGTCGCCAACTCTTCGCCCATGGCCCGGGTAATACTGTCCGGCGGAAAACGGTCGCTGCGCCAGCGGGCGGCCTGGTCCGGGGTGAGAAACCTGAGCACGGTCTCGTCCTCGCCCAACGCCGGGCGCAGGTGCGAAACCAGGGCGTGGGCGAAGGCGCAGCCCAGCGTCAACAGGCGCCGGCGCGGGGCGTCGTCGAGAACCAGGGTCTGGCGCCCCAGGTTGCGGCTGAAGAGGATGAGCTCGCCCCAATGCCGGCGCGCTTCCCACCAGCGGTCGTAGCAGGCGCTATTCCGGAAATTGAGAAATACCGAGATGGCAATGCCGAGCAAGGCGAACGGCGCCCCGGCATAGGAGGGCAAGGCCTTGGGCCAGAGCTGGTGGCAAAGCACGACGGCCACCGACAGCAGGCCGACGATCAGGATCTGCGGCACGATGCGCGGGACGATCGAGCCCTGGGTGATGAAGAACAGCTTCAACAGGCTGGGGCGCGGCCGTACGATCATCCGGAATGTCCTTAAACGCGAATACCGCGCGCTTTAACACGGGACATGCCGTTCCTGGCAAGCCCTGATCCAAATATAATTGACTCAGTCAAATATATTAAGCTAGCTTGTCTCCGAACGGAGTCCTTGCCATGACTGATATCGTCGCCGACCTACGCGCCTTCAATCGCTTCTATACCCGCCAGATCGGCCTGTTGAACGAGCGGCCCTACGGCGGTGGGTTCACGCTGACGGAGGTGCGTGTGCTGTTCGAACTGGCCCACGTCCAGGCCCTGAAGCCCGGGGACCTGGTGGGGTGGCTCGGGCTTGATCCGGGCTATGTCAGCCGTATCCTCAAGCGGTTCGAGGCCATGGGCCTTGTCAGCCGTGAACGCGATCCGGACGATGGCCGCGGCTTTCTGATCCGCTTGACGCCGGCCGGCCAGGCGGCCTTTGCGCCCTTGAACCAGGCCTCCATCGAAGGCCTGTCGGCGATGATTTCCCACCTGAGCGCGGATCAAAGGCAAAAGGCCGGCGGCGCCGTGCGCACCCTGACGGAACTGCTCGACGGGCCTGCGGCGGGCGCGCCCATTGTCCTGCGGTCGCTTCAGGTCGGCGATATCGGCACGATCACGCGGCGCCAGGGCCTGGTCTATGCCGAGGAATATGGCTGGGACATCACCTACGAGGCCCTGGTCGCCGAGCTTTTATCGGCCTTCGTCAACGGTTTCGATCCGGCGAAGGAAGACGCCTTTATCGCCGATCGCGGCGGTGAGGTGGTGGGATCGGTCTTCCTGTTCCGCGGCGATACGCCCGACACCGCCAAGCTGCGCCTGCTCTATGTCGATGCCGCGGCGCGCGGCCAGGGGCTGGGGGCGCGGCTGGTCGAGGCCTGTATCGAAGCGGCGCGGGCGCGTGGCTATGCGCGGTTGCGGCTATGGACCCAGGATTGCCTGGTTTCGGCGCGTCGTATCTACCAGGCGGCGGGATTTGATCTGGTGTCGCAAGAGCGACATCATCGCTTCGGCCATGACCTGAACGCCCAGGTCTGGGAACGGTCGTTGGTGTAGTGGCATCAGGCCGCACGACCGATTGACATAGTAAATTCCACATTATACGAATGGCTTCCATAATGTGAAATAAACTGGCGCTTCACAAGGCGCCGAGGGTATCGGGGAGACGGTCATGAATAGACGTGGCGCACTAAAGGGCGCGGGAAGCCTCGCCGCGCTGCTGGTCGGCGGCGGCTTTGGCCATGCCCGTGCGGATGATATCTCGCGCAAGGCGGTCGCGGCCGATCAGACAGGCGACAATGGCACGCGCTACGCCCCGCAGAGATCGGACTTCCTTGCCAAGGCCGAGGCGTGCAAACCCAGCCTGTCGGAGACGCTGCAGTCGCCACTCGGCCTGATCGTGCCGGTTGCCGATGCCGCCAGCCAACTCGGCTGGCGCATTCAGCCGACCGCCGGTCCTGACGCGCTAGACCATCTGGTCTTTCACAAGGGCGATAGCGTCATTGTCGATTTCGGCGGTCACCGCACCGGGCATTTGTCCTTCGATCTCTCAGGTGTCGGCAAGGGGATCGACGCGCCGGCGCGTATCAAGTTTACCTTCGGTGAGGTGATCAGCGACGTTGCCGAGCCGTTGCACCCCTACAAGGGCTGGCTGTCGGAATCGTGGTTGCCGGAAGAGATCGTCACGATCGACTACCTGCCGCAATCGGTAAAGCTGCCGCGCCGCTACGCCTTCCGGTTCGTCAAAATCGAAATCGTCGATACATCGTCGAATTTCGGCGCCCGGTTCTCGAATATGCGGGCGCATGCCCTGACCTCCGCCAAGGGGCCGCCGGCGCCGCTGACCGCCCATATCCCCGATGACCTGAAGGCGATAGACACGGTGGCGGTCGCCACCTTGCGCGACTGCATGCAGACCGTCTTCGAGGACGGCCCCCGTCGCGACCAGCGTCTGTGGACGGGTGATTTGCGCCTACAGGCCCTGACCAGCTATGCCGCCTTGCCTAATCCCGACCTGGTCAAGCGCTGCCTCTACCTGCTGGCCGCCTTCCCGCGCGAGGACGGGCTGTTGGCCGGCGATGTCTACGACCAGCCCAGGCCCCTGCACGGTGGCGATTTCCCGGCGGATTACGCCGTCTTCTTCGCCGTCGCCCTGGCGGATTACGTCAAGGCGACCGGCGATACGGCGACCGGCCTCGATCTCTGGCCGACCGCCATCCGCCAGCTTGAGGTCTTGAGGCAATATATAAACACGGCGGGCGTGTTTGTTATTCCCGCCGGCATGTGGGTCTTCATCGACTGGCACGACCAACTGGACCGTGCCGCCTCGATGCAGGCCATCTATATTTACGGCTTGAAGCGGCTGCGAGACCTGGCGGGAAAGCTGGGCCGGGCGAGCGATATCGCCGGATATGACGACCGTATCGCCTTTATGGAAAAGACGTCCCTGGCCACCTTCTACGACAGGACCGCCAAGGTCTTCCTCAGCGGCCCGGCCCGGCAGGTGTCGCTGGCCTCGCAGGCGTGGATGACCATCGCCGGCGTGGGCACTCGGGCCCAGCAATCCGTGGCTTTGCATAATGCGCTGGTTGATGCCCAGGCGATCCGTCCGCGCACGCCTTACCTCAACCACTACGTCGTCGAGGCGCTTTTCCTCGCCGGAAACAATGCCGAAGCCGTGGCCTTGATGCGTGCCTATTGGGGCGGGATGATCAAGGCGGGCGCCGACACCTTCTGGGAAGCCTATTCGCCGGATAATCCCCGGATCGCGCCCTATAACGACTTTCACGTCAACAGCTTCTGCCACGCCTGGAGCTGTACGCCGGCCTATCTGCTCAGGACTTACGCCAGCCAAGTCTAGGCGGGCCGGTCGACGTCGAACAGGACGCCCAAATCGTCGCAGGGGATGCGTACCCACGCTTCGCCCAAATCGGAAAAGACCGACCTGGCGCCTTCATCGCCCGACAGCGCCCGCAAAAGAGGGAACAGGGCGGCATGAAAGGCGACCGGATGGCCGCGCCGGCCGTCAAAGACCGGGGCGGCCGCCGGCACACCGTCAAGCACCGCCTTTAGACCCTTTGCCGCTATGTCATGCGGCACGTCAGGCATATCGCCGAGAAAGATGACGGCCGCCTGGATGTCCGATCGCAAGGCGGCGATGCCGGCGCGCAGGGACAGGGCCATGCCTTCGGCGTAGTCGGGCGCCCGCACGACCTGAACCGGCCGCGGCGCCTGGCCGAGGATGGTGGCGGAGACCTTTTCCGCCTCATGGCCCGTCACCACGACGACCTCATCGACCGACGCGGCGCAGGCGGCGTCGACCGCATGGGTGACTAACGGGCGGCCGCGCCAGTCCGATAACAGTTTATTGGCGCCGAAGCGCCGGCTCAGGCCCGCCGCCAGGACCAGGGCCGCGGTCTTTTCACGCATTGAAGGCCTGCATCATTTCGCCGATAACCGAGACCGCGATCTCCCACGGCGTATGCGAACCCAGCGGCAGGCCGACGGGGGCCTTCAACTGCGCCAGACGTTGCGGCGGGACACCGTCGTCGCGCAGCCGCGCGATGTGGGCGTCGATATTGCGGCGCGCCCCCATCAGCCCGACATAGGCGGCGCTCGAGCGCAAGGCATTGAGGACCGCGGCATGGTCGCGGTCCGGATCGTGTTGGGCGACGACGATGGCGGTGCGGGGATCCAGGTCGCCATCGAGCGGTATACGCCGGTAGGCGATACGCGGGACCGGCGGAGCCGTGGCCGGGCCGTCGACGCGGACGATCGTCGTCTCGAGCTCCGACTGGCTGGCCAGCATGGCCATGGCCAGGACGGCCGGGTCGTGGCCGACCGCCATAAAGCGCAGCTTGGGCCGGTAGAGCTTCCAGGCCTGGCCGTCCGTATCGATGCCGGCTTCGCGCTCGGGGATGTCACCGGCTTCGCGACAGGTGCGTGCCCTGCCGTCGGTGCTCCACAACACGTCGCGCCGCGCGGCCGTCAGACGCAGCAGATCGCCCGTGGCCGGGTCGTCTGGCATGACGCGCTCCACCAGGACCTCGATGCGGCGGCCGCACAGCAAGCGGATGTCGAAAAACGGACTGCCCTCGCCATAGACAAGGGCCCGCGGGCGGCCGTCGATAAGGCAATCGCGGGCGTGGCAGACGATGTCCGCCTCGACGCAACCGCCGGACAGGAAGCCCGAAACCTCGTCGCGCGTCACCGCCATCTGCGCGCCCGGTCGGCGGGGCCCGCCGCCTTCGGCCTTGACCAGGGTGACCAGCGCCACAGCCTGTCCCGTCAGGCGCGCCCGGGCCAGGAAGGGGCGCATATCGCTGGCCAGGCCGAACATCGGCCAGTCGGGCAGGGCCGCCTGCCGCGCAATGTCCATTTCCAGCGGGGCGGCGTAGGTATCCGGCATGACGGCTAAAGCAGTTTTTCCGCCCGGATCGGCAGGTCGCGTATACGCTTGCCGGTGGCGTTGAAGATCGCATTGGCGACGGCGGCATTGCAGCCGACGATGCCGATCTCACCGATCCCTTTGACGCCCAGGGGGTTTACCCTTGTATCGGTTTCGGGGACGATGATGATCTCGACCGACGGCACATCGGCATTCACCGGCACGATATAGTCAGCCAGGTTGTTGTTGGCGTAGCGCGCATGGACCCGGTCGATCTCCGTTGCCTCGAACAGGGCGGCCGACAGGCCCCAGATCGCGCCGCCCATAAGCTGGCTGTGCGCGGCGATCGGGTTGATGATGTTGCCGGCAGCGACGGCCGAAACGACGCGCGCCACCCGGATCTCGCGGGTGCGGTCATGGACGCGGACCTCGACGAAATGCGCGCCGAAGGCAAAGGCGCTGACGTCCTTGCGCCCGCCGCCGCCCGACATGGCCGCCTGGCCTTTTTCAACCGACGCCATGGCGTCGGCCGGCATGCCCTGGGGGATGTTCTCGGCATAGACTTCGACGCGGGCGCCAAGGCGCCCGACGGCGGTCTTCAGGTCTTCGCTGCGGCCGGTGTCATCGATCAACTGCCCGGCCACCAGTTTCAGCTTGACTGGATCGCCGCCCTTGAACGGGCCATCGGCCTTGACCGCCGCCTGGGCAATGCGGTCGCGCACGCCTTCACACGCCTTGGCGACGGCATGCGAGGTCGAGGCGGCATTGTTCGACCCGCCGGCGATGACGACGGGCGGCAGGTCGCTGTCGCCCATCAGCACGGTGACGTCGCCGATCTTGAGGCCGAGCGCCTGCGACGCGGTGATGGCCATGGCGGTATAGGCGCCCGTGCCGATTTCATGCGCCGCCAGGCCGACGACCGCTTTGCCGTCGGCGCCGAGCGAGACCCGCGCCGCCGCCGGGCCGATATTGGTCGGATAGCAGGCGGTGGCGCAGCCATAGCCGATCAGCCAGTCGCCGTCACGCGTCACCCCGGGTGTGGCATTGCGCCGGCTCCAGCCGAATTGGGCCGCCGCCTGGTCGAAACACTCCATCAGGTGGCGCGATGAAAAGGGCAGGCCGGTCGTCGGATCGGTCTGGGTATCGTTGACCCGGCGCAGTTCGACCGGATCCATGCCTAACGCGTGGGCCAGTTCGTCCATCGCCGATTCCAGGCCGAACATGTAGGGCGTCTCGGCCGGGGCGCGCATGAAGCCGGGCGTGGCGCGATCGGCGTGGACGACATTAACCCCGGTGGCGATGTTTTCACAGGCGTACATACGCGCTGTCGTTTCAGCGCCGGCGACATTGTAGGCTGACGGCCGTGAGGTGACCTCCCAGCCCTCATGGTAGAACGCGGCCAGTTTGCCGTCCTTCGTCGCGCCCAGGCGGACGTGCTGCTGGGTTTCCGCGCGGTAGGTGGCGATGGTGAAGCCCTGGTCGCGCGTCGGCACCAGCTTGACCGGCCGGCCCGCGCGCTTGGCCGCCAGGGCGACCCAGGCGGTGCGCGGATTGGGGCCCTTGCCGCCGAAAGCGCCGCCGATGAAGCGGCTGACGGCGCGGACATCGGTGGGATCGATCTTCAGGCCCTTGGCGATGTTGGCCCTGGAGCCCGCCATATATTGCGAGCCTTCGAAGACGGTCAGCTTGTCGCCGTCCCAGGAAGCGGTGGTGGTGAACAGCTCCAGCGCATTATGATGCTGGGTCGGCGTGCTGTACCTGGCGTCGACCTTGACGGGGGCCGAGGCAAAGGCTTTGGCCGCGTCGCCCTTCTTGGGGTTAGGGCCCTTCTTCGGTTTCTGCGCCTCGGTTTTCAGCCCCGCCGAGCCAAAGGTCGCGCTTGGCGTCTCGGCCGCGTAGGCGACCTCGACCTTGTGGGCGGCTTCGCGCGCCGCCTCGAAACGGTCGGCCACCACGACACCGATGATCTGGCCGGCGTACCAGACCTGGTCGTTATCGAGCGACGTTGTCGTCGGGCCGCCATCGGGACCGGGCGTCATGGCGACCTGGCCGCCGACATTTTGGTAGGTGAGGATATCGATGACACCCGGGACGGCCTGGGCGGCGGCCAGATTGAAGCCGGTGATCCGGCCGCGCGCGATGGCGCTGGTGACCAGATAGGCATAGGCCGGGTTGGTCACCGGCTCGTCGGCGGCATAGCGCGCGGCGCCCGTCACCTTGGCGACGCCGTCGATGCGGGTATTGGGCTTGTTGAACAGGGTGGCGGGATCGCCAAATCCATCGGCAGACGCCACGATCAGACCTCCATCGTCTTGGCCTGGAGCAGGGCGCGAACGATCGTTCGGGGTCCCAGTTCCAGCTTGTAGGCATTTTCGCCATGGCTGATGGCGTGACGGAAGGCGAGCCTGGCCGCCGCCTCGGCATTGGCCGGCGTCAACGGCTTGCCGACGAGGGCGGCCTCGGTGTCGTGGGCGCGCCACGGGCTATAGGCATTGCCGCCGATGCCGACGCGCACCTGGCGCACGATGTCGCCGTCGAGTTCCAACGCCACGGCCGCCGAGGCGATGGCGAATTCGTAGGAGGCCCGGTCGCGGATCTTCAGGTAGGTCGAGCGCTTCGTCCAGGCGCCGGCCGGGACGAAGAAGGCGGTGATCACCTCGCCCGGCTGCAGGGTGTTTTCGATATGCGGCTGATCGGCCGTCGAACGGTGCAGGCTCGAAAACGGGATATTGCGCACGCCCGAGGGGCCGCTCAGTTCGACCTCGGCATCGAGCGCGGCCAATGCGACGGCGAAATCCCCCGGATATTGCGCGATGCAGCTGGGCGTCACGCCGAGCACGGCGTGGTTGCGATTGACGCCCGTCAAGGCCGCGCAGCCCGAACCGGGCGTGCGCTTGTTGCACGCGGTCCAGCTCGGATCGCGGAAATAGCTGCAGCGCGTTCGCTGCAGCACATTGCCGCCCAGCGTCGCCATGTTGCGCAACTGCGCGCTTGCGGCCTGGCTCAGGCTTTCGGCGATCACCGGGTACTGGCCAAGCACGGCGGGATGGCCGGCGGCGGCCGACATCTTGACCCAAGCCCCCAGCCGCAGGCCCTTGGCACTGGCTTCGATCTGGTCGTGCCCGGCCGCCAGGGGCGCTATGTCGACCAGGGTCTGCGGCCGCAGCACATCGAGCTTCATCAGGTCGATGACGGTGGTACCGCCGGCCAGGAACTGCGTGGGTGCATCGGTTTCACCGCGGCCCGTGGTGACGCCGAGGCGCGCAGCGTCGCCAAGGCTCGTCGCCCGTTGATAGGTGAAGGGGCGCATCAGGCTTGTCCTGTCGCGTTCGGGCCCATCCGGTCGCGTGCCTGCTTGATCGCGGCGACGATATTCGGATAGGCGGCGCAGCGGCAGATGTTGCCGCTCATATATTCGCGAATGTCGTCATCGGTCGTCGCGTGGCCTTCGTGGATGCAGGCGACGGCCGACATGATCTGGCCGGGCGTACAATATCCGCACTGAAAACCGTCGTGGTCGATAAAGGCCTGCTGCACCGGATGCAGAGTGCCGTCCCCTTGGGCCAGGCCCTCGATCGTCTCGACCTTACGGTCCTGGACGGTGACCGCGAGGGTCAGGCATGACAAGACGCGCGTGCCGTCGACATGAACGGTGCAGGCGCCGCATTGCCCCTGGTCGCAGCCCTTCTTGCTGCCGGTCAGGCCGATATGGTCGCGCAGGGCGTCGAGCAGGGTCGTGCGGGTGTCGAGGACCAGCCGGTAGTCACGCCCATTGACGTTGAGCGTGGTTTTAAGGGGATCGGTGTTCGAAATCTGGGCCTCCGCGGGAACGGTCACGACGGCGTGGCCCACGGCGGCCATGCCCAGGGCGCCGAACAGGTTGCGGCGATTGGGGCCTGATTTCGGATGTTCCACACTCAACTCCCACGCCTGGCTTGGGGACGGTGTGTCCGGTACGGCGGTGGCGGGCGGGACACGAGCGTGGATGCTAGCGGGCGGAGGCTATCTCGGGAAATAAAAAAATGATAATAATTTCAGATATTTGCTCACGGTTACGTGAGGGCGGCCAAGCCTGGAAGCCTATATCCGGAGGCAATAGGGCACGCGCCGCGAAAAACAAATTCTCGGCAAAGGGCATTGCCTGTGCCCTATTCCAGCAGGCTGCTGTCCCAGCGATCGCGGAAGGCGATGACCGCGGCGCCGACCGCGGCGGCATTGGACGTCACCTTGCCGGGGCGCACGATATGGGCCGGCCAGTTGACGCCGATATTCATCGACAGGCGCTTGTTGATCTCCAGCGACAAGCCCTCGATGATCGCATGGGGCATGTGGCCGCCGATAAAGATCGCGTCCGGATCGATCATGCAGACCGCGGTCAATAGCGGCAGGTAGAGAAGATCTGCCGCCGCCTGCGTCCACGCTTCGACGACGGACGACAGCGCCTGGTCGTCGAGATCCAGCTGGTCTATGGGCACGTCGGCATAGCCGGCGGTTTGCAAGGCTTCGCGCAGTCCGGCCAGGGAGGCGACGCGCCCGACCCATTGGCCCAGGGCCGACTTGCTGGACCGGAAGGGATTGATCTGCGGCAGGTAGCCCAATTCGCCGCTGCGGCCATGGCTGCCGCGAATATAGCGGCGATTGAGCACCAGGCCGCCGCCCAGGCCAAAGCTGAAATACAGGTAGAAAAAGCTGTCGACCTCGAGGCCGGCGCCGAACACCATCTCGCCGATGGCGGCGGCGGCGGCGTCATTCTCGCGAAAGACGGGCAGGTCGGTGATGTCGGCGAAAAGGGTGTCGAACGAGACCTCGCGCCATTGCGCCTCCAGGGTCGAATGGTCGCGGGTCGAGAACTCGTCGGGGATCGATACGCCGATGCCGATCAAGCCGTTGGCGGCGTCGGTATGGGTGCGCGCGACCGTGGCGAAGCACTCCGCAAAGACCGATTTGACTTGCGCCGGGGTGGCGAAGCGGATGTCGTGACGAAATTCCTGGCGGACCTGTCCGCCGAAATCGAGGACGACAAAGGTGATGTGGTCGCGATCGATATTCAGGCCGATCGAGAAGGCGGCGTCGGGATTGATCGACAGCAGCGAGGTCGGTTGCCCCCTCAAGCCTTCGCGCATCCGGCTATAGGTCAGCCAGTTTTCGTGCAGCAGGTCCTTGGTGATCTTGAACACGCCGGGCGGCGTCAGCCCGGTCAGGCTGGCGAGATCCAGGCGGGAGATCGGACCCTTGGCCCGGATATGGTGCAGCAGGAGTTCGCGATTATGGACGGCGGCGCGCATGATGTTCTGGCCGCGGATGGGTTCCGCCGCTGTCGCCGCCTGGCGCCAGAAGTCCTCATTCGTCTTGAACTGCCTTGTTTCCAGCGGCGCCTCGGGCCCGGGCATCATTTCCCCTCCAATAATGCACAAACAGCTATCGCTTAAATATGTACGACTTATATTTAGGCCATCAGTGTTTATCAATGGGGGAAAGTTGTCATTTCCATGTTCTCAAATGAATTGTTCGCGTGGAAATTCGTAATCTGTCAGCGCTGTCAGGCTTTGGCAGAAAATGACATCGATGTCTAAATTGAATCGGGATTAATACTTTGTGGTTATGCAAGAGTTGCATGCAATTGCAACAAGCCCCCAACGGCCGGTGAACGGCCCCCAAGGGGTAGCCGGCCGCGCCGGCATTTAGCCGGATACCGCGGCGGCCGCGAACGAAACGCTGGTCAGGTGGGAGCGGGGGCGCCCTACTTGTCCATCAGCTTTTCGTCGAAATAGGTGTACATGATGGCGTCGTGGCGTGCCGCTTCGCTGAAATTGGCGACCGAGGCGTGGCCGCCCTCGATGTTTTCGTAATAATAGAACGGCAGGCCCATGTCCTCGAACAGGGCGGCCATCTTGCGGGCGTGGGCGGGACCGACGCGGTCGTCCTTGGTCGAGGTCTCGAACAAGGGTTCCGGATAGGCGACGCCGGCCTTGACGTTGTGATAGGGCGAGATCGAACGCAGGAACTTGCCTTCGACCGGATCCTTGGGGTCGCCATATTCCCCTTCCCACGAGGCGCCCGCCGACATGTGGTCGAAATCGACCATGTCGAGCAGCGGCACCCAGATATCGACGGCGTTCCACAGGTCCGGACGCTCGGTGATCTGCACGCCCATCAGCAAGCCGCCATTGGAGCGGCCGAAGATGCCGAGGCGCCGGGACGAGGTGACCTTCTTGGCGATCAGGTCCTCGGCGACCGCCTGGAAGTCGTCATAGATGTGCTGGCGCTGGGTCTTCAGCCCGGCCTCGTGCCATTTCGGCCCGAACTCGCCGCCGCCGCGGATATTGGCCAGGACATAGGCGCCGCCCTTGTCGAGCCACAGCTTGCCCATCACGCCGGTATAGTTGCCGGTGTAGGTCGGCTCCATCGGCACCTCGAAGCCGCCATAGGCGAACATCAGGGTCGGCGTCTGACCGTCACGCTTGAGCTTTTTGCTGGCGACCAGGAAGTAGGGCACCTTCGTGCCGTCCTTCGACGTCGCCCAGAACTGCGTCACGTTGTAGGGCGAGGCGTCGAAGCTTTGCGGTCCGGCCTTGATCTTTTCGACCAGGCCGCTTTGCGCGTCGGCGCGGTAAAGCGTCGAGGGAAACAGGAAGCCCTCGGCCGTGACGAACAGGTGGTCGCTTTCATCGTCGGCGGCGACCAGGGACAGGGTCGAATTGGCCGGAAGCGCCAGGGCCTTTGACGTCCATTGCCCGCCCGCAAAGGTGAAGCTGTCGATTTCGCCCGACACATTGGACAGGATCGACAGGATCAAATGGTGCTGGGTCTCGCTGATCCCCTCGACCGCCTGGTGGTCGTTCGGCATGAAGACGAGATTGGCCTTCAGATGCGCCGGATCGGCCAGGGCGGCCTTGAGGTCGAAAGCGATGACCGCGCCGTTCTTGAAGGTGTCACCCGAGGGGCTGGTCCAGTCTTCCTTCAGCGAATAGATCGCCTGGCCTGCATAGTAGCCGGAAAAGTCCGAGGTGGTCGGCAGGGGCAGGGTCACCGGCCCCTTGTCGGTATAGAAGGCGACCGATGTGTTGAAGAAGTCGAGGCCGCGGGTCGCGGTATCCATGACATATTTGCCGTCGATATCGCGCAGCACGCCGCGCCCGGCGGAGACGTCCTTGGCGTCGCCGCGGAAGATCTCGACGGCTTGGTCGAGGCTTTGTCCGCGTTTCAGCGACTTGGTGACGTAGGCATAGCCCGACGCCGTCAATTCGCCGGGCTGCCATTCGCGCGAGACGTAAAGCGTGTCCTTGTCGACCCAGGTGACGGTCTGCTTGCCCTCGGGCAGGACGAAGCCGCCTTTGACGAAGGTCCGCGTGGTCGTGTCGAACTCGCGAACGACCGAGGCGTCGGTGCCGCCGTTGGACAGTTCGACCAGGCAGTCGGTCTGTTCCGGCGGCAGGCAGTCGCTGCCCTGGAAGACCCAGTTCTTGCCCTCGGCCTTCGACAGGGCGTCGATGTCGAGGATCGTCTTCCAGGCGGGCTTGCCGGCGCGGTAGCTGGCCCAGGTGGCGCGGCGCCAGATCCCTTGCGGGTGCCGGGCGTCCTGCCAGACATTGTCGACCATTTCGTGTCGGGCAAAGCTGGGCAGGGCGATGCGATCGTTGTTTTGCAAAATCTTCAGCGCGGTCGCCTGGTTCTGGGCAAAGCGCGGATCGGCGGACAGGCGCGACAGCGTCTTGTCGTTGTGCGCCTTGACCCAGCTCATGGCCTTATCGCCGTTGATGTCGTCGAGATAGGCGCGCGGATCGGGCGTGCCGGGGGCGGCGGTATTGGGATTGCTGTCGATCGCGTGGGCGATCGTGGTCTGCGCTTGGGCAGGCGCGGTCAGGGCGCCGAACGCCGCCGTCATCATCAACAAACCCAAGGCGCGCTTTGACATCTGATCCTCTTTCATCGGAAAACATCGAAGGTTGAAGCGTCCGCTGTCGGACTGTCAAGGCGTCGCCACATTACAGAAGTTTAACCTGTAATTACCGCGTGCGTTCTTGACAGATTTATTTCGCTCCCGCTCCACTGACTGTTACACTTTAACAAAGAGTTGGGGCAAGACGTGAAACAATCGAAGCGACTGAAAATTCTGACCTTGGGCGTGGCGGCCCTGGCGCTGACCTTGCCGGTCCTGGCGGGCGCCGCCCTGGCCCAGGACAAGACCAAGGTGACGACCGAGGTGTCGAAGACGCCGGACGACGACGATCCGGTGGCCAAGCAGATCACCAAGGCGACGGCCTTGGCCCCGGTCATCGAAACCGCCAAATCGACTCAACATTCGTTTACCGTGCACGGCCAGAAGATCGACTACACGGCGACCGCCGGCACCCTGACCATTCGCGACGATGCCGGCAAGCCGGTCGCCAGCGCCTTCTACGTCGCCTATACGGCCAAGCCCGGCACCCACCGCCCGGTGACCTTCCTGTACAATGGCGGCCCGGGCTCGGCCTCCTTGTGGCTGCACATGGGCTCGTTCGGCCCGGTGCGCGTGCGCACCACCTCGCCCGAGGCGACGGGGCCGGCGCCCTATACCTACGGCCCCAATGATGACAGCTTGCTCGACAAGACCGACCTGGTCTTCATCGACGCCATCGGCACCGGCTATTCGCGCACGCTGGGCGACGCCAAGGGCACGGATTTCTGGGGCGTCGACCAAGACGCCGACGCCTTCGCCCGGGCGATCAAGCGCTATGTCACGCTGAACCAGCGCTGGAATTCGCCGAAATTCCTGTTCGGCGAATCCTACGGCACGACGCGTTCGGCTAACCTGGTCAATGTCCTGCAAAACCAGGGCATGGACTTCAACGGCGTCATCCTGTTGTCGACGATCCTCAACTACGGTGTCGAGCAGCCGGGCTATGATGTCGGCTATATCGGCTATCTGCCCAGCTACGCGGCCACCGCTTGGTACCACAACAAGCTGCAGAACAAGCCGGCCGACCTTTCGGCCTTCGTCGACGAGGTCCGCGCCTTCGCCGCCGGCCCCTATGCCGCGGCCCTGGCCAAGGGCCATAACCTCGGCGACGCCGAGCGTGACGCGGTGGCGCAGAAGATCAGCGAATATACCGGCCTCAGCAAGGACTTCATCATCCGCTGTAACCTGCGCATCGATCTCAATCGGTTCCAGAAGGAGTTGCTGCGGTCGGATCACGAGACGGTCGGACGCTTCGACTCCCGCTTCATGGGCATCGACAGCGACGATGCCGGTGAAGGGCCCGACTTCGACGCCTCCGACGTCGGCATCAACAGCGTCTTCGTCTCGTCGCTGCGCGCCTATCTTAGCGCCGACCTTGGCTACAAGACCGATCTCGACTATCGCCTGGGCGCCTACGACGACAAGGACTTCAAGTGGGATTGGAAGCACAATCCGGGCAATGGCGACACGCAGCAGGAACCCGATGTCGCCGTCGACCTGGGCGAAGCCATGCGCCAGAATCCGCATCTCAAGCTCATGTCGGTCAATGGCTATTACGACATGGCGACGCCGTTCTTCATCACCGAATACGATATCGGCCATATTCCGATGAACAAGGCCACCGCCGCCAACATCACCTTCAAATACTATCCGTCCGGGCACATGATCTACCTGAACCCGGAAGCCCTGACCTCGCTCGTCAAGGACCTGGACACCTTCTACGACCAGGCCGCGCCGCAATAATAGGGCGGGTCAACCCCTATGACTTGAAGCGGGCCGCGTTTCCCCAAGCGCAGCCCGCTCTTTATTTTATAAGACCTTTTGGGGAGTGACATTTTTTCTGTTTCGTCACTATATAGGACGCATAGAAACAGGATACCGAATTGTCCGATACGACGACACATACCCCCACGCCCGAAACGGCGCCGCACGGCCAACGCGGCCCGGTCGAGCACGAGCGGCGCCAGCAGATCATGGAAGCGGCGCATAGCCATTTCAAGACCTACGGCTATGCCAAGACGACCGTCGGCGATATCGCCAAGACGATCGGCCTGTCGCCGGCCTATGTCTACAAGTTCTTCGAGTCCAAGCAGGCGATCGGCGAAACTGTCGTGCGCGAAGCGCTGACGACCCTGACCGACGAATTGACCCTTATCGCCCGCTCGGAAAAGCCGGCGGCGACGCGCTTGCGCCAGATCTTCCGCACGGTCGCCGAGCGCACCGCCGGCATGTGCTTTGCCGACCGCAAGATTTTCGACCTGGCCGTCGTGGCTTGCGATGAAAAGTGGCAGGTGATCACCGAGTACCTGGCCTACCTGTCCGACCTGGTCCGGGCGATCGTCGTCGCCGGCCGCGAAGCCGCGGAGTTCGAGCGCAAGACGCCGATCGCCGAGACGACCGCCGCCATCCTCATGACCCTGGAAATGTTCGCGCGGCCGACCTTTCTCGAGCAGAAGCTCGACGACCCGGTCGGCCAGGCCGAAGCCATGGCCAACCTGGTCCTGCGCAGCTTGGCGCCGTAGAGGGCGGGGTTACTTTCCCCAGCCACCACCTAGTGCGCGGAACGACATCACCGCCGCGCGCGCCGCGTCCGCCTTGTTCTGGGCCAGCTGGTCCTGGGCGGCCAGCAATTGCCGGTTGGCGTCCAGCACGTCGGTCAGCGGGATCGAACCCGCCGCATAGGCTTGCTGCGACAGATCGCGGGCGTGTTCCAACGCCTTGACCTCGTCCTGGAGCTGGGCCGTCATGGTTTCGGTCTGGGTCAGGGTAATGAACGCATCCTCGACGTCCTCGGCCGCATGCAGCACCGACTGGCGGTAGTCCGCCAGGGCCGCGGCATGGGCGCCCCTGGCCGACTTGACCTCGGCATCGACCTTGCCGAAATCGAAGATTTGCCAGGTAAAACCGCCGGCCACCTGGGACTGGGCCGAGGCGCCTTTGAAGAGCTGGCTGCCGGTCAGGCTCTCGGCGCCCAACAGGCCGGCCAGCGATACCTTCGGATAATAGTCCGAGAGCGCAACCCCGATATTTTCGTTGCTGGCGGCCAGGCGGCGTTCGGCGGCGACCACGTCCGGCCGGCGGCGCAGGAAGTCGGTCGTCGTGCCCGCGTCCGGGATCGCCGGGACCGTCGGGACATCGTGGACGGTGGCCAGTTCGGCCGCCGAGGCGCCGGGCTGTTCGCCCAGCAGGACATCGAGGCGATTGAGCTGGATCTCCAGGGCGATGCGCAGGGGCGCGAGCGAAGCCTGGGCCTGTTTCAGAACGGCTTGGGCTTGCGACAGTTCGCGGTCATTGGCCAGGCCGCGGTCATGGCGCTGCCTCACCAGGTCGAGCGTATGGCCGTCGATCTCGACCTGGCCCTCTACGGCCGCCAGGCGCGCCTGGTCGCCGCGGATCTGGAAATAGGCGTCGGCGACGTCGGCGGCGACGGAGATGCGGGTGCCAACGGCTTCGGCCTTGGCCGCCTGCATCTCGTCGACCGCCGCGTTGTGCCCGCGGCGCAACCCGCCGGCCAGGTCGATTTCCCAGCTCGCCGACAGATCAGCGTCATAGAGGCGCTGGTCGCGCTTATAGCCGGGCAGGGTGTGGCCGATCTCGCCCAGGGGGCTGTTCAGGGATTGGTGTTGCGCGGCCTGTTGGGCGCCGGCGTCCAGCGTCGGCAGAAGCCGCGCCGTCGCGGCTTGCGTGGCGGCGCGCGCCTGGTCGAGGCGCGCATAGGCGGCCGCCAGGTCGAGGTTCTGCGCCAGGGCCTTGTCAACCAGGCCGTTCAGGATGGGGTCGTCGAAGCCCGTCCACCAGGTGTCGAGCGGCGGGGCCACCGGCGCCGTGCGGGCCGCAACGGCCGGCGCATTGTGGAAGGCCTGAAGAGCGGTCGCCGGCGCCTGATAATTGGGCCCGACCGCGCAGGCGGCGAGGGCGGCACTTAAAACCAGCGCCGAGGCGCCGTGAACCAGACGGCGGGCGGGAAGCGAACCTGCGCGGCGCGCGCCGGCCGGTGGAAACGAGGGGACGTGTGACATGGCGGCGATCCAGCGGGCAAGGGGTGAGGCATTGTGACGAATATTGTATTTAATCACTCGTTGTCAATGCTGCCGCCATGCTACGTGCCTCCCAAGCGCATTCGCCAGGGCTATGGGCTTGCCTTTCCTTGAGAATGCAGAGGCTTATAAGATGCCGAAATTATAAGCCGCGAGATCGTCGGTGCCGGGAAGGCGTGAGGTCACCCTGTGATCCCAAGGTCACCGCGCCTCAAGAATCGTGATGAAAAATCATTTTCATCACTTGACACTATCCTGGCTCCACCTATTTTCGGATCGTCGCAACCCAGGAGCTTGCCATGCCTCATGTATTTTCGCCGGGTCTGATGGCCGTGGCGGTCGTCGCCACGGCGGGGCTGGCCGGCTGCGCCCCCAAGACCGCCGCCCCCGATCCCAGGCTGTCCACGCCGCTTGTCGCCGTCGCGACGGTTCAGGACTCGGGCGCCGGTCAGAGCCAATATACGGGCATTGTCGGTGCGCGCATCCAGAGCGACCTGGGCTTCCGGGTCTCAGGCAAGGTCCTTGAACGTCTGGTCGATACCGGCCAGGCCGTGAAGACGGGCCAGCCGCTCATGCGCATCGACGCCTCGGACTATGCCCACGCCTTGACCGCCCAGTCCGGCAATGTCACGGCCGCCCAGGCGCGCTGGCTGCAAGCCGATGCCGACGAAAAGCGCAGTCGCGGCCTGGTCCAGACCGGCGCCATTTCGCAATCGGCCTACGACCAGGTCAAGGCCGCCGCCGACAGCGCCAAGGCCCTGCTCGACGCCGCCCAGGCCCAGGAACAGGTGGCCAAGGACCAGACCGGGTACGCCACCATCGTCGCCGATGCCGACGGCACCGTGGTCCAGACCTTGGCCGAACCCGGACAGGTCGTCGCCGCCGGCCAACCGGTTATTCGCCTGGCCCACGCCGGCCCGCGCGAAGCGATCGTCAACCTGCCGGAAGCGGTGCGCCCGTCCATCGGTTCGTCCGCTGAGGCGGACCTCTATAACGGTACCGTCAAGGTGCCGGCAAAGCTGCGCCAGCTTTCCGACGCCGCCGATCCGGCGACACGCACCTTCGAGGCGCGTTACGTGATGGACGGGGAGGGCGCCAATGCGCCGCTCGGCTCGACCGTTACGGTGGGGCTGGGCACGAATGCCGACGGAGATTGGCTCGGCGTGCCGCTCGGCGCCGTCGACGACGAGGGCCGCGGCCCCGGTGTCTGGGTCGTCGACACGGCCAAGAGCACCGTCTCGTTCGTGCCGGTGCAAGTCCATTCGATCGGGGCGGAGACGGCTGAGGTCCGTGGGCCGATCGCACCGGGCGCAACGATTGCCGCGACCGGCGGCCACTACCTGCATCCCGGCGAAAAGGTTCGCATCACCACCATACAGGCCTTAATGCAATGAACGGCTTCAATCTTTCCGCCTGGGCGGTGCGTGAAAAATCGATCACGTTGTTCCTGATCCTGGCCCTGGCCGCGATCGGCATCTTTTCTTATCTCAGCCTGGGCCGGGCCGAAGACCCGCCCTTTACCGTCAAGAACCTGATCGTCAGCGCCGCGTGGCCCGGCGCCACCGCGCAACAGATGCAGGAGCTGGTCGCCGATCCCCTCGAAAAGCGGCTGCAGGAACTGCAATGGTACGACCATGTCGAGACCTTCACCCGGCCGGGTTCGGCCGTGCTCAGCTTGTCGCTGAAGGACAATACCCCGCCCAGGGACGTGCCGGACCAGTTCTACCAGGCGCGCAAGAAGCTCTATGATACCGGCCACAGTTTGCCCCAGGGCGTGGCCGGCCCGTTCGTCAATGACGAATTCTCCGATGTCGACTTCACCATCTATGCCTTGAAGGGCGAAGGCCTGCCGCAGGCCCAGCTGGTGCGCATCGCCGAATCCCTGCGCGAGCGCCTGCTGCACGTCGATGGCGTCCAGAAGGTCAATATCATGGGCGAGCAGCCCGAGCAGATCTTCGTCGAATTCAGCTATGCGCGGCTGGCGACGCTTGGCGTCTCGCCCACCGATGTCTTCGCGGCGCTTTCGAAACAGAACGCGGTCACGCCCTCAGGCTCCATTGAAACCAACGGCCCGTCGGTCTTCGTGCGCATGGACGGCGCGCTCGACGACCTGCAAAAGATCCGCGACACGCCGATCGTTTCGGGCGGCAAGTCGCTGAAGCTGTCGGATATTGCGACCGTGTCGCGCGGGTTCCAGGATCCGCCGACCTTCCTCGTTCGCCACAATGGTGAGCAGGCGCTGATCATCAATGTCGTGCGCAAGGACGGCTGGAACGGCCTGACGCTCGGCAAGTCGCTGGATGCAGCGGAAACCCAGCTGCAGGGCACGTTGCCGCTCGGCGTTTCGCTGACCAAGATCTCCAACCAGGCGGCCGTCATCGGCGACGCCACCAATGAGTTCCTGACGAAGTTCGCCGTCGCCCTGGCGATCGTGCTGGGGGTCAGCCTGTTTACGCTGGGCTGGCGCGTCGGCATCATCGTCGCCGCAGCCGTGCCTTTGACGCTCGCCATCGTCTTCTTTATCATGCTGGTCACCGGCCGGGAATTCGACCGCGTGACGCTCGGCGCCCTGATCATCGCGCTGGGCCTGCTGGTCGACGACGCCATCATCGCCATCGAGATCATGGTCGTGAAGCTGGAGGAGGGTTATACCCGGGTCGCCGCGGCGTCCTATGCCTGGAGCCACACGGCCGCGCCGATGCTGGCCGGGACCCTGGTGACCATCGCTGGCTTCCTGCCGGTGGGTTTTGCCCGCTCGACCGCCGGCGAATATGCCGGCAACATCTTCTGGGTCGTCGGGTTCGCCCTGATCACCTCGTGGATCGTCGCCGTCCTGTTCACGCCGTACCTGGGCGTAAAGCTGCTGCCCAATATCAAGCGCATCGAGGGCGGCGCCTACGAGCATATCTATTCGACGCCCAACTACAAGCGCTTGCGCGCCCTGGTCAGCTGGTCGGTCGGCCACCGCTTCCTGGTCACCGGCGTCACCGTCCTGGCCTTTGTCCTGTCTGTATTCGGCATGGGCTTCGTCAAGACACAGTTCTTCCCGGACAGCGACCGGACCGAAGTCCTGGTCGAGGTGCAAATGCCGGAAGGCACCAGCATCGGTGCGACCAGTGCCGCCGCCGGCAAGGTCGAAGCCTTCCTCAAGACCCAGAAAGACGCCACCAGTGTCGCCGCCTATGTCGGCGGGGGTGCCCCGCGCTTCGTCCTGCCCTATTCGCCGGAGTTGCCCGATCCGTCGTTTGCCAAGATCATCGTCAATACCAAGGATGACGCCGCCCGCGACCGCGTCGAGTTGAGCCTGCGCCGCAAGATCGCAGACGGCCTGGCGCCGGGCGCCCAGGTCCGTGTCACCCAGTTCGTCTTCGGACCGCCGTCGAAATATCCGGTCATGTTCCGGGTGATGGGGCCCGATCCGGACAAGCTGACGCAGATTGCGTCCCAGGTCGAAGCGGTGATGCGCGCCAACCCCAATACCCGCCAGGTCAATGCCGACTGGGGCGAGAAGGTGCCGACGGCGCACTTCGTCTTCGACCAGGCCCGCCTGCAGATGATCGGCTTGACGCCGGCCGACGCCGCCACCCAGCTGCAATTCCTGTTGACCGGCGTGCCGATCACCCAGGTCCGTGAGGATATCCGCACCGTGGACGTGGTGGCGCGTAGCTCAGGCCCCGAACGTCTCGACCCGGCGCAGCTGGGCTCGCTGACCCTGACCAACCGTAACGGCAGTCCCGTGCCGGTCAGCCAGATCGGCCATGTCGAGATCCGCTCGGAATACCCCCTCCTGCGCCGCCGCGACCGCATTCCGACGCTTACGGTCCAGGCCGACACCGCCCAGGGGCTCCAGCCGCCGGAGGTCACGGCCCAGGTCGCAACCGCGCTGAAGCCGGTCATGGCCGGCCTGCCCGACGGTTACCGCATCGAGGTCGGTGGCAATGCCGAAGAATCGCAAAAGGCCAATAGCGCGCTCGCCCCGGTCTTTCCGATCATGATCCTGGTGACGCTGACCATCCTGGTCTTGCAGACGCGGTCGATGTCGGGCATGTGGATGGTGTTCCTGACGGCGCCACTGGGCATTATCGGCGCGGTGCCGGCCATGCTGCTCTTCCATCAGCCGTTCGGCTTCAACGCCATCCTGGGCCTGATCGGCCTGGCCGGTATCCTGATGCGCAACACGCTGATCCTGATGGGCCAGATACACGACAACCAGAAGGCGGGGCTCGATCCCTACCACGCGGTGGTCGAGGCCACGGTCCAGCGCGCCCGTCCGGTGCTCCTGACCGCCCTGGCCGCCGTCCTGGCCTTTGCGGAGCTGACGACGTCGACCTTTTGGGGCTCGATGGCCTATGTCCTGGTCGGCGGGACCGCGGTCGGATCGGTGATCATCCTGGTCTTCCTGCCGGCGCTCTATGCCATCTGGAATGGAGTCAAGCCGATCGCGACGACCGCGGGCATCCCGGTCCCGCATGTCGAGCCGGAAGGCATGGACGCCCAACCGGCGGAGTAGAGTCCACCGAACATGCCAATTCTTCCAACATGAAAGGATTTTCATTTTCCCTTGAGGACAATTTCATCGTCGAAATCCTAAGGAATGAGCATGAGCCGGGTCACCTGCGGGTTTTGGACGCGCAGGCGCGATCGACCCTTCCTGCCCCATCCAACCCGGGTGTTTCGGATGCTTGCTATTGTTCGCCTGGCGCTGAAGCGTCCCTATACCTTTATCGTCACGGCGATCCTGATCGTCCTGTTCGGCGGGCTGGCCGCCGTACGCACGCCGACCGACATCTTCCCGGACATCAAGATCCCGGTCATCGCCGTCGTCTGGACCTATAGCGGCCTGTCACCGGACGACATGGCCGGCCGCGTCATCTACTATTACGAGCGGCAGCTTTCGACCTCGGTCAACGATATCGACCATATCGAAAGCCAGTCCCTGCCGGGCGTCGGCATCGTCAAGATCTTCTTCCAGCCGGGCGTCGATATCCGCACGGCTACGGCCCAGGTGACCTCGCTGTCGCAGACCGTGCTGAAGCAGATGCCGGCCGGCATCACCCCGCCGCTGATCCTCAACTACAACGCCTCGACCGTACCGATCCTGCAACTGGGCCTGTCGAGCAATACCCTGGCCGAAAAGGACATTTTCGACCTGGGCCAAAACTTCATCCGGCCGTCGCTCGCCTCGGTACCCGGCGCCGCCATTCCGACGCCCTACGGCGGCAAGGTGCGCCAGATCCAGATCGACCTCGATCCGCAGGCCCTGCAGGCGCACAACCTGTCGGCCCAGGACCTGGAAAACGCCCTGGCCGCGCAGAACCAGATCATCCCCGCCGGTACACTCAAGGTCGGTGAGTTCGAATATAACGTCCGCCTCAACAACAGCCCCGTCGTCATCGACGACCTGAATAAGCTGCCGGTCAAGGTGGTCGACGGCGCCGTCATCACCATGGGCGACCTGGCCCATGTCCACGACGGCGCGCCGCCGCAGCGCAACGAGGTGCGCATGGACGGCCACCGCGCCGTGCTGATGACCGTGCTGAAGGCCGGCTCGGCCTCGACGCTGAGCATCGTCGACAACGTAAAGGGCCTGCTGCCGCGCCTGAAGGAAACCCTGCCCAAGTCGCTGAAGGTCGTGCCGCTCTCCGACCAGTCGATCTTCGTTCGTGCCGCCGTCTCGGGCGTCATCAAGGAAGGCGCCATCGCCGCCGCCCTGACCTCGCTGATGATCCTGCTGTTCCTGGGGTCGTGGCGCTCGACCGTGATCATCGCCATCTCGATCCCGCTGGCCATCCTGTTCTCGATCGGCGTGCTGTCGGCGCTGGGCCAGACGCTGAACATCATGACGCTGGGCGGGCTGGCCCTGGCGGTCGGCATCCTGGTCGACGACGCCACGGTGACCATCGAAAACATCAACTGGCACCTGGAGAACGGCAAGACCGTGCCGATGGCGATCATGGACGGCGCCGAACAGATCGTCGTGCCGGCCCTGGTCTCGCTGCTCTGCATCTGCATCGCCTTCGTGCCGATGTTCTTCCTGCCGGGCATTTCGGGCTTCCTGTTCGCGCCGATGGCCGAAGCCGTGCTGTTCGCCCTGATCGGTTCGTTCCTGCTGTCGCGGACCCTGGTGCCGACCCTGGCCAACTATCTGCTGATCGCCCATGGCGATGCCCGTGACGCGGCGGTTTCCGGCAGCCACGACGCCCGTGAAGGCCACCACCCGAAGAACCCGCTGGCCCGCTTCCAGCACGGCTTCGAAATGCAGTTCGAAAAGGTGCGTTCGGCCTATGAGCGTTACCTGAAGTTCGCCGTCGCCCATCGCGGTGTCTTCGCCGCGGGCTTTTTGGCCTTCGTGCTGGTGTCGCTCCTCCTATTTCCCTTCTTGGGCCAGAACTTCTTCCCGTCGGTCGATGCCGGCGAAATCTCGCTGCACGTCCGCGCGCCGATCGGCACGCGGCTTGAGGAAACGGCCGCCGAGTTCGACCGTATCGAAAATCAGATCCGCCATACCATTCCCAAGGACCAGCTGGGCGCCATCGTCGACAATATCGGCCTGACGACGTCGGGGACCAACCTGGCCTATCTCAATACCGGCAGCGTCGGCCCCGAGGACGGCGACATCCTGATCACGCTGAACGAACACCACGGTCCGACGGCGGCCTATGTCAAGACGTTGCGCGCCACCTTGCCCCAGGCCTTTCCGGGCACGACCTTCGCCTTCCTGCCGGCCGACATCGTCAGCCAGATCCTCAACTTCGGCTCGCCGGCGCCGATCGACGTGCAGGTGTCGGGTCCCGACAAGGACAAGGCCGAGGCCTATGCGACGGAGTTGTCCAAGCGTCTCGCCTCCATCCCCGGCGCCGCCGATGTCCGCCTGCAGCAATCTTCGCACTATCCGCAGATCGGCATCGACGTCGACCGCACCCGGGCCGGCGAGACCGGCATCACCGAGCGCGACGTCACCAATTCGCTGGTCGTCAACCTGACCGGCAGCAGCCAGGTCGCCCCGGCCTTCTGGCTCAATCCGAAGAACGGCGTGTCCTATCCGATCGTCATCCAGACGCCGCAATATAGGCTCGATACGCTGAACGGGCTGAAGACCCTGCCGATCACCGGCGCCAAGCCGGACGCGCCCGAGCTTCTGGGCGGGATGAGCAATATCCAGCGCGAGGACGGCGACGCGGTCGTCTCCCACTACGCCATCCAGCCGACCTACGACGTCTATGCCACGACCCAAGACCGCGATCTCGGCGGCGTCTCCAGCGCCATCGAAAAGGTGCTGAAGGATACCAAAGCGGACCTGCCGCCGGGCGCCACCGTCAATATCCGCGGCCAGGTCGAGACCATGCATGCGGCGTTTGGCGGCCTGTTCTTCGGGCTGGGCGCGGCGGTCATCCTGATCTACCTGCTAATCGTGGTCAATTTCCACTCGTGGTCCGATCCGTTCGTCATCGTCATGGCCTTGCCGGCCGCGCTCGCCGGGATCGTCTGGATGCTGTTCGCCACCGGCACGACGCTTTCCGTGCCCGCGCTGACCGGCGCCATCATGTGCATGGGGGTGGCCACCGCCAACTCGATCCTGGTGGTCAGCTTCGCCCGCGACCGTCTGTCGGTCACCGGCGATGCCGTGCGCGCCGCCATCGAGGCCGGCACGTCGCGCTTCCGTCCGGTCATCATGACGGCCCTGGCCATGATCATCGGCATGGCGCCGATGGCCTTGGGCCTCGGCGAAGGCGGCGAACAGAACGCGCCGCTCGGCCGCGCCGTCATCGGCGGCCTGATGTTCGCCACCGTCGCCACCCTGTTCTTTGTGCCTGCCGTTTTCGCCATCGTGCGCGGTCGCGCCGCGAAGCCGGGGCATGCCCCCCTTCCTCATGGAGAAGTCTATGTCCCCGGAGAATAACAACCCGTCTGCGACCGACCTGTCGGACGCGGAGACCCGCAAGGTGCGCAAGGGCTTGACGCGCGGCGCCCTGGCCGGCGCGGCGGTCATCGCCGTGATCCTGGGCGCCGGCGTCTATTCACGGCTGGTCAGCGCCAGCGATCTGAAGACCTGGACCCAGGCGACGGATACCCCTACCGTCGCCCTGGTCGAGCCGAAGGCGGAGTCAGGCGGCCAAAGCCTGACTCTGCCGGGCGCGCTGCAGGCCTTTGATGACGCCAACCTCTATTCGCGGGCGCCCGGCTACGTCCACGCCTGGTACAAGGATATCGGCGCCCAGGTGAAGAAGGGCGACCTGTTGGCGACGATCGACACGCCGGAACTGGATCAGCAGATCAGCCAGGCCGAGGCCGACCTCGGCCAGGCGCAGGCGGCGCAAAAGCTGTCGCAGACGACCGCCGACCGCTGGCAAAGCCTGCTGCCGTCGGACGCGGTTTCCAAGCAGGATGTCGAGGAAAAGCAGGAAGACCTGCAAAGCAAGACCGGCGCGGTCAAGGCGGCCGAGGCCAATCTTGACCGGTTGCAGGCCATGAAGGGTTTTGCGCGCATCACCGCGCCGTTCGACGGGGTCGTCACCAAGCGCACGGCCGATATCGGCACCCTGGTCACCGGCAGCCCCGGCGCCGGCGGCGAGCCCCTGTTCGCGGTCTCCGACGTCCATGACCTGCGCGTCTACGTCAATGTGCCGCAATCCTATTCGGCCAGCATCGTGCCGGGCATGACCGTGTCTCTGACCGTGCCGGAATATCCGGGCAAAACCTTCCTGGCAAGGCTGGTGACGACGTCGAACGCCATCAGCGCCCAGTCCTCGACCCTGCTGGTCGAGTTCCAGGTCGACAATTCGGCCGGCCAGCTGAAGGCCGGCGACTATGCCCAGGTCGCCATGGGCCTGCCGGCTACGGCCACCGCCAGCCTCAAGCTGCCGGCCAGCGCCCTGCTGTTCCGCGCCGGCGGGCTGAAGGTGGCGACGCTCAGCGCCAACAACCACGTCGTGCTCAAGCCGATCACCATCGGCACGGATCTCGGCACCGACGTCATCGTCGCCACGGGCCTGAACGCCGATGACAAGGTCATCAACAATCCACCCGATAGCCTGGCCAATGGCGACGTGGTGAAGGTGGGAGCTAGCCCCCATGCGAGCTAAGCTCCTTTTTTTCCTGCTGGGCGCCTCGGCCCTGTCGGCCTGTTCGATGACGCCCCCCTACCAGGTGCCGCAAACCCCGCTGGTCACCGCCTACAAGGAAGAGGGCGGCTGGACCCAGGGCACACCGCAGGACACCCTGCCGCGCGGCGACTGGTGGGAGGTCTATAACGATGCGACGTTGAACGATCTCGAAGCGCGCCTGAACAGCGACAACCCCACCCTGGCCCAGGCCATGGCGCGCTACGATGCCGCCCGGGGTTACCTGGTCGAGGTCGGCGCCGCCGCCTTGCCCGATGTCGGCCTGGGCGGTCATGCCGATACCGACCGCCAGTCGGCGAACCGGCCGCTGCGCAGCGCCAACCAGCCGACCTATTACGGCGACGACGAGGTTTATGGCTCGGTGTCCTGGGATATCGACCTGTGGGGCCGCGTGCGCAGCGCCGTCGCCGCCGGCCGGGCCGACGCCCAGGCGACGGCGGCCGATCTGCAATCGATCAAGCTGAGCCTGCAGGCGCAACTGGCCGACGACTATTTCTCATTGCGCGGGCTCGACAACGAGGCCGCCTTGTTGCGAAACGCCATCGACATCTACCAAAAGGCGCTCGACGCCACCGACGCCCGCCATGACAAGGGCGTCGCCTCGGGTCTCGATGTCGACCGGGCGCAATCGCATCTCAAGGATGCCGACGCCCAGTTGTCCGACGTGCTGGGCCGGCGCGCGGTGCTGGAGCACGCCATAGCCAGCCTGACCGGCCAGGCGGCATCGACTGTGTCGATCGAGCCGCAGACCGTCGATTTCCACGTGCCCAACGTACCCCCGGCTGTGCCGTCGCTGCTGCTACAACGCCGGCCGGACGTCGCCGCCGCCGAGCGGCGTGTGGCCGCGGCCAATGAAGGTATCGGCGTCGCCCGCGCCGCCTTCTATCCGGACCTTAACCTGGGTGCCCTGGCCGGTTACCAGAATACGGCCAACGGTGCGCTTCTGACGGAACCCAACAGCGTCTGGGCGGTCGGCCCGAGCCTGGCCCTGACGATATTCGACGGCGGCCGCCTGAAGGGCCAGCTGGCGATCGCCAAGGCCGGCGAGAGTGAAGCGGCGGCGGCCTATCGCGCCTCGGTGCTGCGCGCCTTCCAGGAGGTCGAGGACAATCTGGCCTTGCTCAACCGGCTCAGCGACGAGGCGACCTCGGAGGACGAGTCGGTGAAAGCCGCCCTGCATTCGCAGGATATGGCCTTGGCCCTTTACAAAAACGGCGCCTTGGGATTCCTTGACGTTGTCGTCGCCCAGACGACGGCGCTGCAGGCCCAGCAGACGGCGTTGTCGATCAAGACCCGCCGCCTCCAGGCCAGCGTCGGCCTGATCCGGGCGAGCGGCGGCAGCTGGTCGAGCGCCGACTTGCCGGCGAAGTCATGAAAGAACAGGCATGCGGATATTGATCGTCGAGGATGAGGTCAAACTCAACGACATCATCCAGAGGACACTGAAGGCCGAGGGCTATTCGGTCGACGGCGTGACCACCACGGCCCAGGGGTTCGAGTATCTCAACACCTATCCCTACGACCTGGTGATCCTCGACCTGAACCTGCCCGACGGCACCGGCACCAGCCTGCTGAAACGCGTGCGCGAGCAGGGCCACACCATGCCGGCCCTGGTCCTGACGGCGCGCGGCGACCTTGATAGCAAGGTCGAGAACTTCCAGGCCGGCGCCGACGACTATGTCGTCAAGCCGGTCGCCATCGCCGAGCTGGCCATCCGCGTCCAGGCCCTGCTGCGCCGCGGCTCGGCCCTGCAGGAAAACATCCTGCGCATCGCCGACCTGGAACTGAACCGCATGACGCGCCAGGTGCGCCGCGCCGGCAAGAAGATCGAGCTCAGCACCAAGGAATTCTCACTGCTTGAATATCTGCTGCTCAATTCCGGGCGTATCCTGTCGCGCAGCATGATCGTCGAAAAGAACTGGGACCAGTCGTTCGAGGGCCTGACCAATATCGTCGACGTCTATATCGGCCACCTGCGCCGCAAGGTCGACGAGGGCTTCGAGCCGAAGCTCATCCGCACGGTGCGGGGGCTGGGCTACATCATCGACGCCGAAGCAGCCTCATGATCCCGCGTTCGCTGATCACCCGGCTGGTCGTGGCCTATTGCCTGTTGCTGGCGGTGCTCGGCGGATTGTTCATCACCTTCACCATGATGAGCTTTCGCCACTATCTGCGCGAAAGCTCGGTTAGCAACCTGTCCGACCGCGCCCAGGAGATCTGGAATGTCGGAGAGGGCTATCTCGACGATCCCTCGCACCTGAAGCAGATCATTTCCGCGCGCTTCGTGCCCGAAACCGCCGACCGCTTCATCCGCATCCGGCTGGACGGGCGGGTGATCTATCGCTCCAACGCGCCCGACAGCCATGCCTTCCGGCCGGACCAGGTCCCGTTGAGGGTGCCGAACGGGCCGCCTCAGGTGCAGTTGCTGGGGGATCTGCTGCTCTATACCCGGACCTTTCAGACGCCGGACGGTCATGCGGTCGTCATCGACAGCGGCCGGTCCTATGTCTTCGCGCGCCAAGCCCAGGACCGGCTGACCTACCTGGTCTTCCTCGAATTGCCGGCCCTGCTGATCGTCGCGGCGATCGCCGGCTATATCCTGATGCGACGGGCGCTGGCGCCGGTGACCTCGATGATCAGGGCGGCGGAGGACTACAGCTTTCACGATGCCCACAAGCGTATCCCGGTCGGCGGCGAGGATCCGCATTTCGAGGCCCTGGCCATAGCGCTCAACCGCATGCTCAGCCGGCTGGAAAGCGCCTATACCCACGTCAGCCGCTTCTCGATCGACGCGGCGCATGAGTTCAGGACACCGATCACCATCATGCGCGGCGAGCTGGAGCTGGTGATGGCGCAGTCGCGACTGACGCCCGACGTGACGCGCGCGCTCAGCAATTCGCTGGAGGAGATCACCCGTCTCAGCGCGATGATCGACGGCCTGCTGACCGTGTCGCGGATGGAAAGCCTGGCCAATACGGCCGTCTATCGGCCGCTCGACCTGGCCGCACTGGCGCGTGAGACCCTGGATCAGTTGAGCCTTCTGGCCGAGGAAAAGGCGCTGTCCCTGCGCGCGGACGCGGCAGACGCGGTCTTTGTCGCCGGTGACCGCGACCGCTTGAAGCAGGTCTTGGTCAACCTGATCGACAATGCCATCAAATATACGCCGGACGACGGCGAGGTGGCGGTTACTGTCGGCGCTACGGCCGACCATGCCTTTGTCGAGGTGCGAGATTCGGGGATCGGCATCGAGGTCACCGACCAGGATCGGGTGTTCGACCGCTTCTTCCGCGTCTCGACCGACCGCGGCGAGCGCGGCTCGGGACTGGGGCTGGCCATCGTCAAATCGATCTGCCAGGCGCATGGCGGTGAGGTCTCGGTCCACAGCACGCCCGGCGAAGGCACGTGCTTCCGCGTCGAACTGCCCCTGGTTTCGCGACCGGGGCCTGAAGCCTGAAGCCTGAAGTGCGTAGATTCCGGCGGCGTTTTAGCTCAGATTTCCGAACGCTTTAGCGTGAGGCAAGGGCGACTGCCTGCCCGAGCTCGTGCGGCGCTTGAGCGCACAAAAATGAGCGCATAAAAAGAAACGGCCCCTGCTTGCGCAGGGGCCGCAGCCAACTGAGAGGGCCAGCTTTTTCTTAGAAGGGATAGTAGCGGAAACTGGTGAAGACCATGTCTTCCGAAGCCTTCGGCGCATTGCCAGCCGGATCGGCGAACAGTTCGCGGGTGGTGTGCGAGTACTGGATACCGAACTGAACGCGGCCAGCCGGACCATTGTACAGCTTCTGCCACAGGCCAGCCGTGACTTGATCGACGCTCTTGTTGAAGCCCGAGCAGGCCAGCGCGCTGTTTTCGATATCGCAGCCCGCGTTGCTGATGCCCGTGACGCCGGTGCCGTAGCCGTAGATCGTGTTGCCGACGTTGTAGATCTTCGAGTGGTCCTTTTCTTGACCACCGAACAGGTACAGGTCGAGCATCGGCGTGGCGTGGAAGGTGCCGCCGGCCAGGGTCATGCTTTCCGGCAGAGCGCCGAGCTTGCCGTTCGGGCGAACCGTGGTGTCGGACAGGCCGGCCGAGCCGTAACGGCCGATACCGTCGCCGCCCAGGAACGAGGCTTGCAGGTCGAGGACCTTCGGAACAGCCGTCAGGGCGACGCTGCCGCCGACGCCGCCGCCGGTGGTGCGCTCGACGGCGTTGCCGGTGGCCAGGCCCAGAGCATTGGTGCCGGTCACGTCGACGCGGTCTTCGAACTGACGCAGCAGGCCGAAGGCTTCAGCGTGGAAGGTGTGGCCGTTGCCGAACGAGTCTTCGTAAGCCACCTTGGTGACCACGTCAGGAATGGTGTTCAGCGAGTAGTTGGTGCCCGAGTAGAACTGGCCGGTCGGCGCTTGCGAGGTGTTCGCGGTGATGCCCGCGATCGCCGAGGTGCTGCCACCGATCGTCGTTTGCGAGTTTTCCAGCGAGACGGCGAGCCACAGCTTTTGGCCGAAGTTCTTGGTCAGACGGATTTGCGGTTGACGGGCCCAGGCGAAGCCCGGGATGTACTGCGCGTCGATCTGCGGCGGCGTGACTTCGTTACGCGGGGTGATGCCCTTGGCGTTCATCGTGACCAGCGACCAGTTCTGACCGGCCAGCAGGTGCCAGCCCGACTTGTTCCAGTCGATGGTGCCGTACAGGTGACGGATGCGCGGGTTATACGAGTTCGATTGGTTCGAGTTGGCGGTCTGAGCGGCGCCCAGGAAGTCGAACTCGCCGTAGAACGAAGCGACGGTGTCTTCAGCCACATTGCCTTGGACCAGGGCCGAGTAGCGGCTCTGACGGGCGGTGAAGGTCGTTTCGCCGGTGTGGGCGACGGCCGTTTGCGGGAACGGCATCTTCGTGAAGGACGAAGCGACGTCGGCGGTTTCGTCATGCGAGCGGTAGATGCCGGCGGCTTCGGCGAAGCCACCCAGGGTGATCGAAACGCCCTTGTAGTACAGCTTGTCGGTCTTCGGCGCGACAGCGGCGACGTCTTCCTTGACTTCGCCCGGGATGCGCTTGATTTCGTCGTCGACGTGCGACTGGGCCGCGGCGACTTGAGCCTGGGCCTGGTCGGCCTGGGCTTGGGCTTGGGCCTGAGCCGCTTGAACTTGCGACTGAACTTGCTGACGCGAGGCGACTTCCTGATCGAGCTCGGCCTTCAGGGCGTTGACTTCTTCGGTCAGGGCCTTGACCTGAGCCGAGGTGGCGCTTTCGGCCGGCACGGCGTGGTGCTTCTTCACGGCCTTGGTGGTGGTGGCGGCGTTCGCGGCGCCGGCGACGCCGGCGATGGCGAGCACAGCCGCCGCGCCGTAAAAGAGCTTGGATTTCGATGACATTAGGATATCCCCAATAATGGCCTGAACAGGCATACTTGCAGGGGCAGCAGGTAATATTTATGCGTAACGGATAGGTGACCGTTATGTAACGGTTTTATGACGTGACTGTCGGGCCACAGTGCCATTTCCGGGAATTTTCAGGGATTTGCTTAGTTTCCGTAGGGTACACTTTGCGCAAAAACCCGCGTTCCCGGCCACAGCCCCCATATACCGCTGTCATAATTTCGGCAAACAAACCCCTCGTCAAAGCACGCCATTGTTTAGTTCCGCGCATAGATCATGAGGATCAGGACCACTGTTCCTTAAGTATCAAAGAAGAGGGACAAGGTGGCCATAATTCCGCACACGGACATAGTCCGGTGGGTCATAACGATTATTTCACCGTTGATAAACTATACCATTCGACCAGCGGTTGCCGGTGTGGGCGTGGCAAGCGTCATCCGGGGCGAATTTCTTGAAATGCGCCGCCTGCCCACGCGTTCAGGGTGACGAGTATGCGTTTTAAAACGGGGATTCTGGCCGGCGGCGCCGGTCTTTTATCGATCCTTCCGGTCCTTGCGGCCCCGGCCTTTGCCGACGATGACCTGGCCCAGGCCTTGGCGGCTTCGAAATGGCTGGTTGATTCCGACCTGCGCTCCGAGGACGTCCGCCAGGCCAGCCTCAGCCACGACGCCCAGGCCATAACCTGGCGCAACCGCATCGCGCTGCAGACCGGCGACTTCCATCATTTCAGCGCCCTGGTCGAAGGCGAGAATGTCTACGCCCTGCAGAGCAGCTATAACTCTTCGGTCAACGGCAGGACCCAGTATCCCGGGGTCAATGACCCCAGTGTCACGGAACTGCATCGCGCCGAGGTGATGTGGACGCCGGACCAGACCACCGCCTTGGCGGTCGGCCGGCAACGCATCGTCATCGACGACGCGCGCTTTATCGGCAATTCGGGCTGGCGCCAGGACGACCAGGTGTTCGACGGTGTTCGTTTCGATACCGGAAGCGGGCCTTTCAAGCTGACCACGGCCTATCTCACGCGCATCGACCGCACGATCGGCGACTACAAGGACTGGCATTCGAACAGCTACGTCATCAATGCCAGCTACCAGCTGGCGCCCTTGCTCAAGGTGACGGGCTTCGACTATGCGCTGAAGTTCACGGCCGCGGCGACCGATCCGGTGGCCGCCGACCTTAGCAATGCGCGCGCTTCGTCGGTCGATATCGACGGCGGTCGCGCCTCGGGCACGCAAAAATATGCCGACGGCACCATTGGCTATGTCGTGCAGGTGGCGCGCGAGACCAATGCGGAAGGCAATCCGCACCGTTTCCACCTGCAGGAAACGATGTCGGAAATCAACGGCTCGTACAAATGGCTGAGCGGGCGGGTCAATTACGAATCGCTGGGCGGCAACGGCGTGGTCGGCTTCGTCTCGCCCCTGGCCAGCAACCACTCGTTCGACGGCTATGCCGATGCCTTTTCGGCGACGGGCGGCAACAAGACCTTCGTCCAGGGCATCGACGATTTGAACTATACCCTGACCGGCACCGCGCCCGTGCCGCATACGCCGGCGCTCAGCCTGATCTATCATGACTTTTCGACCGCCCGCCTCGATGAGCGCCTGGGCCGGGAATGGGACATCGTGGCGACCACGGCCCTGACCTCGCACCTTAGCCTGATGCTGAAGTCGGCTGATTATCATAGCGAAAATGCCGCTGGGCCGGTGTCACGCACCAAGGGCTGGGTCATGCTGACCTATAAGCGCTAGGCCATATATATTTGTGGCGCGGCCTTTCGGGCCGCGCCACATTTTTTGGCCGTGATAGGCTCCGCGATCAGTAACGGAACTGGACGCGGCCCGAGGTGAAGTCTTCGTCCGGACGGTTGCCCTTGGCGGCCCCGCCGACAAACTTCGTGTGGTCCCAGTCGGCCATCACCTTCAGGTTCTGGCTGAGGTACCAGGCGATGCCGTAGCCGCTGGAAGTCGCCTTCTCGGCGGACGAGGTCAGGGAAGCGAACCCGTCGGTGAAGGCGGCATGGTCGATTTCCGTGTAACCGTAGCGCGCCGTCAATTCCCACGCACCCCAGCCCGAGCCGTTGATATTGAAGTCGTGGAAAGGCCGCACGCCGCCGGCGAAGTTCGTCGGCTCGCCCGTGAGGACCCAAGAACCCGAGACATCGAGCGCCTTGTTCGTCAGGTCGGCGGCCGCGGTCGGTGACTTCACGGCTTGCTTTTCCGAGATGTAGTCGGCCAGCAGGCTGAAATTGGCGATGTAGAGATAGGCTTCGGGGTTGCTGCGCGTCTCCAGGCCGTTCGAAACAACATTGGTGTTATACTTGAAGAAGGTCTGCTGGCCGGTCGTCTTGTAGGCCGGCAGCTCCGTATTGGTCGTATTACCGACGTGCTGGCCCTGGGTGCCGGCGTAACCGACGCCGAAACCCTGCAGCCAGGTGTAGTCGGTCACGGCGAACGGCCGCACGAAGACGCGATAGGCGGCGTCCTTGCGATTGTCGGTGTCGTTGTTCAGGTTTTGCGTGTCGTCCGCGCCGTCGAACTCGCCGAGCTGGTATTCCACGGCGCCCTTGGCAAAGGTGCCGAACAGTTCGTAACCGTCATCGCGGTTGGGGACGAGGTTGGTCGAGTTGCCGCGCTCGGTCCACAGCACGTCGGCGTCGGCCTGCAGGCGTTCCAGGCCGATCGGCGACTTGAACTTGCCGAACTTGAACTGCACCGGATCGATGACCTTGTAGGTGATGTAGGCGTCGACGATGGAGGCCGCGGCCGACGAGGTGCCGCCGAATTCCGGCGTGATCAGGAAGGCGGCATTGCCGGCGTGGCCGGAGAAGGTTGGACGGATCAGGCGGTCCTGAATCTGGTCCTGGAGCGTGCCGCCGTCATGGCCGAAATTGTCGGTGTCGACATTGACCTGGGCGTTGATGGCGAAGCCGTAATAGCCGTCGGGCGAGGTGAAGACCAGGCCCTTGCCGACCGTGGTGATCGCCTGGACCGTCAGGTTGGTATTGGTGCCGGTGGCCGGATTGGCGACGCCGCCGATCCGGGCGATACCCGCCGTCGCGTCACTTGGGGCCGGGGTCGGGGCGGCTTGCGGCGCCGCATTGCGCTGTGCCTTCAGTTCGTCGAGCTCTTCCTGGAGCTTGGCGATCTTTTCGTCGGTGGTCAGCGGCGTGCCGTCGGCATGGGTGGCGGTGGTGGCCGAGTCCTGTGCATTCTGGGCGAACGCGGCAGGGGCGAAGATGAGGGCGGCGGCCAGGGCCGTGCTCATGATAAGGGGCGTGCGCAAGAAGGTTGCTCCGATGTTGGGTGCCTTGCCGCCGGCGATCCGGCGGTCGTTGAAACGCAAAGACAAACGCTTTTCGGAGACGAAGCGGACCCGCGCCTTGAACGCGTGGTTCGCCTTGCCGATGTTGTGCTCAATGAACAGCATTCGCCCCGAACAGCCGTAATCCATAAATCTACACTCATGTGGTACGTTTTAATAAGCACTGGGTCAATGGAGATTAAACGACACTAGGTTAGTTTTATTTTAAGCGGTCAGTTTAGTTGTGCTAATAAATTGCCGATGAGACGAAATGCCTTGTCCGACTTGCTCAACGGGCCAAAGCGGGAAAGGTGTGGAGGTCGAAAGGCGTGAGTGTTCAAGGGAGCCGAGATGATCCGGGCTATATTGAAAATGGGCGATCCGCGTCTTCTGCGCGTGGCCAAGCCGGTCGATGATATCCACGATCCCGAATTGCCGGGTCTGATCGGCGACATGTACGAGACCATGTACGCCACCAACGGGGTCGGCTTGGCCGCGCCGCAGATCGGCATCGACCTGCGATTGATGATTTTCGGCTTCGACGAAAGCCCGCGCTATCCGGATGAACAGCCGGTGCCGGCGACGACCCTGATCAATCCCTGGATCGAGGTGCTGACCGACGAGACCGAGGAGGGCTGGGAAGGGTGCCTGTCCGTGCCCGGCATGCGCGGCTGGGTGCCGCGCGCCACGCATATCCGCTATGGCGGCATGCTGGATGACGGTACGGCACTGGCGCGCGAAGCCCGGGGCTTTCACGCCCGCCTGTTCCAGCATGAGTTCGATCATTTGAACGGCGTCCTCTATCCCCAGCGCATCTGCGACATGACGAAGTTCGGGTTTATCGAGGCCTTGTTTCCGGACAGTCCGCTGGCGGCCCTGGAAAGCGAGTGAGCGACGCTTAGACCGAACTGAGCAGCAGGCTGGTTTCGCTGTTGAGGACGCCGTCTATGCCGCGGATCACGCGCAGGATCCGGTCGAATTCCTGAAGGTTTGACGTCTGGATCTCGGCGATGAGGTCCCAGGCGCCGTTTGTCGTATGCAACGCCGTGATATCGGGAATGCTGTGCAAGCCCTTGATGACCGCGGTCGTCGACTTGCCGACCACCTCGATCGACATGACGGCGCGGACCGCGCCGGCCGTTTCCTCCGCGGGCAGGCGCACGGTAAAGCCCAGGATGACGCCGCGGTCCAAAAGGCGCTTCATCCGGCTTTCTATGGTGGCGCGCGAGACCTTTAGCTCCAGGGCCAGTTTCGACACGGCAGCGCGGCCATCGGCGCGCAAGGCACCGACGAGTCGGTGGTCCAGGTCGTCAAGCTCGATCATGAGAATTGCCTAATCAATATGAGCAATATGTATAATATTGGTCATTTTATGCGCTATTTCCGCAATTGTGCCAAGGATAAATCCCCAATACGCTAATCTCATAATCATAGCGAGGTCGGCGAAATGAAATTTGCAAGCGTCAAAAACGTCGTCGATTTGATCGGCGCGACCGGTATCGAGCCGCTTCTCATCGACCTGGCCGCCTATCTTGAAGCGGACTTTCGCCGGTGGGCGGCCTTCGAGAAGGCGCCGCGCTATGCCAGCCACTCCAAGGGCGGCGTGATCGAGCTGATGCCGACCAGCGATGGGCAAAGGTTCGCCTTCAAATACGTCAACGGCCACCCGAAGAACTTCGAACGGGGCCTGCAGACGGTGGCGGCGTTCGGCGTCCTGTCCGATGTGACGACGGGCTATCCGCAACTGATGTCCGAGATGACCATCTTGACGGCGCTGCGCACCGCCGCGACCTCGGCCCTGGTGGCGCGCAAGCTGGCGCGGCCCGACTCGCAGTCGATGGCGCTGATCGGGCTGGGCTCGCAATCCGAATTCCAGGCCTATGCCTTCAAAGCCTTGCTCGGCATCCGCAAGCTGCGTGTGTTCGACATCGACCCAGCGGCGACGGCGAAATTTGTGCGCAACATGGCCCTGTCCGGCATCGACATCGAGGTCGCCAAAAGTGCCGAGGACGCGGTCGCCCGCGCCGACATCATCACCACGGTGACGGCGGACAAGCGTCAGGCGACGATCCTTTCCGACAATATGGTCGGCGCAGGCGTTCACCTCAACGCCGTCGGCGGCGATTGCCCGGGCAAGACCGAATTGCAGGCCGCCATCGTGGCGCGCGCCTCGGTTTTCGTCGAGTTCGAGCCCCAGACGCGCATCGAGGGCGAGATCCAGCAGATGCCGGAAGACTTTGCGGTGACAGAGTTCTGGAAGGTGCTGGCCGGAGACCATCCCGGCCGGCAAGGCCGCGACGAGATCACCTTGTTCGACTCCGTCGGTTTCGCCATGGAGGATTTCAGCGTGTTGCGCTTCATCGCCGACCGTATCGAGGGCACGGCCTTCTATTCCGATATCGACATCATCACCGCGCCGGCCGATCCGCGTGACATCTTCGGCCTGCTCAAGACAGCCACCCAAGACCAGGCGAGTGCCGCATGAACGTCCATACCCTGACCCGCCAAGCCGAGGCGGTTGCCCTGAAATCGCCGACCTTCCTCGTTGTCGATCCCCAATATTTCAACGTCTCCTACACGATCAATCCGTGGATGAAGCCGGGTGTCTGGGAACAAGATCCCGAGGGCTTCAAGGACGCGGCGCGGTCGTCTTTTAATGACCTGGTCCGTGCGCTCAAGACCGCCGGTGCCGAGATCGAGACCATGCCGGGCTATCCCGGCGCCCCGGACCTGGTCTTCCCAGCCAATGCCGCCGTGGTCTTCGATCGCAAGGCCGTGCTGGCGCACTTCCTTCACCCCGAGCGCCAGGTCGAAGAAGAAATCAATCGCCTGGCCTTTGAAGGCTTCAAGCTGCGCGGCCTGGTGTCGGAAGTCGTCGAACTGCCGGCCGATTGCAAGCACGAGGGCGCCGGCGACTTCATCTGGGACGCGACGCGCAACCTGTTCTGGGCCGGCTATGGCCAGAGGTCCAACCTGGCCGGCACGATCGCCATGGCGGCGGAATTCGGCAAGCCGGCGGTGCGGCTGGAGCTGGCCACGGACCGGTTCTATCATCTCGACACGTGCTTTTGTCCGCTGCCGGGCGGCGAAATCTTCTACTATCCGCCGGCCTTTACCGCGGACAGCCTCAACATCCTGCGCAATACCGTCGCGAAGGAAGATCTCATCGAGGCGTCGGACGAGGACGCGGCCCGGTTCTGCGTCAATGCTGTGGGTTTCGACCGCACCCTGGTCATGGCGCAAGCGACAGACCGGCTCGTCGCGGTCCTGTCCGAGCGCGGCTATACGGTGGCCCAGGTCAATCTCGACCCGTTCATCCTGTCGGGCGGCGGCGCCTATTGTATGACGCTGCGCCTCGACAGGGGTGTCTCTTAAGTCATGTGAGACAAGAACTGGCGGCAGCGTTCCGACCGGGTATGCAGGAAGAACTCGTCCGGCGTGCCTTCCTCCTCGACCTGGCCCTCGTGCAGAAAGACGACGTGGTTGGAGACCTGGCGCGCAAAGCCCATCTCGTGGGTGACGACCAGCATGGTGCGCCCCTCGGCCGCCAGGTCGCGCATCACGCTCAGCACCTCGCCGACCAGCTCGGGATCGAGGGCGGAGGTCGGCTCGTCGAACAAAAGGACCGCCGGTTCCATGCACAGGGCGCGGGCAATGCCGACCCTTTGCTGCTGCCCGCCGGAGAGTTGCACAGGATAGGCGTCGCGCTTTTGCGTCAGGCCGACCTTGGCCAGCATGGCTTCGGCGCGCTCGATCGCCTCGCGGCGGCTGAGCGCCAGGACATGCATCGGCGCCTCGATGAGGTTTTCCAGCACCGTCATATGGCTCCACAGGTTGAATTGCTGGAAGACCATGCCGAGCTGGCGGCGCACGCGCTCGATCTGGCGCAGGTCCGCCGGCACCTGGGCGCCGTTGCGCTTTTGTCTCATGGCGATCAACTCGCCGCGCACCGTCACCTTCCCTGAGCTCGGCGTTTCCAGCAGGTTGATGCAGCGCAGGAAGGTGCTCTTGCCCGAGCCGCTGCTGCCGAGGATGGCGACGACGTCGTGCTCGTGGGCGGTCAGCGACACGCCCTTCAGCACCGCGTTCGTCCCGAAACTTTTCCTGATGTCCTCGACGCGGAGCACTTCGGCGCCGCGCCGGCCGGTGGGGGTGTCTGCCATCTTATTCGCTTGACCCGTTTTCTTGCCGATTGTATCCAATCTACAGTGGCCGCGAATAGCGGACAAGGCAAGAGGTCCGGGGCATTATTTCCGGTGGCCCTCCGGGAGGCGACGGCGTGAAGACTCTTTTGACGGCCGGCGTGCTGGTGTTGGCCTTGTCCGGGCCGGCGGCGTCGGCCCAAGCCGCGGCGCCGATGGAAATCAAGTTCGGCGTCGATGCAACCTACCCGCCGTTCGAGAGCATCGCGCCGTCGGGCAAGATGGTGGGGTTCGATATCGAGCTGGCGAGCGCCATCTGCGACCACCTCAAGGCCAAATGCATCTTCATGTCCCAGCCATTCAGCAGCATCATCCCGGCGCTGCAGGCCCGCAAGTTCGACGCCATCCTGTCCTCGCTGAACAAGACGGCGGAACGCGAGAAATCGATCGCCTTTTCCAGCCTGATGTACACCCTGCCGACCGGCCTGGTGGCGCGGAAACAGTCGGGCCTGCGCATGACCGTCGACAGCCTCAAGGGCAAGATGGTCGGCGTCGAGATCGGCTCGGCCCAGGAAGGCTTCGCCAATGCTTACTGGAAGCCCGAGGGCGTGCACGTCGTGTCCTACATGACCCAGGACCAGGTCTATTCCGACCTGATCCTGGGGCGCCTGGACGCGTCGCTGCAGGATTCGGTGCAGGCCGATTACGGCTTCCTGCGCACGCCGACGGGCAAGCCGTTCGCGCTGGTCGGCACGATGTCCGACGATCCGCAACACCTGATCAGCGCCTTTACCGGCATCGGCATGCGCAAGGACGAGCCCGAACTGCTGGCCAAGATCAACGAGGCCATCGCGGCAATCCATGCCAATGGCACCTATGACCGGCTGCAGGCGAAATACTTCACCATCAATATCTACCAGCCTGCCGCGGGCGGACACTAGATGTTTGACCTGGCGGGGTATGGCCCGCAAATCCTCGCCGGCACGCTGACGACGATCGCGCTTTCGCTGCTGACGCTGATCGTGGCCTTTGTCCTCGGCCTCATCGGCGCCGGCGCCAAGCTGTCCGGCAACCCGGTCGCGGCCGGCGCGGCGACGGTCTACACGACCCTGATCCGCGGCGTGCCCGATCTGGTGCTTCTGCTGCTGTTCTTTTACAGCCTGCAGATCTGGCTCAATGCCGCAACCGACATGGTCAAGCTGCCCCAGATCAATCTCGATCCCTTTTCCAGCGGCGTGATCACGCTGGGCTTTATCTACGGCGCCTATTTCACCGAGACCTTCCGCGGCGCGTTCATGGCCGTGCCGCGCGGCCAGATGGAGGCGGCCCACGCCTTCGGCATGACACCGTTCCATGCGTTTCGCCGCATCCTGTTCCCGCAGCTGATGCGGCATGCTCTTCCGGGCCTGGCCAATAATTGGCAGGTCATCTTGAAGGCGACGGCCCTGGTGTCGATCATCGGCTTGTCGGACATCATCAAGGTCACCCAGGACGCCGGCATGGCGACGCTGCGGGTGTTCTTTTTCTCGGTGCTGGCGGCCGTCATTTACCTGGTTCTGACGACCGCTTCCAACGGCGTCCTGGTCATCCTGGAAAAGCGCTACGCCATCGGTGTCAGGAGGGCCGTCCTGTGATCGAGATCCTCCAGACCTATTGGCGCGCCTTTCTCTATTCCGACGGTTATGCCATGACCGGCGTGGCGATGACGCTATGGATCCTGGTGCTGTCGTGCCTGATCGGCTTCGTCCTGGCCGTGCCTTTGGCGGTTGCCCGCAACACGGCCAACCCTCTGATCAGGGGGCCGGTCTGGACCTATATTTTCGTCCTGACGGGGACGCCGCTCTATGTGCAATTGCTGATCGTCTATTCCGGCGTCTTCAGCCTGGGCGTGGTGCAGCACACGCCGCTATTGCGCGCTTTTTTCCGTCCGGCGATCGACTGCACGATCCTGGCGTTTGGCCTCAACACCAGCGCCTATGCGGCGCAGATCTTTGCCGGCGCCATGCGCGAACTGCCCTATGGCGAGATCGAGGCGGCGCGGGCGATCGGCATGTCGCCCTTCACGCTGTACCGTCGCATCGTCATACCGTCGGCCTTGCGCCGGGCCTTACCGATGTACAGCAATGAGGTCATCTTCATGCTGCACTCCACCACCCTGGCCTTCGCCGTCACCGTGCCGGACATCCTCAAGATCGCCAACGACGCCAATGTGGCGACCTACAAGCCGTTCGCCTCCTTCGGCCTCGCCGCGATCCTGTATCTCTGCATTGCCTTCCCGCTGATCTTCGCCTTTCGGCGCGTCGAGCGGCGGTACCTGGCGTTTCTGACGCCCTAGCCGATCATCATCAGGCTGGCATTGCCGCCGGCCGCGGTGGTGTTGATCGAGGTCGACACCTCTTCCAGCAACCAATCGCAGGCATAGGCCAGGGCCTGGCCGGGCTGGGCGGCGTGGACGCTGACGATCGGGCCGGCCAGGGCCGCCATCCTGGCGACGACCTTTCCGACCGCAGCGGCATCGCCTTCCACCAGGGCCGCCGCCAAGGATGTCGTCGTGTCCGTCGTGAAGGCTGCAGCCACCTGGGGCGGCAGATCATTCGGCAGCGGCAGACCTTCGACCAGGCCCGTATTACCGGTGGCGAGCACCGCCGCCATCTGTTCGAACAGACCGGCGGGCGTGCTCGGCACCATCAGGATGCGGCCGCGCGGGTGGAGGGCGTAGAGATTGCGCTCGCCGACGGGGCCGGGGAGGGTGAGGTCGGCGCCGAGCGGAGAGGCCTGGCCATAGAGCCGGGCGGTCTGGGCGCTTTGGTCTTCGCCTCGGCTTTTGAGCCACCGGATGAAGTCTTGTAGTGTCGCGTTCACCTGACCTGTTCGGTCGGCGAAGGCTGCCGGTTGCGCCACCAATCGACCAAGATAAAGCGGCCCGCCGGCCTTGGGGCCCGTGCCGGACAGGCCGCGGCCGCCGAAGGGCTGGACGCCGACGATGGCGCCGATGACGTTGCGGTTGACATAGATGTTGCCGGCCTTCACCCGCGCCGTGACGTGGGCGATGGTTTCGTCCAGCCGCGTATGCAGGCCGAACGTCAGGCCGTAGCCGGTTGCGTTGATGGCGTCGACCAGGTCACCCATTTGCTCGCGGCGAAAGCGGATGACATGCAGGACCGGGCCGAAGACCTCGCGCTTCAGCTGGGAAATATCCTTGATCTCGATGATCGTCGGGGGAACGAAGGTGCCGCCCGAGCCGGTCGGCAGCGCGCGTTGCTCGACCGACGCGCCGCCCTGGCGCATCGTGGTGATGTGGGCTTCGATCGTGGCCTTCGCTTCCGCCGTGATGACCGGGCCGATATCGATATTGAGCGCGTCGGTGCGCCCCAGGCGAAGTTCCTTGAGCGCGCCCTTCAGCATGGTCAGGGTCCGATCGGCGACGTCATCCTGCAGGCAGAGGATGCGCAGGGCCGAACAGCGCTGGCCCGCGCTATCGAACGCCGAGGCGATGACATCGGCGACGACCTGTTCGGCCAGGGCCGAGGAATCGACGATCATGGCGTTCTGGCCGCCGGTCTCGGCGATCAGGGGAATGGGCCGTCCCTGAGGCGACAAACGCGTCGCCAATTGCCGCTGGATCAGGCGGGCGACCTCGGTCGAGCCGGTAAACATGACGCCGGCGGTCTCGGGCGCGGCGACCAGGGCCGCGCCGATCGTGCCGTCGCCGGGCAGCAGCTGCAGGGCGTCCGTGGGGATGCCGGCTTCGTGCAGCAGGCGGACGGCCTCGGCGGCGATCAGCGGCGTCTCTTCGGCGGGCTTGGCCAGAACGGGGTTGCCGGCGACGAGGGCGGCGGCGATCTGGCCGGTAAAGATGGCCAGCGGGAAGTTCCATGGGCTGATGCAGACGATGGGGCCCAGCGGCTTTTGGGCGAGACCGAAGGTCTCACGCGCCCGGGCGGCATAGTAGCGCAGGAAGTCGATCGCTTCGCGCACTTCGCCGATGGCGTTGGGTAGCGACTTTCCCGCCTCGCGCATGATCAGGCCGAGCAGGATCGGCATCCTTGCCTGCAGGGCGTCGGCGGCACGATCGAGCATCGCCGTGCGTTCGACAAGGGGTGTCGAACCCCACGCCGAGCTTGCAGCGCGGGCGACCGCCTCCTTCGCCTGGAGGGCGGAAGCTTCGTTGACGATGCCGACGACATCCTCGGCATCCGCCGGGTTCAATACGGGACGGGGTGCGCCCTCGCCAAAGGTGGGCGCGGCGCTCCAGGCGACGACGGCGCCGTCGCGCAAGGCTTCGCTCAGCGCAGCGAGAGCCCCTTCGTCACTCAGGTCGATGCCGGCCGAATTGCGCCGGTCGGGATAGAGGCCGGCCGGCAAGGCGATCTGGTCGTGCCGCGCCCCGGGGTTGGGCATGGCCAGGACCTGGTCGACCGGATCCTTGGTCATCTCTTCGACCGAGACGGCCGGATCATTGACGCGGTTGACGAAGGAAGAATTGGCGCCGTTTTCCAGCAGGCGTCGCACGAGATAGGCCAGCAGCGTCTCGTGCGTACCGACGGGCGCATAGATGCGGCACGGCCGGTCGAGCTTGTCCTTGCCCACCACCTGCTCGTAAAGCGGCTCCCCCATGCCGTGCAGGCATTGGAACTCGTACTTGCCAGTCGTGAAATCGGGACCGGCCAAGCGGTAGATCGTCGCCAGGGTCTGGGCGTTGTGCGTGGCGAATTGCGGGAAGACGGCGTCGGGCGCGGCCAAAAGCTTGCGCGCGCAGGCGATGTAGGCGACGTCGGTATGGACCTTGCGCGTATAGACCGGGAAATCGGCCAGGCCGTCGACCTGGGCGCGTTTGATCTCGGCGTCCCAATAGGCGCCCTTGACCAGACGCACCATGAGGCGCCGCTGGGTGCGGCGGGCCAGGTCGATAATCCAGTCGATAACGAACGGGCAACGCTTGCCATAAGCCTGAATGACGAAGCCCAACCCATTCCAGCCGGCGAGGTCCGGATCCTGGGCCAGGCTTTCCAGGAGATCGAGCGACAGTTCCAGCCGGTCGGCTTCCTCCGCGTCGATATTCAAGCCGATGTCGTAGGTCTTGGCCAGCCGCGCCAGGTGCTGCACGCGCGGCAGCAATTCGCTCATCACCCGGTCGGCCTGGGCGCGAACATAGCGCGGGTGAAGGGCCGACAGCTTGATCGAGATGCCGGGTCCTTCGTAAATGCCCCGGCCCTTCGCCGCCTGGCCGATCGCATGGATGGCCTGCTCGTAGTCGCGCGCATAGCGTTCCGCATCGGCCTGGGTGGTCGCGGCCTCGCCCAGCATGTCGTAGCTATAGCGAAAGCCTTTGGCTTCGAGGGTACGGGCGCGTTTCAGGGCCTCGTCGATGGTCTCGCCGGTGACGAATTGCTCACCCATCATGCGCATGGCCAGGTCGACGCCACGGCGGATGACCGGTTCGCCGGCCCGCGCCACCAGGCGGGTCAGCGCCGCGCCCAGGCCCCTGTCATCGACGCTGCCGACCAGCTTGCCGGTGACCACCAGCCCCCAGGTCGCGGCATTGACGAACAAGGACTTGCCGCCGCCCATGTGCGAGCCCCAATCGCCGTCGCTGATCTTGTCGCGGATCAGCGCATCGCGCGTCGCGTCGTCGGGGATGCGCAGCAGGGCCTCGGCCAGGCACATCAGCGCCACGCCCTCCTCGCTCGACAGGGCATATTCCTGGACCAGGCCCTCGACGCCGCTGCCCTTGTGATTAGCCCGCAAGCCCGAGACCAAGGCTGTGGCCGTCTTGCGCACCGCGGCCTTGACCGGCGGCTCAAGCGTGGCGGCGTTAAGCAATGGCTGCAGGCATTCCGCCTCGTCGCGGCGGTAGGTCGCGGTGATCGCGGTGCGAAGCGGCGACGGCCGGCGGATGGGCGGGGCAAAGGCGGCAAAAACGGGATGTTGGGTCATAAGGCCAGCCTAGCCGAAGTGCGCTTGGCGATCTGGCCTAAAATGGCTTATATATAGATCTATATGACCATAATTATGCAATTTTGGCGGAAAATATGTCTAAAAATGATAGTTTGGTAGTCGAATTGGATGGGTTCGACCGCAAGATGCTTGCCGTGCTTGGCGAAGACGGCCGCATCACTGTCACCGACCTGGCGCGTGCGGTGGGGCTGTCCAAAACGCCCTGCCAGGTCCGGTTGCGGCGTCTCGAGGCGGCCGGCGTGATCACCGGGTTTCGCGCGGTGATGGACCCGGCCCGGCTGGGGCTCGATCATGTCGCCTTCGCCGAGGTCAAGCTGTCGGACACGCGCGAAAAGGCGCTCGACGAGTTCAATGCCGGCGTGCGCCGCATCGCCGAGGTCGAGGAATGCCACATGATCGCCGGCAGTTTCGACTATTTGCTGAAGGTTCGCACGATCGATATTCGCCGCTACCGCATCGTGCTGGGCGAGAAGATTTCAAGCCTGCCCCACGTCGCCAGCACCTCGACCTTTGTCGCTATGGAGACGGTCAAGGAGCGCTGAGGCTTAAAATGTTCTATGCATCACGATAATGCAATTATATTGACAGGCCTGCCCAACGGACCTATGCCTTGGCCTGACCGCGAGGGTCGGTCGCGAGGCATTGAAGTCTATGGAAACGAGTGGTCAGGCCATGACGATATTGGCGGAGAAAAGTGTCGGCTATACGGGCGATGATGGACTGATCCGCGGCACGTTCGCCGACAGCGGCATCGATCCGGCGCAGGTCGAGGGCTTTCTCGCCGATGTCGAAGCGGCCGGCCTCGAACTCCATTCCCTGATGGTCCATCATAACGGCTTGCTCGGCTTCGAGATCTTCAAGTGGCCCTATGCCGTCGACAAGCGGCAGATCATGCATTCGGTCGCCAAGAGCTTTACCTCGACCGCCATCGGCCTGGCCATCAGCGAAGGCTATTTCGGTCTGGACGATGCGGTGATTTCGTTCTTTCCGGACGACCTGCCCGAAACGATCGACGCGCACCTGGCGGCCATGACGGTCGGGGATTTGCTGACCATGCAGAGCGGCCATGCCGGCGAAGTCAGCGGCGCCTACTGGCGCAGCCTGAAAACCTCCTGGGTTCGCGAATTCTTCAACATCCCCGTGGTCCATGAACCTGGGACCAAGCACGTCTATTCGAGCGCGGTCAGCTACATGCTGGCGGCCATTCTCTACAAGACCACCGGCCAAACCCTTCATGAATTCCTGAAGCCTCGGGTGCTTGAGCCCTTGGGCATCACGGGGGAGACCTGGGATATCGGCACCGACGGTTTCAATCCCGGCGGCAACGGTTTGACCTGCACCGTGCCCGACCTGCTCAAGCTCGGTATCCTGTACGCCAATGACGGCGTCTGGAACGGCCAAAGGCTGTTGCCGGAAGGTTGGGTGGCGCAATCGACGCGGCAGCATGTCGAGCAATATGGCCAGCACTGGGTCGTGTACGACAACGGCGCCTATGCCTCGCTCGGCCAATTTGTGCAGATGATGCTGGTCTTCCCGGAGCAAAAGGGCGTCATTGCCTTGACGGCGGCCATCGATGGCTCGATCCTGTTGTTGCCGCACATCTTCAGCCATTTCCCGGCCGCCTTTCAGGACGCGCATCCTTCGCCGGTCGCCGAGGCTCGGTTGGCGGACCTGGTCAAGAGTTGGGCCCAGCCCGCGCCTTTGTCCCAGCGTCCGTTCGATTGCCTGAAAGACGCGCGCACGGTCTTTGAGATGGAGGCCAATGCGCTGGGTGTGCGGCAAATCGCCTTCGATCGCGAGGGCGACCGGCTGACCTTCGCCCTGACCAATGAAACGGGCACCTTCGAAATCCGCAACCGCATAAACCGCTGGCATCGCGACAACGGGTCGATGCCGGGCCGCGAACTTCATCACGGCTACGAGTTTTCCGGAACCCCGACACAGGCAGCCGCCGAGGCCATCGATGCGCACACGCTTCGGATGACCTGGTGTTTCGAAGAGACGGCGTTTCGCGACACCGTCGTTTGCGCCTTCGACGGCGATCGCATGACGATGGACCGGAGCGTCAACATGAACTCGTCCGACCGCCGCTGGCCGACGCTCACGGGCCGGCGTCTGCGCTAAGATCGGGGATCGTCGAGCACATCCATGGATGAGGCCTGTGGCCGGTCCACATCTGCTCGCCCCCCATCTGCCCGAGACGAAGGGTTGCGCTGATTTAAATGAAGTCGGCCTTAATCATGGTATGCGCGCGATCGGCCAATGCTGTTTTGCCACCGGTATCTCTGTCGCGAGGCCGTGGTAAAGCAGCATATCTATCGAAGCGAAAGTGAACATTATGCCGCTGAGGTCAGCGCACGGACTTTTGCATGCTCTCCTCATTCTCCCTTTCGGACTCGTTCAGATGATCCAGGATGTAACGAGACGCGGAAACAGGGTCGCGCGCCTCGAGCGCTGAAATAATGAGAAGGTGTTCGTCGATTGACTGGCGCAGACGTTCGACGCTGAATTCCCAACTATAATCGAGCAGAGTTCTTACCCGCAGATGTTTCTGGAGCTCGCCAAAAAGGTATCGGTTGCCGGAGAGGCGCGCCAGGCCCTCGTGAAAGGCCGAATTCATTTCAAAGAAATCCGATGCGACTGTGGCGCTCGGGTCCCGTTTTTGGAATTCAACGTGTTGTTGCTTGATATCGGCCAGCCAGTCAGCATCGAATTCGAAGGTCTTCTCGAACACCAGCTGGGGCTCGATAATGCGGCGGAATGCAAAGCCCTCCCGCCGGGCTTGATCGTGGTCGGTCAACGGCGGAAACGTCCAGCCTCTACCTGGGTTGCGTGCAACAATGTTGAGGAGGGCCAGCATTTTGAGAATGCGATCGCCGGCGGCTGCATTTAATCCGAGCGCACGGCAAAACGCCTCACGCGTCACGCGATCGACGAGGAGGCCCGCACGGTGCATTTCGCAAATGCGGCGGACAATTTGCCAATCCGGGGCGTGATGCCCATTGAGCTTTTCATCGACCACGACCGCAGACGGTGAAAACGCAAAAACCGATTTCACGATCATGAAACCCCGACCGGGGTAGGGCTTAATCAAGCCTTGTTCCACGAGCAGCTTCAGAGCGCCTCGAACAGGTGTTCGTGACACGCCGAAATGCGCGCTCAGGTCACGCTCTCGCAAAAACTCACCATCGCTTACACTCTGTTTTTTCAACAGATTGACTATCCTCGCAGCAAGATCCGATTGCAGCGGCGAGGGCGACGTGGCGGCCTGGCGCATGGGCGTGGCTGACATTGCGTCGGTCGGATAAAATCGCTGGATAGCAACCGGCTTCACGACGTGATCCGAAGCCTTGCTTAGTTGTGCAGCGCTTTGGCGACGGCAGCAAAGAACGCATCGTCATCGAGTTCCAGCCTGGATCGATCGCTGGGCTTGGGACGTGCGCTCAGCACGACGATTACCAACCGTTCTTTCGGGTTCACATAAATAAACTGACCGAAAATGCCTTCCGCCTGGTAGGCGTTGTTGTGGATGGGATCGGTCTGGTCCGGAATCCACCACATATAGCCGTAACCGACCGTCTTCCCGCCGATTTGATGCGCCTGGCCCGCTTCCTCGAACCATCCTTCTGGAACAATAGGTTGGCCATCGATGACGCCGCCATTCAATGCGATAAGACCGAAACGCCCGTAGTCGCGCAAAGTGGCAGATAACCCGCCGCCGGCGAGGGTCAGGCCGCCAGGACTTTCCGTCCACCAGCCGGCATCCTGTTCCATTCCCGCGCGCGACCAAATCTTTTCCGACAGATATTGGGTGAGAGGCTTTTTTGTCGCCGCTTCGATGATGGCGCCAAGCACATAGGTTTCCCCGGTATTGTAGTTCCAAATTGAACCTGGCGTGCCGGCTTTCGGGAGGGCGCCCATGAAAGCCATGGCGGCGCCTGGCTGATGCGGCGCCAACTTGGCAAGCAGCTTGCGCCGATCGGAATTCGGATCGGTGTAGGTCTCGTTCCAACGCACGCCCGAAGCCATCATCAGGACATTGCGAATGGACACGCCTTCATAGCCGCCGCCACGCAGCGCCGGAACATACTGTGTCACAGGGTCGTCGAGACTATGGATGTAGCCGTCGCGGACCGCCGCACCGAGGAGTGTCGAGGCAATCGACTTCGCCATTGAGAAACTCGCCCAACGGGTATCCGGACCGGCGCCCAGTTCATAGTCCTCCAACGCGATCTTTCCGTCCTTGAGGACAAGAAGGCCTGCAACGCGATTGTCGGCGAGATAGTCGTAGAGGTCGTATGTATGCCCCCTATCCGCGAACTGGATGGCTGGAAACGGGCCTTCCGCGTTTGGCAGAGGATTGACTTCAGACCCTCGTGACACTTCGCCGCTCGGATATAGAAACTCGCTGTGTGACAAGGTTTCGACTTCAAGCTCCGGGCGCATTGTCCCATCATAAAGTTGAGCCAGCGACGCAATCGGGGGAAGTGAATTGGACGAAGCAAGTGGCGCAGCCTCTACTGAAGTCGACCAACAGGCCAAAAACATTATCGGCCAATAGGTGCGGCCGATCTTGCTTCGATTGCCCATCCCGTTTCTCCCATGCCGACTTGCTCCGGAATTCGAGGGAATGAATATTCCACCGGGCCTACAGTCGCTCCGGCTAGCATGGAGAATGAGAGGTCACGGCGGTAGCCTGACGGATCGAATTACAGACATTCGATTTCTGCATGGCGCCGTGACTTTAGCCGCTTTGAGCGCGAGAGGCTTCATGCGTTCGAAAGCGGTCCCACTCACGCTCAAGCTGGCGAACTTCGTCGGCGATGAAATGGGTGAAAGCCCTGGCGGATGGTTTTGCGGTTCGGCCGGCCGGCAGGATGGCGTTGAAATCCGCCGGCATCATCTCCCATTCGGGGAGCACCTGCACCAGCTCACCACTCTGCAGTTCTCGTAACATGCCGAAGAAGCCGGATGACACTATGCCCAAGCCCGCCACCGTTGCCGCGATCGCGCCCTCGACGCTATTCAGAATGAAGCGTCCTTCGATCGGCGCCGAAAAGACCTTGCCGTCTTTTTGGAAGGTCCAGCCGTCGGGGCCTCGCCCCGCAGGACCAACGATAAGGGAGTGAGCCAATAGGTCAGCCGGCGTGCGGGGCGTACCCGCCCCGGCCAGGTAACGGGGCGACGCCGCGAGAACGCGACTGACGACCCCAATTTTCTTTGCGACGGCCGATGAATCCGTCAGCGAGCCAAGCCGCAGCGATACATCGATGCCATCTCCGATCAAACCCATAAGGTACTGACGTTCGTCATTGAGGACGAATTCAACGCGCAGTGCGGGGTGCTGATCGACAAAGCGTGGCAAGCAGGGAAGAACGCATCTCACCGCCGTCGTTGTGGACATCGCCAACCGCAGAACGCCTCGCAGTTCTCCAGTCCCACGGGCCGCGTGATCAGCTTCATCAAGCGCAGCGAGGATGGCCTCCGCCCTGACCAGATAATCGGCCCCCGCCTCGGTCAGCGTGACACCACGCGTCGTCCGGGTGAGAAGCGCGGCGCCTACCTTCTTTTCCAATGCGGCCACGATCCGTGAGGCCGTCGGTTGCGAAACCCCCATTTCTCGTCCGGCGACGGAGAAACTGGACGTGCGAGCGACACGGCTGAAGAGCTGCAAGGAGAAGAAGCGATCGTTCATTCAGAAATCAAATTTAACCTACTTATTTTTTACCACTACCACGAATTTTTGCATGAACCAAATAGGCCCGAAGCACCCATGACGGGTTCGCTACGTACCTGAGGGCTCACGACATTCGTTTGGAGCCGGCTCAGCTGAAAAGGTTTTGAGATGAAAGCGCTAGTTTACGAGACGGCCAACACAATTGAAAATTTTCCGATTGAACGGCGCGAGATCGCAGATCCGACGGTGCGCGACGGCGATGTCCTGGTGGACATCCGCGCGATCGGCATCAATCCGGGCGAGGCCTATTTTCGTCAGGTTCGCAGTGCTGAGCCCGGCGGCTACGTGCTGCTCGGATTTGAATTCTCCGGTGTCGTGGCGGAAATTGGCCGCTCGGTCGAGGGCTTTAGGGTCGGAGATCGCGTCTTCGGCACCGGCGACCTCTTCCGCGACGGCGCCTATGCCGAGCGCCTGGCCATCGACCACCGCATCATTGCCAAGCTGCCCGATTCCATTCCGTTCGATCAGGGGGCGTCGTTGGCGGTCGGCGCGGTTACCGCAACGGAGGCGATGTTCCGCGACCAGGACGCGCTACCGGCCGGTGTCAAGACCGTGATGATCATCGGCGGCGCCGGGGCGATCGGTTCGCTTGGCACGCAGGTTCTGAAGGCGACGACGTCCGCATTTGTGATCGCCACCGCTTCTCGCCCGGAATCGCGTGAATGGTGCAGCAAGATGGGCGCCGATCTCGTGGTGGACCATCATGGCGACATGCCCGCCCAACTCGCGGCCGCCGACATTCACGAAGTCGACATGGTCCTGTCCACGGCCGGGACCGCCGCGAACTTGGGCGCGATCGCGAGCCTTATTCGCCCGTACGGCCATATTGCCTTTGTCGATCCGGTGCCGCCGCTCGATCTGGGACCTATGGGCCCGCTCGGCGGCAAGGCCCCTTCGCTGCATATGGAAATGATGTTCACGCGGATCGTCAACAACTACCAACCCGAGCGGCAGGGCCGCTTCCTGCAGAAGCTGGCAACCCTGGTTGCGCAAGGTCACGTGCACCCCATCATGACGACGCGTCTCGAAGGTCTCACCGTCGAGACCATGAAGACCGCGCACGAAATGATCGAGCAGGGGCGCACGATCGGCAAGATCGTCATCGCGCTCTAAGGGCTTTTTTGAACCCTCCGGCAGGAAGGGCTTGCCGCGTGCAGGCCTCTTCCTCTGCGGGTGTTCGAACGTCGTTGCTGTACGGTTCACGGAGACATTTGATGAGCGATTTATTGGAACTTGCGATCGCCGCCCACGGTGGCTGGGACCGCTGGCAAAAGCTCGAAAAAGTGGCGGCGCACGTATCTATCGGCGGCGGCATTTGGCACATGAAAGGGTGGCCGGATGTGTTTTCAGACGCTCGCGTCCTGATCGACCCACATAGGCAACGCGTGGAATATGCCTCTTTTGGCGGCCGAGGCGGGCACAGCGTTTTTGCGCCCACGGAAACTGAGATCATTGACGCAAGCGGCGCGGTCATCGAGCTACGGTCGCAGCCGCGACAAGCTTTTGAAGGGCACGGACTCACGACTCGCTGGGATGTCCATCATCTCATTTACTTCAGCGGTTACGCCATGTGGACCTATCTGACCACGCCATTCCTGCTCAAGCTGCCAGGCTTCAGGGCCGAGGAAATTGAGCCGTGGACGGAGGACGGCGAGACCTGGCGCCGGCTGAAGGCGATCTTCCCGCCGAACATCCACAGCCATTCGTCCGAGCAAACATTTTATTTTGACCGGTCGGGTATCCTCAAGCGCCATGACTACAGCGCGGATGTGCTGGGAGGGACGTCAAGCGCAAACTATGCGATGGAACCCAAGGCGTTCGGCAATTTTGTCTTTCCGTCAAAACGCCGCGTTTACGCCATCGGCAACGACAACTTGCCATTGCGAGACCGCCTGGCGGTTTCGATTGATTTCCTCGAAATAGATTTGGAGTGAAGCTGATCTAAAGCCCAGTGCTCAAGATTGAGCAGGCGAGCTGACGCCTTTCCGGATGGAAAACGTCACGACATTCCGCCTGTTTCCAGCCCGTCATAAAACGGGGACCCTCGCTATTTTATAGATTGTATTATTAAAATTGATGATGCAATGTGAGGCGTCCGCCCGGCGGATACCTCGAGCGGCGGGCCTAATCGTCCTGCCGTTGGCGGGCGGCGAGTCTCGGTTTGGGATGTGATCATGCTTGGAAAACGGTCTGCGGCCCTTTGGGCGGGTCTTGCCCTTTCGACGTTCGGCGCGCCGGCTCATGCCCAAATCGCCGGCCATATTAGTGACCGGGGCGACCGCTATGCCGGCAACGCCTGGGCGTCGCGGTCTCCGGTGATCGCCCAGCACGGCATGGCCGCGACGGCGCAGCCGCTGGCAACCCAGGTGGCGATCGACATTCTCAAGAAAGGCGGCAGCGCTGTCGACGCGGCGATCGCCGCCAACGCCACGCTGGGCCTCATGGAGCCGGTCTCGTCCGGCATCGGCGGCGACCTGTTCGCCATCGTCTATGATCCGAAGACCAAAAAACTCTACGGCTACAACGCCTCGGGCCGGGCGCCGGCGGGTCGCGACCTGAAAAAGATGATCGCCGAGGCCAAGGTCGTCTACGCCCGGATGGGCCAGCCCTACCAGCCCCTGATCCCCAAATACGGCTCGCTGGCGGTGACGGTGCCGGGCGCCGTCGACGGCTGGTTCGCGCTGCGCGACCGCTTCGGCAAGCTGAGCATGGCCGACGACCTGGCGCCGGCGACCGCCTATGCGCGCGACGGCTTTCCGGTGTCGGAAGTGATCGCGGCCATGTGGACGTACCGGATGGGCGACTTCCAGGCCAATAAGGCGATGATCGAGGAATTCGACAATGCCCGTCACACCTACCTGATCGACGGCCACCTGCCGGTTCAGGGCGAGGTGTTCAAGAACCCGGACCTGGCGGCGACCTATGACAAGCTGGCCGCCGGGGGACGCGACGCCTACTATAAGGGCGACATCGCCAAAACGGCCGATGCCTATTTCAAGCGGATCGGCGCGGACCTGCGCTATGGCGATTTCGCCAGCTATCACGGCGAATGGGTCGAGCCGCAAAGCGTCAACTATCGCGGCTACGACGTCTTCGAATTGCCGCCCAACAGCCAGGGCTTCGGTGTGCTGCAAATGCTGCAGCTGCTGAAGCCCTATGACCTCAAAAGCATGGGGCCGGGCAGCCTGGCCGAGGTCTCCACCGTGCTCGAAGCCAAGCGCCTGGCCTATGAGGACATGGCCAAATATTACGGCGATCCGGCGTTTTCCAAATTCCCGGCGAAGACCCTGTTGTCGGACGCCTATGCCGACCAGCGCCGCAAGCTGATGAATACCGAGCATCCGGATCCCGACCTGGGCCCGGGCGTGGCCCAGTTTCGCGTCGGCGACACCACCTACCTGACGGTGGCCGACACCGACGGCATGATGGTGTCGCTGATCGAGTCGAACTATCGCGGCATGGGCTCGGGTCTGGTCGCCGACCATCTGGGCTTCATGTTCCAGGATCGCGGCGAATTGTTCTCGCTCGATGCCAAGTCGCCCAATGTCTACGCCCCCGGCAAGCGCCCGTTTCATACCCTGATCCCGGGCTTTGTCATGAAGGACGGCGAGCCGTTCCTGTCGTTCGGTGTCATGGGCGGCGACATGCAGGCCCAGGGCCAGGTGCAGGTCCTCGTCAACATCATCGACTTCGGCATGAACATCCAGGACGCCGGCGACGCGCCGCGCTGGTACCATGGCGGCGGTCACACGCCGGAAGGCGACCCGGTCGACGGGCTGGGCACGATCGCCATGGAGTCGGGCTATTCGCCCGAGGTCAAGGCGGCGCTGAAGGCGCGCGGCTTCAAGGTCATTGCGCCCGGCATGGAGTTCGGCGCCGATGAGTTCGGCGGCTACCAGGCGATCATGTGGGACAAGGCGCACGGGGTCTATTGGGGCGCCACCGAGATGCGCAAAGACGGCGCGGCCATGGGCTATTGAGGAGGTTGCGGATATGACAATGCACAAGGCCTGCCTCTTCGCCTTTTCCCTTTTGGCCTTCGCCGGGCCGGCCGGCGCCCAGACGGATTCGCCAGCCGACGGCGCCGCGGTCTCCGTTCTTCAACCGGAAGCCAACCAGTTGGTCAATGCGGCCGCCACCCCGGTCAAGCTGGCTGGCGGTTTCGCCTTTACCGAAGGGCCGATCTGGGTGCGCCGCGGCGGCTACCTCCTGTTTTCCGATATTCCCGGAAATGTCATATGGAAGCTGGTCCCCGGCCGGAAGGCGACCGTCTACCGCCTGAACATCGGCTATATCGGGCCGGAGATCTATCGCGTCGGCGGGCTGAACGACAACGGCTTTGCCAAGGACGATCCGCGCTATGTCGAATATGCCATGATCGGCCCGGATGGACTGGCGCTCGACCGGCAGGGCCGGGTGGTCATGGCGACCTTCGCCGGCCGCTCGATCGCGCGGCTGGAGCGTAACGGTCGCCGCGTCGAGTTGACGGGCAGTTTCCAAGGGCAACGCTTCAACGGCCCGAACGATCTGGTCGTGAAGAGCGACGGCGCCATCTACTTCACCGACACCTTCGGCGGATTGCGCAAGCGCGCCAACGATCCCGGCAAGGAACTGCCGATCAACGCCGTGCTGCGCTGGAAAGACGGCAAGATCTCCGAGGTGGTTACCGACATGGCGATGGTCAACGGCCTGGCCTTTTCGCCGGGCGAGAAGGTTCTCTACGTCAACGGCAATACCGACAACTATATCAATGCCTACGACGTCCATGCGGACGGCTCGCTGGGCAAGGGCCGGCTGTTCTTCACGCTGGACGGCGACAAGGCGACCGGCACGACCGACGGCATGAAGGTCGACCGCAGGGGCGATGTCTGGGTCACGGGGCCCGGCGGGATCTGGATCATCTCGCCGGCCGGCGTTCATCTGGCGACGGTTCATTTCCCGGAAAAGCCGATCAATTTTACCTTCGGCGGCGCCGACCATCGTACGCTCTACGTCACCGCCCATACCGGGATCTACAGCCTTCGCACACGGGTGGCCGGACTATGAGACAGATTGTTTCCACTTTTGCCCTTGCCACGCTGTTCCTGGCAGGCGGGGCCCATGCCGAGACGGTCCTGCGGGCGCGCCTGAATTCCGATATCATCTCGACCGAGCCCGGCATGCTGCGTGAAGGCAATACCGATCAGGTGCTGCTGCATGTCGTCGAGGGCCTGGTCGCCTACCGCGAAAACGGCACGGTCGGGCCGCTGCTGGCGCAATCGTGGACGATCTCGCCGGACGGCAAGACTTATACGTTCAAGCTGCGCCAGGGCGTCTATTTCCACAATGGCCAACCGATGACGGCGGCGGACGTTGTGTGGTCGTTGAACCGCTACGTCGCCAAGGGCCCGCTGTGGCGCTGTTCCGACTCGATCGGTCCCAAAGGCATGACTGCGATCACCGACGTCAAGGCCCGCGATCCCTACACGGTCGACGTCACGTTGAGCCGGCCGGCGCCTTTGTTCCTGGCGACCCTGGCGCGGATGGACTGCGGTGAGACCGCGATTCTCAGTCCGTCTTCGGTGGATGCCCAGGGCAACTGGATCGCGCCGATCGGCACCGGGCCGTTCAAGTTCGCCGAATGGAAGCACAATCAATATATCGACGTCGTCAAGTTCGACAAATATGCCGCCTTGCCGGGACCGCGCGACGGCAATACCGGTGGCAAGGCGCCGCTGGTCGATCGCGTCCGTTTCCTGATCGTGCCCGATAGCTCCGCGGCGACCGGTGCGCTTCTGCGCGGCAGCCTCGATGTCCTGGGCGAGGTCGCCTATGTCGACTATGAGACCGTCCGCAAGGACAAGGACGTCGTCGTCGACGTCACGCCGATGGAGGACATCAACACCGTCCTTATCCAGGTCAAGGATCCGCTGCTCAGTGATGCGCGCATGCGGCGAGCCATTGCGCTGACCGTCGATACCGCCGGACTGGCGCGCGTGGTTACCCATGGCACGGCGGTCGCCAACAACTCCCCCGTGCCGCGGCCCAATGCCTATTACGGGCCGGTCGAAGCGAAGCTCAGGGGCGTCAATCTGGCGCAGGCGGGGGCCCTGGCCGCCGCGGCTGGTTATCATGGCCAGCCCATCCGCCTGACGACCAATCACCGCTATCCCGAGCTGTTCGACCAGGCGGTGCTGATCCAGGCCATGGCCCGCGAAGCCGGGATCAATATCGAGATCGACGCGGTCGACTGGGCGACGGAAGTCACCAAGTACAGCAAGGGCGACTATGAGCTGATCAGTTTTTCCTTCTCGTCGCGTCTCGATCCGGCGTTCAACTACCAGCTCTTCATCGGCGACAAAAAGACCGAGCCGAAGAAGGTCTGGGAGTCCACCGAGGCGAAGACCTGGCTCGGCACCCTGATGGATGCGACGACGACAGTGGACCGCCAGGCCGCGGCCGATCACCTGCAGACCCTGTTCCTTGAGGACACCCCCGCCATCGTCACCTTCAATTCCGCACGCATCTCGGCCTACCGGCACAATGTCACGGGCTTCAAGGCCTGGCTGACGGGATTTCCGCGCTATTGGGGCGTCAGCGTCGGCAAGTAGAAAAATCGGGTCAAAAAAAGAGGTACGTTCGATCATGGGGGGACCCGGTCGAACGTACCCAATGCCCTCTGGGAGTCACCAGGGCTTAAGGAGAGAAACGGCAAGGGAGTCTTGCCATCGTAGTGATAGCATGGGGGGCTAGCCAGGTCTCGAAAAAAATGTATTATACATTATAATAAGACATTTAATTCAGGCTATCGCACATAGGACGCGCCGTTGAGATCGATGCTTGTGCCCGTGGCGTGGTCAGCCAGGCCGCTCAGCAGGAACGCCACGGTCGGCGCGATGTCCTGCGGCTCGGTCAGGCGGTCCAGCGCGATGTCGCCCATGGCAAAGGCTTCGCCATACTGGTCGATAAAGGCCTGGGCCATGTCGGTGCGAGTAAAGCCCGGCGCGAGGATAAAGGCCTTGACGCCTTGCTTGCCGAAGCCGCGCGCGATCGATCGCGTCAAGGCGACGACGGCGGCCTTCGAGGCGGCGTAGGCCAGGTAGTCGGGCGTATCGCCGCGAAACGCCGCGCGCGAGGCGATGTTGACGATACGGCCGCCGCGACCGGCGAAATGGTCCAGCGCCGAGCGGCAGAGCAGGGCGGTCGCGGTGACATTGACCGTCATGGTCAGGTCCCAGTCGCGGGTCCAGTCGTCGGTCGGGTAGCTGATCGGCGACTCGATGGCGATGCCGGCATTGTTGACGACGGCGTCCACCGCGCCGAACCGCGAGACGACGGCCTGCCACAAGGTCGCGCAGGCCGACGGATCGGCGAGGTCGGCGGCGAAGGCTTCGCTGCCGTTGCCGATCTCGTTCGCCAGGGCTTGCGCCTCGTCGTGGCTTCGGCCGTAATGGACGGCGACCCGTGCGCCGGCCTGGCCCAGGGTTCGGGCGATGGCGGCGCCGATGCCGCGGCTGGCGCCGGTGACCAGGATGGTCTGGCCGGAAAGATCGATGGAGAGGGGCATGGGATGTCCTGGGTTCGGCAAGTATAGGGTTTGGGTATGGTTTAGCCGCCATCAGTTGGTGGCGATATCCCCCTGAAGGGGTAGGTGCAGGTTGGCATGCGATTATTCGAAGCGTTGGCAAATGTGATCGATGGCATTGGGGAGGACGGTTTTGCCGGCATCGCCGCCGACACGCTATGCCGTTTCATGGATTTCGAGCTCAGCGCCATTGTCCTGCATAGCCCCAACGGCGGTCCTCGCCTGATGTTCGACAGTTTCGACGCCGTCGATGGCCGCCAGGGCATCCAGACCTATCTGCGTCATACCTATGCTATCAATCCGATGGTGCGTGGCCGGGCGTCCGGCGCCATTCGGGCCCGCGATTTTGCCCCGGCCCGTCTTCCGCTCGCCACGCCCTACCTGGTTGTTTCCGCGGACGAGGAACTGGGCTTTCGCACCCAGGGATGGCCGCGGGGGCTGGAGGAGATCGGCCTCTATTTCGAAGCCTGCGGCGGCCTGGTCGAATTGGGGCTCTACCGCGAACGCAGCCATGTGCCGGCCGATGCCGGGCGGCTCGGCGACCTGGACGGGTTGACGGTACCGATCGCCGCAGCCTTCGAAAAGCACTGGCGTGTCAGCGAGCGCAGGGCGTCTCGCGTGCGGTTCAGCGTCCTGTCAACCCGCGAACAGGAAATCGCCGGCCTGCTGCTGGCGGGGTGTTCGTCGGAAGCCATCGCGCTACGCCTGGGGATCAGCCGGCATACCGTGCGTGACCATCGCAAGAACATCTTCCGCAAGCTCGGCATCGCCTCGCTTGCGGAACTGTTCGCGTTGGCTTGATAGTTAAAGCGTAGCGGTGATGATGATTTCGACCTTGTGCTTCGGGTCGGGCAGCTTGACCTCGCCGGTGCAGCGCGTCGGCTTGCCGATGTCGGCCACCCAGGCGTCGTAGACCGCATTCATTTCCGCAAAATCGGTAATATCCGCCAGCCAGACGGTGGATGTCAGCAGGTTTGTCTTGCTGGTTCCGGCCTTGGCCAGCAGGTCGTCGATCTGGCCCAGCACCGCGCGCGTCTGCGCGGCGACGCTATCGCCATAGCTGACCTGTCCGGCCAGGTAGACGATGTTGCCGTGGACGACGCCGTGGCTAAGGCGCGGGCCTTCATCGATGCGGGTAATGGACATGGGGAACCTATCTGTAAATTTGGAAAGGAAACGGGATCAGCAAGCGAACCAGGTGTCGTTCAGGCGATAGCCGTTAGGGAACGGGTCTTCCGGATCGGCGCCGTAATAGGACACGCCGGTCAGCCAGGCGCGGCCGGCGATCTGGGTCATCACCGCCGGCTGGCCGCCTACGCTTGTTGCGGCCTCGATCGAGCAGGCAAATTCGGTGTCGAGGATCGACAGGTGCTTGAACGGCTCGCCGACGGCCAGCTCGCCACGCGCCGACATCAGCGCCATGCGCGCCGCACTGCCGGTGCCGCAGGGGCAGCGATCGATGCGGCCGGGCGAGACGACCACAGCGTTCTTGGCCGTCTTGACGCCGTCCTTGACCGAAAGCGGGCCGGCGAACAGGGTCTGGTTGATCGTATGGATGCCGGGGTTTTCCGGGTGGACGGACGGCAACTGCTCGGCCGCGGCCAGCTTGAGGCGCTCGCCGGCCTCGACCAGGGCGCGCGCTTCGCTCTTGTCCAGCGTAAAGCCCATCTTTTCCGCCTCGGCGATGACGTAGATCATCCCGCCGTAAGAGACGTCGACGGTGACGGTGCCCAGGCCCGGCACCTCGACGGGCTTGTCGCGGTGCATGACGAAGGAGGGCACATTGCGGAACGAGACGCGCCGGCACTTGCCGTCCCGGCACTCGGCCGTGACGTAGACGAGACCGGCGGGGGTATCGACGCACAAGTTTGTCACCGGCTCGACCATCGGCACCATGCCGGTTTCCAGCACGACGGTGACCGTGCAGATCAGGTTCGAGCCCGACATCGGCGGATAATAGTCCGACTCGATGACGATCAGGCCGACATCGGCCTCAGGCGCGATCGGCGGCGTGACCAGGTTGACGGCGGCGTTCACACTGCCGCGCGGGTCGGACAACAGCATCAGGCGCAGATAGTCCTGGTCGCGCTCCAGAATTTGCTGGCGCTCGAACATCGAGCCGGCGCGCGGCGCAATGACGCCGCCGGTGATGACGCGGCCGACTTCCCCTTCGGCATGGGCGCCCACCACGGTGATAACCTGCTTCGATCGCATGACAGCTCCAAACGCGTAAATCCTCGGGCTTGTTTGTAGATTGGATACAATATACTGTCAATCGCATTGGCGACCCTATCCCCCGTCGGGGGGATGGCAGGGACGGGCGGGCTGCCGGCACAATAGCCCTTTCATTTGCCGGAGGACTCTCATGCGTTATGCCCGTATGCCAATCGAAGTCGAATCGCCTGAGGAATATGGCTATGGCCGTATCCGCAACAATCTGTCGGAAAGCTCGATCGCCGACAAAACCCTGTCGGACCTCAATCTGACGATACCTGACCTGACCCTGCTGTACGGCGAACATCGCGGCAGCGAGGCGTTGCGGCGGTCCATAGTCGCCGGGGCGAGCGGCCTCGGTCCGGACGACGTGCTGATGACCATGGGGGCGGCCGGCGCGCTTTTCATCATTTCCACCGCCCTGCTGGGCGCCGACGATCACCTGGTGGTGGTCAAGCCGAACTATGCCACCAACCTGGAAACCCCGCGCGCCATCGGCTGTAAGGTCACCCATGTCGAGCTGGCCTTCGAAGAGGACTTTCGCATCGATTTCGAGGTCCTGAAGGCGGCGATCACCGCCAATACGCGCCTGATCAGCGTGACGACGCCGCATAATCCCAGCGGCGTGTCGCTGACGAAGGCCGAGCTGCAGGACCTGGCGGATCTGGCCAAGCAGCACGGTTGTTACCTGCTGGTCGACGAAACCTATCGCGACCTGAAATATGACGATGTCCTGCCGCTGGCGGCGTCGCTGGGCGCGCACGTCATCAGCGTCTCGTCCTTGTCCAAGGCCTATGGCGTGCCCGGCATCCGCGTCGGCTGGATCATCAACCGCGATGAGACGCTGAAGGAATTGTTCCTGGCCGCCAAGGAGCAGATCAGCATCTGCGGCAGCGTGATGGACGAGTGGGTCGCTGAACAGATCCTGGCCCGGCGCGACGCCATCCTCAAGCCGACCCTGGTCGAGATGCGCCGCCGCCTCGACATCGTCAGCCAATGGATCGCCGGCGAAGAGCTGCTGGAATGGGTCAAGCCGTCGGGCGGCGTGGTCTGCTTTCCGCGCATGCGCCAAGAGCCGCCGGGCGGTACGGACGCTTTCTACCGCCGACTGCTGGAAAGCCACGGTACCTATGTCGGCCCGGGGCACTGGTTTGAAATGCCCGACACCTGTTTCCGCCTCGGCTATGGCTGGCCGACGGCTGAAGAACTGACCGATGGGCTCAAGGGCATTTCCGCGAGCCTGCGCGGCTAATTACTGCAACCACTGGAGATGATTGAGATGGATGATCTGTTCGACCGTATCATGGACGCGCACACCGGTATCCGGCCGCAGGTCCTGGTAACGCCGCTGGACTACAGCGTAAAGCTGTCGCAGGCCATCGGCGCCGAGGTCTTTCTGAAGCTCGATCATCTCCAGCCGACCGGCTCGTTCAAGGCGCGCGGTTCGGCCAACAAGATCCGCGTCCTGGGCGAGGCGGCCAAGGCCACCGGGGTGATTACCGCCTCGACCGGCAATCACGGCCAGGGCGTGGCGCGGGCCTGTCACCTGGCCGGGGTGGCGGCGACCGTCTATGTCTGCGCGACGACGCCGGCTGCCAAGGTCAAGGCGATCCAGTCGTGGGGCGCCGAGGTCGTCGTCTTCGACGGCCCGGCTCTGGGCGCCGAACTGGAGGCGCGCCGCCAGGCCGGGCTGCAGAACAAGCCCTACGTCCCGCCCTATAACGACTTCGACATCATGGCGGGCCAAGGCACGATCGGGGTCGAGATATGTGAACAGGCGCCGGACCTCGATGCCGTCTTCGTCTGTGTCGGCGGCGGTGGGCTGGCCGGCGGGCTGGGCACGGCCGTCAAGCGGCTGAGTCCGAAAACGCGCGTCGTCGGCGTCTGGCCCCAGGCATCGACCTGCATGCTGGATTCGATCCGCGCCGGCCATATCGTCGAAACACCGGAATTCGATACCTTGTCGGAAGCCTCGCTGGGCGCCATCGAGCCGGGCTCGGTCACCTTTCCGGTGTGCCAGCAGGTCATCGACGACACCCTGACGGTCAGCGAGGTCGAGATCGCGCGAGCCATGCGCGCCATCGCCGAATGCGACCGCTGGATGGTCGAAGGCACGGCCGGCGTCGCCTTGGCCGGACTGATGCAGGTGGCCGATGCCTGGCAAGGCAAAAAGGTCGCGATCATCGTCTGCGGCCGTAATATCGCGCTCGACACCTTCATGGGCGCGATGCAACTGGCCGAGACCAACGCGTAAAGGCAATCGGTTCCCAAAGGCCGCCGATCGATCGGCGGCCTTTGGGCAGATCCTTTACGGCGCCACGCAGGTGAAGCTTGACGCGGCGTTTTGGTCGCCGCCGGCATAGTGCGGGATTTGCGGATAGACGCAGATCGGCCGCTGGAAGGCGACCTTGCCGGTGGGGCCCGAGCCTTCGGCATAATGGGTGGCGACCAGCGGACCTGGCGGCGTGCCCTTTTCGACCCAGTCGTAGAGGGCCAGGCCCATATCGTGCTGGGCGTCCTCGACCGGCGGCGTCGATTCGCGCGTCGCCGTCGACATGTTGGTGGCGCCGGGCCCGCCGGCGGTATGACCCATGCCGGGCACCATGTAATAGCGGGCAAAGCTTTGCGTATCGGCCAGCTTGGCCGCGCGGGTCTTGCCCTTGCCGCGTTCGACGACGCTTTCGTAATAGGCCGTCGCCTCGTTGGCCGAGCCGACGGGGTCGGACCAGCCGATGAACATGATCAACTTGCCGCCGTGTGCGCGGAAGCGCGACAGGTCGGGATTGGTGGCGTCGATGACGGTGCCCATGACGCGATCGACCGTGTCGACGTCCGTGCCCCAGTTGAAGTCCCACCAGTTCCAGTTGGGATCGTGGAAGACCCATTCGCGGAAAAAGTCGGTGCGGGTCGGCTTGGTCGGGTCGGCATTGTCCGACCAGAACTCGCTCCAGCCTGGGAATTTCTGGGTCTCCTTGACCATGACGCCTTCGCTGCCGAAGGGGAAGCCGGGATAGAGTTGCTTGCCGGTGCGCGCGTCGCGCGGTCCCTGGTAGATGGCGCGCAGGGTGGCGATCTGCTCGGGGGTGAGGCAATCGGGCTGTTCGGCGCTGGCGCATTTCAGCGTGTCCAGGTCGAAATGGCAGGCGTCCGGATTGGAGATGACGCCGTCCTTGACGCCGTCAATGCCGTCGCAGGCCGCGGTGATGGCCTTGTTGACGAAGCGCAGCTTGTCGTTGGGAACGATCTGGTGGAGATTGTCGCCCTTGTGATGGTTCTGCTCGAATTCCCACAGGAATTCCAGGTTCAGGTGCGAACGATAATTGCCGGGCGCGCCGGCGATGATGCCGTCGAAATCGTCCGGATAGCGCTCGGCGGCGTTCAGCGCCTCGTGCCCGCCGGTGGAGGAGCCGGCGAAATAGGCGTAGCGCTGCGACGCGCCGTAATAGGCCTTGAGCACCGCTTTTGCCGCTACGGTCGCCTCGTGCACCGAACGGCCGCCGCCCCAGTCGCGGATCGCTTCGATATTGTGGCTGCCGAAGCTCAGATCGTCCGGGCCGCCCGTATGGCCGGTATCGGTGGCGACGCCGACATCGCCGGCGCGGACGCGGTCGGCCAGTTGTGGGTAATAGAGCCAGGATTGATAGGCGCCGTTGCCGACGGTCATCAGCCGCCGTGTCCAGCTTTTCGGTTCGGGCAGCCAGACCTCGAAGCCGATATGCGAATTGGCTACCGGCGTCGAAACGCCCTGGACCAGGCAGAAGGACGGCACGTCGGCATAGGCCGCTTCCGGACCGTGATCGGGGCGCACGTAGGTGCCGGCGGCGACCGTGCGCGCCGAGGTGACCTGGGCGTGGTCCAGTTTCACGCCCGTGAGGCTTTCGCAGGTCCCGGCGTGCGCCGCGGCGGCCGGTATGGCGGCCAGCAAGGCGGCCATCACAAACAAGGTCTTCATAACATCACCATCTTGCGGAATTCTGGGGCGTTATCGGCCGCCGACCGAGGTCGGGAAATAATGGTCGAGCCAGGCATTGACCTTGGCCAGGGCCTGGGCGTTGACGGCCTCGTCCGGACCGCCGCCGTTCGGCTTGACTAGGCCATGGGCGACGCCCGGATAGAAGACGATCTCCGCGGGCACACCGGCGGCCTTCAGGGCATCGTAAAGCCGCTGCGATTGCTTGGGCGAGACGGTGGTGTCGGCGGTGCCGTGCTGGATCAGGAAGGGCGGGGTCTTGGCATTGATATAGGGAAAGGGGCCGGCCGAGCGCGCCAGGCCGGCCGGGCAGTTGGACGTCAGGTCGCAGCCGAGATAGTCGTTGATGGCGTCGCTCAGGCTGGCATCGACGCGCCCCAGGTCCTGCCAGAAGTGATCGAAATCGACCACGCCGTACCAGTCGATAACGCCCTGGACGCAGTCGGATGGCGCGCCGGGCTTGAGGTTGGCGGGTTCGATGGCCGGCGTGCCGCAGCCGGCGCCGATAAGGGTCGCCATTTCGCCGCCGGCGGATGAGCCCCACAGGACGAATCGGTTGCTGTCGATGCTATAGTCGGCCGCATGCGTGCGCAGCCAGCGGATCGCCGCCTCGCTATCCAGCACCGCGCCCGGATACTTGGCTTCCTTGGCATTGCGGTAATTGACGCTGGCGACGACATAGCCGCGTGCCGCGAAGCTGGCGAGGACCGCCGGGAAATCCTTGTAGGCGCCATTGTCGCGGGCGGTGTGGTGTTGCCACGCGCCGCCGTGCAGGAAAACGATAACGGGCTTGGCCGCTCCGCCCTTGGGCGGAAGATAGAGGTCCATGGCCAGGGGACGATAGCCGCGGGGCTCGGCATAGGTCACGTCACGATAGCTCTCTACGCCGCCGGGATAGATCACCGGCGGGGTCGGCGCGTAGGTGGCGACGACGCCGTCCCGGTCTTGAGTCTTTTCTGGAGCCTTGTCTTGAGCGAACGCACTGGAACCGGCGGACAGGGCGATGGCGAGCGCACAGGCTGAAACGAATAGGCGGGTCTTCATGATGCGTTTCCTCTCGAAGCTTCCATCCGCGGCGCCTTGCCCAGATCGAGCTGGCGGTCCGGCGCTTGCCGCATAATTGCACTTTACAGAAAAATAATGCAATCGCAACCGTGGCGAATATCTTGCGCGACCGCGCGGGGCTTCCAAAGAAAAAAAGCGTGGTCCGGCGGGATAAGCCGGACCACGCCTCGCTTTTACGCGGCCGCCTGGGAACCGGCCAGCGTCTTCAGCGACTGGATCGCGTCATTGATCGTCTTGACGACGTAGTCACGCTCTTCGCCGACCAGGGGCAGGCGTGGGGCGCGGGTCCATTCCGGCGCGCCATACACCAGGTGCTCGGCCAGCTTGATGTACTGGACCAGCTTGACGTGGGTATCGAGGTGGAAGGACGGCGTCAGCAGGTGATAGAGCTGACGCGCCTTGGCGTATTCGCCGCCCTGGCACAGGTTGAAGATGCACACGCATTCGGCTGGCCAGGCATTGGTCATGCCCGAGACCCAGCCGGTGACGCCCAGTGCGGTGCTTTCGACGATCTGGTCGTCGACGCCGCAGAACACCTTGAAGCGGTCGCCGAAAGCGACAAAGGTGTCGGTGACGCGGCGGATATCGCCGGTTTCTTCCTTGACGCAGACGATGGTCTCGACTTCGGTCAGTTCGCGCAGCACGTCTATATTGACGTCGACGCCATAGGCGATCGGGTTGTTATAGATCATGATCGGCAGGTCCGTCGCCGCGGCGACGCCCTTGTACCAGGCGGCCGTTTCACGATTGTCCGAACGATAGCCCAGGCTCGGGAACACCATCAGGCCGGTGGCGCCGTAGCTTTGATAGGCGCGGGCCTGGGTCTTCGCGGATTCGAAGGTGATCTCGGCCAGGCCGGACAGCACCGGCACCCGCTTGTCGACCACTTCGACGGCGGCGCGGATGACCTGTTCGCGTTCGGCAGTGTTGAGCGAAGCGTTTTCACCCAGCATCGGCAGGACGATGACGCCCGACACGCCGTTTGTGATGAGGCGGTCGATCGACGCCTGCGTCGCCTTCAGGTCGACCTGGCCCTCCTGGGTCATTTTCGTGGTGACCGCGGGGAAAACCCCTTTCCATTCCGTCATGGCTTGAACCTTTCTCGATTTTGCTAACTTGTAGATTGGATCCAATCTACAAGTTTACTCGAAAACGTCAAGGGACCCGTGGGTTTAAAGCAGGGGGCTCAAGGCATGAGGGTCAGGCGGCCTGGCCGGCGCGGGCATTGACCAGGCTTGCGATCAGCGAGCGTCCGGTTTCCAGGATGTGCTGCTCCAGCAGCGCCATCGCCGCCTGGGCATGGCCCTGCGCGCACAAGTCGAGCAGTTGGCGATGTTCGGTCTCGGCCGCGGTGCTGGAATGGCTGATCGCCAGTTGCAGGCGGATATAGCGGTCGGTCTGGACATTGATCGCCTGGACGATGCCCAGGGTCTGGACGCGCCGCGACGGCAGGTAGAGGCTGCGGTGAAACGCCCAGTTCAGCTCGCCGAACCGCGCCGTATCGGCCTGATGATAGGCGGTTTCGAGATCCGTGAGGACCGCGCGCGCCATGTCGAGATCGGCCGGGGTCATCTGGGGCAGGGCGTGGGACAGCAGGTCGACCTCGAGCATGGCGCGCAGGTCGAACAGTTCGGCGATCTGCTCGATCGGCACCGAGGTCACTACGGCGCCCTTGTGAAGCTTCATTTCGACCAGGCCGCGCGCCTCCAGCTGACGCAGGGCTTCGCGCACAGGCATGCGGCTGACATCGTATTCCAGGGCGATGGCTTCCTGGATGAGTTGCTCGCCTTCCTTGAACTCACCGCTGAGAATGCGTTCCTGGAGGGACTCGGCCAGGCGCTCCGGAAAACCGAGCCGGCGAATTGCGTGGCCTTTGGAGACTCGATCTGTTTTCACGAGAGGACCTTGTACTGATTTGTCACGACCATAGCTCAGCGTGGGGCAGGGCGGAAGCCCACCGTTTGCAAGGGGTAGACGCCGCGTTGATGCGCCTCGACGCGCGAAGTGTGGCACTCAAAACACAGGTTCAATTCAAAATGAAAAATCGTTTTTGCATTCGCGAAAAAACATCCCGCTATTCGAATTTATCTGAATAAATTCATATAATTATCAGCAGTTCGACAAATTTATGTCAAGAGATTGCACTTTGGATGATTAAAGTGCAATGTTTGGCCCAGGCCGCCGAGTGCTCCCGCGGCCATGTACTCCGATCGACGTCAAGCTTAGCTGTGTGCCATCCTCGCCAGACTCGGTCCTGGCGGGAAACGAACCCTGATGGCTTCAGCCCACAAAAAAAAGAGAGGCAAACATGAAGTTTTCAGCGAAGACACTCGCCGGCGCGTCCACAATCACCTTGGCCTTGGTTCTGGCGGGCGCCGCCCATGCGCAAACCGCGCCGGCATCCCAGGCTTCGAGTTCCAAGGCGCCCGCGGCGGACGACACCACGACCGTCGTTGTGACGGGTTCGCACATCGTGCGTAACGGCTACAAGTCGCCAACCCCGACCGTCATCACCACGGCTGAGGAACTTCAGCAGACCTCGCCGGCCAGCCTGACGCAGGGCATCGAAAAGCTGCCGGAATTCGCCGACAATACCGGCCAGCAAGGCACGGCCGCGCACGGCCTGGGCTCCGGCGCGGTCAACGAAGTCGGCAGCTTTCTCAATCTGCGCGACTTCGGCTCCGACTGGAACACCGGCGCGCTGCGCACCCTGATCCTGCTCGACGGGCACCGCGTGCCGCCGACCGACGCGACCGGTCTCGTCGACGTCGACACCTTGCCCCAGGCCCTGGTCGAGCGCGTCGACGTCGTCACCGGCGGCGCCTCGGCGGTCTACGGGTCCGACGCCGTCACCGGCGTGGTCAACTATGTGCTGGACAAGAAGTTCGTCGGCCTGAAAGGCCTCGTCCAGTACGGCCAGTCTTCCTATGGCGACGACGACGCGCACCGCTACCAGCTGGTCTGGGGGACCAAGCTGTTCGACGGTCGCGGCCATTTTGAAGCCAGTCTCGACTTCAATGACAGCGCCGGCGTTCCGACCAAGGAGTCGCGCCCCTGGTTCAACGACCAGTACCTGGCCGGCGCCGGTACGGCGGCCAACCCCTACTACGCCGTGCCGAACGGCCGTTTGAACAATGCTACCTTCGGCGGCCTGATCACCTCGGTCGGCGGTGGCGCCTCGTCCTCCCTGGTCAACCAGCAGTTCGCGCCCAACGGCTCGCTGGAGCCGTTCAACATCGGCACCACGACGAAGACCAGCGGCTATAGCTCCGGTGGCGACGGTATCTACCATGTCGACACCAGCCTCCTGGCCTCGCTAAAGCAGAAGCAATTGTTCGCTCGCTACGACTACGATCTCAGCGACATCGTGCACTTCTGGACCCAGGCCTCCTACGACGAGGGGCAGAGTGAGCATACGCAAGCCACCGCCAACCACGCGACCTCGGGCACCAGCGGTATCCGCATCTACAGCAACAACGCCTACCTGACGCCGGCCGAACAGGCCCTGATCCCGGCGGGCGGCTATATCAACGTGTCGGAATACGGCCTGGGTCTCGGCCGTCCGCTGTTCCAGATCGACACCAAGTCGACCCTGTTCGAGGCGGGCCTGACCGGCAAGATCTTCGACAACAAGTGGAACTGGGATGCGACCTACAGCTACGGCCGTGGCGAGACGCTTCAGAACCAGTATAACGATACCAATAACGTCAATTTCTACGCCGCGATCGACGCGGTCAAGAATCCGGCGACCGGCCAGATCGTTTGTAACGTGACCCTGACCAATCCGGGCCTCTATCCGGGTTGCCAGCCGCTCAACGTCCTGGGGCTGGGCAATGCGTCGGCGGCGGCGATCGCCTACACCACGCAATTGACCTGGTATGACGCGGTCAACCAGACGAACGATGTCTCGGCGAACCTGTCAGGCGACCTGTTCAACAACTGGGCCGGCCCCGTGTCGGTCGCCGTCGGCGCTGAATATCGCCGCGAGACGCTTGACGAAACCACGTCGAACAACCCGAACATCCTGCCGAACTTCGGCGGCCTGCGCGGCGGCTTCGTCCTGCAAAACGCCACCCAGTGCTCGCCGGCCTGTACGCCGGCCAGCATCAATGCCGGCACCTATACACTGCCGTTCGTCGGCGCCCTGGCCGCGGCCTCGCAAGGCGACCAGGACGTGAAGGAAGCCAACCTCGAAGTCCTGTTCCCGCTGTTGACCAATCTGCCGTTTGTGGAAAACTGGAACGTGACGGGTGCCGTGCGCTATACCGACTACAAGACCAGCGGCGGCGCGACGACCTGGAAGATCGGCACCGAGTGGCAGCCCTATGACGACCTGCGTTTCCGCGCCGTCGATTCCCAGGACATCCGCGCGCCCACCCTCTACGACATGTTTGCCGGCGCGCAAATCGCCAGCAAGGGCGTAACCGATCCGCTGACCGGCGTCTCGGCCTATCCGCGGCAATATACCGAAGGCAACCCGAACCTGGTGCCGGAAGTCTCGCATACCCAAACGATCGGCTTTGTCTATTCGCCGTCGTACATCCCGGGGCTGAGCGGCTCCGTCGACGCCTACTGGATCAAGGTCAAGAACGCCATCACCAGCCTGGCGATCACCGACCTGGTCACGCTGTGCACGGCCTCGGGCGGGACGTCTTCGCTCTGCTCGTACGTGCAACGGCCGATCAACAATACCAGCACGGCGGCGGGCAATACGCTGACCAGCTATACCCTGACCTCGTTCAACGCCGCCTATAACTCGACCGAAGGCGTCGATGTCGATGTCAGCTATCGCCGCGCGCTCGACCTGCTGGTGCCCAGCTGGAAGGGGACGGCCGGCATCCGCGTGATGTATTCCTACCAGCCCCACGACTACGTCAAGGCGACGCCCGACTCGGTGCGCCAGGACTATGCCGGGGTCGCCGACTACGGTTTCGCCATCAACCGCGTGACGACCGAGATCAACTATACGCTCGGCGCCTTCAAGGCGGCCCTCGAAGACGAATGGAAGGGCAGCCTGCACCGCAACGCCATCTACGTTACGGAAGAAGCGCCCCTGCCGTCCTACAACCTGGTTGACCTGGACCTGTCTTACGACTGGAAGGTGCATGGCGGAACGGTGCAAACCTTCGTGACCGCGGACAACCTGTTCAACGTCTCCCCGCGCCTCTTCGCCAATACCGCCATCGGCCAGGTTACGCCGGTGGCCGCCGGCGACGATGTCATCGGCCGCTTCGTTACGGTCGGTATGCGCTTCAAGTACTAGACCCTTTGAGAGCCGCCCGATCCGTCGGGCGGCTCTTCTTTTTCCCAGGACATTCCATGGCTCTCCCTTCGCCCGCCGCCGTGACGCGGCGCTCTGCCTTGCTGTCCGCCGGCGCCTTTGCCATGGCGTCGTCCGCCCGCGCCAATCCGGCGCCGCGCGACCTCACCGCGCTCGATGCGACAGCCCTGTCAGCGGCAATTCATAACCGCCAGGTCTCCTGCGTGGAGGTCATGACGGCCTATCTCGATCGCATCGACCGGCAGAACGGCGCCGTCAACGCGATCGTCGCCCTGCAACCGCGCGACGGCCTTTTGCTGCGGGCAAAGGCCTGCGACGAAGATCTCGCCGCGGGTAAGTCGCACGGCTGGATGCACGGCTTTCCGCACGCCGTGAAGGACCTCGAAAATACCAAGGGGATCGTCTCGACCCAGGGCTCGCCGATCTTTCGCGATTTCGTGCCGAAGTCCGACAGCCTCTTCGTCGAACGCCTGCGCAAAAACGGCGCCATCCTCATCGGCAAGACCAATGCGCCGGAATTCGGCCTGGGCTCGCAAACCTATAATCCGGTCTACGGCGCGACGCTGAACGCCTATGATCACCGCAAGACCTCCGGCGGCAGCAGCGGCGGCGCCTCGGTCGGCGTGTCCCTGCGTATGCTGCCCGTCGCCGACGGCAGCGACTATATGGGGTCGCTGCGCAATCCGTCGGGCTGGAACAATATCTTCGGCCTGCGTCCGACGGTCGGCCGTGTCGCCCGCGTCCAGGACAGCTTCCTGCCGTCGATGGGGGTGATGGGACCGTTGGCGCGGACCGTGCCGGACTTGGCCATGCTGCTGTCGGTGATGGCGGGCTACGATGAACGCGATCCGGCGTCCCTGCGCGACGATCCGCAAGTCTTCACCCGTCCGTTAGCGTCGGACGTCAAGGGCCTTCGCCTGGCCTGGCTCGGCGACTACAACGGCTACCTGCCCTTTGAGCCGGGCGTCCTCGAGCTATGCCAGAAGGCGCTCGCGACGCTGGAGCAGATGGGCTGCATCGTGACGCCGGTCGTGCCGGATTTTCCCATGGCCCAGCTGTGGGACGCCTTCGTGACGATCCGCGCGTGGCAGAACTGCGTCGGCATGATCGACCTCTACAACGATCCGGCCAAGCGCGCCCTGCTGAAGCCCGAAGCGATATGGGAGATCGAGCGCGGCCGCACCCTGACGGCACTCGACATCTCCCATGCCTCCGCCGTCCGCGACGCCTGGTATCGCACGGTGGTCGGTCTGTTCCAGTCCCACGATTTTCTGGTAACGCCCAGCGCCCAGGTCTTCCCCTTCGACGCCACGGTCCATTGGCCGGACCATATTAACGGCCGGGTCATGGATACCTATCACCGCTGGATGGAGGTTTCCGCCCCCATCACCATGACGGCGTGTCCTTCGCTCAATGTGCCGGTGGGCTTCAGCGCGACCGGCTTGCCCATGGGCATGCAGATCGTCGGCCGCCACGCCGCCGACCTCAGCTGCCTGCAACTGGGCCATGCCTATGACCAGGCGACCGGGTGGGTTACCCGCCATCCGCCCAAGGCAGTTGCCTAAACGATTGAAGGGCGGATCCGCATCGGATCCGCCCTTTTTGACTATTCGCCGAGCAGGTCCGCCAAGACCGCGGGCAGGACCCCGCCGCGGGCGAATTGCGCGGCTTCGACTTCGGTGTCGATACGCACCCTAAGCTCGGTCTCGACGGTCTCGCCATCGGCCCGATTAACGCGCAGGATGACGGCCCCGCCGGGCGCCAGTTCGCCGCCCAATCCCAGGATGTCGAAGGTCTCCGAGCCATCCAGGCGCAGGGTTTCGACCGACTGCCCTTCCGGGAACTGCAGGGGCAGCACGCCCATGCCGACCAGGTTGCTGCGATGGATGCGCTCGAAGCTCCTGGCGATGACGGCTTTCACGCCCAGCAGGCGCGTACCCTTGGCCGCCCAGTCGCGGCTCGAGCCCATGCCGTAGTCGTCGCCGGCGAAGATGACGGCGGCGACTTCATCGGCCTGGTACTGCATGGCCGCATCGTACAGGCTGGTGCGCGCGCCGTCCGGATAGTGCCGGGTGAAGCCGCCTTCGTCGGCCGAGCCGTCATTGCGCCTGGGCAGCATGTGATTGCGCAGGCGCGCATTGGCGAAGGTGCCGCGGACCATGACTTCGTAGTGGCCGCGACGGGCGCCATAGGTGTTGAAGTCGGCACGCTTGACGCCGTGGGCGCTCAGCCACTCGCCGGCAGGCGAGGCGGCGCTGATCGATCCGGCGGGGCTGATATGGTCGGTGGTGATGGAATCCCCGAAAATCGCCAGGGCGCGTGCGCCGGTAAGGTCGCAGCTCGGTGTGGTATGGAAAAAATCAGGCTTGCCGACATAGGTCGAGGCCGGCCAGTCATAGACCTGGCCCTGGGCGGCCTGGATGCCGTTCCACAGGTCGTGGCCGGCGGTGACGTCGCTATAGATCGCCTGGTAGGGGCGCGGATCGCGTGCGGCGGCGCTCAGCGAACGGATTTCCGCATCGCTCGGCCACAGCTCGGCCAGCGTGACCGGCGTGCCCTTGGCATCATAGCCCAGCGGTTCGTGCGTCAGGTCGATGCGGGTCGTCCCCGCGATGGCCAGGGCGACGACCAGGGGCGGGCTGGCCAGGAAGTTGGCGCGCAGGCTGGCATGGATGCGGGCTTCGAAGTTGCGATTGCCGGACAGGACCGCGCAACAGACCAGGTCGTCGTCGCTGATGGCCTGGTCGATCTCCGGCCGCAGCGGCCCGATATTGCCGACGCAAGCGCCGCAGCCATAGGCCGAGACGCCGAAACCCATGGCTTCCAGCGATGCCAGCAGGCCGGCTTCGCCCAGATAGGCGGTGACGGCCCGCGAGCCCGGCGTGAACAGGGTCTTGACCCAGGGCTTGACCTTCAGGCCGCGTTCGTGGGCCCGCCGCGCGATAAGGCCGGCGGCGATCAATAGCTCGGGATTCGAAGTATTGGTGCACGAGGTAATGGCGGCGACCAGTACGTCGCCGTGAGTGATGCCGACGGCTGAGGTTCGGGTGAAATTGGCGTCAGGCTTGCCATAGCCACCCTCATTCACGTCGTCCTGCAACACCTTGTCGAACTGCCGGCCGAGTTCGCTGAGATCCAGGCGATCCTGCGGGCGCTTGGGGCCGGACAGGCTGGCGGTGACGGATGACAGGTCGATGTCGATGACCCGGGAATAGGCGATGGTGTCGGGCGGCGTGCCGAACAGGCCCTGGGCCTTGAAATAGGCCGCAATCAGCTCGACCTGGACCGCGTCGCGGCCGGTTTCCGCATAGTAGGCGAGGGTGCGCTCGTCGACGGCGAAATAGCCGCAGGTGGCACCGTATTCGGGCGCCATGTTGGCGATGGTGGCGCGATCGGGCGCGCTCAGCGCGGCCGCGCCCTCGCCGAAGAACTCGACCAGCTGGCCGACGACCTTGGCCGCGCGCAGGCGTTGCGTCACGGTCAGCACGGCGTCGGTCGCCGTCACGCCCGGCCGCAGGGCGCCGCTCAGCCGGACGCCCGTGACATCGGGCATCAGCATGAACAGGGGCTGGCCCAGCATCGCCGCTTCGGCTTCGATGCCACCGACGCCCCAGCCCAGCACGCCGATGCCGTTGATCATGGTGGTGTGGCTGTCGGTGCCGACGAGCGAGTCCGGACCGGCCACGTCCCCCTTGACAATGACGCCCTGTGCCAGGTGCTCGAGGTTGATCTGGTGGCAGATGCCGATGCCCGGCGGGATGACCTTGAAGGTCTCAAACGCCTGCATGCCCCACTTCATCAGGGCGTAGCGCTCGCCGTTGCGGGCGAATTCGATCTCCATGTTCTTGCGCACCGGATCGGGCCCGTCCGTCACATCGGTCTGGACGGAGTGGTCAACGACCAGGTGCACGGGAACCAGCGGTTCGATGCGCTTGGGATCGGCGCCGCGGGCCTGGGCCTCGCTGCGCATGGCGGCGAGATCGGTCAACAGCGGAATGCCGGTAAAGTCCTGCAACAGCACCCGGCCGACCGTGAACGGGATCTCCTGGTCGCGGGCGCCGTTCGGCGTCCAGCGGGCCAGGGCGTCGACATGGGCGCTCAACACCTTCGTCTCGTCGCAATGGCGCAGGGTCGATTCGAGCAGCAGGCGGATGACATAGGGCAGTCGCGCCACATCGAGACCGGTATGCGCGGCGAAGGCCGGCAATGAAAAAAAGGTCAGGTCGCGGCCGGCGTGGTCGAGCGGCTTGCGGGTGACTGTGGCGAATGGATTGTTTGCAGGCATGGCATCCTCGTTCCGATATTCCGGCATACGAAGCTAAAATGAATTATGCAAACATAAAATACAATAAACAGTCTGGCGTGGTTCAGCGCAGGCGGTAATGATAATCGTAAGCCGTGGAAAATCCGTGCTTTTCATAAAGTTTGACGGCCGCGGCATTGGCCTCGTGGACCTGCAGGAAGGCTTTTTCGGCGCCCCGGTCCTTCGCCCAAGCCAGGAGCGCGGAGACGATGAGGCTCCCCTTGCCCGAGCCGCGGCAGGCGGGCGTGACGACGATATCGAACAGGCCGGCAAAGGGCGGATCGACGACGACCAGGCCAAAACCCACGGCCGCGTCGTCGATCATCAGCGTGGCGTAGCCGGTCGAGGCGGCGATACGCGAGAGTATCCGGCGATGTTGTCCGCTGGCTTCGGCATCAAGCCCCTTGGCTCGGCCGACATCGTGGAGCCAGACGTCGCTGAACCCATCGATGATCTTGACGTCGGCAGAGGCCTGGAACGTTTCCAGGTCCGCCGTCATGACCAGCGACGGGGTAATCTTGGAAAAGCCTTGCTGGTCCAGGTACTGGTCGGCCGCGTCGCCGGCCAGTGCGGTGATGCGAAAGATCGTCGGTTGCCGGCGTTGCGCATAGAACAGGTCCGCCGCCCGCAGGATCTCGGCAAAGGGCCGGGACGGCGCCAGCGCATTGGCGGAATTGACGCGGTTCGAGTAGCCGCCGTCCGCGCCGAACTGCCAGCCGCCGAACATCTGCGTCTCCAGGGCCGGCCAAGTCCGCAAGGCGCTGGTTTCCAGCCGGCGTACCTCGTCGATAATTGTCATGGCCTATTTTGCATTATATAGATACAAAAACCAAAGTGGGTGTCGAAAGGCGGGGAGGGGCGGACCTTTGTCCATAATCTCCGTACGCAGAAGTTCACGCAACCGTTTTTGTATTATTGCAAATGAAAAACCAATGCGCTAGTTTGCAATCATCAAAGACGGTACGCGTCGCACGGTAGAGGGAAGGGCATAGATGAGCAGCACGATCGGGACGACGCGAAAATCTCTATTCGCCTCGGTGATACGGGTCACCGGCGGCAATGTACTGGAAATGTACGATTTTTTCGTGTTCGGCTATTATGCGACGGCGATCGGCAAGGCCTTCTTCCCGAGCAAGAACGAGCTGGCCTCGCTGTTGCTGGCCCTGATGACCTTCGGCTTCGGCTTCCTGGTCCGGCCGCTGGGCGCTATTGTGCTGGGCAGCTACACCGACGCCGTCGGCCGCCGCAAAGGGTTGATCGTCACGCTGGCCCTGATGTCCGTGGGCACGGTGTTGCTGGCCTTTGTTCCCGGCTACGACATGATCGGCCTTGCCGCGCCGATCCTGGTGGTCGCCGGCCGCCTCATCCAGGGCTTTTCCGCCGGCGCCGAACTGGGTTCGGTTTCCGTTTACCTGGCGGAAATTTCCAATGAACGCACCAAGGGCTTCTGGGTTTCCTGGCAGTCGGCCAGCCAGCAGGTCGCGGTCGTCATCGCGGCGTCGCTGGGCCTGTGGCTCGACCATGTGCTGGGGCCGGACAAGCTGGCGGCCTGGGGCTGGCGTATCCCGTTCGTCGCCGGCCTGACGCTTGTGCCATTCATCTTCATCCTGCGCCGCTCGCTGACCGAGACCAGCAGCTTCGAGGCCCGCGCGCCCATGAAGCTGGGCCAGGTGTTCGCCGGTATCGGCAAGAATTTCGGCACCATCCTGATCGGCATGATGATGGTGCTGATGACCACGGTGACCTTTTATCTCTGCACCGCCTACACGCCGACCTTCGGCAAGACCGTGCTGCACCTGTCGCAATGGGACAGTCTCCTGGTCACGCTTTGCGTCGGCCTGACCAACATTATCTGGCTGCCCCTGTTCGGCGCCTTGTCGGACAAGGTCGGCCGCAAGCCGATCATGATCGTCATCACGCTGTTGGCCGCCGTCAGCGCCTATCCGTTGCTATTGTGGCTGACCTCGGCGCCGTCTTTCCAGCGCCTGCTGATCGTCGAGCTGTGGTTCTCCTTCCTGTTCGGGTCCTATAACGGCGCCAATGTCGTCTACCTGACCGAGGTCGTGCCGTCGCACGTTCGCGCCGCGGGGTTCAGCCTGGCCTATTCGCTGGCCACCTGTGTCGGCGGTTTCACGCCCTTCCTCGTCACCTGGCTGATCGACCGCACCCATAACCCGGCCGTCCCCGGTCTTTGGGAAACCGCTATCGCCATTATCGCCCTGATCGGGGTCCTGCTCAGCAAGCCTTACGCCAAGAAGGAATACGCCAAGTGAGCCAGCGCTTCATTCCGGCCCGCTTCTATCGCGGCGGCACGTCCAAGGGCGTCTTCTTTCATGCCGGCGACCTGCCGTCCGACCGCGGCGCGACCGATGCCATCCTGCTGTCGGCCATGGGCAGCCCCGACCCCTATGGCCGTCAGCTCAACGGCATGGGCGGGGGCACCTCGTCCCTGTCCAAGGTCGTGATCATCGGCCCGCCCAGCCATCCCGACGCCGATGTCGACTATACCTTCGTCCAGATCGCGGTCGACGAGCCGGTCGCCGACTGGACCAGCAATTGCGGCAACCTGTCGTCCGCCGTCGGCCCGTTCGCCGTCGACGAAGGCCTTGTCGACGTCCGTGGCGATGAAGCCCTGGTGCGCATCTACCAGACCAACAGCAAGAAACTGATCCACGCCCGCTTTCCGATAAGCGGGGGCAAGACCGAAGTGCGCGGCGATTTCACCATTGCCGGCGTGGCCGGCACCGGCGCCCGCATCCGTCTCGACTTCCTGGAACCGGCGGGGGCGGCGACCGGCAAGTTGCTGCCGACCGGCCATGTCGTCGACCAGGTGGACCTGGGCGAGGACGGGCTCTTCGAGCTCTCGATCGTCGACGCCACGGCGCTGTTCGCCTATGTCGACGCCCAGGCGCTGGGCTTGACGGGCGCGGAGTCGCCCGCAGACATCGAAGCCACGCCCGGCCTGATGGCCAAGTTGGAACGCTTGCGCCGCGCCGCCGGCGTCAAGGCAGGGCTCGCCACGACGCCCGAGGCGATCGGCCTGCAGACCCCGCGCATCGTCATTACCACGGCACCCCTGGCCTTTACCGCGCTCGACGGCACGGTCTATGCGCCGCAGGATTACGACGTCGCCATCCGCATCCTGTCGATGCAACGGGCGCACAACGCCATTCCGGGCACCGGCGGCCTCAATGTCGGCGTGGCGACCCAGATCAAGGGCACCATCGCCAATCGCCTCAGCCGGCCGGCCAGTGCGTCAGGCGAAGTTCGTGTCGCCAATCCGTCGGGCCTGGTCTCGGTCGGTGCCGCGGTGCGCCACGATGCCGAGGGCTGGCACGCCGACAGCGCCGTGCTGTTCCGCACGGCGCGTCTGCTGATGCGCGGCGAAGTCGCCGTGGACGGGGGCAACTGATGCAGGCGCGCGACGAACTGGTCTCGACGGTCCTGGCGCCCCGCGGCGTGATGCGCGCGGCGATCAATCTCGGCAATCCGGTGCTGGCGCGGCGCGAGGCCGATGGCGAACTGGGCGGGGTCAGTACCGGCCTGGCGCGCACCCTGGCCAAACGCTTGGACATCGAACTGGAACTGATCCCGTTCGACGGCGCGGGCAAGGTGGTCGACGCGGCCGCCCAGGACGTCTGGGACCTGGCCTTCCTGGCGCGCGATCCGCTGCGCGCCGAGCAGATCGGCTTTACCGCGCCTTACGTCACCATCGAAGGCGTTTATGCGGTGCGCACGACCTCGGACCTGCACAGCCTGGCCGATGTCGATCGCCCGGGCGTGCGCGTCTGTGTCGGCCGGGGCGCCGCCTACGACCTTCACCTGTCGCGGAGCTTGAAGCACGCCGACATCGAGCGCTGCGACACGTCGAAACGGGCGCTGGAAGACTTTGCCGCCGGCACAGGCGACGCGGCCGCGGGCATTTCCCAGGCCGTCACCGCCTTTGCCGCGGCGCATGCCGGCCTGCGGGTCATCACCGAACCCTTTATGACGATCCACCAGGCGATGGCCGTGCCGCGCGCCCGAGCGGTGGTCGTGCCCTATCTCGACGTCTTCCTGGCGGAAATGGCGGCGTCGGGCTTCATCGACCGCGAATTGGGCGATCCGGCCTAGCTGCCGGTCTTTGAGGGAATTGCAAGGCGGCGGTGAAAACGTGCGTAGATGCTATTCAAAATTGTATTATTCTAGTGTAAAGTGCAAATAAGTGACGGGGACGAACCTGACAATGGCTGCGGGGGGCACGCAATGAAAGTGATAGACCGCAACGCCATCGAGGCGGCGCTGGACGAGGGCGAAGCCATGGCGGCGATTGCCGCGGGCTTCCGCGCCCTGGTCGAGGATCGCGCCCAGATGATCGCCGTCGGCCACCTCGCTTTCGAGGCTGTCGGTGGCGATTGCCACGTCAAGGGCGGCTACATTGCCGGCGACGACGTCTTCGTCGTCAAGGTGGCCAGCGGTTTTTACGGCAATGCCGCCCGCGGCCTGCCCTCGAGCCAGGGTTTTGTCGCGGTGATGAGTGCCAAAACCGGCGAGACCCTGGCCATTCTCAATGACGGCGGATGGCTCACCGACCGGCGCACGGCCTTGACGGGAACCCTGGTGGCGAAAGCCATCGCCCGGCCGGGATCGAAGGTCCTGGGCGTGGTCGGATCGGGCACCCAGGCGCGGCTGCAGGCCGAACATATCCGCCGCCACCTCAATATGGACGAAGTCGTCGTGTGGGCGCGCGATACGGACAAGGCCGCGAGGCTTGGCGAAGCGGTGTCGTTGCCGGTCCTGTGCGCGCGCGCCGACTTGATCGTCACCACGACCCCGTCGACGCACCCGCTGATTTTCAACAAATGGGTTCGGCCGGGGACGCGGATCATCGCCGTCGGCGCCGACGCGCCCGGCAAGCAGGAACTGGACCCGGCGCTGTTCGCGCGCGCGACCGTCATCGCCGACCTGCCCGAACAATGCGCCGACCACGGCGAAAGCGCCCACGCGGTTCGCGCCGGGATCATAGGCCGCGACCAACTGATGCCCCTGGGCCACGTGTTGTCGACACGGCCGATTTTCAACGACGACGAGATCGTCATTACCGACCTGACGGGGCTCGCCGTCCAGGACATCGCCATTACGCAGTCTGTCTGGGACAGGCTGAAATGAAAAAGAAAGTTTCCACCATGACCGTCGCCGTCACCTCGCTTGACAGTTTCAGGAGCAAGTCCAGCCTGACCGCCGGCGGCAAGACCTACGCCTATTACGACCTCAAGACCGCGGAAGCGCATGGCCTGCGCGGCATCTCGCAACTGCCGGTGTCGCTGAAAATCCTGCTGGAAAACCTGTTGCGTCACGAAGACGGGGTGACGGTCAATGAGGCCGATATCCTGGGCGTCGCCGACTGGGTGGCCAATCGCGGCCGCGCGGAACGCGAGATCAGCTTTACGCCCGGCCGGGTGTTGATGCACGACACGACGGGCCTGCCGGCCATCGTCGACCTGGCGGCGATGCGGGAAGCCTATCGCGGCATGGGCGGGGATGCCCGCTACATCAATCCGGTCAAGCAGGCCGACCTGGTCATCGACCATTCGGTCATGGTCGACGTCTATGGCACGCCGGAGGCCTTCGCCACCAATGTCGCGCGCGAATACCAGCGCAACGGCGAGCGCTACCGGTTTCTCAGGTGGGGATCCCAGGCCTTCGAGAACCTGCGCGTCGTGCCGCCGGGCACCGGCATCCTGCACCAGATCAACATGGAATACCTGGCCCAGGTGATCGCGACCGACGCCGGCGTCGCCTTCCCGGACACCCTGGCCGGCACCGACAGTCACACCACCATGATCAACGGCCTGTCGATCCTGGCCTGGGGCGTCGGCGGCATCGAGGCGGAAGCGGTCATGCTGGGCCAGCCCATTCCCATGCTGCTGCCCGAGGTGATCGGCTTTCGGATGAGCGGCCGGCTGCCGGAGGGCGCGACGGCCACCGACCTGGTGCTGACCGTCACCCAGATGCTGCGCGCCCGCGGCGTTACCGGCAAGTTCGTCGAATTCTTCGGCGAGGGGCTATCGCACATCACCCTGGAAGACCAGGCGACCATCGCCAACATGGCGCCGGAATACGGCGCCACCTGCGGCTATTTCCCGTTCAGCGACCAGACCCTGCGTTACCTGCGCGACACCGGCCGCAGCGATAGCCACATCGCCCTGGTCGAAGCCTATGCCAAGGCGCAGGGCCTGTGGCACGATCCGGCGCATGAGCCGGTGTTCACCGATGTGGTCGAACTTGACCTCTCGACCGTCGGCCCGTCCTTGGCCGGGCCCAAGCGGCCGCAGGACCGCGTCGCGCTGGCCGATGCGCCGAAGAATTTTCCCGGCGAAGCGTCAAAAGACAGCCTGAGCGACGGCGCCGTGGTGATCGCCGCCATCACCTCGTGCACCAATACCAGCAATCCGGCGGTGATGATCGCCGCCGGCCTGGTGGCGCGCAAGGCCCGGGCCTTGGGGCTCAAGCCCAAGCCGTGGGTCAAGACCTCGCTGGCCCCGGGCTCCAAGGTGACGACGGACTACCTGACGAAATCCGGCCTCCAGGCCGATCTCGATGCCCTGGGCTTCGGCCTGGTCGGCTACGGTTGCATGACCTGCATCGGCAATTCCGGTCCGTTGGACGAGGCGGTCAGCGCCGAGATCCAGGCCGCCGACCTGACCGTCGCCGCCGTCCTGTCCGGCAACCGGAATTTCGAGGGCCGCATCCACCCTGATGTGCGCGCCAACTATTTGGCCTCGCCGCCCCTGTGCGTCGCCTATGCCCTGGCCGGCTCGATGCGGATCGACCTGACGTGTGAGCCGCTGGGGCAGGGGCAGGACGGCCAGCCCGTCTATCTCAAGGATATCTGGCCGACCTCGGCCGAGATCACCGCCATTCAGCACGACGCCTTGAACGGCGACATGTTCACCCGGCGCTATGGCGATGTCTTCAAGGGTGATGAGCGCTGGCAGGGCGTGCCTGTGGCCGGCGGCGACACCTTTGCCTGGGAACCGGCCTCGACCTATGTCGCCCGGCCGCCCTACCTGCACGGGCTGGGCGTCGTCCCTGACGCGATCACCGATATAGTCGGCGCGCGCCTGATCGGCCTGTTCGGCGATTCCATCACCACCGACCATATTTCGCCGGCGGGCTCGATCCGGCCCAACTCGCCGTCGGGCCTTTACCTTCGCCACCACGGCGTCGAACCGCGCGACTTCAATTCTTACGGCTCGCGCCGCGGCCATTACGAGGTCCTGCGGCGCGGCGCCTTCGCCAATACGCGGCTGCGCAACCGCCTCACGCCCGACATCGAAGGCGGGGTGACGAAGCATTTCCCGTCCGGTGAAATCCTGGCCGTCCATGACGCCGCCGAGCTCTATCGCGCCGAGGGCACGCCGCTCGTCATTGTGGCCGGACGCGACTATGGCACCGGGTCTTCGCGGGATTGGGCGGCCAAGGGCACGCGGCTTCTGGGCGTGCGTGCGGTCATCGCGCAAAGCTTTGAGCGGATCCACCGCTCCAACCTGATCGGCATGGGCGTGCTGCCGCTGCAGTTCATCGGCGAGGCGCCCGAATTGACGGGCGAAGAGGTCCTGACCCTTCGCGGCCTGGATCGGCTGGCGCCCCGCACCAAGCTCGTGCTCGAGGTCAGTGACGGGCGGCGCGTCGAGGTCCTCTGCCGCATCGATACCCGGCGGGAACTGGACTATTACCGGAATGGCGGCGTGCTGCCGTTCGTGCTGCGCAACCTGCTGCGTGAGGAAATGATGCGCAAGGTCCGCATCGCCTGACAAAATTGTCTTATTGCGATTAAAAAATCAATGAGCTAACGTGGCGCGGACGCGTACCGTTCGATGACAAGAATTGTGGGTTAGATGTTAGGCTATTGTTTTAAACGTCTTGTGCTCAGCCTGCCGACCCTGCTGCTGGTTGCGGTCGCGGTCTTCCTGATCATCCGCCTTATTCCCGGCGATCCGGCCAGCGCGCTCTTGGGCGAAAACGCCGACGCCGCGTCGATTGCCGCGCTCCACAAGGAGATGGGCCTGGATGCGCCGCTGCCGGTGCAGTTCTTCAACTGGCTGGGCCATGCCCTGCGCGGCGACCTCGGCAAGTCGATTGTTACGGGCGAGCCCGTCCTGCCCTTGATCCTGGCCCGCTTTCAACTGACCGCGACCGTGGTCCTGGTGGCGGTCGGCATCGCCACCTGCGTCGCCGTCAGCGCCGGCCTGGTCGCGGCCTGGCGTCGCGATACGCCGCTGGACATGGCGATCGTCGGCGCGGCGACCCTGGTCCTGTCGGTACCGAGCTTCTGGCTGGGCCTGGTGCTGCTGCTGGTCTTCGGCGTGTCGCTGCACTGGCTGCCGGTCGTTGGCTATGTCAGCTTTTCCGAAAACGCGGCCCTGGCGGCGCTCTATATCCTTCTGCCAACGGTGACCCTGGCCATCACCGAAAGCGGCGTCATTACGCGCATGATGCGCGCCAGTGCCATCGATGTGCTGAAGCTCGACTATGTTACGCACGCCCGTGCGAAGGGGCTGGCCGAACGCGTCGTCCTGGCCCGCCACGTCTTTCCCAATGCGTTTGCGCCCACCCTGACCCTGGTCGGCCTGACGCTGGGCCACCTGCTGGGCGGGATCGCCGTCATCGAGACGGTGTTCACCTTGCCGGGGCTGGGCCGGCTGATGGTCGATTCCATCCTGTCGCGCGACTATCCGGTGATCCAGGGCTGTCTCCTGTTCACGGCGGTGATCTATGTCGTCGTCAACCTGATCGTCGACCTGCTGTACCCGATCTTCGATCCGCGTGTGACGGCGTCATGAGTTTTCGTGGATTTCCTCTCAAGATCAGCACCCTGATCGGTTTGACGCTGATGGGTTGCCTGGTGCTGACGGTGCTGGTCGGCTTCGTCTGGACGCCGTACGATCCCATCGCCATCGACCTGGACCATACGCTTAATGCGCCTAGTTGGGCGCACTGGCTGGGCACCGACGAGTTCGGCCGCGACGTGCTGTCGCGCGCCATGCTGGGCGCGCGCATATCGAGCACCATCGCGATCTGCGTCGTCGCCATCGCCGTTACCGCCGGCCTGATGCTGGGCGCCGTCGCCGGCTTCCTGCGCGGCTGGGTCGACCGGGTACTGATGGCCCTGGCCGATGCGGTACTGGCCTTCCCCGGCATCCTGCTGGCCCTGGCCCTGGTCGCCGTCGTGGGTGGCAATCTCGGCAGCATCATCCTGGCACTCAGCATCGCCTACCTGCCGTCGGTCATTCGCGTCACCCGCTCGGCGGTGCTGTCCATCCGTGAGCGCGAATATATCGAGGCCTCCAAGGTCGTCGGCGACGGCGCGCTCTATACGCTGATGCGCCACGTCCTGCCCAACGCCCTGCCGCCGGTCATTGTGCTCGCAACGTCGCTTTTCGGCTGGGTCGTCCTGTCGGAAAGCGCGCTCAGCTTCCTGGGGGTCGGCGTGCCACCGCCGGCCCCCACCTGGGGCAATATGCTGGCCTCGGCGCGTCCCTATATGGAGACGGCGCCCTGGTTGTCGCTGGCGCCGGGCATCTGCATCGCCGTGGCCCTGCTGGGCATCAACCTGACCGGCGACGGCTTGCGCGACTGGCTCGATCCGAGGGGCGACCAATGAGCCTTTTGACCATCGACCATCTGAAAATCGAAACCCGCACGGGCCGCGTCATCGTCCCGGACCTGTCCTTCGATATGCCTGCCGGTCAGTGCCTGGCTATTGTCGGCGAATCCGGCAGCGGCAAGAGCATGGTCGCCAAGTCGATCCTGGGCCTTTTGCCACCGGGCGTCGTGCGCGGCGATGGTGCGATCGCGCTCGACGGCCAGGACCTGACGCGCCTGGCGCCGGAAGCCCTGCGCGCCGTCCGTGGCCGCCATGTCGGCATGGTCTTCCAGGAACCGATGGTCTCGCTCAATCCGGCCCTGACCATCGAGCGGCAATTGGCCGAAGGGCTGAAGCTGCACACCAAGCTCACCGATGCGGAGGTGCGCCGGCAGTGTATCGACATGCTGGCCCGGGTTCATATCAAGGATCCGGAGACCTGCCTGAAAGCCTTCCCGCACGAATTCTCCGGCGGCATGCGTCAGCGCATCATGCTGGCCTCGGTGATGATGCTGAAACCCAAGCTGCTGATCGCCGACGAGCCGACTACGGCGCTGGATACCCTGAGCCAGCGCGAGGTCCTCGAACTGATGACGGAACTGGCGCGCGACAATGGCGTCGCCGTGCTGCTGATCACCCACGACCTGGGCGTGGTCGCCAAGTATTCGCAGCACGTCGTGGTCATGGAAAAAGGCGTGGCGGTCGAAACGGGCGCGACGCGCCACGTCCTGGGCCAGCCCACGCATCCCTACACACAAAAGCTGGTCGCCTCGGTGCCGAAGCGCGCCGAGACGCGCCGCAGTCAGGCGCCGGCCGCCGTACCCCTGCTGAAGATCAGCGCTGCCCACGTCGACTATCCGGGCAAGCCCGGCCTGTTCCTGCCGGGACCGCCGAAAAAGGTGGTAAAGGGCGTCGACCTGACGATCGATCCCGGCGAAATCGTCGCCGTGGTCGGCGCGTCCGGGTGCGGCAAGTCGACGCTCGGGCGCGCCGTGCTCGGGCTGAAAGGGCTGTGCGGCGGCACGATCGCCTTTGACGGCAAGGATATTGCGCGCCTGACCTCGCCCGAGCGGCGCGCCTTCCGCCGGGACGCCCAGCTTGTCTTCCAGGATCCGTTTTCCTCGCTCGATCCGCGCATGAAGATCGGCGATCTCGCCGGCGCGGCGCTACGCCATCTGCCGGGCGTCAGCGCCACCGAGCGTCGCGACCGCGTCGATGCGGTGCTGGAGGAGGTCGGCCTGGCCGGCTTCTACGACCGGCTGCCGCACCAGATGTCCGGCGGCCAGCGCCAGCGCGTGGCGATCGCCCGCGCCGTCGTGTCCAAGCCGCGCCTGGTCGTCGCCGACGAGCCGGTTTCCGCGCTGGACGCCACCATCCAGCGCCAGGTCCTGGACCTGTTTCAGCGGCTTCAGGCCCAGCACGGCTTTGCCTGCCTGTTCATCACCCATGACCTGGGCGTCGTCGAGGAAATCGCCTCACGCGTCTATGTGCTGTCGGCGGGCCTCGTCGTCGAGCACGGCGCGGTCGCCGATGTCTTCGACAACCCTCAGCACGGCTACACCAAGGACCTGCTGGCGGCGACGCCCAGCCTGATGGTCGCCGGCCTCACCGAATAGGCGCCTAGGCTTCGTTGAGCTCGCTGCGCACGCCCTGCGAATAGTTGAGGTGGTCGCGGATCAGGGTCGCGGCCTGGGCATTGTCGCCGTTTTCCAGCGCGATGATGATCGCCATGTGCTGGTCGATCGAGGCACGCAGGCGCGCCGCCCCCGCCGACCAGTGATAGATCAGGAAGGTGCGCAACTGGATCTGTCTTTGCACGGCGTCGAGCAGGAAGCGGTTGCCCGAGCAGCGGGCCAGGCCCTCGTGGAATTCCGAGTTCAATTCGTAGAATTCCATGGCCAGGTTTTCGTGCCAGGCCTCATTGCGGAAATGGATATGGCGCGCCTTGACGTTTTCCAGCCAGTCGCGGTCGAGCACGAAGGTCGGTTCCAGCACCAGTTGCGGCTCGATGATGCGGCGATAGGCATAGGACTCGGCCTGGGCGCGCGGGTTGTCGATCGAGGGCAGGAAGGACCAGCCATTGCCGGGCTTGCGTTCGACCAGGCCGAGATCGGCCAGCCGGCGCAGCACGCGAATGGCGGTTGTCAGCTTGACGTCGAACATGCGGCAGATTTCCTGCTGCGGCACGTCGCGGGGCAATTTGCCGGTCGTCCGCGCCTCGGCGATGCGGTCGATCAGCTGCTTGTCTTCTTCTTCCTGAAGATTGACGGGTTCGGAGATGGCGACCTCGGTCACCGGATCGCGCAGGATGAAGCCGCGGTTGAGGCGCGATTCGACCCAGCCTTGGCTTTCGAGCTGCTTGAGCGCGCCGCGGATCGGCGTGCGCGACACGCCGAAATGCTGGCACAGTTCCAGTTCGACGAGGTGATGGCCGGGGCCGGCGCCCTGGTCCTTCAGCAAGCGCAGGATACGCGCGGCAAGATCGGTTTGCAGGCGCGACGGCGTGTGCCGGACGGCCTCGGCTTCGCCCTTGCGCGCCCTAGCGGTTGTGGTGGCCATCGTGCGTCTCCCTTCGGGCTATGTTAGCGCAGGCTGAAAGCTGATACCAGAATGTATTTAGCAAGCAAAAAATCCATAGTTGTACTCGCTGATAGCCGAGACCGGGGCGTCGGGTGAAGCGAAAAATGCAATCTGGCCATTGAAAAGCACAGTGGCGAAGGAGGGCGTGGTTGACAGAGGTTGCGGCGGATGCAATTGTATTTTTCTTGAAGAAAAAATCATTTTAACGATTTTCGGTATGCGGCGGAATGAAAAGGTACGCAAAATCATATTCTTATATGAGCTATATTGACTCATTGAATGAGGCCGCCTGATGTCTGGATATACCGCGCCCGCCCGGTTGAAGGTCGTCGACATGCATACGGCCGGCGAACCGGTGCGTATCGTCGAGGCGGGCTTTCCGGAGCTGCGCGGCGCGACGATCCTGGAAAAGCGGCGCGATGCCAAAGAGCGCCTCGACCACTTGCGCAAGACGATGATGCTCGAGCCGCGCGGCCATGGCGGCATGTATGGCGTCATCCCGACCGCCGCCTGCGATCCGTCGGCCGATTTCGCGGTGCTGTTTACGCACCAGGAAGGCTATAGCACCATGTGCGGCCACGCCACCGTCGCCATCGGCCGCTGGGCGGTCGATACCGGTCTGGCCACGCTGGTCGACGGCAAGGCGGCGTTCCGGCTGGAAACCCCGTGCGGCGTCGTCGCCGTCGAGATCGACCAGCCGACGAATGAGGTGCCCGAAGTCGCTTTCGAAAGCGTCGCCTCGTTCGCCAGCCATCTCGACATGCGCCTGGAGGTCCCGGGTTACGGCGAGGTTGCTTTCGATATCGCCTTCGGCGGCGCCTATTACGCTATTCTGCCGGCCTCGCGCCTCGGCCTGTCGTTGATGGAGACACCGGTCAGCCAGCTGGTCGCCGCCGGAGTCGCGGTGACCAATGCCGTGCGACGGGCGGTTGCCATCACCCATCCGGCCGAGCCTGATCTCAGCTTTTTGTACGGCACTATCCTGACCGACGAGGTCGCAATCGGACGCGACACGGCGCCGAGCTACAACCTGTGTATTTTCGCGGAAGGCCAGATCGACCGCTCGCCCACCGGCTCGGGCGTGACGGCGCGGCTGGCCCTGGCGGCGGCGCAAGGGCGGATGACGGTGGGCCAGGGCTGCGAGATTCGCGGGATTTCGGGCCAGGGCTTTCGCGGCACCCTTGTCTTTGCCGAGAATGGGGTGGCCCGTGTGCGCGTTGCCGGCCGGTCTTTCTATGCCGGCCGCAGTGAATTCATCAGCGAACCGGGCGATCCGTTCGCCGACGGTTTCGAACTGCCGGCACGATTTTGCGAGCTGTCCCCCCGATGACTACGATACACCGATATTCCCTCGCTAAAGGACAAGCATGAAACTGGGCTTCATTGGCTGCGGCACCATTACCGCGGCGATCATCACCGGGTTGACCGCCGCCGGCCATGACGAGACGATCGTCGTATCGCCGCGCAATGCGGAGATTGCCGGCCATCTGGCGCACCGTTTCAGCCATGTCAAAATCGCGGCCTCGAACCAGGACGTGCTCGATCGCTGCGATATCGCGGTCGTCGCCGTGCGGCCCCAGGTCGTCGCGGAGGTGCTCGCCGAGCTGACCTTCCGGCCGGACCACCAGGTCATCAGCCTGGTCGCGGCGGTGTCCCTCGACTATCTGCGCGGGGCGACCGCGCCGGCCCAAAGCGTCGTGCGCGCGGTGCCGCTGCCGATGGTGGCGCGCCGCCAGGGGCCGACGGCGCTCTATCCGGGCGGCGGCGTGGCAAAGGCGATCTTCGACCGTCTCGGCACGGCGATCGAGCTCGACGACGAAGCGGCGTTCGCCACCTTTACCGCGGCGACGGCGATGATGGCCTCCTATTTCCGCTTCGCCGGCGCGGCGGCCAACTGGATGGAAACGCAGGGCATCGGCGCCGCGCAATCGAACGCCTTCATCCGCCAGATGTTTTCGGGACTGGCGGCGACAGGGCTGGAAACGCCCGGGCTCAGCCTGGAGGCACTGGCGGACGACCATGAGACGAAGGGCGGCCTGAACGAACAGGTGCGCATCTTCCTGCAGGGCGAGGGCGTGTTCGGCGCCGTGGCGCAAGGCCTGGATGCGGTCCAGGCGCGGCTTCGGGCGGCCGCGCCGGCGAAGGACTGAGACAACCGGCGCCATTTCGCAAGAAACGGGGTGCCGATGGCTCAAAATCGCCGCTTTTTCGACCTTTGGCGCCTTGGCTTTTGCCGTTAGACTCAACGCAACGAGGCGCGGCACAGCGTGCGCCGAAGGTTCGCGAAAGGTTTGAATGATGGCGAAGATTTCCGTACTGGGCCTGGGGGCGATGGGCTCGCGCATGGCCGCCAACCTGATCAAGGCCGGTCATACGCTGAGCGTCTGGAACCGCACGCCGGCCGCCGCGGCCGCATTGGTTGTCGCGGGCGCCAGCTTGAAGCAGACGCCAAAGGACGCGGTGAGCGATGCCGATTTCGTCATCGCCATGGTGCGCGACAACGAGGCGTCGCGCGCGCTTTGGCTTAACGCCGAGACCGGCGCGCTGGCCGGCATGAAGCCCGGGGCTGTGGCCATCGAGAGTTCGACGCTCAGCCCGGCTTGGGTCCGCGAACTGGGTGGCGCGTTCGCCCAGCGCGGCCAGGCCCTGCTGGAAGCGCCGGTCGCGGGATCGCGTCCCCAGGCCGAGGCGGCGCAGCTCGTCTATTTCGCCGGTGGCGACGACGCTGTCCTGGCACGGGCCGAGCCGGTGTTGAAGGTCCTGGGCTCCGCAATCCATCACGTCGGCCCGCTGGGATCGGGCGCCATCGTGAAGCTGGCCACCAACGCCCTGCTTGGCGTCCAGGTCACGGCCCTGGCCGAGCTGATCGGCCTGCTGAAGACGTCCGGCGCCGATACCGGCCGTGCGATACAGGCCATCTCCAGCACGGCTGTCTGGAGTCCTGCCGCCGGCAACGTGTCCAACCTGATGCTCGCTCGCAATTTCACACCGCAGTTTCCGGTGGAACTGATCGAGAAGGACTTCGGCTACGCCGTCCAGGCGGCGGGCTCGGCCGAGGCCGCGCCAACGCTCGCGGCGGCGCGCGGCGTCTTCCGGCAGGCCATGGACCGCGGGCATGGCGCGCAGAACATGACCAGCGTCGTCCAGCTTTTCACGGAATAGCCGTCGGAGCGCCAGCCTCAACCGTGATGCAGGTCGGCGTGCCGGATCTCGCTGTCACCATCGTCGGCCTTCAGCCGGGTAAAGACGAAGGCCGAGATGAAGATGAGGCCGCCCAGGAAAAGGAAGGCATTGTGGATGCCGGCGACCAGTGTGGCCCCGCCGCCGCCCGGGGCGGCCAGGAAGACGACGGCGGTCAGGCCGGCGCCGGCGACGCCGAAGCTCACCGAAAGCTGCTGCAGCGTGCTGGCCAGCGCCGAGGCGTGGCTCATGCGGGCGGGCTCGATGTCGGCATAGACCAGCGTATTCATGCTCGTATATTGCAGCGAGGTCAGCCCGCCATAGAGGAGGGCCAGCACGACGATCAGCCAGATCGGCGTTCCCGGCCCGATCAGGGTAAAGGCAAAAAGGGCCAAGGCGACGAGCAGCGTATTGCCGATCAGGACCGTGCGATAGCCCAGCCGGTCGAGCACGTGGGGCAGCATGAACTTGGTCGTCATGGCGGCGATGGCCTGCGGCATGATCAGCAGGCCCGACTGGATGGGGGTCAGGCCCAGGCCGACCTGGTAGAGCAGGGGCAAAAGGAAAGGGATGCCGCCCACGCTGAGCCGCGTCAAAAAGCCGCCGGCGACGGCGCCGCGGAAGCTCCTCACCTTGAAGATCGACAGGTCGAGCAGGGGATATTCCGCCCGCACGGCATAGACGCCGTACCCGGTGATCAAGGCGATCGCGCCGATCAGCAGGGCCGTGTCGGCAAAGGTGCCGAGCCGGTGTTGCCCGAAAATTTCCAGGACATAGGACAATAGGCCCACACCCGATCCGAACAGGACCAGGCCGATCCAGTCGAGCGGCCCGACCCGGACCTCGCGATAATTGGGCAGCAGGCGGAAGACCAGGATCATGCCGATGACGCCGACCGGGATGTTGAGGAAAAAGATGAAGCGCCAGTTGAGATAGGCGACGATCGAGCCGCCGATCAGCGGCCCGATCATCGGGCCTATCAGCGACGGGATTGCGACAAAGCTCATCGCCTTGACGAGCTCGGACTTTTCCAGGGTGCGCACCAGGGTCAGCCGCCCGACGGGCACCATCATGGCGCCACCGCAGCCCTGCAGGACGCGGCAAACGATCAGCCCGTTGATATCGTGCGACAGGCCGCTGAGAAACGAGGCCAGGGTGAAGACGCCGATCGCCGAGCCGAACACCGTGCGCGTGCCGAAACGATCGGCCATCCAGCCGCTGACCGGGATGAAGATCGCCAGGCTGAGCGTATAGCTCGACAGCACGGACTTCATGCTGAGCGGCGTGACGGCCAGCGCCTTGGAAATCACCGGTACGGCGGTGTTGAGGACCGTCGTATCCATGGATTCCAGAAAAAAGGCGATGGCCACCAGCCAGGGCAGGAGCGCCTTCATCGAGGGGGACGCGGCCGTCGATGGGCTCATTTTTTGGCGCGGGGCTCAGCCGGGGGCTCTATCGGGCACATCCGGTCGTGCACTTCGCTCGTCAAGGTCGCGACCCGTTCGGTCAGAGTCTTCACCGTACCGGTCAGGGCCGTATTCTGCTTGACCATGTCGAGCAGGATTTCGGTCTGCTGCGCGGCGATCGCCTGGCGGTCGGCGGCGGCGCGGGCCAGGTCTTCGCGATGCAGGGCGTCGGCCTCGGTCAGCGCCTTGTCGCGGTCGGCCTGGCGCGTCTGGGCCAGCAGGATCAGCGGCGCCGCATAGGCGGCCTGCAGGCTGAAGGCCAGGTTGAGCAGGATGAACGGATAGATGTCGAACTTGGCCAGGCCGGTGACGTTGAGCACGATCCAGGCAATGACAATGGCCGTTTGCGCGATGAGAAAGGTCGGTGTGCCGAAGAACCGGGCAAACGCCTCGGCCTTGAGGGCGAACCAGTCATTGCCGAACGCCGCGTGCAAATGGCTGTGCTTCGCATGAAAGCGAAGATGATGGGCGTGCGGGGCGGATGCCTCAGGCGGAGCCGGGGTTTCGGGCACGGTTGGCCTTCCTTGTTTATCAAATGCGCGCATCGGCGTGCTTCTGAATCAACGAGATATCACATTTGGGCAAGGGATGACGCAAATCTGTTACGGGAGAGCGGCGCGGTGTCGCCCCTTGCGGTTCAAGGGGCTTCCCGCCGGGCGGGTGCCCTGCACAATAGGGATGTATTTACGCAAATTTTGCACTGTTGCGAACGCCCAAATGCGGCTGCGCGTGGTCTTGCCTTGAACGTTAATTAAAATAAAAAGTCTAAATTTATCAAAATTTTATGGGAATTTTTGCAGAAATTTTGCATTTGAAGATCCGGTGAAATTCGAACGGAGGCATGTCTCAAAATTGCAACAAGATGCAAAGTTGCAGTGCAAAATGTGCAAGAATGCGTTGCCTTCATCATGATTGATGATAGCTTCCCTCCTTAATACGGGGTTATCAGGCGTGCTTCCATTTCCACGGACATTGCGGTGAGGGCAATGTCCGGGAAAAGGCTCTGTTCAGAGCAAGTGAAGCCGTCTGGGGTTCCGGCCAGTGTGACTGGCTAAGTAAAAAAGACGCTACTCAGGATTTTGGAGGAAACCTGCAATGAAACACATCAGCATGATGCGGACGTCCCGGCTCGCCAAGCTCGCCTATCTGGGCAGCTCGCTGGCCGTGCTCTCGATGGCGGCCGCCCTGGCGACGCCGGGCGTGGTTTACGCGCAAACGTCCGAATCGACCTTGCGTGGTACGGCGCCGGCCGGCGTCACCATCGTCGCCAAATCCGTCGATACGGGCGCGACGCGCAAGGTAACGGCGGGTGCGGACGGGACCTACGTCATCGCCGGCCTGCAACCTGGCAACTATCATGTGACCGCCGGCGACAAGCAGGCCGACGTCTCCCTGTCGGTCGCTTCGGTTTCGGTCTACGACTTCGGTTCGGGCAAGGCCAGCGGCGGTGACAACAGCACCGTTGTCACGGTTGTCGGCAAGCGCCAGACCGTGGAAGCCCGCTCGTCGCAGGTCAACCAGATCGTCACCCTGCATGACATCCAGGCCCTGCCGCAAGCGACGCGCAACTTCATGGAATTCGCCGATACGGTTCCCGGCGTGCAATTCACGCTGGAAGGCCACAACACCTCCCTGCGCGGCGGCGCCCAGCTCGACTCGGCGGTCAACGTCTATATCGACGGCGTCGACCAGAAGGACTTCGTCGGCGGCGGTTCCGGCTTTGCCGGCAGCGCCGGCGTCAACGGTAACGGCGACCCGGGCAATCCCTTCCCTGAACTGGCCATCGGCGAGTACAAGGTCGTCACCTCGAACTACAGCGCCGAATACGGCGACGCGTCGAGCGCCATCATCCTGGCGCAGACCAAGTCGGGGACCAACCAGTTCCACGGCGAGATCTTCGGCGACTATACCAACCAGGACCTGCGCGACAAATATCCGGCGGAAGTGGCGAATAACACGCCGAAGGCCAAGGAGCCTGATGACGAATTCGGCGCGTCCTTCAGCGGCCCGATCATCAAGGACACGATGCACTTCTTCGTGACCTTCGAGCACAAGGACCTCTCGGACCAGGGCGACGTCATTCCGGGCTCGGGCGTGACCCTGCAACAGGCGCAATCCCTGTTGCCGTCGAGCGTGGCCAGCCAGTTCGGTCCCGTGACCAATCCGTTCGAGGAAAACCTCTACTTCGGCAAGATCGACTATGAGCCGACCGACCAGGACCGCATCGAAGCCAGCCTGAACTACCGCCTCGAACACGTCATCACCGGCGGCACCGGCGAAAGCGCCAAGTCGACCGAGGCGCCCTACGTCAATGACGTCAAGCGCGAAAGCATCCGTTGGCAGCACAGCACCAATGACTGGGTGAACTCGCTGCGCCTGTCCTACCAGGATACGAGCTCGACGACGACGACGACGTCCGCGGACCCGCAATTCGACTACACCTATTACCCGAACGCGACCAACACCAGCGGCGCTGTTTCGCTGATCGACGTCGGCGGTCCGGGTTCGGGCGTCGGCGCGATCAGCTCGCAAAAGGGCTTCAACCTCAACGACGACTTCACCTTCACCAACTTCCATTGGATGGGTGATCATACGATCAAGATCGGCGCCGGCTATGGCAATATCAAGCTGACCTCGCAGAACGCCAGCTCCAATATCGCCAACGCGACCTACTACTACGCCGTCACGCCGTCCGGCGTCGCCGCGACGCCCGATCAGGTGCAGTTCCCGGTTGTCAACCCAGGCTACGCCACCGGCGTGACCACGAACGACAAGCAATATAGCCTCTATATCCAGGATGACTGGAACGTCGATGAGCATCTGGAGCTCAACCTGGGCCTGCGCATGGACCATGAAGTGGTGCCGGCCTACGTGAACTATGTCACGCCGACGGCCGTCATCAACGCCATCAACGGGCCGTTCCCCGGCGCCAACGAGACCTATGCCCAAGCCCTGGCGCTCGGCGGCATCAATATCAACAACTACCTCAGCAACGGGTCCAACCGGAAGGCGCCCTACAACTTCGCCCCCCGCCTGGGCTTCTCGTACGACTTCCATGGCGACGGCAGCATGGTGCTGTTCGGTGGTTATGGCCGCTCATTTAACCGCAACCAGTTCGGCACCCTGGCCCTGGAAACGACCAAGGTCGCTCTGAACAACAACCCGCAGATCTACTTCCCGTCGGCCCAGACCCAGGACTCCTTCGGCGCCTGCGCCACGGCGGCGGACATCAACCCGGCCAACCACTGCTATGCCTGGAATTCGTCCTACCTGACGCCGACCGGCCTGGCGACCCTGACGCCGAACTCCTCGTCGTCGGAAGTCGACCTGCTGCACAACAATATCAAGACGCCCTATTCGGATCAGTTCAGCATCGGCATGCGTAACCGCATCGGCGAGTGGAACACCCAGGAAACCCTGTCCTACGTCGAAAGCTATGACGAAATCGTCGGCCACCTGGGCAACCGCTATTCCAACGGCGCCTACTACGAAAACGGCAACCAGTGGGGCGCCCAGGGCGTGCCGGGCGTCGGCGGTCTCATCCTGTGGGACAATGCCGGCAAGGATGAGGACCTGCAGCTGTCTCTGGCGGCGCAAAAGCCCTACACCAAGCAGTCGGGCTGGAGTGCGACGGTTTCGTACACCTACTCGAACGCCAAGCAGAACAACGTGGCCGGTGGCACCAACCCCTATTCGGTGGGTAACAACCAGTACCTGTTCGACCTGCCGTTCCCGTCCGACTATCCGGAGCTGAAGTCGTCGGCCGTGCCGGAGCACCGCATCGTTGCGACCTATACCCGCGACCTGCCGTGGGATATCCAGTTCGCGACCAAGGTGACCCTGGCCACGCCGACCTCGGCCTTCGCCATCTTCGGTTGCCCCACTGTCTGTGGTATCGCCGGCAGCACCGTACAGATCGTCAGCCAGACGCCGCACGCGGCCATCGGCTATAAGGATATCGACCTGCAATTCACCAAGAACCTGCGGTTGCCGAGCGGCTATGACGGCTATGTCCGTATCGATATCTTCAACCTGTTCAACTGGGCCAACTACGACCCGAACGCGATGACCTTCCTGCAGGGTTCGGCGCCGACCTATACCAAGGGCGGTCCCGTTGTGGGCAGTCCGTTCGAGGTCAAGCTGTCGACGGGCGTGAAGTTCTAGTTTGAAGACGATCGCTGAAGAGCCCTTGATGGGCGCGAGGCGAATGATAAGTTAAACGCGTTGGAGCAGGTTTCGTTCGAACTGAACGGAACCTGCTCTGGTTTTAAGATGCTGTTTTCTGACCTGATGGATGGCGTGTGATGCTGCAATCGACGAAACGTCCGATACGAACGGTTGCGGTCATCGGTGGCGGCACAGCCGGATGGATGTGCGCGGCGGCCATTTCCCGGTCGTTCGGCCGCAACATCAAGGTTCAGCTGGTTGAATCCGAGGAGATCGGCCTGATCGGGGTCGGCGAGGCGACCGTGCCGCACATCTCGGCCTTCAATCGCCTATTGGGCATCGACGAGGCTGAATTCGTGCGCGCCACCCAGGGCACGTTCAAGCTGGGCATACAATTCAACGACTGGGGGCGGATCGACGACAGTTATATCCACGGCTTCGGCACGATCGGCCGCGACCTCGGCCTGCTGCCGTTCCATCAATACTGGCTGAAGGCCAGGGCGGCCGGCAAGGCCAAGGATATCAGTGTCTATTCGCTCAATACCCTGGCCGCGCCGCAGGGCAAGTTCATGGCGCCGCCCAGCGACGCCCCGGCCAATTCCCCCTTGGCCGAGATCGCCTACGCCTATCATTTCGACGCCGTCCTCTATGCGCGCTTCCTGCGCCAACGCGCCGAAGCCCAGGGCGTGACGCGCACCGAGGGCAAGGTCGTCGCCGTTGCCCAAAACAGCGAGAGCGGTTTTGTCGAAAGCGTCACCCTGGAAAGCGGCGCCGCGATCAAGGCGGACCTGTTCATCGACTGCACCGGGTTTCGCGCCCTGTTGATCGAAGACACGCTGAAAGCCGGCTTCGAGGACTGGACCCACTGGCTGCCGTGCGACCGCGCGCTGGCCGTGCCTTGTGAAAAGGTCGGGGCGCCCACGCCCTATACGCGCTCGACGGCGCGGCGGGCGGGCTGGCAATGGCGCATCCCGCTGCAGCACCGCACCGGCAACGGCTATGTCTATAGCAGCCAGTTCACCACCGACGCGGCGGCCCACGATCTGTTGCTCAACACGCTGGACGGCCAGCCGCTCGCCGATCCCAGGCCGATCCGCTTTCGCACAGGCAAGCGACGCAAGCTGTGGGACAAGAATGTCGTGGCGCTCGGCCTGGCCGGCGGCTTTATCGAGCCTCTGGAATCGACGGCCATCTTCCTGATCCAGTCGGGGATAAACCGCCTGATGAGCCTGTTCCCGCAGTCGGACTTCGAGCCGGTGCTGCAGGACACCTATAATGCGCAGATGCAGTTCGAGTACGAGAAGATCCGCGACTTCATCATCCTGCATTACCACGCCACCGAGCGCGACGATTCCGACTTCTGGAACTATGTCCGAACCATGAGCGTTCCCGACGCCGTGACGGCGTACATGGAACTGTTTGCCGCCAACGGCCAGTTCTTCCGCGAAGGCACGGAACTGTTCGGCCTGACCAGTTGGGTGCAGGTCATGCTGGGCCAGGGCATCCAGCCGCGCAGCTATCATCCGGCGGTCGATTGGGTGCATGACGACGACATGCTGGCCCTGGTCCAGCATGTCGAAAAGGTCGTGGCGTCGAACGTGGCGCTGATGCCCAGGCACGAGGCCTTCATCGCCCGCTATTGCGCGGCCCGTTCGGTTTAGAGAGGGGTTAGCCCCCGCAGGAGCCGCGCACGATCAGGTCAGTCTGCAGCCGTTCGGACGGCGAGTTGTGCCCGGACAGTTGCCGCAGCACCTTGGTCACCAGCAGGTGCCCGGCCTTCAGGACGTCCTGGCGGATGGTCGTCAGCGCCGGGCTCGAATAGCTGGCCACGTCGATGTCGTCATAGCCGATGATCGACACGTCGCCCGGCACGGTCATGCCGTGCATCGACAGGGCGCGCATCGCGCCGATGGCCAGCATGTCCGATGTCGCGACAATGCCGTCGAACTTGACGCCGCGGTCCATCAGGTCGTTGACCGCCTCAAAGCCGGAATCGTAGATCAGCTTGGTGTGCTGGATCAGGGCGTTGTCCAGGGCGACGCCGTGGTTTTCCAGCGCCGCCTTGTAGCCGGCCAGGCGCTGCTCGATCTCGACGACAGGGCAGGCGCCCAGGAAGGCGATGCGCTTGCGGCCCAGGCGCAGCAGGTGGCTGGTGGCGCGTTGGCCGCCGAAGAAATTGTCGGTGCCGATCGAGCAATAGGTCTGGTCTTCAAGCTGCGCGCCCCAGACCGCCAGGGCGCGGCCCTGCTTGCAGAACTTGTTGAGCGCCTCGTGATACTGGCTCTGGCCCAGGAAGATGAAGCCGCCGTGCGGGTAGGCGCCCATGAACTCGGTCAGGGATTCGTCGCCTCGCGGCACGCGATGGGAGATCGAAAAATCGATATGCCGCTCGCGCATGGCGCTGCCGATCCCGCCAAGCAGGCGCAGGTGAAACGGCTCGGCCATGTGCGAGCTGACCGCCGGTACTGCCATGACCACGGTGATCTGGTTTTGGTCTACGCCCTGGCGCCGCTTGATATCGTAATTGCTCTCGCGCGCGATCCTCAGGACGAGCTCGCGCGTCTCCTCGCTGATGGAGGGGTGACGCGCCAGGGCGCGCGACGCCGTCGAAACGGAAACGCCGGCCTGGAGGGCTATATGCTGGAGCGTCACAGGGCGCGTGGCTTCTTTGGGCATGCAATCAATCTGGACTGTGGAGGTGCTGCGCACAACAGACATTAACCTACGCAAATTTTGCACGGCGATCAAGTTTTAAATGGTGCGGCCTTCAGGTGTGCCGCCGCGCCGGAAAAATCGGGAAAGTGGCAAATATACAGTATATTGTGTTGTAATTTCAGCCGTTCTCAAGCATGTTAAGTTGGCGAAATTTAGCGGATTGCATGTCTCAAAATTGCAACATGACGCAAAGTTGCAGTGCAAAATGTGCAAGAATGCGTTGCCTTCGTCGGCAATAGTGATACTTTTGCCAAGCGCGGAGTCGGCCGAGAGCGGTGTCCATTGAGGTGGGCGACGCGGCCCGTGAGGTTCAAAAAACGCGTGCGCCCTGGAAGCGCACCGATCAGGGAGGCAGATCATGAGGCGCGTCTGGCGTCCCGGCCGGGTGGCGGGGGTGTCGGCTGCCAGATACTGAACCAGGCATTGATTTGGGCATCAGGTTTGGGCCGGGTCGCGACCGAAGGGGGCGCCTGGCCTGTCGTAGCGTGTCCCCCTTCGTTTTTTTTCTCCTCCCATCCTTCTTTCGAGAAGTGTGTTTCACTTGTCTGCGGTGCCCGGCGATGTTCTCCCCGCCGTGCACCGCGGGCCTTTTCCGACGAGCCCGTAAAAGCCCATGGTCTTCCGAGCACCCAAGGCGATCCTGGTAGCGGCAGGCCTGGTTCTGGTCTTGTCTGCGGCGCGCGCCGAGGCGGCCGATCCGATGCCGCGCACCGTCGAGCTGACAAGTAACGGCAAGGTGCTGCAGGTATCCGCGCCGCGCGCCGACATCGTGCGGGTGCGCGAGGGACTGGGAACTCTGGGCGAGGACGCGTCGTGGGCCGTGCCTCAGGCGGCGCGATCGCCATCCGTGCCCCTTTCGGTCAGCCATTCGGCTGGCAAGACGGTGGTCTCGACCGGCGCCGTCACCGTCACCATCGACGACGTTTCGCTCAATGTGAATGTCACGCGCCCGGACGGCGAAGCGGTGCTTGACGATACAGCCGCACCGGCCGTGACCTTTGCCGACGGCGGCTTCCGCATCGAGAAGCAGTTGGCTGGCGACGAACATATCTTCGGCCTTGGCGACAAGACCGGGCCGCTGGATCGCCGCGACCGCGCCTTTACCTTCTGGAACACCGACCATTTCGACTATGGCGACAGCGACGACCCGATCTACAAATCGGTGCCGTTTTACCTATCGGTCAACGAGAAGGGCCAGGCCTACGGCTTCTTCCTCGACGATACCTTCCGCAGCTTCTTCGATTTCGGCAAGGCCGAGCCCGACCGCTTCGAGGCCGGCGCCAATGGCGGCAGCGTCGACTATTACATCCTGGCGGGACCTGCGCCCAAGGACGTGGTCGGCGCCTATACCTACCTGACGGGCAAGGCGCCGCTGGCGCCGCGTTGGGCGCTCGGTTTCCAGCAATCGCACTGGAGCTATCCGGACGAAGCCACGGTGCGCGGCGTCGTCAAGCACATGAAGGACGACCACGTCCCGCTGGACGCCATCTATCTGGACATCGACTACCAGGATCATGACCGGCCCTTCACGGTGAATACCCAGGCTTTCCCCAACCTCGGCGGCCTGGTGTCCGACCTGAAGGCGCAAGGCGTGCACGTCGTCCTGATCACCGACCTGCATATCGCCGATGTGCCGGGCGGCGGTTACGCGCCCTATGCCGAAGGTGAAAAGCAGGGCTATTTCGTCAAAAAGCCCGGCTACTTCCTCAAAAAGCCTGGGGGCGACTATGTCGGCGAAGTCTGGCCGGGCCCCGCGGTCTTTCCCGACTTCTCGCGCAAGGTGGTGCGCCAATGGTGGGGCAGCCTCTACACGTCTTTTGCGTCCATGGGTGTCGGCGGCTTCTGGAACGACATGAACGAGCCGGCGATCTTCAACGTGGCGTCGAAGACCATGCCGCTTGACGTCGTACACACGATCGAAGAGCCGGGCTTTGCCTCGCGCACGGCGACCCATGCCGAGATGCACAATGTCTTCGGCATGTTGAATTCGCAAGCAACCTACGAAGGCGTCCAGGCCCTGCAGCCCAACGGCCGCCCGTTTGTGCTGACCCGGGCCAGCTATGCCGGCGGCCAGCGCTATGCGGCGACCTGGACCGGCGACAATGCCTCGTCCTGGGCGCATCTGCAGCTGTCGGTGGCGCAACTGACGAACCTTGGCCTGTCGGGCTTTGCCTATGCCGGCGACGACATCGGCGGTTTTGCCGGCGATGCCCCGTCGCCCGAGCTTTTGACCCGCTGGTTCGAGATCGGCGCCTTCAACCCGATCTTCCGCGACCACTATACCAAGGGCAAGCCCGCCCAGGAGATCTGGGTGTCGGGCCCGGAACAGGAAGCCATCCGCCGCAAATATGTCGAGGAACGCTACCGGCTGATGCCGACGCTCTATTCGCTGGCCGAAGAGACCAGCCGCAGCGGCTTGCCGATCATGCGGCCGGTCTTCCTCGAGTTCCCGCAGGTGGTGGGCGGGGGCGATCATCTCGGCGGCACCGAGTTCGACTTCATGCTGGGTGACAACCTGCTGATCGCGCCGTCGCCGACGCCGGAATCGCCGGCGCCCTACGAGGTCAAGCTGCCGGGTGAAGGCTGGTACGACTACTGGTCGGGACGGCGCGTCGCCGGCGCTTCCGTGACGGAGACGCCCGACCTCGCCCGCCTGCCGGTCTTCGTGCGGCCGGGCGCGGTGGTGTTTAAGCAGCCCCTGACCCAGAACACCGACGAGGTGCCGTCCGGGCCGTTGACGCTGGATGTCTATCCGGGCGCCGACGGCAAGGCCAGCCTCTATACCGATGACGGACACTCGCTCGACTATCGCCGCGGCGTCTTCTTCCGCCGTTCGGTGAGCGTCGCCACAGGTGGCGGCGCGATCCACCTGTCGCTATCGGCTAGCGAAGGCGACTACCGTCCATGGTGGTCCACCTACCAACTGATCGTGCATGGCATCGGCCAGGTTTCACAGGTCTCCATCGACGGCCGAAGCGTACCTGCAGAGTACAATGCCCAGGCTCAAACCCTGACCTTTACCCTGGCCGCGGCGTCGCATGCGCAAAGCATCGCGATCCTTGCCGCCCAGACGCCTTCCCGCTGACGAGTATCCGCTGATGTTTCGACCCGATGCCTCCCCTTTTTCCTTTGCGTCACCCGCCGGGCCGCGACTGCCGCGGCGGCGTGTCCTGATGGCGGCAGGGGCGGGCATCGCACTCGGCCTTGCGGCGGGCGAGGCGCAGGCGCGCATCCGGACGAAGAGCCGCAGCAAGGCCAAGCCGGCGGCACAGGCTGCGACGCCGGCGGCCGCGGTCGCGCCGATCATGTTCGACGAGACCCTGGCCGATATCCATAAGCGCACCTTCCGCTATTTCTGGGAGACCGCCGATCCCGACACGGGCCTGGCGCCCGACAAGTTTCCGCTGAAGGACTTCTGTTCGGTCGCCGCGGTCGGCTTTTGCCTGAGCGCCTACGTCATCGGCGTCAAGGCCGGCTATGTCACGCGCGAAGAGGCGGCGCAGAGGACGCTTCTGACGCTGAAGACCCTGTGGAACGGGCCCCAGGGGCCGGCGCAGACCGGGGTGATGGGCTATAAGGGCTTCTTCTACCACTTCCTCGATATGAAGACCGGCCTGCGCTACCGCAATTGCGAGCTGTCGAGCGTCGATACGGCGCTGTGCCTGGCGGGTGTGCTGACGGCGGGGGCCTATTTCGACGGCAAGCCGGCCAACGAGGCGGAGATCCGCAAGCTGGCCATGGCGCTCTACAAGCGCGTCGACTGGACGTTCATGGAGCGCAACACGGGCCTTATCAGCATGGGTTATCATCCCGAGCCCAACTTGCCCGATCACGATGCCCACGGCCTGATCGACCGCAATTGGGACCGCTACAACGAAGGCAGCATGCTGGTCTATACCCTGGCCATGGGCTCGCCGACCCACCCGATCCGCCACGAGACCTGGCAGAATTGGGAAAAGACCTTGCCGCCGGAGTGGAGCACCAATTTCCACGAGACCTATCTCAGCTTCTCGCCCCTGTTCGGGCACCAGTACTCGCACGTCTGGCTCGATTTCCGCGGCATCGCCGACGGCTTCATGCGCGCACAGGGCAGCACCTATTTCGAGAATTCGCAAAAGGCGACCATCGCCCAGCGCAACTACGCCATCCGCAACCCCGGGCAGTTCCGCGACTACGGGTCCGATGTCTGGGGCCTGACCGCCTGCATGGGGCCGGGCCAGATGGAGGTCACCGTCGGCGGGCGCGAGATCCATTTCGAAGGCTACATCGCCCGCGGCATCCAGGACGGCGACTGGGAATCCAGCGACGACGGCACGATCGCGCCGGCGGCGGGCCTGGGCTCGATCGCTTTCACGCCCGACATCTGCACGGACCTCGCCCATATGCTGCGCACGCGCTACGGCGACGACATCTATGGCGACTACGGTTTTTTCGACGCCTTCAACCCGACCTTCCCGGCCGATGTGCCGTCCGACAGCGGCCATGCCACCAAGAGCGCCGGCTGGGTCGCCTCGCAATATCTCGGCATCGACCAGGGGCCGATCCTGTGCATGCTCGAAAACTACCGCTCCGGCCTGCTGTGGGACCTCGTGTGCCGCAGCCCGCTGACCGGCCCCTACATACGCCGCGCCATGAAGCTGGCCGGCTTCCAACCCGTAAGTGACCAAGGCCGCTGGCTGGAAGCCTGAGCCTTTTTTGACCGTTTGTTTCGGAGTTTACGCCCATGACCGCCTTTAGCCTGAACCGCCGCAACCTGTTGAAAGGCGCCGTCGCGACCGGCGCCCTGGTTGCTGTCGCAGCACCCGCCCTGGCCAAGGTCGCGGCGCCGGAAGACCCGTTCATCGAGCGGCTGATCGCCGGCATGAGCCTTGAGGAAAAGGCCGGCCAGTTGTCGATCTTCGGCGATCCGATCCGCTTCGACGGGCCGTCGATCAACCCGACCTCGCAACAGGTGGCGTCGCGCGACAAGCTGTTCGACGACATCGCCAACAGCCGCCTGACCGGCGTCTATAACGGCATCGGCGTCGCGGTCGGCCGCGAAATGCAAAAGACCGCCATCGAAAAGACGCCGCACAAAATCCCGCTGATCTTCGGCGGCGACGTCATCCATGGCCTGAAGACCATGCTGCCGATCCCGCTGGGCGAGGCGGCCAGCTTCGACACCGAGCTGGCCAAGCGCTCGGCGCAGGCGGCGGCGCTGGAGGCGACGGCGGGCGGCATTCACTGGACCTTCGCGCCCATGGTCGACGTGGCGCGCGACCAGCGCTGGGGCCGCACGGCCGAGACCAATGGCGAGGACACCTGGCTCGACTGCCAGTTCGCCGCGGCGCGCGTGCAAGGCTACCAGGGCGGCGACCTGAAGAACCCCGGCAACATGCTGGCCTGTCCCAAGCACTTCGCCGCCTACGGCGCCGTCCAGGGCGGCATGGAATACAATACCGCCGACATCCCCGAAACCACCCTGCGCCAGGTCCATTTGCCGGCGTTCAAGGCGGCCTTTGACGCCGGCGCGCTGTCGACCATGTCGAGCTTCAACGACATCGCCGGCGTGCCCTCGACCGGCAACCACTACCTGCTGACCGACATCCTGCGCGGTGAGTGGGGCTTCAAAGGCCTGGTCGTCTCCGACTATACCTCCGACGAAGAACTGATCCTGCACGGCTATGCGGCCGACGGCGCCGACGCGGTGGCCAAGGCCATCACCGCCGGTTGCGACATCTCGATGCAAAGCGGCCTCTACAACAAGCACCTGCCGGAGCTGGTGCGTTCGGGCAAGGTGCCGATGGCGGTGGTCGACCGCGCCGTGCGCCGCGTGCTGCACGTCAAGAAGGCGCTGGGCCTGTTCGACAATCCGTATCGCTCGCTCGATCTCGACCGCGAAAAGAACGACATGCGCACGCCGGCGACGGTGGCCTGGGCGCGCGAGTCGGGCCGCAAGTCGATCGTCATGCTGAAGAATGAAGGGGGCCTTCTCCCTCTGCCGAAGTCCGGCAAGGCGATCGCCCTGATCGGCCCTTGCATCGACGACAAGGAAGACTATCCCGGTCCGTGGGCGGTCTTCCCCGACGTCGCCAACTGCGTGACGATCGCGCAGGGCTTCAAGGAAGCGCTGGGGCCCGACGGTAAGCTCCTGACCGCGCGCGGTTCCGACTACGAGGCGCCGCTGGCCGGCGGTATCGACGCGGCGGTGGCCGCGGCCAAGGCAGCCGACATCGTCGTCCTGGTCGTCGGGGAATCGTCGGGCATGTCGGGCGAAGCGCAGTCGCGCGTCGAGATCGTCGTGCCCGAGCCCCAGATGGCCCTCGCCGAAGCCATCGCCGCCACGGGCAAGCCGATGGTCGTCCTGCTGCGCCATGGCCGGGCCTTGGCCCTGCATGGCGCCGTCAAGGCCGCGCCGGCGATCCTGGCGACCTGGTTCCTGGGCTCGGAGACCGGCCACGCCGTCGCCGACGTCCTCTTCGGCGACCATGCGCCGCAAGGCCGTCTGCCGGTCAGCTTCCCGCAGGAATCCGGCCAGGAGCCTTTCTATTACAATCATCGCGACACGGGCCGGCCGCAGCTGACCGACGACAAGAATTTCAAGGCGCGCTACCGTGAAGTGACCAATACGGCGCTCTATCCGTTCGGCCACGGCCTGACCTATTCGACGCTCAGCTATTCGGCCACCACGCTTGCCGCCCCGTCGATGAAGGCGGGCGGCACGCTCAAGGTCACGGCCACGGTGACCAATATCGGTTCGCGCGCCGCCCACGAGGTCGTGCAGCTCTATGTCCACGAGCGCGTCGCCAGCGTCACCCAGCCGGTGCGCCAGCTGCGCGGCATCAAGCACCTGGATCTCGCGCCCGGCCAGGCGCAGACGGTCGAATTCACCCTGACGGCGCAGGACCTGGCCTATGTCCACAACGACCTGAAGTGGTCGACCGATGCCGGCGTCTTCGACGTGTGGATCGCGCCCTCGTCGGTGGAAGGCACCTCCGCGGCGTTCACACTGCAAGGCTAGAGCTTGTTCCGATCTGATTGCATCAGATCGGCGCTCTAGACTTTTGTTTTTACGCGCTTTTTAATCCGAAAAGTGCGTCACACTTTTCGGAAAGCGCTTGTTATGACGCCGCAGCTGCACACCTTTGGCCAGTCGCAAAGTCGCGTTGTCGTCATCGACGGTTTCAGCGGCGCGCCGGAGGCTGTCGTGGCCATTGCGGCGGCGATGGCGCCGTTTCCGCGCGAGGGCGCCACGCAATATCCGGGTGTGCGCCGTTTCATCACCGAAGCGCACCCGACGGCCTATGGCTATGCCATGCATATGTTGCGGGCGCTGGGGCCTTTTGTCGGCAATGCTTTCGGCTTTAAGGGGTGTCATCCGATCGAAGCCAGCTTTTCGATGGTGACGACACCGCCGGAGGCGCTGTCGCCGCCCCAGCGCGCCCCGCATTTCGATTCGCCCGACCCGAACCTGCTGGCGGTCCTGCATTTCCTGAGCGACACGCCCAATACCGGCACCGCCTTTTATCGCCACAAGGCGACCGGTATCGAACGTGTCGAGCCCGGCAATGCGGCGACGTTGCGCGCCGCCGTCGCGAGGGAGGCGGCGCCGGAGGGCTATGTCACAGGTTCCAATGCCGAGTACGAGGAGATCGGCCGTGTCGAGGCCGTGCCCGACCGGCTGGTCATCTATCAGGGCGCCTTGCTGCATTCGGGCCTCATCCCGCCGGACATGGTGTTCAGCGACGATCCCGCCCGGGGACGCCTGACAGCCAACCTGTTCATTCGCGGCATCTGATCATGATCAAGCTCTTGTCTTTGCTGGCCGGCCTGTCGCTGGCGGCCTCCGCCCAGGCGCAAACGCCGCAGGTCCAGACTCCGGGCCACACCTACGCCAATCCCATCGACATCGATTATCGCTACAATTTCGAGGAGATGAACGACGGGGTTTCGTACCGCACGGGGGCGGATCCGGCGGTGGTGCTGTTCAAGGGACAATACTATCTCTTCGCGACCATGGCCGACGGCTATTGGCGCTCGCCCGACCTCATCCACTGGAGCTTTGTCATGCCCAGCCGCTGGCCGTTCCAGTCGATCGTCGCGCCGGCGACCCTGGTCGATGGCGACCAGCTGATCATAATGGCGGCGGCCATGGGGCCGCAGGCCTTGTTGTCGAGCACCGATCCCGCCAGCGGCAAGCTCGACTTCTACACCCGCCTGACGCAGCGGATGCCCGACTCGGCCTTCGACGGCCAATACCCCAAGCCCGGGCAGATCCCGTCGGGCCCCTGGGATCCGGGCCTGTTCAAGGACGATGACGGCCGGGTCTATCTCTATTGGGATTCGTCCAACGAATTTCCGATCTACGGCATCGAACTCGATGACACGCATCGCCTCGACTATATCGGCAAGTCGAAGCCCTTGATTTCGCCGGACCCCGCGCATCACGGCTGGGAGCGCTTCGGCCAGGACCATTCCGGCGCCTTGCCCGACGGGACGAAGATCGACCCGTTCATCGAGGGCGCCTGGATGAACAAGGTGGGCGGCCGCTACTACCTGCAATACGCCGCGCCCGGCACCGAATATAACGCCTATGCCAACGGCACCTATGTCAGCGACAAGCCGATGGGGCCGTTTACCTATGCCGCCTATAATCCGATAGCCTACAAGCCGGGCGGCTTTGTCGAGGGGGCAGGGCACGGCTCGACGTTCGAGGATCTGCACGGCAATTATTGGAACACCGGTACGCCGTGGATCGGCAATAACTGGACGTTCGAGCGCCGCATCGCCCTGTTCCCGGCGCGCTTCTACGACGACGGCCCTATGATGGTGTCGACGCGCTTCGGCGATTTTCCGCACTATATGCCGACCGGCAAGGTCGACGATCCGGACAGCCTGTTTACCGGCTGGATGCTGCTGTCCTATCGCAAAGCCGCCACCGCTTCGTCGACGCTCGAGAATTTTACAGCGGACCGGGTCACCGATGAAAATCCGCGCACCTTCTGGGTGGCGGCCAAGAACCAGCCCGGCGAAACCCTGACGGTCGATTTGGGCCGGGTCGACACCGTGCGTGCGGTCCAGGTCGACTTCGCCGACTACAAGGCCGGCCGTTTCGGCGATGCGCCGGACATCTATACGGCCTTCGACCTGCAGTCGTCGGTGGACGGCCAGACCTGGACGCCGCTGGCCTCGACCGGCGACGACCATCGCGATCGGCCCAACGCCTATTTCGAGCTGCCGGCGCCGGTCAAGGCGCGTTACGTGCGCTACGTCCACGGCCACGTCGGCGGCGCCTATTTGGCGATCAGCGATGTCCGGATCTTCGGTTCGGCCAATGGGGCCGTGCCCGGCGCGCCGCAAGAGGTGAGCGCCGTCCGCGACGCCGATACGCGCAATGCCCGCATCAGCTGGCAGCCGGTCAAGGGTGCCGTCGGTTACAACGTCCGCTGGGGCATCCGGCCGGACCGCCTGACCCTGACCTACCAGGTTTTCGCCCAGGACGATGACGCCGAGTTCGGCGGCCGCCAGCATGGTCATACGCTGAACCTGCGCGCGCTGAACACCGGCCAGACCTACTATGTCGCGGTCGAGGCGTTCAATGAAAGCGGCGTATCGCGCCTCAGCAAGGTCGTGACGCTGAAGTAGATGTGTCTTTCGGCATTGAGCACTTACGCGCGCGGTGGCTCAAATGGCGCGAAATCTGAATCGTGAGCGCACACCCATGAAAGTTTCATTCCCCAGCCTGGCCATTCCCGTCGCCATTTACAACCTGCTGGCCCTGATCACCGTCATCTCGCCCTCTCTTTTCGGCTCGGCCTACGACGCGACCAGCCACACGCTTCTCAACATTCCCATGCTGGCGGCCGGTACGGCACTGGCCCTGAGCTTCGGCCACCTCATCCTGATGGTCGGCCTGGTCAGCCTGTTTTTCGAACTGTTGAGTTCGACGCAATCGAGCAACCAGGCCCTGTTCGGCGACGCGCTCACCCTGGTCCTGTTCGTTGTGTGCCTGGTCGAGTTCCTGCTCTTGCCACCCTTCGCCACCGCGACCTTCTTCCTTTTGACGATCATGGTGCTGATGGACTCGATGGCGGGTTTTATCGTTTCGGCCGTTTCAGCCCGCAAGGATATCTCGGTCGGCGCATAGAGCCGTTGCTGAAGTTCGGAACAGGGCTGTGTCTTGCCTGATACTGGCCCCTGCGGGCGCGATCTTTAACGGTCGCGCGGAAAGGTAGACATGCCGCGGTTCGTCGTTTCAAACGGCGCGCCGGTGACAACGTTTGCGTTATTTTTCAGAGACCAACTGTTGGAGACGGGGGCGCGAGGGGGCAAAGAAGGTTGTGCCTGTCTTCGGCGTCGAGAAGTCGAGAAGCCGGTCGTAGGCCCCGGGCGGATCGCCGACATACATGCGTTCCAGCATCTTTTCGATCACCCACAGATACCGGGTATAGCCGATAAAATAGGTTCCGAATTCGCCCTGGCCGGGCCGGCCGAACGGCATGTTGTCGCGCAGAATATCGTATTCATTGCCTTCGGAATCCGTGATGGTTGCCAGGCTCTTGTGCGATTTCCGCGGGGCGTTGTCGTCGTCAAGTTCGATGTTGTCGATCTTCGTGCGCCCGATGATTTCCTCCTGCTGCGGCGTCGGGGTGTTCGCCCAGGCGCCCATATTGTGCAGGTATTTCTGAACGACGACATAGCTCCCGCCGGCGAAGTCCGCATCTTCGTCGCCAACCAGGGCCGCGGCCGGAAGATCTTGGCCGGTGGGGTTGGCGACACCGTCCACGAAGCCGAGGAGGTCGCGGGCGTCGAAGTAGCGAAATCCGCAGACCTCATCGACGACCGATACGGCCTCACCCAGGCTGTTGAGCAGGATGCGCTCGAATTCGAAGGTGAGATCGACACGCTCGGCGCGGATGTGAAACAGAAGGTCGCCGGGAGTCGCCGGCGCCGAATGGACCGCCCCCTTTATGGCCGCGAACGGTTTCAGTTCCTGAGGCCGGTGGCCGCCGCTCAAACGATCCCAGAGTTCGCTGCCGACGCCTGCAATGCAGGAGAGCTTTCCCGACAGGTCGCGAAAGCCTACCGTCTTGATGAGGTCGTCAAGGCCGCCGAGCACGTCGCGAACCTTCGCAAGGGCGGCGTCGGTACGGCCCACCGTAACCACCAGGAAGACGGCGGCTGAAGACAGCGGGGCGTCGATACTCTGCGCGTCGATCGGCACCCGTTCCCGAGCGGTTTCCGGCACAGTCATTTTCCCCTCCGCGAATCGCGCCGACGGCGCAGGTCAAGCTTCAGTCTGTTTTGACAGAAGCGGCTCTGTAAGCAACTACCTCTCCGCCATCCGGTCGACACCCGAGGCGCGTGTTGAAATGTACGGAACCGTGACGAAAATAACTGAAAGTGCCGCTCCAAGTGTGACTTCGGATTGATTAATAATCTGACTTTAAAGGAGATTTCAATGAGCAGGATTGTTAAAGCGAGTGGCATTGCCAGCGTCGTAATGTTTGCCTCCGCTGCGGCTATCGCCGCCCCCCTGCCATTGAAACCGGGAACCTACGTCCGTGAAGGCGTCGCCTGTCACGGTGCCCCCTTCGCTGCGCAGTTCGACTACAAGAACGAAGAATTTGCTTATCCCCACGCGACCCATTGCGTCACGAAAATCACTGAACACCATGGGAATATGTACAAAACCACGCAGACCTGTTCGGCCCTGGGCGATGGCACTCCCGCGACACCCAGCTCTTCGGCGCAAGAGTATGAGATCATCTCCCCGAGTCGATTGTCCGTTAAGCAGACTATCGATGGACATGAAGACAAGAGCACATTTCGCCTCTGCAAGGCCGTGAACTGATGAGGTGACGGCCGGTGATTTCGATGACCTCGGGGCGAGGAAAGCGCGACGCCTCAATGAAAGATCTTGAACCTCTTGAGCAAGATGGGCAGGCGCGCGAGATTGAAGCCAGGCGCCTGCCAATTACGGTGATAGGTTATCAATCGCCGCAATTCGACTGACGCGGCGTCCGGCCGCCGAAGCCCTAGACTTCAAAACCTTGCCTCACTCGTCCCCTTGCGGCATAAGGCGCGGATGAGCGATACCCTCACAACCGCCGCACACGACAAGGCGTTCCGTTTCTCCGTGGCGCCGATGATGGACTGGATAGTAAGTTCAATATAATCAAATGCTTATTGCGTTTCGTGTGCAAATTATGTGCACTGAGAAATCGTAAGTGATAGTATTTGCTCGCATTTCATCTGCACACGGCGTGATTTCGTGTGGTTTTATGCTACCACTATGGTCGGGTCGAAGTGGGAAGATTGTGCTCTCTTCTGGCATGACACGATGGGTTAGGGCGTGGCTTGAAGCAGCCCGGTTGGATTTGTTGACAAATCTCAATTCAGTTGACTTTTCCGGGAATTTGCCTGAATTAGACTCCAGCATTCATTGGAGGGCTTATGGTTCCGGAATTTCCTTGGCACGTTCACCCAGACCTGACTCAAGACCGATTGATATTCATCGGGCAGTTGCTCTACCTGGCACGTAGCAACGCGTTGGCGCGTTATAACGAGGAGATCGGTGACGACGGGTGGACGCTTGGCTGCTGTGCGTTTCAGTTTTCCCGCTTTGAGATACTCAAGGCGGCAAGCACGGGTGAACATCCATGGCTGACCATCGAGGACTCTTCTAAGCATCTGATCTTCAAGGTCGGCGAAGTCCCCGTCCGCTTCTACCGCGGTGAAAGCGACGATCCGAACCCGCGGACCCTGGCTCAATCTTTCCCTGAGCTGGAGCAGTTAGACCTGGCCTTCCCAGGTGAAGACGACCGCCATAACCTCCTCTACCGGTTCGCCGTCGAAACCGATATCGACGGGTCCGTTTTGGAGGTTAAATTCGTCGGTTTGCGCGGTCCCACGGCGGCCTTGTGCTGGACCGTGCCGCTTGACAAGAGCATCCCGCCGCTGGTCGCCATGGGCGAGCCGATGGAAGGCGTGGAGCTGCTGGCGCCTGTCGTCGAGGTTCCCGGTAAGAAACGGGAAACCAAACCGGAATAGCGTATCGCGTTCACCCCTAGCACGTTGAGTTTGGGCAGTTACGGCTGGAATGTCGCGAGTAGATAATAGGTTTGTGGGCGACCAGTTGCGTTTAGCGCGATTGGCGAAAGGACTGTCGCTGGAGGAGGTCGCCAGCGCCATCGGAGCCACGCGTCAATTCATCCACCAACTCGAAAATGGCTCCCGCAGCCCCGGTCCTGAAGCCGCCCTCGCCCTTGCCGACGCCTTGGGCGTTGCGGTCGATTTCTTCTACACGGCCGAAGCTGCCGGGGTCCGCCCGGAACAGTGTCACTTCCGCAAGCAGCAAACCACCCCGGCGTCCATCATTAGCCAGGTCCTGGCGCGTGGCACCATGGTCGACCGCCTCGTCACGGCCTTGGATACACGGCTTCGACTACCAGCTGTGGATTTTCCAGATATTCAGGTAGTCAACGTCGAAGAGATCGAACGTGCCGCCGAAACCGCGCGAGCCCACTGGGGCCTCGGCGCCGAAGGCCCGATTACTAATATGATCCGAGTCGTCGAGTTGGCTGGCGCGGTTGTCACCAACTTCGAAGGCCTGTCAGAGCGGGTAGACGCGCTTTCCATGGACCGTCCTAGGCCGATCATTGTGCGCAATGATGCCAAGTCCAGCCTATGCCGTCAGCGGTTCGACCTTGCGCACGAAGCAGGGCATCTGATCATGCACCGCGGCATCGAAACCGGTGACAAATTTACCGAGGATCAGGCACACCGCTTTGCCGGTGCCTTCCTTTTCCCTCGCACCGCATTTATTCGAGAATTCCCTCGAAGCCGCCAGATGAACTGGACCGCGCTCTATCAGCTAAAACTGCGTTGGAAGGTTTCGGTTCGCGCGATGGTGCGTCGCGCTTTCGATCTTGGCGTTATCGATGCCGCCCAATATCGGTCCGCTAATATCCAGTTGGTCAAAAACGGCAATGCCAAGACCGAGAAGTACGACGACGTGCTTCAGCTGGAAGTACCCGAACTGCTGGCCACCGCGCTGACTACCTTGCAATCGACCGGCAAAGAAGCCCTGAACGACCTGTGCGATGACCTTAGCCTTTCATTCCCTATGTTTGAGTTGTTGACTGGCCACGACTTGGCGCCGCGAGCCGACCTGCCGGATAACGTCATGCGCTTCCGCGACTACCTATTGTAACGGCCTTGGACACGATCTTCGTCAACGCCGTGCAGTCGATCCAGATCGGCATCGAGGATTATGAACGGGACAAAGACCCGCGAGGGGTCTTGTCGGCTATTCGCCAAACGTTTTCGTAATCGCCACCTTTAGTCGGGCCGCAATGGTTAGTGCATCTGTGTCTTCAGCGGGCAATGCCGTTTCTTCTTTTGCAGGTGTCTTTTCCTGCCCCGACCTAACTGTCGAGTTGATAATGCTAGTGCAGGCGGTGAGGATTGCTGAGCCTATGAGAGCGCCTCCGAAAACCCCAAACATGGAAGTGCCGGACGTCGGTAGGTGTGCCGTCATCCAACCCCATAGTATGATGGATACCCGAGGCAACGGCCCTGACATGGAGGGGCTGCATACGCGCGAACCGGTCATGCTGCATCGAGAGGAATGGCGCCCCTGGCTGGATTGCGAGCCCATGTCTGAGCTTTTGACGCCGACCGCTGCCGGGCTCTTCCGGAGGGCCATCGAGACCCGGGTCTACGCCTAACCCCGCGCTGGACGGCCCGTATTCGCGCGGATCGACCTGACGAAAATAGGTGGTTTGACCGGGACTGGAGAGGGGGCGTCGTTGTCGGGGCGTTTTACCAATCCCCTCTCGTGGCTCTCCCGTGAGCACGGCGAGCACAGAGAGCAGTCGAGGACATCAGCACACGAGCATCACAAAGTTTCGTTAAGTGTATAAATATAAACGGTAAAATACAATTTTTTCGCGCGGTTTCGCGCAATTTATATGCCTGGGGCTAGCGGAAATGTGTTTTCTTGCCTATATGGGAGGCAGATTTAGGCGAATGAATCGCGCGGGAACTTGGCGTATCGCCTCGTTGTTTCGTCGGCGCGTAGGCCTCAAACTGGTGTCATCGAATACCAGATAAGGAGATACACATGGCCAACGGAAAGCAAGCTGCGGCGAAACGCCTGAACATGGCAGAGCGCGCGCAAATGCAGATGGACCTGCACTTCCCGGGCTGCCCGCCCCAAATGCTTTGGACGCGCAAGACCAACGACGGTTATAGCACGATTCCCCGGACCCTGCCGATTGTCATGCAGGCGATCGATATGCAGTCGAAGGGCACACCGGCGGGACACACGCTGTTCTGTTTGTGGGCACGTTCGCCCGACCACCCGTTCATCACCATCGAAAATGCCACGACCTTCGCGGCCGAAGCCGGGTTTATCGGCGAACGGGCGGTCGACACCTGGCGCAAGCGTATGAAGTATCTCCGCGACCTGGGCATGATCGCGACGAAGGCCGGTCCGACAGGAGATTTTCACTATGTCCTTTTGCTAAACCCGAACACGGGTTTGGAATCGATGTGGTTGCGCGGAATGGTGCAGGATGTCGTGTATTCGCGGTTCCTCGATCGTATCACCGAGGTCGGCGCCTATAGCGAGCTTGAAGCGATCCGTGTCTACTGGGCCGCACAACGCGCCCAAGCCGAGGCCGCAACTGCTCAGGCGGCGGCTGACGTACCGCCACCGCCACTGTCCGCTGACGTACCGCCGACTCCAGCGGCAGGTGTCGTGCCTGCGCCTCCGTCCGCATCTTCCTCCGTTGTGGGAACGGAGACGCCGTGATGAACTGGAAGGCCTTTGAACTAAATGGCCAGGTCTTTGATCTGAGCCATCTGGATGGTTTTGCTTATGACTTGCTTGTGCCGGCGCAGGGCGACAAGCCCGAACGGGTCTATAGGCTTAACGTGACGTTCTCGATCCATTGCTTTACACGTAGTGCCCGAAAAGAAGAGGCGATTCCAGTGAATCTGTCCTACAGTGACAGCCGGGAAACGCGGATTTTCGATGTCGATCGCTATGAGCAATCGAAGCGGCTTCGCACCATCGTCGAGAGCTTGGCGGAACGGAAGTGCCACCATGACACCCACGGCAATTACTATGTCTTCGAGGTCGAGAATGAGCAGGGCGTGAAGCGCTACTATTCGGTCTTTTTTACGGTGTCGAGGGCCGGCAAGAAGGCCGGGCTGAATCTCTATGTGACCACGGCCCATATGCGGCCGCAGCCGCCTTATGCCAAAAACGTCAAGCCGGTCCGGTTCCGCGTCATCGTCCACAATATCTGGACGGGCAAGGGGCTGAAGCCCGCCCCCTAAACAGCAAAAAGGCCCCGTTTCCGGAGCCTTTTTTAAGTTTAAATCGGACGCTTCTTGGATATTCCACACTTGGGTGTGAACCCGTTGCCGGGCGAGCTGTTGCCTAAGGTCCGTCTCTGCAACGACGCATATGTGCGCCATTTCGCGCAAAATGTCAAGAAATCTCTGGGATTTCACACCAGTGAATGGCGCCATCCCGCGCGCTGGCAATAGTATAAGACTTGATTGGACGTAATCAAGGTGCCTTCAATTGCGTCGTTTGGCGCCTGTGAGCGCGTGTGGGCTTTCCCTGACGACGCCCGTCTTGCAACCTCGGGCATGCGCACTCACCTAAAGGGATTATTTAGAAGGGGCGGGCCGTGAAGAGATTGCATGCGTTGGTTATTGGTAATTCGAACTACCTGCATAGCTCGCCGTTGAAAAACCCCGTTAATGACGCCGAGGATATCTCGCGCATGCTGGAGTGGGGACTTTGAGGTAATGAAGGTCCTGGACAGTGACTGCGCTAGCATGGATCGAGCCCTCAAGGATTTTGCCAAAAATGCTAAGCATGGCGATGTCGCCCTGTTTTTCTTTGCTGGCCACGGCGTACAGATCGATGGGGCCAACTACCTGATTGCGACCGACACGCCGAGCGATGATGAATCGGATGCCAAATTCAAGTCTCTCTGTCTGGACCTGGTAATTCAAAAGCTGGAGACCACCAAGGTATCCACGAAGCTCCTGATCCTAGATGCCTGCCGGGAAAATCCCTGGGCGCAGCCAGGTCGTGGCGCCGCTCGGGGGTTGGCGCCGGTGTACGCGCCACGTGGCACTCTGATCGCCTATTCGACGTCCCCGGGGCAGATTGCCGAGGACGGCTCAGGCCGTAATGGTGCATAGGCGTCGGCACGGCGGCAGCGGTCGAAAATGTCTGGTTCATCGAGAATTGCCGCTAAGCCGACCTCCTCAACTGCGTGTCGAAGGGCCACTGGATCGCGAAGTAGGTCTTCGGCGCCGCTGAGGAGGGCGCCTGTCGTCAGGAACATCTGATTGGCCTGAGATTCCTGCATCTGCCTAAACGTTAGATCGAGCTTGTTTGCCGCGTCCCCATCCAAGCGGGCCCGCGCCATCCCGATAATTGCCTTGGCTGCCCGATCTGCGCGGACGACTGCGAAAGCCGCGAGATGTGAAGATCGTCGTCCAAAACGTTGTCTGGCGCCGTGACGGCACGGACGGTCTGGAGGGTGGCAGCATCTATGTATTGCGCCGCTCGTAAGTTTAAAAAACCTTGATAGGCGGAGACGAAGGCCTCTTCTAAAGCCGACTGCCTGAATTCGTCCGCCAACATGTCTTCAAAGAACAAGTACCGAATATCCACCCTAAACTACAGGTTTTAGGTCGACTTGGTTAAAAAGAGTTACGACAAAAATCGCTTTAACCGACGTATAGGCGGGAAAATGGCAGGAGCAGGGCACGGACGATTGCAAAAATCGCAAGTGGGCGTACCACGTCGGAGAATAGAGATTCCTGGGCGAATTGCTGCGGCGTCGACAAGACCAAAACGGTAGGCACCACAGATTGTCTGTAGTCGCCCCGCGGATATTCGCCTAGCTTTGCGAAGCGAGTCTTGCGGGGATAGAGGTGCGGTTCATTGATTGTGGTCCGGTCATTCCGGATAAGCTGCTGTTGGCCCGGGACCAGGGTCGTGTCGTTTTCTTTTGTGGCGCCGGCGTTTCGCGGGCTTTCGCCAAACTTGATGATTTTTTCAGTCTGGCTTCAAAAGTTACGACTGCACTCGGTGTCCATCCAGACAGCCCCGCACTGAAGATTCTGCGGGAGGCGCGAAATTTTGAGGAAAAAATCGGGGTTAGCGGCCTGATTTCCGCTGATCGAATATTTGGCCTCCTGGAGAAGGATTTCGACGTCCGAGCAATCGAGGCCGCTGTCGCCACAGCCTTGACGCCCGGCGCTGAACCAGATCTTACGGCCCATAAAATCTTGGTGGATCTGGCAACTACAGAAACGGGCGCGACCCAGCTGGTAACGACGAATTTTGATCGGTTGTTTGACGCGTGCCGCCCCAATTTATTATCTTGGCAGCCGCCGCGACTGCCAGACCTTTCACGCCCGGGCGAACTAGATGGGATTGTCTACCTCCACGGCAAGGCGAACGAAACCTACACCAAGGCCGAGGGGGACGGTTTCGTTCTCTCTAGCGGGAGTTTCGGACGCGCATATCTGGCGGATGGCTGGGCGACCCAATTCGTCAAGTCGGTCCTTGAGCGATATGTGGTGGTCTTCATCGGCTACAGCGCTGACGATCCCCCTGTGCATTACCTTCTGGAAGCGCTAAACCGATCTTCGAACACGCGCGATGGCATCTATGCTTTTCAGCCAGGGTCGGCGGAGAATGCGTCAGACCGATGGGTACAACGTGGTGTCGAGGCAATTGCTTACGATCCGGTGGATCAGCATCAACGCCTTTGGAAATCGCTTGAGGCCTGGGCGGGACGAGCGCGCAATCCGACGAAATGGTTCCGTGACGTGATCAGGCGTTCTCAGGTCGCGCCTTCGGAACTGATGCCGTTTGAGCGCGGGCAATTCGCACACGTGATATCGACGCAGCATGGCGCAAAAATGGTGGCAGAGCTTGATCAGCCACCGCCCGCCGACTGGTTCTGCGTCCTAGACCCATACCGGCGCTTTGCCAAGCCCGGATACACGTCAACCTATCCAGATCGCGGGCCCTACGTAGACCCGTTTGACCTATATGGAATTGACGCCGACCTTCCGCCCGCAGCTGTCAGCCCTGATGACCGAAACGTAAAGAGAGAGGTGCCGGCAGATTCGTGGGACGGGTTTGCTATGAGTTTTTCGGATCGGGAAAATTTGGCGACTGACCAAATGACGGCTTTACGGGGGGCCTATTCGTCGAACGTCGCTCGGCTTCCGAGCCGACTTTGGTTCCTCGGTGTATGGCTGGCGAATGTTGCAGGCGATCCTGCTTCCGTTTGGTGGGCGGCAAATCAAAACGGTCTGCATCCGACTATCTGTGATCTTGTCACCAGGCGTTTAAACCGTCCCAATATAGAAAGCACCGTAGAGGTACGTAACGCTTGGCAGTATCTCTTCGAAGCTTGGCAGGCGCCCGAAAACCAAGTGCGTAGAGATGTCTTCGCGCTCGCGGAGCGTGTTAAACGAGAGGGCTGGAGTTCGCCCATCCTGCGACAGTACGCGCTTCTAACGCGTCCATTCGTCAAGGCTGGTCCGAATTGGCGACGCCCCATCCCGCCGAATGCCGGTGATGAACTCCGGTTGGCAACTCTGGTCGATCTCGACGTCATCTATCCGCTTCACTCAGACGAAATTCCTGTGCCGAATGAATGGTTGGTGCGCGTTCTTGCCGAGGGGCGCAGAAATCTGGAAATTGCTATCGGACTCGAGGCTGAGGTCAACTTCGGGTTTCATCTTGGCCGGCTCGCACCGGTCAATCCGTCGGATGATCCGGAGGTTGACGGGTATGATAGAAGTCACGGGCTTTCGGCCGCCGTCATCCGTCACGCCAACCGAACCAAGGGACTAAGCGCTTTCGACGGTGTCGGCGCTAGGCGAGAAGTCACTAATTGGCTCGGACTCGAAGGAACTCCGTTCGAGCGTCTGCGGATCTGGGCAGCAGGCGACCCGGCCCTGACTTCGTTGGCGACGTCCGAGGATATTTTCCATAATATTGATGGCGACGTCTTTTGGGACCCACACCATCAGCGTGACTTTTTGCTGTCTCTAGCGGCCCGCTGGAGTGAGTTGGGGATGACGGCGCGGGAAATCATCGAAGGACGCGTTCTGAAGGGGCCCGCTACATGGGAAGGTGAGGACCAGGATCGGTTCGCGGAGCGCCACGCTTGGAGCATTTTAAACCGGCTCCATTTCCTTCAGGCCCAAGGTTGCGCTCTTAGTTTCGACGTCGCGAGTGAAATCCAGCATTTGCGTGAAATTGTTCCCGACTGGAACCAAAATGTTGCGGCCGAAGTGACCCGGTCGACCGAGTCGCGCGGAGGATGGGTCAGGACGGATCCGGAATTCGGGGAACTCCTGAGTATCCCTTTGTCCGATGTTTTGAGGACCGCGGCGGCCCTGGACGACCGTAAGGGGCCAGTGTTGGTTCAGCGAAAGCCATTCGTCGGCTTATCGGGGCAGCGACCCGTTCGGGCGCTTATGGCTCTTAAACGATTCTCGGGCAGTCAAGAGTATTTGCGATGGGGATGGCGCATATTCCTCGGAAGTGAAACGCGGCAATCTGACCGACGAAGGCTGGTGCGCGTGATAGGAAATGAAATTCTGGCTCTTGCGCCTGCGACACAGATCGAACTTGCCGGCGAAGTTGCGGATTGGCTGGGGCACGTCGCAGCGCATTTGACGCGGGTCGATTGCGCACTGTGGGACCGGTTAGTCAAGCTCTGCTTGAAGGTGTTCGCCAGCGACCCGCAATACCAAAGATCGAACATAATCCGCTCCGACAAAGAGGTCGATTGGGTGATGGATAGCATCAACTCCGCAGCCGGCAGGCTTGCAAAGGCGATGCTCGATGACACCCGGCTTGCCAAAAAGCCGGCAGGAGGGGGATTGCCGCAACCGTGGCTTGAACACGTCGAAGGTCTCCTTAAACTTCCGGGGCAAGGCCGGCGGTTTGCCCTAGTCACGTTTGGGCGGTCATTAAACTGGTTTTATTGGATTGCGCCCTCGTGGACAGAGACAAATCTCCTCACGTCCCTTTCCGCCGCCGATCCGGTGGATAGGGACGCGTTCTGGTCGGGCTTTTTGTTCTCAAATCGAATCCCGACAGAAGCGTTGTATCGCCGGCTGAAAGTGGAATTTTTGGGTTTGCCCCAACACACCGTCTCGGAACAACGAGACCAAGGCGCGCAGGCTGCAGCCATCCTGTTGGCTGGCTGGGCAAGTATCGACAAGCAAACGGGAAGCTCGTTCATCGCGGCGGACGAGTTGCGGTCTGTGCTTGTCACGGCCAGCGACGGTTTTCGCTCCCATGTTTTGTGGACAATCGGACGGTGGATCGCCGGGGAGAAGCCAAAGGCACCATTGAAGTGGTCATCGTTACAAATCGAATTGCTGAAGACGATCTGGCCGAAGCAGCGCACCGCCAGGTCGGCGAGGGTTTCCTCACGCCTTCTGGATCTAGCTTTTGCCAACCCCAAGCTCTTTCCGGCTATGGTGGAGGCTATTCTGCCGCTCTTGGGGCCGATCGACCAGGAACATATTTCGATGCCAGCGCTGTATCGGGATAAGGACAGTTTTACCTCAAAACATCCCGACGAAGTACTGGCCGTCTTGACAACAATCCTGCCTGAAAATCCAGGCGCTTGGCCATACGGGATCGAGGGAACCTTCGACAAGATTCAGAAAGCCAATCCGAAGCTGGCAAACGATCCGAGGCTTCTGGAGCTCCTGCGACGGTGGGATGGCCGATAAAGCGGCCACCCGTTACTTGGGTCTGACGCCCAGGGTCACGTCCTTGATCAAGGCTCGAAGCTGAATAATTTCGGCTTCGAAGTGTTCGTCGAATGCTTGCCCATTTATGGGAGCCTGTATGATCACGTCATTATATTCGAATCTTGGCGTCAAGAATCCAAAGAGGGTTATGGCCTTGTACAGGGACGATATCGTTCTGAATTGCATTGACGTCGCGATATTCACCTACAAAGGGCTGAGTAGTTTCCGAGGCTGCCTAGCCATAATAGGCGATGCTATTGCTTCGGAAATGCCGCTTTCCATCCTCCGGTGTATGGACGGCGGCCATGACGGGAGCTCGATCGTTTATGCTTATTGCCTCATCATCGCCGACGCGCGATCAAGATATTCTGTATCTAAAATGGGACTTGCAGCGTTTCTTGGCGGGCAAGGAATACGACCTGCTACCAGTCGAACTGATCGATCAGATCGGGCGACTTGTCGCGCAACTGACCGTCTACGCGCATGATCATGACAACGCCGCTGACTCGCTGGATGCCACGGTCATGATGTTCAAGGCAACCGATCGAGAGATGCGGCGCGTACTAACGGATATCGCCGCCGGCGAAGCACGGCACGATGGCTCGGTGACGCTACGCAAGCAGTTGGTCAGGGGGGAACTGGCGCGGGCACTGACCCGAATGACTCACGTCCTGTCCCTGCTCGAAAGCAATTCTCCCCGCATCGTCACATGAGCCAACCCAACTATCTGGATAACCATCTCTATGTCCTCCGTGGCGATCTCAGGCAATTGAGGCGTCATGTTTTTCAGCTTATCGGTGATCTTGTGTTCGTCACGCGGCACGGTTCAATACGCAATCTCCGTCGTGTTGCCAGCGCGGTGCATGCGGAAGTTTATCTTTGGAAAGAGTCCGCGTCGTCGATCCATCGTCGTAGGCGTATTGCTCTTCTGACCCTCCTGGCCGCGGGTGGCTTTGCCATGCTGGCCTTGAAGCGCACGAAATCGGCAAGTGCCCGCCTGAAGCGCGATCTGAACAAGAGATCGAGATGAACAATACGCTGATCAAGGAAATAATGACCCGTGGACCGGATGTTGTTCCACCGAATACTTCGGTGATTGATGCCGCCGTGCGGATGAAAAGCCTCGGCTGCGGCATCCTTCCCGTCGGAAATTCCGACGCGATCGTGGGCATGATTACAGACCGCGACATCACTTTACGCGTCGTCGCCGAAGGCCTCAATCCCGCCACAACCTTTGTCCAGGACGTTATGACGGGCCACGTGCATACGGTCGACGAGAACGAAGACATCGAGACGGCCGCTTCTATAATGCACGAACATGACGTTGGACGCTTGATCGTAATGCACAAGAAGATGGTCACCGGCATAGTGACGATGGCGGCTCTCCTGCGCAACATGGGCGATGCCGATCAGAGCCGACGAGTTGTTCGCGAACTTGCCGGGGTCGATGGCGCTGGTTGGACATTGGACAATAGATAACTCGGCGTTTAAGCGAATGGCAGTTGGCGGCTCGATTGGGCCTTGAATGCTATGTCGCCGGTGGCGCAGCTGCGGCAAGGTCCTGTCCCGGAAGTATCACTGCCCCCGGCGACCGCATTGCAAAGGCTCAATCGACCGATCGATACCGCCTGAAGACCGAGTCTGCTCCTACCGAGTGGCGGCAAGCCGTGTGGCGCCATCAGGCTGAGGGGGTAACTGTGTTGCCTTGCCGATAGCCCGTTCGAGATCGGCAAAATGAAAGGGCTTTTCCAATACAATGGCGTCCGGATGTAGGCTCCGGACGACGGACGGGGCAGCACTAATGAAGATGTGAGGCGTGGGTCGCTTGCGACATATTGCCTCGATGGCGGCGATGCCATTGCCTTCTGCGAGGTTCACATCCGTTACGATCAGGTCGGGCCGGGTACGCGCGGCTTCGACGACCGCTTCGACCTCGCTCGACGCGGTCCCGCAGACCTCAAAGCCCATTTCCTCAAGCATCATGGTCAGCAGCATGCTGATCACGCCGTCGTCTTCCACTAAAAGAATCCTTAATTTTGGTAACACGTCCATGCTTTCCAGTGAATATAGTATATATATTTCGAAACTGTACATTTATATATTACTTTTTGACAAGTTCGGAAAATACTTACACCAATAAAATTATACCTTTAATTGACATATGTAAGTAAAACGCTCATGCTCGCGTTGCCGTGTATGGGCGCCCCCGACTTTCGGGGTCGCGACGCCGAAACCGGCTAGTCAGCGAGACGAAATGACCATCCCCACCCAGCCGTCCAGGGCGGCGAGCGCCTCTTCTCAGGTGCAGCCGCGGGGCCAATCGTTGTCGATTGTGGGTGTTGGCGCATCGGCCGGAGGATTGGAGGCATGCCGCATCTTGTTCGCAGCCTTACCCGCCGGCCAAGCCCATAAAGGCCAAAGGGCGTCGTTCATCCTCGTCCAGCACCTCGACCCAACCCATCCCAGCCTGATGGTCGAATTGCTGAGCGGGCATACCGCGCTGAAAGTGGTCGAAGCCGCGGACGGGATGAGTGTGGAACCAGATTATCTTTATATCATTCCGCCGGGCGCCTACTTGTCGGTCATCGAAGGCCGTCTGCGGCTATCGGCGCCACTGGCGCCACACGGCTCACGTATGCCTTTCGATTTTCTCTTGAAATCCATCGCAAAAGACGCTGGGGAGCGCGCGATTTGCATCATTCTGTCGGGCACCGGAACCGATGGGACCCTGGGTGCCCAGGCGATCCATGAAGCCGGCGGCCTGGTCATTGCGCAGACGCCGGATGAAGCGGGCTACGGCGGCATGCCGCGAAGTGCCATTCTGGGGGGCATGGTTGACCGGACCTTGCCGCTGGCGGAAATGCCGGCGGCGTTGAGCGATTACCTGGCGAGTCCGTCCCGCGGCACCACGAAACCACTGGTTAGTAAGGCTGGCGAGGTTACCGATCCCGCCGGTGGCGGTGAGGGGGCCGAAACGGCGAAAAGAGCTTTGGCGGGTATCGTTGACCTCTTACGGACACGGACCGCTCACGACTTCAGCCTTTACAAGCCAGGCACCTTGCAACGCCGGACCGAGCGCCGCATGGCGATGACCGGCATCGACACCGATGACATGGCCCGCTATCTCGACGTCTTGCGTAACGATCCCGCCGAACTGGGCCTTCTTGCCGGCGACCTCCTGATCAATGTCACCAGCTTCTTCCGCGACGCCAAGGTCTTCGATTTCCTCGCGGAAAAGACCATTCCGGACATGGTGGCGAAGCATCCGTCCGACAGACCGCTTCGGATATGGATCGCCGGGTGCAGCAGCGGCGAGGAAACCTATTCGCTGGCCATGCTGTTTCGGGAGGAGATCGTCCGAACGGGCAGCCATATCAAACTGCAGATCTTTGCTTCGGACGTCGACCCGGATGTGATCGCAACCGCTCGCGAGGGCCTTTACGCCGAAACGATCCAATCTGACATTACACCCGAAAGGCTGGCCAAATTCTTCTCTCAGGAGGGGAGCAATTATCGTATATCTCCCGACCTGCGCGCGGCTGTGGTGTTTACGGTCCAGGACGTGCTGGCTGACCCGCCGTTTTCTCGCCTCGACCTGATCTCGTGTCGCAACCTCCTGATTTACCTGCGCCCGGAGGCCCAGGCCAAGGTCATTGCCCTGTTTCATTTCGCCCTTCGCGACCAAGGCGTTCTTTTGCTGGGCTCCTCCGAGACTGCCGGCCACGTCGAAGGCCGGTTTGCCGTCATCTCCAAGCCGGAACGCCTGTATCGCCATATTGGTCGCAACCGGGCGGGCGACCTTCGCTTTGCGCTCAACATGTCCGACGTGGGTGCGCCAAAGCGCCGGTCTCCTGACCATTCCGGACTTCGCCCTGGGGCGCTGGCGGAGCTTTGTCGCCGCATGGTACTGGAAGCCTTCGCGCCGGCCGCGGTTTTGATTAACCGCAAGAATGAATGCCTCTATTTTCTCGGCGCGACGGACGACTACCTAGGTGTGGCGCGGGGTCACGCCATCCATGACATTTTAGCCATGGCTCGGGACGGGGTGCGAACCAAGCTCAGGGTGGGGCTACAACAAGCTAAGCATGAGAACCGGCGTGTCGTCCTCGGCGGCGGGACCATGCGGCGCGCCGGCGTTTCTGCGGCCTTCCGCATAGATATCCAGCCGGTCATAAGCGAGGGCGAAGATCTTTTGCTCGTCTGCTTCATCGACGAACCCGTTCCGGTCCGGGCGCGGGGCCGCCCCCCGATCGCTTCGGAAAGCGCACGTATCGCCGATTTGGAAAAGGAACTGGAGGCGACGCGTGCGGAATTATCCGGTGCGATTCGCAACTTGGAGATATCAAGCGAAGAACAGCGGGCAATCAACGAGGAGGCGCTTTCAGTAAACGAGGAATTCCAGTCGACCAATGAGGAGATGGTGACCTCGAAGGAAGAACTGCAGTCGCTCAACGAGGAACTGACGGCGCTAAACAGCCAATTGCAGGAAACCCTCGAACGCCAGCGCACGACCGCTAACGATCTGCAAAACGTGCTTTACAGTACGGACCTGGCGACGCTGTTTCTGGACAGGGACCTGAAGATCAGGTTTTTCACCCCGGCGACGAAGCTGTTGTTCAGTATTATCCCGAGCGATGTCGGCCGCCCGCTGGCCGATTTCAGTTCCCTGACCGCCGATGCCGATCTGCTTGCCGATGCGAGCGAGGTGCTGGCGACGCTCATCCCGATCGAACGGGAAATCGAAGCCAGGACCGGAGCCTGGTACATCCGCCGCATACTGCCCTATCAGGTGCCCGACGACGGCGTCGAAGGCGTTGTCATCACCTTCGCGGACATCACCGAGCGACGAAAGATTGCCGACGCTCTCGGCAAGGCCGAACAGGCCGCACAGCAAGCCAATATTGGTAAGTCGCGGTTCCTTGCCGCCGCCAGCCATGATTTGCGCCAGCCGCTGCAATCGCTGAAGCTGATTCAAGGACTCTTGACCCGTGTCGTCGAAGGCGAGAAGGCCACTAAACTTGTTGCGCGTTTCGCCGATGTCTTGAGCGCCGTATCCGGCATGCTCAATGCCCTGCTCGACATCAACCAGATCGAGGCCGGAACGGTTCAGGCGCACGTCGCTTCCTTTTCCGTCAACGACCTGCTGCAACGTTTGAACGCCGAATTCGCCTATCATGCGGAGGCGCAAAAGCTCGAACTGCATGTCGTGCCGTGCCATGTGTTCATCGACAGCGATCCCCGCCTGCTCGAACAAATGATACGCAACCTGCTAAACAACGCGTTGAAATACACCCGAACCGGCAAGGTCCTTGTGGGCTGCCGCCGACACGGCGGAAGCCTCAGGATCGAAATCTGGGATACCGGAATCGGTATTCCACAAACGGCGCTGCAGTCCATTTTCGAGGAATACGAACAACTCGACAATCCGGGCCAGGACCGCAGTCGTGGGCTGGGGCTCGGGCTATCAATCGTCAAACGCCTTGGCTTGATGCTCGGTCACCGTGTCAGTGTCCGGTCCCAGGACGGCAAGGGTTCAGTCTTCAGCATAGACGTCGAACGGTCGCAAAGCGCCAACGGTCCAACGACCCCTGCAACGCTTCCGTCCACTGCCATGGTCAATGGCATCGCGCGCCGTACAGGCAACCTTCTTGTCGTCGAGGACGATCCGGAGGTCCGAAGCCTGCTTGAGATTATCCTACGCGACGATGGTCACCAGGTCTGCGGTGCGGCGGACGGTGCGAGCGCGCTTGAACTGGTAAGGCTCGGCAAAATTCGACCGGATCTTATTGTTACGGACTACCATCTTTCGCAGCGAATGGACGGGGTCGAGCTGGTCAACAAACTTCGGCAGGCCTTGCACGATCCGAGGCGTCCAGAAGTGCCAGCTATAATCCTGACAGGAGACATATCGACACAGGCTCTGCACGAGATCGGGTTGCTCGCGACGCAATCTTGCCTGCAACTGACGAAGCCGGTGCACATTGCGGCCTTGACGCAGGCCGTCCTTCATTTGCTCAACCTGTTTGCCCCTGCGGTAACAGGTTTGGAAGCACCACGCGCCAGTTCCGGGATGGACCAGGGCGCAACCGTGTTTGTTGTTGATGACGACGGTGTTTTTCGTGACGCGTTGCGATCCATCCTCGAGCATGACGGGCGCCGTGTCGAAGACTTCGAGTCTTGCGAGGCGTTTCTGGCGGCCTACATTCCGGGGAGGGAGGGGTGCTTACTTATCGATGCCTATTTGCCGGGCATGAGAGGTATCGAACTGCTTCAGCGGCTTCGTGATGCCGGACGGACGATGCCGTCCATTATGATCACCGGCGGTAGCGACGTGCTAACCGCGGTCGGAGCCATGAGAGCTGGGGCCTCGGATTTCATTGAAAAACCGGTCGAGGCTGATGAGGTTTTATCGTGCGTCGCCCGCGCCCTTGGGACGGCTCATGACGAAAGCCGACGTGTGGCGTGGCACCAGGCGGCGAATGAGCAGATGGCTGGGCTGACTTTGCGCCAGCGAGAGATCATGGACCGCGTTCTGGCCGGCGAGGCCAGCAAGAATATCGCAGCGGACCTGGGGATCAGCCAGCGCACGGTGGAAAATCATCGCAACGCGATCATGAAAAAAACGGGTTCCAAGTCGCTGCCAGCGTTGGCGCGCCTCGCCCTGGCTGCCGCAGGGCCTGACAACTGATATGAGTATCATTCCGCTCCCCCAACTCTCCGCGCCGAGGGAGGCCGATCGTGACGCCGCGGTTTCCGGCGCATCGCAGGCGGATACCGCACGCACCCGCCAGGTCCGCGACGATGCAGAGGACAGGCAACGCGCAATCCTATTTTATTGCGCGCCGCCTGCTAAAACGGTTCAGCCCTCTGCCACGAGCCTAGCTCAACCCAGCCGCTTCGCCAGTCTCGGAATCTACCTACATGCCGAGGCTTAGGGCTCGCCAGCCAAGGGGGCATCTACCGCGGTCCGGGACTTGAACGCCAAGATCCTTCAGCCATTATACGCCGGGTTGTTTAAGGAGGGTGATCTCGACGCGACGATTAGACTGCCGCCCGTTGACGGTATCATTGGTGGCTACGGGCTTGGTCGCGCCGGACCCTATTGTCGAAATACGGTCCTGACCGACGCCGCCGGCAGACAAGATGGCCTGCACCGCGTTGGCGCGATCCAGCGACAATTGCCGATTATAGGCCGCCCCGCCGACGTTGTCGGTATAGCCTTCAATCCGCACATGGGTGTTCGGACTAAGGCGTAGATAGTTGATGAGCGGCTGCAGCCGGTTCACCCCGCCAGAAAGAAGTTGCGACTTTCCTGTTTCAAAGCTCACGTCCTGAAGAACCATGGTCGAGCCAAGATCGTTGTCGGTCATGTGGTAGTCGCGCAACTGATCTTGGGCCTGGGCGAGTTGCTGATCCTTGTCGGCCAATTGATCGTTCTTGCCGGCGATCACGCGATCCTTTCCGGCGATTTGTTGATCCTTGCCCTGCAATTCCTGGTCTTTGGCGGCCAATTGCTGGTTTTTGCCGGCGAGCTGAGCCAACCCCGCCAATCGGGTATTGTCCTTCTCGACCTTGGCTTCCTGGCCGCGGGTTTCGGCAAGATCGAGATAGGTCTTGCCCATCGTGAGATGGTGGCTGGACTGTGCCCGGTCGCCGCTCTCCCATTCCTGCTGAGCGCTTTGAAGTGAAGTCTTGGCGCTGGCCAGATCGCCTTGGCCGCGGTCTGCGATGTCCTTGTCGTTGTAGTCGCTCGACAGCCGCCCTTGGGCATCTGCGATATTGGTATTGGGTTGGATTGACGAACACGCGCCCAGGGCCAGGAAGGCCGTGCCGAACATGAGCGTCGTGGCTATCCGCGCCGTTGAAATAGATTTGGTCATATGAAGTGTATCCTTATTGGGTGACGGCGCCCGCACCCGCGGACGCGATGAGGTTTTCATGGCTGACCTGTAGTGCGGCCAAGGCCGCTTTCTCGCTGGTCAGGGTCGCCAACAGCCCCCCTTCGTCTGCGAGCCTCTCGGCCGTGTCATATTGCCCGTCCTTCAAAGCGACATTGGCATCGATGAGCCGCTGACGGGCCATGTTGAAACTCTGGTCCCCGTCCTGGCCGGCTTGGCCGGCATGAGAGGTGACCATGTCGATCTTCGCGCCGGCGGCGCTGATTGCAGCTTTTGCTTCCGTTTCGCCGGCAAGCGCCGGAGCGCCGCAGAGCGCCAATCCGAGTATTGTCAAAATCGCCGTCGACGCCACGTAGCCGAAGCGGCGTGGTACACGGTTAGGGGCGTGGGTCATTGGAGATCGCTTTCCGCCGGGCACCTCTTGGATGCGGGCACAGGACTTCGCTTCGGCATAAGCCGATCGTCTGGCCACGCTACAGAGTTTTCGGCGGGCGGCGCAGGATCGGAAACTACTCAACCCCTTGACGTGTCAGGCGGCAGCAACGACGGCACCAGTGCATTTACCGCGTTGAGCCAGGCGACAAGCTAGGCGCGTGATTTCGAATGAGTAGTTTCCGATTCTGTCCGGGCCCGTGCCTCAAGCCTAGCCTCGAAAGCCCTGAGGCGACGGCGGACGCACTTTCGAGCGCCGCGCCAAGCGCTCACAATTTGCGTTTTAACTGCCCATGCCTTGAAGGGCTTCCAGCTACGCACGCGGCTCCCAAGGTCTTGGCCTGACGTTCACGAAGTTAAACAACATTCTTCCACCTCAAGTCAGGAGACATCCAGATGTCCTTTTTCCACGCGGCGCTGCTTATCGATCATCACTCCGCGAAGATCCTTCAGTTCGATGCGGCGCAAGTCGAAATCGAGACCGTATTCGAGAAAACCGTCCATACGCGCCAGCACAATAGCCAGGTCCGCACCGAGCATGAGTTCTTTGCCGAGGTCTGCGATGCGCTTGCGGGCATCAACGAAATCCTGGTTTTCGGCGGGCATATGGCGCAGGCCGATTTCCGCAGGAACATCGAGAAGCATCATGCTTCGGTCGCGAAGCATGTCGTCGGATGGGAAACGGTCGACAAACCAACGGACGCGCAACTGGTGGCCTTCGCCAGGCGCTATTTCGCCGGGCATGAGCGCGAAGCGGAATCACCACCCAGCGTGTCGCAATAGCGTATCGGCGCGGCGAGGCGGCCTATCCGCCAAGCGAAATATCCTTGCGGGCGGACACAGCCGAAACGATGAAGCCCGCCATTGAATCCATCAGGACCATGATCGTCAAAAGGAAGAAGGTGGCCGTAGCGAAGGGCGGCAGCAACAGGAACTCAATCAGGCAGACGACAAACAGGATCAGCGTCAGCGCGTCGCCAAACAGAGCCTGGTTGCTCGACTGGGTCGAGCTGACCAGTTCGAAGAACAGGCTCACAAGTCCCACGACCAGTATGAGGTTGCCGAAGGAGAGGGCCAGCGCCGCGCCCGGCGCCAATATGGGGATGCTAAAAAGCGTGTGGGTGGTCGCGTCGGCCGCCGAGCCGAAAAGAGATGGCGCGACAACGGTGACAAGGGCCAGAAGGTTGTAAATGCCCACGGGGATAGCAAGGGAGGGGAAAGAAACCTTCATGTGCGTTTGCCCCTGTCGACCGGGCCGTAGGTGATCTCGGCCTTGCCGCCGACGTCGATCAGCGCCGTCGCCGCTTTGCGTGCGGCTGCCAGGGCCTGCGCCTCGTTGGCGTATTCGCCGTAGAGCCGTCCGTCCTCATCGACCTTCCACCCGCCGGATATGTGTATGACCTCAAACAGGACGGAAGACCCCGCTGGGGCCGGTTCCGCGTCGTTGACACTTGGGCTGGATGTCGAGAGGGGCGGAGTAGGCGTTTTCATCCGATCTGGACCGGTTGCGACGGGGGCGGCGCGGTCACCCCCAAGGTGTCAATCGCGTTGTCCGTTTTCTCCAGGCAGACGAAGACGCCGGTCGGCAGGAGAAAAAGATTGAGCTGGAGCATTACAGGCCTTCAAGCAAACCGGTTAGTTGGGAAATTAGGCCTGTCGACACCCCCGCGGCAGGATCGGAATCTACTTACAGCCCCAGCGGGGGATGCGACAACGGCGGTGGATGTCATGCCGGCGTCGCCCACATCCAGTTTCGGATTTCGGGGAGGTCCTGGCCGTGCGTGTCGATGTAAAGCTTATGTTCGATAAGCTTGTCGCGCATCTGCTGTTTCAGATAAACGCCCCGGCTTGCTAAATGCGGTAGTCGGTCGATGACGTCCTGCACCAGGTGAAAGCGATCCAGATCATTCTGGACGCGCATGTCGAAAGGTGTCGTGATGGTACCTTCCTCGTTGTAGCCGCGGACGTGTAGATTGCGATTGGTGCGGCGATAGGTAAGGCGGTGGACCAGCGATGGATAGCCGTGAAAACCGAAGACGATATGCTTGTCGTGCGTGAACAACGAATCGTAGTCCTTGTCGCTCAGCCCGTGCGGATGCTCGCTTTCAGATTGAAGACGCATGAGGTCAACGACGTTGATGACGCGGATCTTGAGCTCCGGCAGTTGTTCGCGCAGGATGGAGACCGCCGCGAGGACTTCCAGGGTCGGCGTGTCGCCGCAGCACGCCATGACGATGTCGGGCTGGCTGTCTTGATCGTTGCTCGCCCATTGCCAGATGCCGATGCCTTCTGTGCAATGGAGGACGGCCGCGTCCATGCTTAGCCATTGGGGCATGGCGTGTTTGCCGGCGACGACGACGTTGATATAGTTGCGGCTGCGCAGGCAGTGGTCGAAGACCGACAGCAGGCAATTGGCGTCGGGCGGCAGGTAGACGCGCACGAAATCGGCCTTCTTGTTTATAACGTGGTCGAGGAAGCCAGGGTCCTGGTGCGTGAAGCCGTTATGATCCTGCTGCCAGACGTGGGACGCCAGCAGATAGTTCAACGACGATATCGGCCGGCGCCACGGCAGTTCGGACGTCACTTTCAGCCACTTGGCGTGCTGGCTGGCCATCGAGTCGACAATACGAACGAACGCTTCGTAGCTGTTGAACAGGCCGTGACGGCCGGTCAGCAGATAGCCTTCCAGCCATCCCTGGCACTGGTTCTCGCTGAGCATGGAATCAAGCACGCGACCCGTCGGCGCTAAAGATTCGTCCGTGTCGAGGATTTCGGCGTCCCATTGGCGGTTCGTCACGTCGAACACTGCCCCCAGCAGGTTGGACAGGGTCTCGTCCGGTCCGAAGATGCGGAAATTTGCTTGAGCCTGGTTCAGCCTGGCGACATCGCGCAAAAATTGACCCAGAACGATCGTGTCTTGCCCAGTGACGGCTCCGGGCGACGGCACCTTAAGTGCGTGGTCGTGGAAGTCGGGCATGCGCAGATCCTGCAGAAGCAGGCCGCCATTGGCGTGCCGATTGGCGCCCATCCGGCGGTCGCCTATCGGCGCCAGTTCCGCCAGTTCCGCCAACAGGCGACCGTCCGCGTCGAACAACTCTTCGGCCTTGTAGCTTTTCATCCAGGCTTCGAGCAGGGCGACGTGGTCCGGATGGTTGGCATCGACGATAAGCGGCACCTGGTGAGCGCGGAACGTACCTTCGATCTGCAGGCCGTCGACGATTATCGGACCTGTCCAGCCTTTCGGCGAACGCAGGACGATCATCGGCCAGTGCGGCCGGGCGACGTTGCTATTGTTACGCGCGTTTTTCTGGATCGTCTCGATAGCCAGGATGGCGCGATCAAGCGCCGTCGCCATGAGGTCGTGCATCAGCTCCGGATCGCTGCCCTCGACGAAATAGGGCGCCCAGCCGCAACCGCGAAGAAACTGCTCCAGTTCCTCGGGCGGGATGCGCGCCAGCACGGTCGGGTTACTGATCTTGTAGCCGTTGAGATGCAGGATCGGCAGCACGGCGCCATCGGCGACCGGATCGAGGAACTTGTTGGAATGCCACGAGGTGGCCAGCGACGCCGTTTCCGCCTCGCCGTCGCCGATGACGCAGGCGACGATCAGGCCCGGATTGTCGAAGGCGGCGCCGAAGGCGTGACTGAGCGAATAGCCGAGTTCGCCGCCCTCGTGGATCGATCCCGGCGTCGTCGGTGCGACGTGGCTCGATATGCCGCCAGGGAAGGAAAATTGTTTGAATAGCTGTTTCAGTCCGGCTTCATCCTGGGCGACATTGGGATAAACCTCGCTCCACGTCCCTTCCAGGTAGACATTGCCGACGATTGCCGGGCCGCCATGGCCGGGACCGGCGATGTAGAACATGTCCAGATCGTGCGTTTTGATGACGCGGTTGAGATGGACATAGATGAAGTTTTGACCCGGCGTCGTTCCCCAGTGCCCGACCACCAGCGGCTTGACGTGGTCGAGCGTCAGCGGCTCGCGCAGCAGCGGATTGTCGTAGAGATAGATCTGTCCGACAGACAGATAGTTGGCCGCGCGCCAATAGGCATTTAGCTTTCGCGATTCCTCGGAGCTCAATGTCTTTGGGGCGGCGGGCGTTTTGAACTGATCCATTGGGCGACCCTAGGCGCAGGGGCTGCACCGACACAGAGTCGGAAATTACTCAGGATATACCCGTGAGGTGATCGGGCCCGGACTGGGTAGGTAGTTTCCGATCCTGTCGACCGTAAGCGGTAGCGACTACGGATCGATCCTGGCTTGAGCGGTGGCCTGGACACAGGCCTGAAAGTGAAGGTGGCTGGATGGTCGATACGCTCCTGGTGTTGAATGCCGGGTCTTCGTCGGTCAAATTTCAACTTTTCGAGGACGCGCGCCTGGACTTGCTGGCGAAAGGCGAGGTTGCTCACCTTGGCGTGCAGCCGATCTTCACGGCCATCACTCTAGCCCCGCAAAAGACCGATGTTCGGGCACTCCCGCCTCAGGCGACGCAGGAACTGGCCATTTCAAGCATTGTCCGCTTTGTCGAGGCGCACGACAGCGCTTGGCGCCTGAAGGCCGTCGTTCACCGGATCGTCCATGGCGGAGAATTCTATGTCCGGCCCGTCGTCATCACCCCGCACGTCGTGGGGGATCTGGAAAAGCTGTCATCACTGGCCCCCTTGCACCAGCCGCATAATCTGGCAGGCATCGGAATCATCGACGCGCTTGCGAAGGCGGGCGGCTCGGCGCCCATGCCGCAAGTGGCCTGCTTCGACACGGCTTTCCACGCCGGTCACGTGCCCCTTTTCACGTCGTTTGCCCTGGGTGCCGAATTTCGTGATCGCGGCGTCAGGCGCTACGGCTTCCATGGTCTGTCCTATGAATGGATCGCCCGTGTCCTTGCGACGGACTATCCGGAACTGTCTACCAGACGGGTGGTCGTGGCCCACCTGGGCAGCGGGGCCAGCCTGTGCGCTATGAGGGGCGGCAAAAGCATCGATACGACGATGAGCCTGACCGCGCTTGACGGCCTAGCCATGGGGACGCGGTGCGGCGCCCTTGACCCGGGCGCTGTCATCTACATGGTTCGAGACCTGGGGATGGAGGTCGGTGAGGTCGAGCAGGCGCTCTATAACCGTTCCGGCCTTCTCGGCTTGTCGGATATCAGCAACGACGTCGAAATTCTTCTGAAGAGCGCTGATCCACGGGCCGTCTTCGCGCTCGATTATTTCGCCATGAAAGTGGCGCAGTACGCGGCGATGATGGCCGTCTCCCTGGGCGGGCTCGATGCCATCGTTTTTACGGGCGGAATCGGTGAACATGCACCGTCCGTACGCGACGCCATCATGATGCGGCTTGCCTTCCTGGCGCCGCTCAGGATGCTCGTAATCCCCGCGAACGAGGAACGGCTGATGGCCATGGAGGCGCAGCTTCTCCTTAAGGCGTCAGTGCCGGCCTAGAGCCAGCGTCGGAAGATGACTTTCATCGTTTCGACCAGCGCGAAATAAGCCACCAGTGTGCCCGCTAGGAAGGCAAAGAAGATCCATGGCAAGGGGGCGAGGTGGAACCAATCGCCCGCCGCTGTGAACGGCAGCAGGAGGCTGACGGTCGCTATACCCAAGGCCATGGCGATTACGAATGGATGAGGCCGGGATGTGAACATGAACTTCCGGGTGCGGATGGCAAAGACGATGAGCACTTGGGTAAGGAGCGACTCCACAAACCAGCCTGAATGGAACAGCGTCTCGTTTTGCCCGAACAGCTTCAGCATGACGAAGAAGGTTACAAAGTCGAATATCGAGCTGGTTGGTCCGAGAATGATCATGAACCGCTTGATGCGACCGATGTCCCAATGCACTGGCGCCTTCGTGGCTTCCTTGTCGACGTAGTCGAAGGGAAGGGCGATCTGCGACACGTCGTACAATAGGTTGTTGAGCAGGATCTGGATCGGCAGCATGGCCAGGAACGGTAAAAACAAGGATGCGCCGGCCATCGAGAACATGGTGCCGAAGTTCGAGCTGGATCCCATCAGGATATATTTTTGCGTATTCACGACGGCCTGCCGCCCTTCGAGCACCCCGTCATGGATGACGGACAGATCCTGATCGAGCAGGATGATGTCGGCCGCCTCCTTGGCCACGTCGGACGCGCTGTCGACCGAGATACCGACATCGGCATCATGCAGGGCCGAGGCGTCATTGATGCCATCGCCCATATAGCCAACCGTGTGGCCGAGCTTTTTAAGGGTGGCGATGATCCGGCTCTTCTGTCCGGGCGTGACCCGACAAAAAAGGGTCGTATGGTCGACACGCGCCCGTAGGGCCTCGTCCGTCATATGGATCATATCCGCGCCGACGAGAACACCCTTGCTCTTGATCCCGAGACTATCGCAGACGTGCTGCGTGACGAATTCGTTGTCGCCGCTGATTATCTTTACGTTGATCCCGCTCGACGCCAGGTCCTGCAACGCCTTGGCCGCCGACAGCTTCGGCGGGTCCATGAAGGTGGTAAAGCCGGCAAACACCAGGTCATCTTCGTCCCGTGCCGATGCGGCCGTGTGGTCGGCCGGAAAGGCTTTTACAGCAAGGGCGAGCACACGCAGCCCTTGTTTGCCAAGGCCATCGAACGATTTCAAAAGGCCCGCCCGCTGGTCACTATCCAAAACCTGGATCTGGCCATCGGACGTTTCATATTGCGTGGACAATTTGAGAACGTCTTCGGGGGCGCCCTTGACGATGAGTTGCAGCGCCGTTGCGCCCGCCAGCAGGACGCTGACCCGACGACGTTCGAAATCGAAGGGTACCTCGTCGCGTTTCGTCCAGACTGTGGTGTCAACGGCGGGCAGGGTTCCGCGGGGGCGATCGACAATGGCCTGGTCCAGCGGACTCTTTACGCCCGTCTCGAAAAAGCTGTTGAGATAGGCTAACGCGAAGACGCGATCACTCTCCATGCCTTGACTGTCCAGCGCGCTTTTCATGACGATCCTGGCCTCGGTCAGCGTACCGGTTTTGTCGGTGCACAGGACATCCATGGCGCCGAGATTGTGCATGGCCGGCAAGTGTTTGACTATGACACGCTTCTTCGCCATCCGGGTCGCGCCGCGCGACAGGGTGATCGTCATCATCATCGGCAGAAGTTCGGGCGTCAGCCCAACGGCCAGGGCCAGCGCGAACAGGAAAGACTGGAGCAGGGGCCGATGAAAGAACAGATTGATCAGAACCACGAACATGACCAGCAGGAAGGTCAGTCGCAGGATCAGGGTGCCGAACTTCTCGACGCCTTGCTCGAAATTGGTCGGGGGCGCGGTGGCGACCAGGCTCTTCGCTAACTGGCCGAGTTGGCTCTGCTTGCCCGTGGCGGTGACCAGCATGCGTGCCGTGCCGCTGATGATCGAGGTGCCCATGAAAACGGCATTCAGGGCCGATGCCATATCGGCGGGGGCAACGGTCAGTTCGTTCGAACGCTTTTCCGCCGGGAACGATTCACCGGTCAGCATGGCCTGGTTGACGAAAAGGTCCTTGGCCGAGATCAAGCGGCCGTCAGCGGGTGACAAGTCCCCGGGCGATAGCAACACGACATCGCCCGGCACGACGTACTTGAACGGCAAGATTGTTTCCTTGCCGTCTCGCAGGACATTCGCCTTGACGCTCACCGAATTGCGAAGAGCATCCACCGTATTTTCCGCACGAACTTCCTGATAGAAGTCCAAACTGACCGACAGGATCACCATGGCGACGATGATCGTGAAACTCGCGATATCGCCGGTAATCGCCGAGAGGCCGCTGGCGATCAGCAGCAGGATGACTAGGGGGCTGCGAAATCGTGCAAGGAACTGCATCCATAGCGGCGAGCGCTTGGCGTCCGTCGCGATATTGGGGCCGTATTGCTTGAGTTGCCGCGCCGCCTCACTTGCACTCAGGCCTTCGAGATGTGTCGCGAAGCGCTCTACCAGATCCGCCAGCGATAAGGATAGGGTATCGGGCAATACAGGCTTTGCGGCATCGACCGTTTTTGTCGGCATGGGGTTTGACACCTGATCGTCATAGGGCGCCGTGGAAAAGCTGCCTTTCGACCGCCCAAATCCGCCCATGCGCTTTGCCCGAAGCTGTACGACGGCCCTGCGTCCACGTGCAGCGTCGGAAACTACGCAGTCGCGGCCTTGGCTTAAGCCCGGCGCTTAAGCCCGGCGCGCGCTGTGGAGATCGTCCAATCTCCTGCTTTTGCGTCCTCTCGTTTGATTGTATACATCCGGGCCTGTATCGCGAGAACCCAGGGGGCTAGGTACCCGCCGTTCGCGCCAGCTCGATCGGCGAACTGGCCGTCATGCCTTGAGCACGGACTGAGGCGGGAAGGCTTGCGACGATTGCCGCGGCCAGTAATCACGACTGCGAAAAACTTCGGCGAGTACGCTTTGAAGGCCTTTCGGCGGACCGACGAATATTATTTTACGGCAAAATGGAAGCAATATTGAACATAGGCCCATCGTGCCGAAATATTCAATTACTGCAAAACAAGAAGTTATGATATTCCTTGTCGTGATTTAAAATCACGGGCGATTTATATCGCATTATCCCGGTTATTCGGATTGTACTCACTCTAGCATCTACGCCCTCCCGCCAAATTTGCAAATGACTTGAGTAATTTCCGAACCTGTCATTCAGGCATGGTGAGGCCTACTTGTTGTTCGTCGGACCTCGGCCGAGCTCGTCGGCATTGTCCCCGGAAACATTCCCAATGAAGACTCCCGATATTGCCGTCGCCGTTTTCAATGACCACGATGCCGCGCGCACTGCGATCGATCAGCTTTCCAAGGCTGGTTTTGACCTTAAGAGCCTGAGCTTGGTCGGGCAGGGCTATCATACCGAGGAAACGGTCGTCGGCTTTTACAATGCCGGCGATCGAGTAAAATTCTGGGGCAGCCGTGGTGCGCTATGGGGCGGCCTCTGGGGCCTTTTCCTCGGCGGCCTGTTCGTAACCACACCTGTCGTGGGACCGGTTATTGTACTCGGCTATATCACCGCGTCGGTCGTCTCCGCGATCGAAAGCGCCGTCGTCGTCGGCGGGTTAAGCGCCATTGGCGCGGCACTCTTCGGCCTTGGCGTGCCAAAGGACAGCGTCATTGAATATCAGGAAGCCCTAAGAGCCGACAGCTTCCTGGTGATGGCGCATGGCTCCGCTGAAGAGGTGGAGCGCGCTCGCGTCTTGCTCGCCAAAGGCAATCCCCATAGTACCCGGATGTACATGGGACCCGTCACCGAGCATGATCTGCTGACCGAAAAGGCCGTTTAATACGCGGACGTAAACCCTTAATTGTCAAGGAAGACCGCGTTGAAAAATAACACGCTTCGCGACTATGGCCAGGCGCTTTTGACGCCGGCCCAGATGAATGATGCGGACAAGCGCGCCATTTCCCAAGGCCTCTCGGGAATCGAGTTGATGGAACGCGCGGGGGCTGAAGTCGCCCGCGCCGTCGAAAAGCGTTGGACGAAACGGCCGGTGGTGGTTCTTTGCGGGCCGGGCAATAATGGTGGAGACGGCTTTGTTTGCGCGCGGCACCTCGAAGCCGCCGGCTGGGATGTCAACATAGCGCTTCTGAGTGACTTGGACGACGTCAAGGGCGATGCCGCCTATCATGCCCGGTTATGGACGCGGGAACTTGTCCCTTTTTCGTCGGGGAGCCTGGAGGGAAACGGCCTGGTGATCGACGCGATTTTCGGTTCGGGCCTGTCGCGCCCCGTCGAAGACGGCGCGCGGGACATGATCGAGGCGCTCATCAACCTTCAAATCGACATCTGTGCGATAGACGTCCCGAGCGGGCTTGATGGCGCGACCGGTCAAGTGTTGGGCGGCGCCGCGCCGGCGGACTTGACGGTAACGTTTTTCCGCAAGAAGCCCGGACATGTGCTCTTTCCCGGCCGCGAGCTTTGCGGTGATATCGTGGTCGCAGATATCGGCATACCACCCGCTGTCCTTGAAGCTATTGAACCGAAGACGTTTGAAAACAGCCCCGACCTTTGGCTCTATCGATATCCATGGCCTGAGCCGAATGCCTACAAATATCAGCGCGGCCATGTGCTCGTGCTCGGCGGCGACACCATCACAGGCGCCAGCCGCCTGACGGCGTGTGGCGCCATGCGTGCCGGCGCGGGCCTGGTCACGCTCGCCGCGCCGCCGGCGACCTGGACGATCTACGCCGCCGCCCTGACCAGTGTCATGGTTAGGCCCTTCAACGGCCTGTCGGGCTTTACCGATCTTCTTGCCGACGCGCGCCGAAACGTCGTGGCCGTAGGCCCGGGGGCGAACGTCGGAGAGATGACGCGGCAGTACGTTCTGGCCGCCTTGTCCGCAGGTCGGACAACCGTTCTCGACGCCGACGCCCTGACCTCATTTACCGCCGTGCCGCGGGCCCTTTTTGATGCGATTTCCGGGCCGTGCGTACTGACGCCGCATGACGGCGAGTTCGCCAGGCTGTTCGAGGTCGATGGCGACAAGTTGAGCCGCGCCCGCAGAGCCGCCGCAAAAAGCGGCGCGGTCGTTCTGCTCAAGGGCCCCGATACCGTGATCGCCGCGCCAGACGGGCGGGCCATCATCAATAGCAATGCGCCGCCGCAACTGGCGACCGGCGGCAGCGGCGATGTGTTGACGGGCTTTATCGCAGGCCTTTTGGCCCAGGGGCTCGATGCTTTTCACGCGGCTGCAGCGGCTGCTTGGCTGCATGGTGAGGCCGCCAACTTTTTAGGCATCGGGCTCATCGCCGAAGATTTGCCCGATGCCCTGCCGCATGTTCTCCAACGCTTACACGAACAGGTAAGCATTGGCGCCGGATCATGAAGGCCATGGTTTTAAAAGGGCCGGGCATGCCTCTGGAGTGGACGGAGCTTCCCGACCGCCAGCCTGGCCCGGGCGAAATTCGTGTTCATGTCCTGGCCTGCGGCGTTTGCCGCACCGACTTGCACGTGCTCGACGGTGAACTGCCCGACATGACCTATCCTATCATTCCCGGTCATGAGATCGTCGGGCGGATCGACGAACTGGGCGCGGATGCCACCGGTTTGACCTTAGGCGAAAGGGTAGGGATTCCCTGGCTCGGGCATACCTGCGGTGTCTGCCCCTATTGCGTGGCGCACAGGGAGAATCTTTGCGATCGGCCGTTATTCACAGGCTATACGCGCGATGGCGGATTCGCGACCTCGGTCATCGCCGATGCTCGCTTTGCCTTGCCACTCGGCGATGAGGGCAGCGACGTCGCCTTGGCGCCGTTATTGTGCGCGGGTCTCATCGGTTGGAGATCCCTGTGCATGGCCAGTGACGGTCAGTCCATGGCCAGTAAGGCTCTGGGTCTTTATGGATTTGGTGCGGCGGCACACATCATCGCCCAGGTGGCCAGGTACGAGGGCTGGGACATCTATGCCTTCACACAGGCCGGCGATACGAAAACACAGGCCTTTGCCACGAGCTTGGGCGCAACATGGGCCGGCGCGTCCGAAGATGTTCCGCCGCAACCACTTGACGCCGCGATTATCTTTGCACCGGTAGGGTCTTTGGTGCCTTTGGCCTTGAAAGCCGTGCGCAAGGGCGGACGCGTAGTCTGCGCCGGCATCCACATGAGCGATATTCCGAGCTTTCCATACAGCCAGTTATGGGAGGAAAGGCAGCTTGTCTCCGTCGCCAATCTGACCCGCGCGGACGGACTCGCCTTCTTACCACTCGCGCAGAAGATCGGCATTGAAACGAGGACCACGGCCTACGCCCTCCAAGACGCCAATCAGGCCTTGGCCGACCTGCGCGCCGGCACTTTCGAGGGCGCGGCAGTCCTTGTACCCTAGGGAAACGCCGGCTTTTGGGCTTTCAATGATTGCAAATAGGCCTCCATCGTTCTGCGATCGGAAAGGGCCGCGAAAATCCAGGACATCGTCGTTCGAGGATACATATGACTGGGATTTGCGAGAAACCGCACCAATCGCCGGGTCGTCCATGTGTCGCCGTTTCGATTGGCGCCCTGAAGCGCAGGCGAATATTTGAATCCGGCCACCGAGCCGATGGGTCGACCAACGACACCGAGAGCGCCGGGCCAACTGCCTTCACCAGATAGGCCGAATCGTCGTGACAGGAGACGCAGCCATGTTCGAACATGTTTTCGCCTGCGGAGATATCTTGTGCCGCACCCGCCGCGGCTTCGTGGGATACCAACACGCCGATGAAGCAAAGACTTATGACCAGGCGCTTCAAAGGGCGCCCGCGTCCACAAACGCGTTTGCAATAGGATCCAAGGGGATAGGGGAAACGGCAAGGTGGTTCTCGACAAACGTGACCCCGGCGGCACCCCAGGCTGCGCGCTCCGCAAGCTGGCGTTCATGCATTGATCGACGGTTGCCTTCGACGCTGCTGGCGCGGCCGGTCCTAAGGACGCCTCGACCGTAACCCTCAGGCAAACACCTGAGGTAGGCGGTTGTGGATCGCCGTCGCCGCTATTGCCGCTTCGCCTTCGGCAACACTGATCTGGTTGAGGCCGCGCACCACGTCGCCCGCCGCGAACAGACCGGCGACAGACGTTTCTTGATGTTCGTCGACGTAGAGACGCTGCGTCTCATCCACGCGTGCCCCGAGCGCGGTCAGAAGCTGCGTTTGGGATGTAGTGCCGAACGCCGAATAGACGACGTCGAAACGGTGGACATGGCCATCTTCGACGGTCAACGCGGTCACGCCATCCACCTCCACGGCGACGGAGCCGATGGCGACATGCCTGATCTCGATGCCGGCGACCTGCAAAGCGATACGGGTTTTCTCCAACAGTGGCGCCCGCTCGGTCGCCAACAAAAGCAGGACGATCTGATCGCTATAGGTCCGCAGGTACAGGGCCTCCGCGGCGGCGTGTTCTGCCTTGCCCAGCACGGCGATGCGTTTGCCTCCGCTTTCAAACCCGTCGCAAATTGGACAGGTTCGGATCATGCCGCTTTTCACCGCGTCGGCAAGGTGGGGCACGGGCGGCTTGTTCTCCATTACGCCCGTTGCGAGCAAAACCATTGACGCAGTCAACCGCGCCGTACCAACCCTGGCCGTAAACAGGGATGTGTCCTTGTCGCGTTCAAAGGCGTCAACCGTACCAACTTCGATGGTCGCACCATATAGGTGCGCTTGGGTGCGCAGATTTTCCAGAAGGAGGGGGCCCGCTATGCCGTTGGGAAAGCCCGGCAGGTTGTGGCTCCTGGGTATCCACTCGGCGCGGCTCCAGCCCTTGTCGATGACGTGGACCCGCCGCTTGAATCGGGCAAGGTACGTGGCGGCAGTCAGCCCCGCCGGTCCGCCGCCGATTACCAGACAATCTAGGTTTTCCGTCATGAGGCTACACTCGTTTCGACGCGCGAACCCGGATGGGAGGTTCATGAGGTTCGGACCGTGCCCCGACCCATATCAGGGATCAATAGAGTTGCCGTCGACCACGGCGGCCAACGAACATGTGCGGTCCCGGATGCCGCGCCCATCAAGCGATTTCGAATCGTTGGAAAAGGACCTGTTTGATCGTGTCCAGGGCGAAGGCGAGGCCGACCGCAGCAATCAGCAGTCCGCCGATGACGGTAAGCGGCAGGGCCTGCATTAATATGCCGTTCAGCGCCATAAGGCTGACGATCGTCAGGTCCGCGATCGATGAAATTATGAGCCAGCGCCCTGGAACTGAACTCCAGATGTGCTGTCGTTCGCGCGCGACGTAAAATACCGCCTGACCGCTGAACACCAGTGTCACGACGCAAAACGTGCGAAGGGTGGAGATGTCGAGATGCAGCAAGTAATAACCGATGCAGAGGCCGATGACGCAGAAGACCAGGTCGCATAGTCCCAGGACGAGACCCGCGGCGGTCAGGGGACCGATCCGCCAGGTATTCGGCTTGGGAGACGGCCTGACATTGTCTGTCGACGACGACATGGAGAGAAAGTCGCCGGTGACCATCATCAGCACCATCAGCATCGGTGTGAGTATTGCCTGCCCGGTGATAATCAGGCCTACGGTGAGAAACATGACCTGCATTGTTTTATGGACGATGGTTCGCAACGTATAGGTCAAGATCCGCTGATAGGTCGTGCGTCCTTCCTTGACCGCGGCGACGATACCGCTGAGTCCTGGCGCCGTCAGAACCATGCCGGCGGCGGCCTTGGCGACGTCCGTGGCGGTGGAGACCGCGATGCCCATCTGGGCCTGCCGTAGCGCCGGCGCGTCATTGGCGCCGTCGCCGCACATGCCCACGATGTGCCCGGATGCCTGCAGCGCCTTGACCAGGTGCTGCTTGTCCTCGGGGAGAACGCCCGCAAAGACACTGTAAGCATCGGCCTGAATGGCGTCCGGCAAGGGTGTAATGGACATGGCCGCGCCGTCGATGCCGATCGTCTTCGCCACGGCCTGGGCGGTGGCAAGGGCGTCTCCCGTCACCATAAGCATTCGGACTCCGAGACCCGCCAGTTCCGCTACTAAAGCCTTGGAGTCGTCGCGCACCGGATCGCTGAGCGCGATGAGCCCGACGATGTGCATGGCCGCCGGTGGACCGGATGCGACCGCCAGGACGCGACTGCCGTTGGCCTCCATCTCGGCGACGCGCGGCTGCAATTCGAGCGACGGGGCCGTAAGCGCTTCTATCGCCGCGTAGGCGCCTTTCACGATGTGCATGACCTTTCCATCCGCCTCACGGGCCGTGGCCTCCGCACGCTTCGTCTCGGGATCGAAGGCCAGAAATGATATAAGGACCGGTACGCTAGGTAAGGACTGACCGGCCGATTTCACGCGGACGGCGGTATCGACAGGGTCCTGGCCGCCGTCCGAACTTGCCAGCGCCGCCAGGGCGAGGACACGGGCATCGTCATATCCCGTGACGGCATGGATCGATACCACTTCAAGCGCATTGCGCGTGAGCGTGCCCGTCTTGTCAGCGCAAAGAATATCAATGCCGCCGGCTTCATCCACCGCGGAAAGGTTGGTCGGCAGCACGCCGCGAGCCGCAAGGTTGCGCGCACCGATCGCGGCGGCAAGAGTGAACATCGAGGGAAGGGCGACGGGTATCGAAGCCAGTACCGCGACCAGTACCAGGGGGATGATTTGGGATAGCGGCAGGCCTCGTGACGCCGCATAGGCTGTGAGCAACAGGGTCACGCACCCGTTGAATAGCGCGAGGTTGCGCACGACGCGCATGATCGCCTTCTGTTGGGAGGATTCGACCTTGGCGGTCCTTACCAGTTCCGCCGTGTGTCCGAACCGGGTCCGTTCCCCGGTAGCGGTAACGATGCCGCTGGCTTCGCCACGTCGTACCAGGGCTCCGGCGAAGACCACGGTGCCCGCGCCGGCTTCGACGGGCAGGGATTCTCCGGTCAGCATGGATTGGTCGAGCAGGATCGATCCTTCGGAAACGCGGATGTCCGCGGCAACGACGCCGCCCAGCGATATCTTGACTAGATCGCCGACGACAAGCCCTGAGGCCGGTGCGGACATCCATGCCCCGTCGCGAAAGACGATCGCGGTAAGGGCGAGCTTCGATTTAAGGGCGTCGAGCGTCCCCTGCGCCCGGCCTTCCTGGAAGAACCCAAGTGCAGCGTTAAAAAGAAGCAGAAAGCCGACAATTCCCGCCTCGACATAGTCCTTCAAAATGACCTGAAGTACGATCGTGACTTCGAGCATCCATGGGACCGGCGCCCACAGCTTGTGCAGGGCCAGGATGAACGGACGCTGCACGACATCGACCACGGCATTGGCGCCGTATTCATGAAGGCGACGCTGGGCTTCAGCGCTTGTGAGACCCGGCGGTGCTGACGTCACGGGGGTTACGGTTGACGGATTGACCGCGCCGGCCGTCATCGGATGCGCGGCAATAGGTGAGACGAGCGCTTTATGCGGCCCGACTCGAGAGGAAGGGGCTCGCGTGTGGTGGCGGCCAATGGCATGTCTAACAGCCTTGCAGTCTATGGATTAGCCCCGGGGCTCAAGGCAGCGATACTACCGTCTGCTTGGGCCAGGGAAACAGGCCCGGAAAGTACTCAAAGCAGAGGTGTTTCCCCCACCGCACTATTGTTTACTTCGCGAATGGTCCCGACGTACCCGGTAGCCGCCATCCAGTGGCCGTCGATACAGGCATGAGTAGTTTCCGATGGTCGCGCCAACGGCAATCCGAAGACCGCAACCAAGGACGAAGCTCATGCCGATCAAACGCGCGATAGGCCAAAATGTGCGCCCATGGCCAGTACGGCGACCGGCGCGGACAATCCAGCGGAAATCCATAGCCGGCGCGTCATCGCTTTCAACTTTTGATTGTCCGAGGTTCGAGGGTGATGATCTCGGGCTCGAGAGTCATACCGCAAATGGGGACGCACCTGGTCCTTGTCGCCGAATTTGCGGGTGCATCGGGCAGGTATAGACAAGTCCGTCGCTTTCAGCGGCAGGCAAGGTCGCGTGAGTGTTGGCAGCTTGGGCGCGACGTTCGCCGACATCGACCTCGGGACCGGCTATTGAACCGTGTTGATTGGGTTTTTCCTCTATCATCGCCGGATTCATTGCTGACGGCGCCTTATGGGCCGAAATTCAGGGTGTTTGCGCGGCCAAGGGCAAAAACACCTTGAAGGTCGTGCCCTCGATTTCCGAGGACGACACGCTGATCGTGCCGCCGTGCGCGGTAACGATTTCCCTTGAAATATAAAGGCCAAGTCCCAGGTTTGTCGAGACAGGCCGGCTCTTGGTATCGTCGTTTGATTGCGCTCTCGTCATGGCGTCGAAGAGCGAACGCAAGGCGTCGGGCGCTATGGGGATACCTTCATTATGCACGCAAATGGCTATGCCTTCGGGCAGCCCTTCGACCCTTACCGTTATAGGGGTGCCGCGAAAACCGTATTGGACGGCGTTTCCCAGGAGGTTGGAAAACACCTGCCCGATGCGTGCCTTGTCCCAAGCCCCCTTAACCGGGCCGGAAATCTTCAGGACGAAATCCTGGCTGGGATGCATGGCCCGCATTTCGTCGACGAGTTGATTCGCGACGAACGCCATATCCATGGGCGCACGCAGTATGGGCAGGCCTGATCCCAGCCGCGCGCGGGTCAAATCCAGGAGATTGGTGACGATCTCAAGTGCGCGGTTGGTGCTGTCGGTGATCTGTGACTGCAGCATGATCTGCCGCTCGTTCAAGGGGCCGATCTTTGCTGTCAGTTGAGATGACATGGCAATGGCGCCGAGCGGGTTGCGAAGGTCGTGGCTTAGAATTCCAAGGAATAGGGTTCGGGAAAGTTCGACCTTTCTGGTGTAGTCCCTGATGGACTCGGTAAGGGCCTGATCGATGGCTTCATCAAATCGGGTTATGTCGTCGATATATTTGTCGGTGATGCTGGGTTTGGACGCGTTCCAGAACTTGACGACACTGGCGCGCAGGGCGCGATATTCAGATACCATCTGATCCATGTCGAAGCCGCCATCATACCGCAGCGAGGCGTGGGTTTCAGCCGCGCTGGGGTAGGGGGCTTCCGGCTTTTCGCCGTGTGATTTTTTGACCTGCTCAGCCTTGGTCTCTGCCGTCTCCATATCGAGGACGACGAAATCAAGTATTTGCCGAATATGATTTCGGAGCGTCAACGGACCCATATGGTCGGCAGCCGGAACGAGCGTCCGTGCAAAGCCCTCCCATTCCCCGATGATCAGATCCAAGTTGCTTCGAATAAATTCGGCCAGACGCATACGTTTCTTTCCTGCTGCCGATCCCGATGATGAAGGACGGACTCGGAGTAAAGGCGAGCACTATTTCAGCAACGCGAACACCGAAAATGGTCTGGCTAACGGCGCCCAAGATGCAGGCTTCGCGAGACTTTTATTCCGAAGGTGCAATTCAAATCGCTGCAGGCAAGCCACCTTGCCGGCAAAAGCCCACGCCTGGTTATATTCGAACCGGGTGCGGGTTACAGGCTCGGAATCTACTCACGGGCATCGGCCGAGTCGATTTCTGAGCAGTTCGAGACTATCGTGGTCGCGGCAGGAGCCCTTGCTCCAAGGCGTCCGTGCCGACAGGGCGCCTAGCGCGGAACATAGCGGCAGGCTTGCTCTAAAAGAATATGGGGCCAGTTCCATATCGGACAGACCGTCCGTTGGCGGATTAAATGTCGCACCCCCACGTTTCCGATTGCCAGACCATACGACGTAGTTTTACTGAATACGTCCGGGGGTTGAGGGGTTGCGCGGGCGAAAGCCGCGGCGACGAGGTTGCGCGTTCTGACAGGGGAATAAGCGTTGGTTTCCGAACCAGACAGAGACGACCTGATCGCTCGGTGCAGGGCATTATCGCCGCGTGAAAAACGAGTTCTGTCCGCCATGGGCAGGCACTTGCGCCCGAAAGAAATTGCGCTGCAATCCAACCTTAGCTTTCGCACCGTACGCGGTTACGCGGACGAGGCCAGGAAGAAGCTTGGCGTAGCCTCGCTGCGCCGGGCCGTCATCGTTTTTGCCGAATTCGAAGCCCAGGAAGGCCCCCCGCAAAGTCAGGGGTGGCAATCTGTCGGGGTTTCGGACAACCCCGGGGACGAGGCAATATCGGGGGGTGGATTTTCAACACTTCCCAACGCCGAACCGCTGGTTATCGAAGCGGCCGAGGTGGAAACGCGGTCAACCCGCGAAGCTCCATCGTCGGCTGTCCAACCGCCAGACGATTTGGTTGAGCCGATGGGGCCGCCAATGGTTGCTATTGGAGGAAGACCCCTCGATTCAAACCAAGCCGTTCTGACCATGAGCCGAATCCTGGGCCTCGAACTTTGGCTCTCCCGGCTTGGTTTTGCCCGGTGGCTTGGCCTTACCATCGTGATGACTCTTCTCGTCATCTTCGGGTTTGGCCTCGCGGCGGTCACCTCGGCAAGCCTATACTTGAACAACAGCAGGCACGGCTGGCCAACGCCGGTGGCTCAGCGACCGGCGCGCAAACCGCGACCGCTCAAGTCGCCGAGGCCGCGCGCCAGGCTGGGGTTTTCTTCCAGGTCAGCGATAGGGGCGGGGTCGGTGACGCCATAGCCGCGCTGACTGGGAGCCCGTCTTCAACACCTGCTGCGCCAGCCGTGCCATCAGCATCTCTGTTGACGCTGGATCTCGATAAAGACCAAAACACCCAGGGGCGTAAGCTCGACTTTGCGGGTAAAGCCGACAGGTCCGGCGTCTACAACTCCCATGAACTTGAGACGCCGCGGTCGCCGTTTGAAGTCATGGCCGGTACCGTCATCTCCGCGAGCCTGTTGACTGGTCTCGATTCCGATCTTCCCGGCACGGTCATCGCCCAAGTCACCGAGAACGTCTACGACACGGTATCGGGGCGCATCCTTCTGATCCCTCAGGGGACACGCCTGATCGGCCAGTATGATAGTGTTGTGGCCTTTGGGCAAAGCCGGGCTTTGCTGGTGTGGCAGCGCATGATCCTGCCCGACGGCTTGTCGATGGAAATCGACAACCTGCCGGCGTCCGATACCGCCGGCTATGCCGGGCTGGCTGACAAGGTCGACTATCATACCTGGGCCCTGCTCAAAGGCGTGGGGTTGGCGACGCTCCTCGGCGTCACGGCCGTATCTGGCAGTAGCCAGGACAGCGACCTCGTTCGTGCTATTCGCGAATCCGCCGAGCAAAGCGCCAATCAAGCCGGCGAAAAGATCGTCGAGAAACATATGAATATTCAGCCCAGCATCACCGTTCGGCCGGGCTGGCCAGTGCGTGTGATTGTCCATAAGGATCTTGTTCTCAAGCCCTACCTTCAGGAAGAATGACAATGGCCGAACTCAGATTGCCGAAGCTTCCCGACCGAACGCCGGTCAAATTGACCATTACTCTGAGCGCCGATCTGAACCAGGCACTTAAGGACTATGCGACATTGTACGAGAAAACCTATGGCGCCCAAGAGGCTGTCCACGAACTTGTGCCGTTTATGCTGGAAGCCTTCTTGAGTGCGGATCGTGCGTTCCTGAAAGACGGCCGTCGTTAGCCTTTCAAGATCAAGGTTCATATGATGACGAGAGGGTCATTGCCGTCCAGCCGGATAAACGAAATCCCCTCATCGCTCTCATAGAACGGGCCGCGCTCAATTTCACCGTGAGGCTGTCGGCCGAGATAGCGTCGGACGCGACGGACGCCTCTGGCTTGCGGTTTATCAGCAAAGGTGAACGCACGCGTTTCCGAGTCGAAGGATTCGATTGCTCCCCGCGTTTCCAGCTCCGGCGTTGTGGCTTCGTGGACCAGAGCCATGAATTGTTCTTTTTCCTCGATCTCATTATTTCGCCTCGGAGTGCGTCGCGGCTTGGCCTTTGCCGCAGCCTCAATTTCCTCCTCCGAGAGATGGAAAAGGAAACAAGGATCTTTAGTCCCCCTGGCCACCTGCGCGGCCAAGGCAAATTCTGGGGAGTTTGAAGGTACGACTCCAAACCAGCCGATGAGAGCAGCGTATCCGCCGCGCATTTCTTTTGTGCCGACCCGCAGCGCGCGGTTCAGACGGTCATGCGCTCCATCAGGAACATCGCCATTTAGAACTGATCTGGCACCCGCAGGCTCGCCCAACCCGTTTAGAATCCTTACAGTGGACAGACGTCTCAATTTCCCTTTGATCTCAAATTGACGATCCCTTGGGGTATTCCCCTCGCGCTCCGGGTCCCAGGCTACGAGGAACGGAATGTTGGAACTATGCTCGCTGGACCATCGTGAAGCGACAGCCCAGGTTTTAAGGCTTACGTCCGTTTCTGCGTCCTTATCGATGACTTCAACGTTTTCCAACTGGCGCAGGGCTTTCGCAATTGGCCCGGAGTCCTGATCGCCCCAGCCGCGCGGCGCATTTCTGGACGTGGCCCAGCTGCCTTTTGCTTCGGCCAGTACGACTTTGTCCGATGGCCCGGCGCATATCCAGTCCGGCAGGTCAATCCCTGCCACTTTTCGCTTCACCGTAACTCCAAGATGCGTGGTGACATCGTCGGTTAGCGGCATAAAATCGGAGCAACCAGCACGACTCGTGAGCCAGGCTCGTGCCATGAAACGTCCCATCAAAGCGGAGAAACCTCGTCGAAGTTCTCTGCCAACCCCCAGCCCGTTCCGGCGCCAAATCAACCAGTTATTCGGATGGTCAGCGAGTGCGTCAGTAAACAGTCTGAGCCAGGCGGCTTGCAGATAGTCTGTGCCCAGCGTTTCCATCGCCCCTGCTAATGCTAGATCTTCGATCCGGATTTGAGCGCTGCGCTCTGGTTTCCCATTCAGGTCCGGCCGAACTTCGTTTACCCACCTGTAGTCCATTTCACCCTCCCGCGGTTCATTGCGGGAGGATAAATTGCAATTTATTGTTGATTTTGAGTGAAGGGATAGCTCACTAAACGAGGTAATATTGTATGTCTGCACGCCTGTCGCTTTGCCAGCGACGCATGGCGCTCTAACAACAAACCGCATGGGGCTTGCCCATTTCTGTCAGGAGGAGCGATTCCGGTGATGGGGCGAGCTCGTACCATCCATTTCGCTTACTGCCCCTGAAAACAGCCTGGCGAGATCGCACCAGAAGCGAGATGTCCCGTCGAGCCGTTCGAAGGTCCACGTTGCAGTGTTCTGCCAGGTCACGCGCTTTCGCCTTTCGCCCCCCTTTCAGTTCCGCCATGAACCAGTCCCCGCGTTCTTTTGATGTGATTAAGGTGACATCCATTGTGACATCCATGGGACGAGGGCGGCCTTCAGGTCGCCCAGGTCTTCCCTTGGGTTTGGCCGGCGGCTGATCAGCTGGCTGCGTATCGCTGCGATGAAAATGGTCAAAAACATCCCAGAGATCTTCACCTCCGACCTGCATCAAAATGAAGCGCAAAATGGTCGGTGACATCCTGGCAAGGATCAATAAGTATCTGGAACTTGGCGCATTTGTTCCGCTGTACCAGTTTTTGATAGCTCGCAGATTTGCCGACGTTAGGCGGCCGATCTTTTTGATCGCGGATGGCGTGTCGCCGAAGTCCTCCCGCAGGGCTGAGGCGATAATTTTTGCGAGCTGGGCATCCGAAATCAGCCCCGATCCGGTTGGAAGATTCCGGTCCTTTTTTGACGGCGACATTTGTTTGTTTCCTGAGATACGTATTGGCGGCGCCAGTACGGCGCTGTGAGCTAACTCTCAGTAGGAACAGGACAAATGAGCGCGGTAGAACCTCCAGTCGACGGCGGAAAAAAGCGCCGGCGAGCGGCTATGTATGTCCGCATGTCGACGGATCACCAGAAATATTCGACTGAAAATCAGGCCGACGCCATTCATGAATATGCCGTGCGCAACGACATCGATATCGTCCGCACCTACGCAGATGCGGGGAAGAGTGGATTGAGCCTCGATGGGCGGGATGCTCTTCAGAGCTTGATCCGGGACGTGCAGTCCGCGAACGCTGACTACAGCATGATCCTCGTCCTTGACGTAACCCGCTGGGGTCGCTTCCAGGACGCGGATGAGAGCGCCTACTACGAATATCTCTGCCGGCGGGCCGGCATTGATGTCCAGTACGTCGCCGAGCAGTTCGAGAACGACGGCAGTCCGGTCTCAACTATCGTCAAAGGCGTGAAGCGGGCGATGGCCGGCGAGTATAGTCGGGAGCTGTCGGGCAAGGTGTTCGCCGGCCAGTGCCGGCTGATCGAGCTGGGGTTCCGACAGGGCGGGCCGGCGGGCTACGGCCTTCGTCGGGCCTTGCTCGATGAGAACAGGGACATGAAGAGCATTTTGAAACGGGGCGAGCATAAGTCCCTGCAGACCGATAGAGTCATTTTGATCGCCGGCCCTGACGAGGAAGTTGAAACTGTGCGCTGGATCTACCGCGCATTCACCGAAGAAGGTTTGGGTGAGGGAGAGATCGCATCCCGCCTCAATCTCCGTGGCGTGAAAACGGATCTTGGACGGGATTGGACCCGAGGGACGATCCATACGATTCTCACCAACGAAAAATACATTGGGAACAACGTCTTCAATCGCCGGTCCTATAAACTGAAGAAGCGCCGCGTTGAAAATGATCCTGACATGTGGGTGCGGGCCGACGGCGTGTTCGCCGCGATTATCGAGCCACGGTATTTCTATACGGCGCAAGGCATCATTCGCGAGCGCAGCCGTAAATTCTCCGACGACGAAATGTTGTCCAAGCTGCGCGCCCTTCATAGTCGCGAGGGCTGGCTGTCAGGGATTCTTATAGACGAAAGCGACGGAATGCCGTCGAGTTCAGCCTATGCCTATCGGTTCGGGGGGCTTACCGAAGCTTACAAGCTCATCGGCTATGATCCGGGCCGGGACCTGAGCTATATCGCTGCCAATCGTCATATCCGGCAGATGCATCCTGAGGTCGTGGCGAATGTGGTTGCCTGCATTGAAGAGTTGGGCGCCCGGGTCTGTCAGGACCAAAGTACGGATCTTTTGAGCATAAACGGCGAAGTGTCGGCATCTCTGGTCATATGCCGGTGTATGCAAACGGCAGCCGGACACAACCGCTGGAAAATTCAATTCGATACCGGCCTGCGTCCGGACATTACCATTGCCGTCCGACTCGCCGCCAACAACCGTGACGTCCTCGACTATTTCCTGATCCCCGCACTCGATGTGGAAAATCCGGACATTCGATTGAAAGACAACAACCATGTCGCGTTGGAAGCGTACTGCTTTGAGGAACTGGACGCATTCTTTCTCCTGACCGCGCGGTCTTCGCTGTCGGAGGTCGCATGACCGGAACGATCACCCGTCGTTCGACGATTGAATTCATCGACATCGACCGCATTCACATCCTCAATCCGCGGGTCCGCAATCAGAAGGTTTTCAACGACATTGCGGCCAACATTGCCGATGTCGGCATGAAAAGACCGATTACTGTAACCCGGTCGAACGGCAGCATACCGGGGAAGGACTTCGACCTCGTTTGTGGTCAGGGCCGTATCGAGGCGTTTCGGGCCAGCGGCATGAAAAGCATCTGGGCGATGGTGATCGAGGCTGACGAAGAGGAGGCGCTGATCATGAGCCTCGTCGAAAACCTGGCCCGACGCCAACATCGCCCCGTTGATCTCCTTCAGGGGATCGAGATTCTCAGTCGCCAAGGATACGGTGTGGCTGCGATCGCCAAGAAGACCGGTCTGAATTCGACCTATGTCGCCGAGATTCTGAATCTCATGGAAAAGGGGGAAGAGCGACTCTTAAACGCCGTCGAGACTGGAACTCTACCGATGTACCTCGCCGTGCGCATCGCCGAGAGTCCCGAGGAAGAGCAAAGGGCGCTGCAGGAGGCCTACGAGTCGAAAGCTCTGCGAGGGAATCGCTTACTGGCGGCTCAGAAACTTATGGAACGGCGCCGGCGGCGCGGAAAGTCCCTTGCCGGCTATGAGCGAGGGCCTCGCGACACCAGAAAGCCGATGACTGGTTCAGATGTCGTCAAGGCATTCGAACGCGAGACCGAACGGAAAAAGCTTTTGATCCGGAAAGCGAACGCGGTGGGCGACCGGCTCGTTTTCATCACCCAGGCGCTGCGCGTTTTGATGGCCGATGAGAATTTCCATACGCTGCTGCGGGCGGAGGGTCTGAACACGTTGCCGAAGGGACTGGCTGAACGGCTCAACGATCGGGCGCGCCATGGTTGATGATGACGGCTTATATTCCAGGACATTGGTCAAGCCGGGCTTTGAAGACGCGCTTATCGAACTTCGGCTTGACCAGATTGTTGCATTGAAAGCTGTCAGTCCGGCAGTTCGGAAAAGTCCCAAGTACTTGCAAATCAAGGCGTCGATTGAAGAGGTTGGCGTTATCGAGCCGCCAGCAGTTCACGCAGATCCTAAATCGCGCGGGCAATATTTTCTCCTGGATGGACACCTGCGTATCGACATTCTGCGGGAGAGGGGTGAAGTGAGGGTGATGTGCCTTCTGTCCCGTGACGACGAGGCATTCACCTACAACAAACACATCAACCGCGTTGCCACGATCCAGGAACACCGGATGATTCTGCGGGCTATCGAGCGCGGTGTATCCGAAGAGCGTTTAGCCGCAGCCCTGAACGTCGATATCCGCCAAATCCGCGAAAAGCGGGACCTCCTGGTAGGCATATGCCCGGAGGCTGTCGAGTTGCTTAAGGACAAGGACATCGGTCCCAAAACCTTTCGTCCGCTGAAAAGCATGAAGCCCGTGCGCCAGATCGAAGTCGCGAAACTCATGAACGACGCCGGCGTCTACAGCCATTCCTACGGCCTCGCTCTGCTCGCCGCGACACCAGCAGACCTTCTCACCCATCCTCAGAAGCCTCGCAAAATTCGCGGGCTAGATCCTGACCAAATGGCTAGAATGGGTGCGGAGATGGAAGGTCTGCAGCGCGACTTCCAGATGATCGAGGACACCTACGCCGTCGATGTTATGTCCCTTACCTTTGCCAAGGGATATCTTGCGGCTTTGCTGGGCAATGCTCGTGTGGTTAAGTTCCTTGCCGCCAACCAAGCTGATATCTTGCGGGAGTTCGAGCGGATCACCGAGTTGAGCTCATTGAATGGCTCTGCTCAGGAAGGTTAGGGAGCATGCAGGCTGAGCATGCAGGCTGAGCATGCGGCTGGTATTACTCCGGATCGATCAGATCGGGCACTTGCGTCGGGTTCAAGAGTACGGACACAGTTCCAACTGGGATCATTGTGCTCTCAGGCTTGTTGCGCCCCTTAGAGCGGACAATTGCGCTTCTTAGCTCACGAGCTAACTGCGACGGTGATTTTTTCGGGTTTTCCGTTCGAGCGCGCTTAAAATGAGCCCAATCCGACCATAGAGCGCGGGAATCGCGGGCGTCGTAACCTGCGAGGTGTGCATGGTAACGACCAAGGACGAATAGTTGTGCCGCAGGGGCTTCCGTGACCTCGAAACCCAGTCGCCTGGCCAGCTCGATTGTGCCGTACTTGTCGAGCCAGCCCGTAACCCGTTCAACCCATTTATTGCTCTCGTCGAGCAAATTCTTGCCTGTGCTTCGACGACTGCGTGAGTCAACGGAGACGGGGAACTGCCACTTTAGCTGAAAGATGGCCAGTTCATTGGTCTTCACATCAAGTGCGACAAAATCAAGATCAGTGAGAACCTTGCCCTGATCTTTTAAGTCTAAATTCTTCGTATGCGTCTTCCAGCGTGGCTCTTGAAAGAGGAGGTCGAATTCCTCGATCCACCTTCCTTCGCGATTGTTCGCTATTTTAAACCAGTCATCTTTAAATCGCGAACGTAAATCGGCGAGTAAGAAAAGGAACGGATTTATTTCCAGACCGAATGTGGGCAGAATGCAGAAGTCCTCGGATGCCTTTATAAGCGGTGGCCACGCCGGATCTCCGCCAGATGTATGCACATCCAGATTTTCTCCCGAAAGCGTCAGACAGGGGAGGATTTCCGCAATTTCGGATGCCTGCATCCCGGTAATATTGGCTAAGTCACCTATCAGGACTTCTCGCTCGACGTAGCTCGTCAATAAATTGCGTATTTCGACCGATGGGTTGCGAGCCCTTAGAATTGCGGTGTAGGCCAACCGTTTTTGAGACATTGCAGATAACGCTGCAAGCACTTCCACATACGATGAAAAAGGCCGTCCTCCGAGCAGGTCATCGGCGCCAATCATATCTTGGGAATAAATCCTGCGTAGATAGAGGCGCGCCCAGTCGAGGAAATAAAGATCGATATCGAGATTGGGCGCCATTTCCATTCGCCACCCATCCACAAGCCGAACGTGCCGATGCAGCAGAGGTTCAAGTTTTCGGTGCCTCTGCTCCAGCTTCTTCTCGATTCCCCGGTCTTTTGCCCACGCAATATTGCTCGCCCAGTTCAGGCCTGCCCGGCCGATGTCTTCGTCGGCAAAGGTGGTGTTCTGGCTCCTAAGAATCAGGATGTCGGTCATTCCGATGTCGTCGGCAGAAACAGGGTAAGGGCGAAGTTCAGCGCTCAGGACGCCCTGTCGCAGCGCGCTTTCGAGACGTTCCGCCTGCGCCAGAATGCCGCAACGGAAGACAAATTCGCTTGCCTGCTCATGGTAGTCCGGCGTTGATCTGAAATCTCGAAAAGGACCGGGCGCCGGCATTCTGGGAAGTACGCGCCGTAAGGCATGATTGATGCCCCAGGTGGAGAGCTTTTTGAAAATGAAATCCGATTCACCGGAGGGCCCACTTGAACCGAATAGATCCTCGCAAAACAGGGAATCCAGCACGCGAACGACCTCATAAGTGAGAGTCTCCGCAGGTTTTTCATATCCGCGAAGTCTGGCCGTATCCGCCAATATAGCCGCCCGGAGTCTTTCCAGCCCCAGTGTGTTATCGGCCGCGTCGGTGGTCATATGCATCCCTGTGCGCTTATCCTATCTGCAGTTTATATGAGTCGGGAGTGCGGCGCGCCGTAAGGATTGGCGCGTGACCGTAACTTTCCGCCACAACCTGATTTAACTTCGAGAGGTAGTCTGCTGGCATCCTTTCCCCGACTATAATTTCCCGGACCGCATGCCGGGGGTAGGAATGCTGCAGGGGCGTAAGGTCGTTGCGATCAGTCTGAATAAGCAGCCGGCGTTCGCGCTCGTATTCCCATTCGCGCGGTTTCGTCGCGAAGACCTGCTGCCATGTGAGCTGCATGCGATGAAGAGCCTCATCAGCAGCAATCCTGTAGGCTGCTACCCAGCCGTCATCCTTTTTCCCGAGATGTTTTATCTGGGTTTCCTCTTCATCGATGGCCATCAGATGATATTCATACTGATCGTAGGCCACGGCATAGACAAAGCTATCTACGACGGGAGGCTGATCGCAGTAAGCAACGTCGGCGAAGTAGGCGTCCGGCTCGGCTGAAATCACCGCCTCTTCATCGAAAACTACGCAAAAGCCACGAAGGCCGTCCGCGTAGTGTGACCACATGAGCAGATTGTCGCGCTCTGGTCCGAAGCAGGCGATCCGCATGCCGTCGAGCATGGTTGCAAAAGGGGGCTCATACCCCTCTACGGACTCCAGATATTCATTCGGATCGAATTCGAGAGCGTCGTCCATAACCGGAAATCCCCACTCGAGAACAGCCGACGCCAAGCGCTCTGGCTCTCTTTGCGGATCGGGGCGTCCATCGAGTATTTGTGCCCGAAATTCGAACGGATCGTTGTAGCGGCTGTAATGCTGGCAGAAAATCAGACCGTTCTTCAGATTTTCAAGTGCGTAGTCCTGTGGAGCTGAAAACTTCAGAAGCGGCCTTCCGGGGAGGGGATCGGGTGAGATGGTCATGGCTGTTGTGCCCCGTTCCTGCTTGCTGGCTCAATTTGGCAACTTGGGTACCCGCTTGGAGCTCAGCACAAAAACCAAAGGCCCGTCCTTGCAGGCGGGCCTTGGCGATTGTCTCCCTTTCGGGCAGTGGGCACCGTTGACGGACCACGAACAAATGATACCGGGTTCGTGTGCATATCTCAAGGCAGGAGGTCGAGGTGACTAGGCCGCTCTGACCTCGGCAAGGAGATCGGGGTGCAAGTCCAAAAGCTTCAGCAACTTGACGAGTGAGAGGGGGGGCTTGGTCTTGCCGTTTTCATACCGAGAAAAGGCATTGGTCCCGCCGCCGAAAATCTCGCCGGCCTCCTTCTGATCAAGTTCCAGCTTCCTCCGCACGCGAGTGATAAACGCCGGATCGACGATCGCCGCATTGACCTGCTTATTGAACTCCAACATTGCCGCACTGACGCGCCGGCTTTCCTTGGCGTTCAACACGACCTCATCGCACGATGGGCAGAAGTCGCCTTTGACATCAGGAATTTCCGTCGTTTCGCCTTTGTAGGTGTAGGGGAGAGCCCGGCTTTCGCGCACCAGGTCGGCCGCGCCGCATGCAGGACACTTCATGTCACAGCTCCTTGAAGGAAACGACGAGAACGCCGTCCACGACAGTAATTTTCAAATACACAGCCCCGGCTTCCGTCATCGGACGATAGACATCCTGCCAGATGGTATGATCGGCGTAGGTGGTCATGCTCTTGTAGAAATCCGCGGGGGTTAAAGCCGCAACGACCTCAATTATCCCGTCGAAATCGAATCCCAATTCTGCCGCCCCGGCAAGAGCCGAAAAGGTCGCACTGACCTCGCCCGCGTCTGCCAAGACCTTGATGTTTGCTAAGGGGTAGTGTGGAGATCGCTTTTCCATAGAATAACCTACTAGGTTAAATTTGGCAAGTTGGTTAGTGGCTGTGACGACGAGGTCGCAAGCCACGGAAGGTCGGCAAACATATTGATCTGCCGGGGAGGCATGTCCTTGGCAGCGAGATGAAGATGCTCGGGGCGAAGGTGCGTGTAACGACGAAGCATCTTCCAATCCTTGTGGCCGGTGACCAACGCCGCCTGTTCGATCCGGAAGCCCGCTTCGAACAGGCGGCTGGTCCCTTCGTGCCGGAGGTCGTGGAAGTGCAGGTCTTCGATACCGAGGTCGACGCACGCTCGGTGGAAGGCAGTGCCGACGGAACGGTGCTTATAGGGAAAGACGCGGAGGGAGTTACCATCTGGCGATTGGCGCTGTTCCATCAGAAGGTCCCAGGCGTCGTAGCCGCTCACACTAAGGAGGGGGATATGCTGGTCATTGCCGGCCTTGTCCCGCGGGTCCTTTCGGTCGCGGATGAGGAGCGTGCGCAGCCGGGGATTTACGCCGGGCCATTCGACGGTGCAGATTTCCTCCAGGCGCATGCACGACCCGATAGCGTACTTGATGATCCGCTCCATCGGAAAGCAGGTCTTACCCTTTGTCCGAAAATGTCGGAACAGGGCTTCGAGCTCGTCGTCAGTGGGGCGCCGGTCACGTTCATTGCTCTTGCCGACCAGGCCAAGGCGCTTTAGCGCCGTCCGCGCGAGATCCACTTGCTCAGGGGATAGCGGCAGGCCATGTATCGCCGCACCATCGGTAAGAAGGGTGCGGATGTAACCGATGTCCATGCTGACGGTGACAGGGCCAGCGCCTTCGCTGGCACGGTCCTTTCCGAACTGAATAATCCGTTCGCGATCGAGATTTTCGAACTTGCACCGGCCGAGTCGATTTTTGAGCAATTCGAGGCTATAAGCCTTCGTTCGCCCGAGGGGCCTGCCGACTTCCTTCATGTCTTCGATATGAAGGTCGACCAGCGCCCCGAAGGTTTTGACCCCGGCCACGTCCTTTCGTGCAGGGGTCTTGCCGGCATCGATCTCGCTCTCGATACGACGCGCCCACGCCTCGGCGTCCTTCTTCGCTATGAAGGTCTCGCTGAGCACATGACCCTTCCGTCGGACAAGTGCCCGCCAGTTGTCAGAAGGTAGCCGTGTGAAGGATGCCAACCTGGCCGCTCCAGCGTGTACAAAACGTGTTCAGTGAGAGGTCGCAAACGGTAGTATATGGTCGTATTTGACTGTACACGAGGCGTACACGTTCTCGGTTTAGTCCATTGTTTGTACTGGAAAAATGACGAAAAATCAAGCGGTTAGATTCAGCGTTGCACCTATGATGGACTGGACCGACCGGCATTGCCGGGCGTTTCACCGTGTCCTGACGCGCCAGGCGCTGCTCTATACCGAGATGGTGACGACCAAGGCGGTCATTCATGGCGATCGTGAGCGCCTGATCGGCTATTGCGACGTCGAGCATCCGGTGGCGCTGCAACTGGGCGGCTCCGAACCGGAGGAACTCGCGCAGTGCGCCAGGATCGCCGAGGATTTCGGCTATGACGAGGTCAATCTCAACTGCGGCTGCCCCTCCGATCGCGTCCAGTCGGGGGCGTTCGGCGCCTGTTTGATGCAGGAGCCGCAGCGCGTCGCCGACAGCATGCGCGCCATGATCGAGGCGTCAAGCCTGCCGGCCACGGTCAAGTGCCGTATCGGGGTCGACGACCAGGATCCGCACGACGCCCTGTTCACCCTGGTCGAGGCCTGTGCGGCGGCCGGGGTTTCGACCTTTATCGTCCATGCGCGCAAGGCGTGGCTGAAGGGCCTGTCGCCCAAGGAAAACCGCGACATTCCGCCGCTCGACTACGCGCTGGTCTACGAATTGAAGCGCACTCATCCTGAGCTGACCATCGCCATCAATGGCGGTATTGCGACGCTGGACGAGGCGGAAGCGCATCTGGCCCATGTCGACGGCGTCATGCTCGGCCGCGTCGCCTATCATGAGCCGGCCCTGCTGGGTCAGGTCGACCGGCGGTTCTTTGCAGGGGGCGGCGACGTGGGGCCATTCGAGGCCCTGGAAGCCTATCGGCCCTATATGGCGGCGCAGTTGGACCGCGGCACGCCATTGTCGCACATGACGCGGCATATGCTGGGCCTGATGCACGGCTTGCCGGGCGCGCGTGCCTTCCGCCGTATCATGACGGTCGAGGCGGTCGAGCCGGGGGCGGGGCTTGAGGTGGTCGATCGCGCGGTTGCGGCCGTGCACGATACCCTGGCGGCGGCCGAGACGCGCCGCGTGCTTTATGAGGCTTCGCTCACAAAGTCGGCTTAAAATCTACTCGTGCAGCACGAGGCTTGACGGGGTCGCTTCCATGCGGCTGAGCCGGCCGAGATAGCTCATGCCGAGCAGCGACGTGCCGCCTTGGGGGATGATCAGCGCCTCGACATTGTGCACCGTGCTTTGACCCACGGCGACGCTGGCGAGCGTCACCGTCGCCGCCTGGGTCGCGCCCATGGCGGTGATGACCTTGCGGTCGTAGACCAGGCTCGACTTGTCGATGCCGAGCCTCTGGGCATCGGCTTCGGTCAGCACGACGACCGAGGCGCCGGTATCGACCAGGAAGCGGACGGCTTTGTCGTTGACCGTCGCATTGGCCCAAAAATGCCCGTCCTGGGCCTTGGGAATGGCGGTGGCGTGCGTATCGCCGGTCGTGGCCGTGTCGGCCGATGTGACGCTGGAAGGGGCGGCGGCTTCGGCAACGGGCGCGGCCGGCCGGTCGTCGAGCTTGATAAAGCCCAGGCCGGCCCCCACCGCGGAAGCGATGGCGCAGGTCATGACGATTACCGGTCTGAGCATGGCTGTCTCCGCGACTCAAGGGGCCGTTCTGGCCAGGCGCCTATCCTAGCCGAACAGGGTTGCTGTCCGGTGAATCGTCGAACGCGTTATAAAGTAGCGAAAAATGATTCATTTTTCGATTCTTCGGTGGAAATTTATTTGAATAAAAACAAGGTATTGATACCGGATTGAAAAAATAATCGATCAGGGTTCGGATTAATTATTGCATTCGGGCGAAAACGTGGCACATTGTTATTCGACGCGACGACGACTGTGAGGGTGAGAACCCCTGGGAGCCCGAGGCGCGTCTCTTTGTCCGCATTGCATTCATTGGAAAAGGAGACGCAACCATGCAAGACCAAGAAAAGAAGAAGCACGCCATGACCTCATTCGCCCTGTTCGGCGGCCTGTTCATGAGCCCGCGTAAAACCTCGCGCGAAGTCAGCCGCCCCTCCGACTTCAAACCGTACAACAAGAAGTAAGCCGAAGCTGTCGTATCGCCCTTTGCCCCTCCGAGGGCGGTGCGGCAGCTAACGCCCCTCCAAACGCTTTTGCGGCGTTTGATCAAAAGAAGCCCCCTGCCGTCGGCAGGGGGCTTCTTTTTTTAATCGCCGTGAGGGGCGGGGGGGTTAGTTCGAGGCCAGCTTGACGCCGGACTTGGCTTCGGCCGCGGCCATGTTCGGGCTGGCCTTGCTGACCTTGACGGAGGCATTGTTGCCGGCGCTGTCGAACTTGGCGTTCGCTTCGATCCAGTACAGGCCATCGGCCGCCAGGAAATTGTACTTATAGGAGACCTGGAACGTGCTGCCGTGGAAATCGCAGTCTTCGATATTCACCATTTGCTTGCCGGTAACGGCAATAACCTTGGACACCACGTCCTTGGAGACGCCGGCGGCCAGCATACCGGCCTGGGATTCCTGGTCGTCGCTGCAGGTGCCGGCAAGCGCGGCGGAGGCCGACAGGGCCATGACGCCGGCGAGGGCCGAGATGAGAAGTGTTTTTTTCATGTGTGTTCCTCCTAGATATTCTTCAGGTTAGGATAACACGGTAATCGAAAGAGGCTAATCTTCGGTAAATCCTCATGTTTACTGGAGATTAATAGCTCTTAATACAGAAATGCCAGCCCTTTGATCGACAAAGGCGCTGGCATTAACTTGTCCGGCCGGCGGATTTTGCCTTGGCAAAATCCGCGTCCAGCGAAGATTTTTTAGTTCGAGGCCAGCTTGACGCCCGACTTGGCCGAAGCGGCGGCCAGGTTCGGCGACATGCCGCTGATCTTCATGTCGGCGACGGCCTTGCCGGCGACCTTGGCTTCGCCCGAGACCCAGTACAGGCCGTCGGAACCGATGACGTTATACTTGAAAGTGGCCTTCAGCGAGCCACCGGCGGCCGAGCAATCGTCGACGTTGATCATTTGCTTGCCCGCGCCCGGGACCAGGCCCGACAGCTTGGCGGCGGCGGCGGCGGCAATGACCTTACCGGCGGTGTCGACTTGATCGTCTTCACAATCGCCGGCCAGGGCGTGGGTGGCGAAGGTGGCGGAAGCCATCAGGGCGACGGAGGCGATCAGCCACTTGGGGGACACGGATTTCTGCATTTTGCAAACTCTCACTTGGGATTTACGCATTGGGGCGCGCGTTTCATGAAGTCAGGCCGGGGGAGCCTTTCCCTCGGCTATGGGTTGCATATAACCCCCGCACGTTTAATTCCGGGTGAATCATGCTGCCCTGCAGCGAAATTTTTTGCACAAAAATGCAAAACGTTGTTACGCGAATGATAGCGGTATCAAGCGCGGGAGCGATACTCCTCTCTTGAACGTGGCATGAAGCTTAAGCGCCTCTCCGAACGCCCTTGCGTTCGGCAAGCGCGCCCGCGCGCCCGAGCTCGTGCGAGGAGCCCGCGCGGCGCTTGAGCGCACAAAAATGCCGGCGCCTGAGCAAACAAAAAAGAGGCGCCTTGCGGCGCCTCTTTCCCCAGGGTCAGGTCCCGGTCTTTATTTAGGCAGCGGTCAGTTCGCCGAGGAAGCGGCGGATGTTCTCGCTCATCGACTGCGTGCGCTCGGTCAGCTGGTTGGCGGCGCCCAGCATTTCGGTCGACGCCTTTTCGGTGTCGGCGGCCGAGGCGGAGAGTTGCGCCACCGAGCTCGAGGCCATCGAGGTGCCGTCCGAAGCTTCGTTGACGTTGCGGGCGATTTCGTTGGTCGCGTCGCCTTGCTGGTGCACGCTGTCGGCGATCGACGAGGCGATCTCGTTCATGTGCTTGATGGTCTCGCCGATGCCGCGGATGGCATTGACGCCGTTTTGCGCGGCGGCCTGGATGTCCTTGATGCGATCGCGGATTTCATCGGTGGCCTTGGCGGTTTGCTGGGCCAGCGACTTGACTTCCGAGGCGACGACCGCGAAGCCCTTGCCGGCTTCACCGGCGCGGGCCGACTCGATCGTGGCGTTCAGGGCCAGCAGGTTGGTTTGCTGGGCAATGGCGTTGATCAGGTCGACGACTTCGCCGATCTGGTCGGCGGCGCGGGAAAGTTCGGCCATCGAGGCGTTGGTGCGGTCGGCTTCCGACACGGCTTCGGCGGCGATTTCCACCGAGCGCACGGCCTGGTCGCCGATGACGCCGATCGAGGCGGACAGTTCGGTCGTGGCCGAGGCGACGTTTTGCACGTTGTCGGCCGAGTTGCGGATCGACGACACGGCCGATTGCGAGCGGCGTTCGTTTTCCTGGGCGATCGTCAGCAGGGTACGGCCGTTGGCGTCGAGGTCGGAGGCGGCGTTGCTGAGGGCGTCCAGCATGTCCTGGGCTTCGTGACGGAAGCGTTCGGCCAGTTCGGACATTTGACGCGAGCGTTGCTCACGCGTGGCGTTGGCGGCCGTTTCCATGGCCGACAGGCGTTCTTTTTCCTCGGCGTTCGACTTGAAGACGTTCAGGCTGTCGACGACCAGCTTCAGCTCGTCGCGGCGGGCGAGCGTCGAGATGTCGACGGTGAGGTTGCCCTTGGCCAGTTCTTCGGTCGTACGGGCGATACGGTTGATGCCGGTCACCGTCAGGCGCGAGAACACGAAGGCGATACCGCCGGAGATGGCGGCCATGATCAGGGCGAAGATGATCAGCATCGACACGCCGGCGGCCTGGGCCGTCTTGGCCTGCGCGGCAGCCTGGTTGGCGGCGGCGACGTTGGCCTTGATCAGTTGGTCGGAGAGATCCGACATCTTGGCGTAGCCATCGTCGAACTGCGACATCAAGGGGGCGACCGACTTGAAGTCGATGTCCATCACCGAGCCGGCGAAGTCCACGGCGTCCTTGTAGGTCTTGACTTCCTTGGTCAGGCTGTCGAGGAGCTTCTTTTGCGCGGGATCGGCTTCGGCGGCCGAGTCCGCCTTGAGGCGCTTGGCGATGTTGCCGAGGTTCTTGGCGACGGCTTCGACCTTGTCGCCCATGTTGGCCGTCGGGTCGGTGGCCTTCTTGGCGACGGCGCTCATGACGGCGCCGTTGGCTTCCTTGATGTCCGCCTTGATGGCGCCGAATTCAGCCGTCGACTTCAAGGTGACATTGGTCAGCTTGTCGATGGTTTGCGACTGGCCGTTCATGATCACGATGGCGCCGACGGTAAGGACGGCCATCAGAGCGGTCGCGGCCGCGGACGGCGCCATGAATTTCACGGTAAACGGCCAGTTCGAGATGTTGAACCCGCCGGACTGGTTATTGGCACTCAGTTTTGTCATTGTTTGGCCCCTGACTGACCTTTTTTTGGTAAGACGAACGCGATTTTGCGTCGGAATTGGCGATCGAAAAAGCCGCGACGGCCGCACGGATTCGTGCAACCGGAGACGGACTTGCGGTCAAGTTGTCAGATTAAGGTTGTTGAATTCCTAACAGGTCCGACAAATTGTCCACAGTCGTAAACCATGTTGGCAAACGGGTTTTTCAAGGCGAGGTCTTGGCCAGGCCAATTGATGGCCAGATACGCCAACGCGCAAGCTGCGCGGCACTTGAGCTCATTCCAAGGCGAAGCCTTGGCAAGGGCGACCGCCCGCCGCGCATCGTTGCGCGAGCCATGCGGCGCTTGAGCTCATTCCAAGGCGAAGCCTTGGCAAGGGCGACCGCCCGCCGCGCATCGTTGCGCGAGCCATGCGGCGCTTGAGCTAAATAATGTCTAAAACCAATTCTCCAATTCCGGAAAGATTGTGGAAAATTATCTTTGGCGGCGTATAGTCGGGGCGTATGACACGCTTCGACGCAGGACGCAGACTGTTTTTGGCCGGGGCGGCGATGACGGCCCTGGGTGGGTGCATGCGCCTCGATCATCGCACACCCCGGCGTATCCTGGTGTTGCGGGTGCCGGCCGTGTCACGCCCGGTTTTGTGGGAGAGCGTACAAAAATACGCCTCGCAAAATCATCTGGCGTGCCACTTACTGCGAGAACTGCCGAATAAGGCGCGCAATTTCATGTTTATAGCGCGCGGGCAGGGGCTGGATATCGTAGGCCGCAACAATGCCTATGATCCGCTGCAGCCGGATGATTACGAGATACGTTTCTACGCCGAGGCCGTGTTCGGTGCGTCCCAGGCCACTATCGATCGTTTCGCCGACGCCTTGCGCGACACCCTGGTCAGCGAGAACAGCGTCCGGCTGATCTCCGACAGCGCGACCCCGGCGACGAAATAGAAAACGCCGCCCCGAAGGGCGGCGTTCAAGGAGCGATTTTCGATAAATCTAGTAGAGCGCCGACAGGTTGCCGCTGCGCGGCGCCTGGGGCGGTGTGATGGTCGGGCGCTTGGCGACCGGCGCGGCGGCGGCAACCGGAACGACTTCGCCGGCCGGTTGGGGCAGGGCGACCGCGGCGATGATGTCCTGCGCCGACTTGCCGCCAGTCTTGGCGGCGAGGGCGACCGGCTTGATCGACGCGGCGGGCGTGATGTCGCCGCCGGCGTCGGCGGTCTGGATCACCGGCGTCGTCGACGCATTGGCCGAGGTATAGGCCAGCATCTCGCCCGACTTCATGACCACGGCGTCTGGCACATCGGTCGAAGGCTGCACGCCGTCGGCGCTGCGGATCATGCCGCCGCGGCCCTGGAATTGATAGAAGGTGTGTTGGCCGACCGTGGCGATCTTGACCATGTTCGACGACCAGCGCGGATCGACCGACAGGCTGTGGAAGTGGGTCGCGGTGCCGACGGTCTTCATGACGTAGCCGTTGAGCGCGGCGGTGGCCACGTCCTTGGCGCGACGCCACGCCCAGGCTTCGACCGGGCGGGCCAGCGAGCCGTCGCAGGCGAACGAGAACTGGCAGCTGGTCTGCTGCATGGCGCCTTGATAGACCACGCCGCAGATCGTCTTCGGGAAGGCCGGGTGACGGACGCGGTTCAGGATGACCTGGGCGACGGCGCGCATGCCGTCATCGCCTTCGCCACGCGCTTCGTAATAGACGGCCTGGGCCAGGCAGTCGGAATCGTTGGTGGTGTGCGCCTTGAACGCAAAGGCCGGCGCCGGGCGGGCCATTTGCATCATCATCGGATGATCGCTGAGGATCTTGGTGGTGGCCACCAGGCTGGTGTGGACGGTATCGCCTTCAGCCGCGGTCTGCAGCATCGCCTTCTGGGCACGTACGTCGAACGAGGTGCGCAGCGCCGTCAGGTTCTGGGCCACCATGGAATTGCTGGTCGGTTCGTTGCCGTAGGGGGCGTAACGCAGGGCGATCATCATCGCCGTCTGGTTCATGTCCGGACGGGTTTCACCGGTCACCGAGGCGGCATCATAGGCCTCAGCCACGATTTGCGTCGCCGACACGCCCTTGGCGGGGGTGTTTTTCGAGAACAGGGCGATTTGTGTCAGGCGCTGCGCATCTTCATGCGCATTGTCGCCTTTCGCCAGCTTGCCGCCCAGGCAAGCCGCGCCGAAAGAAGCGCCAACCAACAAACCTATAGAACTCGCCGCCATCAGGGCGCGCATGCGATAGCGCGCAATCGTGAACGATGCCAATGCCTTCTAGTCCTCTGTGACGAGGGCGTCCGCGCCCCCCGGAACATGCGTTAGTCGATGAGGATTCGTCTCCCTTGACCAGCGCCGTTTTCGCCAGCAAGGACCGTGCCCGTCGATGGGGTCTTGGTCGTGCCTTGCTCGGCGAAGGGCGTCTTAAGGGCGAAATGTGGCCCAAATGTGTTAAGACATGGTTAAGATTGGGTTAGGCACAGTTGAGGGGGTTAGAATAGCCTCATCACCAACCCGTGTTGCTATCGCCTGCGACAGTCAAACGATTTTTTATTGACATGAAAAATGAAGTAAATTGCGGAATGATTTTACATGGCATTCAAGCACCATTATTCCAGTCTTCTTTATAGTCAAAACGAAGTCAGTAAAGCCATTCGTTAACGGACCGTTAAACAAGTGCTTTTGCCCGTCCTTTACCACACCAACGGCGCGAGCCCATTGCCTTGCCATTTTAAACGGCTGAAAATCCGGGACAAATCGGACTCGTTTCGCCTGGCTGCTGCCAAGTCTTGACGCTGCGGTGCGGCAAAAGGGCTGTCGGCCGTGCCGCGGGCGGGGCGGCGAAAGATTCTTAACCCCTCTTTCCTTTTTTTATAGCCCCCTTATCTTACGTTCATGTCACGTTCCGGTCCCCCTTCAGGCGTCTCCGATAATTCCGGCGCCTTTGTGGCTGATTTCCAAGCCAGCCCAATCCCTCTATGGGCGCCGCACCGTCCGGCGCGTCCGGAGAAGTCCGAAGGCGGACGGAAATTCCGTCTTCAGGCAGCCTATGAACCGGCCGGCGACCAGCCGACGGCGATCGCCGAGCTGGTGGCGGGGGTGCAGGCGCGCGAGCACGACCAGGTGCTTTTGGGCGTCACCGGCTCCGGCAAGACCTTCACCATGGCCAAGATCATCGAGCAGACCCAGAGGCCTGCCCTGATCCTGGCCCATAACAAGACACTGGCTGCCCAGCTCTATTCGGAGTTCAAGGCCTTCTTCCCCGATAATGCGGTCGAGTATTTCGTTTCGTACTACGACTATTACCAGCCGGAAGCCTACGTCCCGCGCACCGACACATATATAGAGAAGGACAGCTCGGTGAACGAGCAGATCGACCGCATGCGCCACTCGGCGACGCGGGCGATCCTGGAACGCGACGACGTCATCGTCGTCGCCTCGGTGTCGTGCATCTACGGCATCGGCTCGGTCGAGACCTATACGGCGATGACGCTGGACCTCAAGGTCGGCCAGGTCATCGACGAGGGGCAGCTTCGCGCCGACCTGATCGCCCTGCAGTACAAGCGCAACGACCAGGCCTTCGAGCGCGGCATGTTCCGCCGCCGCGGCGATGTCATCGAAATCTTCCCGGCCCACTACGAGGATCGTGCCTGGCGGCTGTCGATGTTCGGCGACGAGATCGAGTCCATCTCGGAGTTCGATCCGCTGACCGGCAAGAAGACCAAGGACCTGCCCGAGGTCCGCGTCTATGCCGCCAGCCACTATGTGACGCCGCGGCCGACCCTGCACCAGGCAATCGAGCGCATCAAGACCGAGCTTCGGGTCCGCCTCGACCAGCTCCGCGCCGAGGGCAAGCTGCTGGAGGCCCAGCGCCTGGAGCAGCGCACCCAGTTCGACCTGGAAATGATGGAGGCCACCGGCGCCTGCGCCGGCATCGAAAACTATTCGCGCTATCTCACCGGGCGCAATCCGGGCGAGCCGCCGCCGACCTTTTTCGAGTACCTGCCTGACAATTCCCTGCTGTTCGTCGACGAGAGTCACGTCTCGGTGCCGCAGATCGGCGGCATGTACCGTGGCGACTATGCGCGCAAGTCGATCCTGGCCGAATATGGCTTCCGCCTGCCGTCGTGCATCGACAACCGCCCGCTGAAGTTCGAGGAGTGGGACGCCATGCGGCCGCAATCGGTCTATGTCTCGGCGACGCCCGGGCCGTGGGAGATGGAGCGCACCGCCGGTGTCTACGCCGAGCAGGTCATCCGGCCGACCGGCCTGATCGATCCGCCGGTCGAAATCCGCCCGGTGCACAAGGACGGCTTCAACCAGGTCGACGACGTCATCGCCGAGGTGCGCAAGGTCGCGCTGATGGGCTATCGCTCGCTGATCACGGTTCTGACCAAGAAGATGGCCGAGAACCTGACCGAATATATGCACGAGCAGGGCATCCGCGTCCGCTACATGCACTCGGACATCGAAACCCTGGAGCGCATCGAGATCATCCGCGACCTGCGGCTTGGGGCATTTGACGTGCTGATCGGCATCAACCTGTTGCGCGAAGGCCTCGATATTCCCGAATGCGGCTTCGTCGGCATTCTCGACGCCGACAAGGAAGGCTTCCTGCGTTCGGAAACCTCGTTGATCCAGACCATCGGCCGCGCCGCGCGCAATGTCGAAGGCCGGGTCATTCTCTATGCCGACCGCATTACCGGCTCGATGGAACGCGCCCTGGCCGAAACGACGCGCCGCCGCGACAAGCAGACAGCCTATAATGTCGAACACGGCATTACCCCCGAATCGGTCAAGCGCGGCATCGGCGACATCCTCGATTCGCCCTATGAGAAGAGCGGGCGCGTCCAGGTGCCGATGGGCGTCGCCGAAAGCAGCACCAAGCCGTTCATGGGCTCGAATTTCCAGGCGACGCTGAAGGATCTCGAGGCGAAGATGCGCGAGGCGGCGGGGAACCTGGAGTTCGAGACGGCGGCCCGGCTGCGCGACGAGATCAAGCGTCTGAAATTGCTCGATTTGGAATTCGCCAAGGATATGATCGGCGGCGAGTAAAGCGCATGTCGGCTGTGCCGTTTTGAGACTTGACGGAGGCGATTTGTCTCATTTCTCAATTGTGCGCAGCATAAATCCGTTTCGTTGATCGTGCCCTGCAGCGATTTCCCCGGCGGAAACTTAAATCCCCCATCTTCCCTCCGCAAGCGTTTCCGGATATACACACTGCTCGGGGAACGTGCGTATCTCGCACGTGCCAAATGCGAATAGCACTAGATTTTTATTTCAAATAGGGCGACCTTTGGCACCGACTGTGCAGGTAGCCGACACAGGTCTGATGGGTGTCCCCGGATTCAGAGGTTGTTAACCTTGGTTGCGGACACTTGCGGGATGATTACAACTGGCAAAACTTGGGCTGCTGGCTCCGGGGTGAAGAATGCGTAGGACAAGACTTAATGTTGTGCCGCCGGTGTCCAAGGAGATGGCGCTGGGGCAGGTCATCGACGGGGACAAGGTGATGACGCTGCCGACTCAGGTCGCGCACAAGAGCACCGCGCTTGTCGAAGAGACCGTAACCGCGACGCCGGCGCCGGCGCGCAGCGAAACCCGCACCCAGCGTGTTCGCCGGCTTCAGGAAGAAGCCCGTGCCCTGGCGCGCGAGCAGATCAGCGAATTCGAAGTGCTGCTGTCGGCCACGGCCAAGATGGCGCTGGAAATCGCCGATGGCGGCGAGGTCTACTCGATCGGCGCCCGCGAAATCTGCCGTCGCCTGGCTGACGAACTGCCGCGCACCGTGCAGACCCTGCAGGTCATTTCGAAGAAGAACTGACCGCGCGGGGCTTTGTGCACCAGGCGCAATTTCTTTTGCGCTCCCGGCTTTATGGGCTGGCACAGACTCGCCTTATCCCTTAGGTTCCCAACCAGCCAAGGGAAATATCATGGTTTTGACCTATAAAGGGTCGCGTTTTGTAGCGCCGCGAGCGGGAGCGATTTTCCTCCTCTGCGCGACGGTGCTCGCCGCTTGTCACAAAGCGCCGCCGCCACCACCAGCCGCGGCAACGATGGCCAAGCCGGCCGCCGCTATGGCGCCGGCGCAGTCCTTGCCGGCGCGTCAGGCCGGCCTGTGGTCGATGACCATTTCCGAAAACGGCAGCGCTGACGTGCCCCAGGCCCAGCAGCTGTGCATGGATGCCCTGACCGACCAGCATCTGGGTGTGCTCGGCAACGATCTCTCCGGTGACAAGTGCAAGAAGACGGTGTCGCGCACCGCTGACGGCGGCTGGGGCATCATCGCGGAATGCGACATGGGCACCGGCGGCGTCGACGAATATTCCGGCCAGATCTCCGGCGATTTTACCCAGGACTATACGCTGAAGGTGCGCTCGCAGACGACCGGCGCCGCCCTGCCGCAGATGAATCGCGTCACCAACTATACGGTGATCGCCAAACGTACCGGCGCCTGCGCCGCCGACCAGAATCCGGGTGACGTCCTCAGCGACGGCGTCAAGCTCAACCTGTTCGAGATGGCCGGTATCCCGCACGCGACCTCCGCCAAGGCCGCAGCGTCGACGCCCGCGCCGTCAGGCGATTAAACCCCCTTCAGCGCAAGGTAATGGGCAGGTCTCGGCCCTGCACCGCTGCATTTCCCGCATAGTCGGCCGCGAAAATCCGCACCGTGTAATCGCCGGCGGGAAGATTGGCTGGGCTCCAGCCGCCGATCTTCGCCTGGCCGTCGCGCACAGGATTGGTCACGACATAAAGGAACCGCGTGGGCTGTTCGCTGTGGACCGCGTCCCCGCTGGCCGGCGCATAGGCGATTTTCGGCGCTTCGGGATCTCTCGGCAACCGGTCAAATTCGATATTGACCAGCGGCCGCTCGAACCCCTTCACCGGCGATCCGTCAGCCTTCAGGATCTGGAAACCGGCTTGGTAGAGGCCCAGCCGCCGGCGCGGTGCGTCCCCGTCGACCTGGTCCCAGGCGTCGACCACGATGCTGAGTGTGCCGGCGTTGCGCGGGACGGCGAGGCGGCCGTGATCCAGCGCCGCCAATCGCCCTCCCGAGGCGTCGAACAGTTGGATGCCCGATATGTGTGGGGCGATGTGGTCGGTCAGGCCGTTGAAGCGCAAGGCCATGGGGTTGGCGTCGCCGCCGCGGGCGCCCAGCTCCAGGTGCACATGCGCCATGCGGTTGACCGTACCGAGCGGGTCGCCGACAAGGAACCGGGTGCCGCGCTTGACCCGCACCGCGGCGAGCTTTCCGGCTGCGTCGCGGACGAACTGGAAACTGGCCGGATCGAGCGGCGTGCGGTCGGGTTTGCGGCCGACCCGCATATGGATATAGGTCACCTGGTCGATCTGCAGGCCCTCGGAAAGCCCGTCCAGATCCCAATTCGGCAAGGGACTTTCGACGGTCTCGTCGGCTATGGCCAATACGGTCTGGCCGACATCCGCGCGCACATCGAGGCCGGCGTGCAGATGGTCCCGGCTTTCGCCCTTGTAGTCTCCACGGACCTCGCCCATGTCGCCGACGACCTCGTGCCAGGCCCCTTGCGGACCGACTGGCCAGGGGACGGATGCGGCCTGCAATAGCGCCGGTCGCGATGGCGCAAGCGGGGCAGGCTGCACCGCTTGCGTGTCGCCGGGGCGCGCCAGGCTCAGCCTGCGGATCGCATAGCTCGCTGCCTCGGCCACATAGAGGGCGCCATGGCGGTCGATCGCCAGGCCGGCGGGGCGGGCGAGGTGCAGGGCCTGGTTTTCCGGAACCGAAGCGTCGCGTCCGGTCAGGGTACGCAGCTCGCCCGCGGGCGACATTTCGAGAATCTGGCCGCGAAAAAAGGTCGCGATATAAAGGTAGCCGTCCGGTGTCGCCGCCAAGCCGATGGGCGCCCTCAGGGGCGAGTCGTGATCGTCCGGCCCGGTATGGGCCAGGGTCGTGACGGCGCCGTCCTTGCCAAGTTTGCGAATGGCGTCGTTGCCGGTGTCGGCGATCAGCAGTGCGCCGGTTGGGTCGAGGGCGAGACCGCACGGGGTGTCGAAGGCGGCTTGCGCCCCCTTGCCGTCGGCGAAACCCGGCGCCGCACCGCCCGCCACGGTCTTGACTTGGCCATCCGGCGTGATCAGGCGGATGCGGTCATTATAGGTGTCGGCGACATAGACGTCGCCGGCGGCGTCGACGGCGACGCCAACGGGACCGTTGAATTGCGCCTGGCCGGCCTGGCCGTCACGAAAGCCCGCGGTGCCGTCGCCGGCCAGCGTGGTGACCGAGCCGTCGCGGCCGATCTTGCGGATCTGGTTGGCGCCCGTATCGGCGACATAGACGGTCCCCGCCGTGTCGATGGCGAGGCCCGAGGGCGTGGCGAAAGCGCCGGGAAGCGTCGTCGTGGCCCCGTCCGGTGCGATCTTGCGGATACGGTTGGTTTCGCCGGCATCGGCGACGTAAAGCAGGCCCTTTGCATCTATGGCCACGGCGAACGGGTCGCTGAAGCGGGCCTTGGCGCCCGGCCCGTCGGCGAATCCGCGCTGGCCGTCGCCGGCAAGCGTGGCCAGTGCCGCCGGCCAGCCGAATCGTGTGGGCTTGGGGCTATCCCATGGCTTCGCAAGGATCAGCCAGCCGCCACCGAGGATTACCAGCGCGGTGACGGTGGTCGCGACAATCAGACGGCGCGCGCTTGCCGGCATTCGGGAGCTTCCGAGTTGTGATGACGAGACCGAGCCCGTTCAATTCCACAAGAATTTAGGCGATCCAGGCTCTGGGCTTGGGCACTGGCCGTTCATGGAACAGGTGGTTGAAGCCCAAGGCGGCGCGGCCGGCCGTGTAGGCGAGCGGAAGGGTCAGCAGCACGAGCACGATCCGCTCGTCGCTCAGGTGGAGCCGAAGGACGGCGAACGCCACGATCAACACCGGCACGATGCCGATCCAGAAGGTGCGCTTCTGGAATTCATAGTGCGTCTTGAGCCAGTCCGGCGCCTTTTCCTCGCGGAAATTGGCGACGAGCAGGGCCACGATGCCGCTCAGGCCCAGGGTCATGACCATCAGGAAGATAAACAGGTAGTTGAGCATCGGCACCAGCCGGCTGTCGGCGACGACGCCTTTCAAGGTGGCGGTGATCTTGGTGTTCGAAACGGGGGGCTTGGCGGGCATGAATGGGTCTCTGAGCTATGAAATGAGCCTAACCCACGCCCGGTTCGCTGCATAGCGGAATTATTTGAGCTCAAAGGCCGAGCCACGCCAATGTCAAGACCAGGTCTCGGCCGGCAGCAGGTCATTGATGCTGAGATCGGCGCGATGGCACCATTCGCCCAGGCGGATGGGACAGGCCGCGACATCGCCGAGCGTGACGACGACGGTATTGGTCGGCGTTTCCTCCAGGTCGAGGCGGTCGCATTCGAAGTCCGGCAAGTGCGCGTCGAGCAGGGCGGTCAGCTTCATCAGCAGCGCCGTGGCCACGGCTTCGGTGGTCGGATCACCGGCGATGACCAGGAGGCGCGGCAGCAGTTCCGGCTCGTGGTCGCGGAAATAGCCGATCATCGGGTCGTCGGCGCCGAGCTGGAAGGCGTGATCGAGGCTGTCGTCGACAAAGCCGTGCCAGTGCCGCTTCAGGTCGGCGAAGCTGGCCGCGTAATTGGCATTGCCCCAGTCTATTCCACGCGCACCGGGCTTGGCCTTCAGGCTGACGGTGACGAACTCGTTATGGCCGTGCGGCACCATGCACTTCGAATTGCGGTCGAAGCGCAGGCGGTGGGCCATGGAAAAGCGGCGTTTGAACTGGATCAGCATGATGGCGGTGTCAAAGCGCAAACGGTTCCCGGAGTCAATGAAGGCGTTGGGTGTTCACACCCAACGCCTTCGTTTGCAGGCTATCCTATATCTCCGAACGCGCTTGCGTTCGGCAAGGCCGACCGGCCGCCCGAGCCCATGCGAGGAGCCCGCGCGGCACTTGAGCGCACCTTAATGAATGAACTGACGGGCAGCCCAGTAGAGGCCGCCGGCCAGGGCAATGGCGGCCGGCAGGGTCAGGACCCACGACATGGCGATATTGCGGACAGTCGACCATTGCAGGCCCGAGCCATTGGCGGCCATGGTGCCGGCGACGCCGCTGGACAGGATGTGCGTGGTCGAGACCGGCAGGCCGTAGAAGACCGCGCCCAGGATGGTGGTGGCGGCGACCAGTTCGGCGGCGGCGCCCTGGCCATAGGTCAGGTGCGTCTTGCCGATCTTTTCGCCGACGGTTACGACGATGCGCTTCCAGCCGACCATGGTGCCGAGGCCAAGCGCCAGGGCGACGGCGATCTTCACCCAGGCCGGGATGAAGCGGGTGCCGCTTTCCATGCTCTTTTGCAGGGCCGAAACCGCCTTGGCGTCGGTGCCGGTGAAGGCCTTGCCCTTGTTGAGCGAGCTCGTCGCCGCGGCGACCAGGTACATGTCGTTACGCAGGTTGCCGGTGACGGCGGCCGGCACCTTTTGGATCGCGCCGTAGTTCTTGACTTCCGTGGCGATGTTGCCGCTGACGGTGGCGAGCGAGGCGAAGACGGCCGGATCGTTGACCTTCTTGGTCTTCAGCGCGGTATTGATGGTAGTGCGGGCGGCGTCGATAGTGACGACCGGCGCCTTGTTGTCGTGGGCGATGAAGACTTGCTGGCCGGCGGACACGGTCTTTTCGAAGGCCGGGGTGGCGTTGTCGTCCATGGTGCGGTTCAGCGCGTAGGCGGTGGGGGCGACGCCGATCAGGATCAGCATGATCAGGCCCATGCCCTTTTGGCCGTCATTATTGCCGTGGGCAAAGGACACGCCGGTGCAGGTCAGGATCAGCAGGCCGCGGATCCAGGCCGGCGGCGGATTGTTGTCCTTGGGCTCGGTATAGAGCTTCTTGCTGCGGATGACGAACTTCATGAGCCACAGGAGCAGCATGGAGAAGACGAAGCCGACGATCGGCGAGAACAGCAGGGCGATACCGATATTGGTCGCCTGGCTCCAGTCGACGCCCGAAACCGCCTGGCCCGCCGGGGCCATCAGCTGGTTGGCGAGGCCGACACCCATGATCGAACCGATCAGGGCGTGCGACGAGGAGTTCGGAATACCGAAGGCCCAGGTGCCGAGGTTCCAGATGATCGCCGCCAGCAGCAGCGAGAAGATCATGGCGTAACCGGCGGCCGAGCCGACATTGAGGATCAGTTCGACAGGCAGCAGGGTGACGATCGAATAGGCGACCGTACCGGCCGAGACCATGACGCCAATGAAGTTGAAGATGCCCGACCAGACCACGGCGACGAGCGGCGGCAGCGAGTGGGTGTAGATGACGGTGGCGACGGCGTTGGCGGTGTCGTGGAAGCCGTTGACGAATTCGAAGCCGAGCGCGATCAGCAGGGCGAGGCCCAGGAAGCCGAAGGCGCCGATGGCCAGGGGCTCACCGACATTGGCCGTGTCGCGGAAGATGCTGTAGCCGGCAAAGGCCAGGCCGCCCAGCAGGACGAGGAGGAAGGCGATCAACCCAAGGGGATGCGCCTTTCGGTCGAGCGAAGGCCGCGCGGGGGCGGCGTCGGCGGTGGAAACAGACGCGTCGGACATACGGGATCTCCAGAGGCATTGAACCTGAAAACATGCCTCACCCCCAGAAGTGGGGACCACTTTTGGGGATCAGGCATTAAGGATTGGGTAAGTAAGCCTGCGAAGTATGACATTTCCATCACGCTCGCGTGAATAATCCGCAAGGCGGGAGTATTAAATTGTCAGGGGACGGTAAATATGGCCGCCACGCAGGTGCAAAAAAAGCGTAACCGATTGACGGTTACGCTTTGAAAATGAGAAGGTTTTACTGAAGTTAAACGTAGAACTGAGCCATGGCTGCCAGCGATACCGGCTTGATCTTCGGCGCATGGCCGGCGGAGCCGAACTGCTCGAAACGGTCCTCGCAGACCTTCTGCATGGCGGCATAGGCCGGCTTGAAATAGCCGCGCGGGTCGAAGTTGGCCGGGTTCTTGGCGAATTGGGCGCGAATATTGCCGGTGATCGCCATGCGCAGGTCGGTGTCGATATTGATCTTGCGCACGCCCATCTTGATGGCCTTTTGCAGTTCCTCGACCGGCACGCCCCAGGTTTGCGGCATCTCGCCGCCGTACTGGTTGATCAGGTCCTGCAGGTCCTGCGGCACCGAGGACGAGCCGTGCATGACGAGGTGGGTATTGGGCAGGCGCTTATGGATCTCTTCAATGACGCCCATGGCCAGGACTTCGCCGTCCGGCTTGCGCGTGAACTTGTAGGCGCCGTGCGAGGTGCCCATGGCAATCGCCAGGGCGTCGACATTGGTCCGGGCGACGAAGTCGACGGCCTGGTCGGGATCGGTCAGCAACTGCGAGTGGTCCAGCACGCCTTCGGCGCCGTGGCCGTCCTCGGCCTCGCCCATGCCGGTTTCCAGCGAGCCGAGCACGCCCAGTTCGCCTTCGACCGAAACCCCGCAGGCGTGGGCCAGCTTGACGACTTCGGCGGTGATTTCGGCATTGTACTCATAATCCGCCGGCGTCTTGGCGTCGGCCTTCAGCGACCCGTCCATCATCACCGAGGTGAAGCCGTGCTGGATCGCGGTGGCGCAGGTGGCCAGCGAATTGCCGTGGTCCTGGTGCATGCACACCGGGATTTCCGGATAGATCTCGGCCAGGGCGTCAATCATCTTGGCCAGCATGATGTCGTTGGCATAGGCGCGGGCGCCGCGCGACGCCTGGATGATCACCGGAGAGGCGGTCTTGCGCGCCGCCTCCATGATGGCGATGCCCTGTTCCATATTGTTGATGTTGAAGGCGGGCATACCGTAGGTATGCTCGGCTGCGTGGTCGAGCAGCTGACGAAGCGAGATGCGGGCCATGATGTCTTCCCTTTTTCATGGTTATGTTGCACTGCGCGCGAATTTTTCCGTCTGCGCAGCCTATTCGTATCCGGGGAAGGGCGTGTCCTTTTGGATCTGTGCCCTTGGCCCGAATAAAATCTCGATTGTGTTCTTTGACTCCCTGCCGATCAAGACACGTGCCGCGACGCGGCTTACCCCTCCAACGCGGCCACGCCCGGCAGTGCCTTGCCTTCCATCCATTCCAGGAAGGCGCCGCCGGCGGTCGACACGAACGTCATGTCGTCGATGACGCCGGCGTGGTTCAGCGCGGCCACGGTGTCGCCACCGCCGGCCACGGCGACCAGATTACCCGATTTTGCTTGCGCTGCAGCAAATTTCGCGGCGGCGGTCGTTGCCGCATCGAAGGGTGGCAATTCGAACACACCCAAAGGACCGTTCCAGATCAAGGTCTTGGCCTCGGACATGACGCGCGTCAGTTGCTCGACCGTCTTGGGGCCGGCGTCGAAGATCTTGTCGTCGGACGACAGCGGGGCGCTGATATCCTGGGTGCGGTTGGCGGCGTTGGCCTTGAATTCCTGGGCCACAACGACGTCGAGCGGCAGCAGGATCTTGCAGTCCTTGGCCTCGGCTTCCTTGAGGATTTCCAGCGCCGTGTCCTTCAGGTCCTTTTCGCACAGGGACCCGCCGACGTCGTGGCCCTGGGCGTAGAGGAAGGTATTGGCCATGCCGCCGCCGATGGCCAGGGCGTCGAGCTTGCCGACCAGGTTCTTCAGCAGGTCGAGCTTGGTCGAGACCTTGGAGCCGCCGACAATGCCGAGCGTCGGGCGCTTGGGATTGCCGAGCGCGGCATCGAGTGCATTCAGTTCGCGCTGCATCGACAGGCCGGCATAGGCCGGCAACAGGTGGGCCAGGCCTTCGGTCGAGGCGTGGGCGCGATGCGCGGCCGAAAAGGCGTCGTTGACATAGAGATCGCCGATGGCGGCCAGTTGCCTGGCGAAGTCGGGATCGTTCTTTTCCTCACCGGCATGGAAACGCACGTTTTCCAGCAGGACGACGCCGCCGGCCGGAAGTGCGTCAATCGTTGACTTGGTGGCGTCGCCGACGCAATCCGTGGCGAAAGCGACCGGCTTGCCCAGCAGCTTGGCCAGCGGTTCGACAATCGGCTTCAGCGACATTTCCGGGACGACCTTGCCCTTGGGCCGATCGAAGTGGGCCAGCAATGCCACCTTGGCGCCCTTGGCGACCAGGGCATCGATCGTCGGGAGGGCAACGCGCAGGCGGGTGTCGTCGGTGATCGCGCCATTGTCCATCGGCACGTTGAAATCGACACGCACCAAGGCGGTCTTGCCGTTGAGATCGTTCAGGTCGTCGAGGGTCTTGAAGGGCATCGGGGCCTCCTGCAGCGCAGCGAAAACGTCGTCCGCTGTTAGCCATGCCGAGGAGGGCTGTAAAGGGCCAATACGCCCCGGCCTGATTAATGGGCTTTCGGATGAGCGACGGTAAGGCTGGGCGGGGTCACCACGACGCCAGGCAGCCCCCCGAAGGGATGCACGTGGAACGTCTCGTAGAGCGAGAAAAGCGCCCATGCGACAAGGATGAATGTCTGCACGAACATGGCGAAAAACATGTCGCGGTCGCTTGGCTTGTACGGGTAGCTTCGGTTGTATTCGCGATACAGTTTTATATGTGCCCAGTAGCAATAGACCTGAGCTCCACACAGAACGGCAAACAGGATGAACAGTATGAATTTACCGAGACCGTTGGCCTGGGTAAATGCCAGGGCCAGTCCGGCGCCGAACAGCCCGCCAATCACGGTTATGAACAAAAAAAGTAAGTGATTAAAGGGCCTTACGCACACACTTGTATCGTCGGCTGCCATATCCAATTCCCCCGTTCGGATAAACCGGCCGGTATAAAGCGGCCGTATTAACCATATCAGAGGCATTTACAAAAGCAACGGGCACAAAAGCAACCGGCCCGGCGGCCGAGGGGGCAACAAAAACCCCGCCGGCGAAACCGGCGGGGTTTGCTTAATTGGAAAAGGCAGACGAGTTAGATCACCGTCGCGAAGTAGACGGCCGTGTCGGCCATGCGCGACGAGAAGCCCCACTCGTTGTCGTACCACGACAGGATACGGCCGAGGCGGCCGCCGATGACCTGGGTCTGGGCCAAGGCGAAGGTCGACGAGGCGGGAACGTGGTTGAAGTCATGCGACACCAGCGGCTCGCTGGTATAGTCGAGCACGCCGTTCATCGGACCGTCGGCGGCCGCCTTGATGGCCGCGTTGATTTCGTCCTTGGTGACGTCACGGCTGGCGTTGAACACCAGATCGACGGCGGACACGTTGGGCGTCGGTACGCGGATCGACGAACCGTCGAACTTGCCCTTCAGCTCAGGGATCACCAGGCCGATGGCCTTGGCGGCGCCGGTCGAGGTCGGGATCATCGACAGGGCCGCGGCGCGGGCGCGATACAGGTCCTTGTGCATCTGGTCCAGCGACGGCTGGTCGTTGGTGTAGCTGTGAATCGTCGTCATGTAGCCCGACTCGATGCCGCACAGGTCGTTCAGCACCTTGGCGACGGGGGCCAGGCAGTTGGTGGTGCACGAGGCGTTGGAGATGATCAGGTCATCCTTGGTCAGGGCGGTGTGGTTGACGCCGTAGACGATGGTCTTGTCGGCGCCGTCCGACGGGGCCGAGACGATGACGCGCTTGGCGCCGGCTTCGAGGTGGGCGGCCGCCTTGTCGCGCGCCGTGAAGATGCCGGTGCACTCGAACGCGATGTCGACGCCCAGTGCCTTGTGCGGCAGCTCGGCCGGGTTCTTGATCGCCGTCACCTTGATCGGCGGATAGGTCTTGCCGTTGGCCTCGATGACGATGCTGTCGCCCTCGACGATGACCTTGGCCGGGAACCGGCCGTGGATCGAGTCATAACGCAGCAGGTGGGCGTTGGTTTCCACGGGGCCGAGGTCGTTGATGGCGACCACTTCGATGTCGGTGCGGTTGTGCTCGACGATCGAGCGCAGGACGAGGCGGCCGATACGGCCGAAACCGTTGATGGCAACGCGAAGAGCCATGGGGAAACCTTTCTTATCGTATATACGAACGGCGATTTTCGCCGACGTTCTTTAGCTTCAATGCCTTGAAGTCAAGTTTTAATTGGGACGGCCAAACGCTTGGTAGCGCTATCGTTGAAAGTCGTCTCGGATGTATCCGAATTGCTTACCGGCTGCCGCCGGTCGTCTCACCGAACAGGTCCTTTTTGACGCCGTGCGGGATCGAGCGCCAGTATTGCGGGGGGGCCGACACCTGGCCGTCGAGCTTGGCGGCCGCATGCCAGGCCCAGCGCGGATCGTAAAGCGCGCCGCGTGCCAGGGCGACGAGATCGGCCTGGCCGGACGCGATGATCGTCTCGGCCTGGTCCGCATCGTCGATCAGGCCGACGGCGAAGGTGGTGACGCTGGTTGCCGCCTTGATCGCCTCAGCCAAGTGAACCTGATAGCCCGGACCGGTCGGAATTTTCTGCGCCGGCGATACGCCGCCCGACGAGGCGTCGATCCAGTCGACGCCGCGCGCCTTCAGTTCTTTGGCAAAGGCGATCGTCTGGTCGATGTCCCAGCCGCCTTCGACCCAGTCGGTGGCGGAGACGCGCACGCCGACCGGCTTGTCGGCCGGGAAGGCGGCGCGTACCGCTTCGAACACTTCGAGCGGAAAGCGCATACGGTTTTCCAGCGAGCCACCATACTCATCGGTGCGATGGTTCGATAGCGGCGACAGGAATTCGTGCAGCAGGTAGCCGTGGGCGCCATGCACCTCGATGGCGTCCAGACCCAGCGCTTCAGCGCGGCGCGCGGTCGCCACAAAGGCCGCCTTGACCCGCTCCAAGCCGGCGCGGTCAAGCTCCAAAGGCGCGGCTTCGCCGTCTTTTTGCGGAAGGGCCGAGGGGGCGAACGGGCGCCAGCCGCCCTGTTCGGGCGAGATCAACTGGCCACCGTCCCACGGCAATTGGCTCGACGCCTTGCGGCCGGCGTGGGCGATCTGCATGGCGATCTTGGCGTGGGTATATTTGCGGATGGCGGCGATGACGGGGCGCAAGGCCGCTTCGGTGCGATCGTCCCAGAGGCCCAGGTCGGCTGGCGTGATGCGGCCCTCGGGCTCGACCGCCGTCGCCTCGATGATCACCATGCCGGCGCCCGACATGGCCATCGACCCCAGGTGCATCATATGCCAGTCGGTAGCGGCGCCGTTGTCGGCCGAATACTGGCACATCGGCGAGACGACGATGCGGTTCGGAAGCTTCAGATTGCGGATTTCGATCGGGGAGAACAGGGCGCTCATGTGTAACCTCGGCTGGTGCGGGCCTTATATGGCGGTGCACAAGGGAGCGATCAAGCGTAACATCTCGCCAAAGAGGTCGATTATTTGACCAGCCGGGGCAGGGTCAGGCGCGCTTCCAGCCCGATGATCTTCTGGCCGTCATAGCGGTTGATCAGCCGCAGGGTCCCGCCCTGGGCCTCGGCCAGGGCGCGCGCGACCGACAGGCCGAGCCCCGAGCCGCCGGTATCGCGATTGCGCGAGGATTCCATGCGATAGAAGGGCTCGAATACCGTCTCCAGCATGTCGGGCGGCAGGCCGGGCCCGGGATCGATGACGCTAAGCAACGCGTCCTTGCCGTGCGTGCGCAGCTCGACGCGGCAGGTGCCGGCATAGCGGCAGGCGTTTTCGACGAGGTTGGTGGCGATGCGCTTCAGCGCGATGGTGTCACCGGCGACCTCGACATGGTCCTCGATTTGCGGCGGGTCCATCTTGCAGGTCACCGCGAGGTCATCGGCGAGGGTTTCGACCAGGGCTGAAAGATCGAGCGGCCGCAGGTTGTCGCGCAGGGTGGGCGCGCTGGTAAAGCTCATGGCCGACCGGATCAGCGCGTCCATGTGGGCGATGTCCTGGGCCAGCTTGTCGCGTGTCGCCTCGGGCAGGCCTTCGATGCGCAGGCGCATGCGGGCCAGCGGCGTCTTCAGGTCGTGGGCGATGGCGCCCATGAGCGCCGTGCGGCTTTCGACCTGTTTCTTGATGCGGTCCTGCATGGCATTGAGCACGTCGGCGGCGGCGCGCACCTCGCGTGGGCCGACAGCCTGGACCGGCGGCGAATTGTCCTCGAAACTGACCCGCGCGGCGGCTTCCGAAAAGGCGACGATCGGCTTGGAGAGGCGCCGCGACAACAGCCAGGCCAGGGGCAGGATCAAAAGGACGCTCAGGCCGAAACCCATCAGCAGCCGTTCCTGCCAGGGTTCGATCCAGGTCTTGGGCGGATTGATGATGCGGTAGGTGCCGTTGGGCAGCTTCCAGGCCGCCGAAAACGCCGGGTACAGGATTTCGGTGCGGCCGCGTTCTTCTGCCTGCATGAAGCGCAGGGCCTGGTCGCGCTCGCGGCCGAAGCCTGTTTCTGAGCGTTCCGCATTGCCGTCCTGCGACGCCTGTGCGCTGTCGGCGGCGCCACCGCTGCGATCCTGGCCCATATTTGGTTGATTGGGGCCGGGAGGTCCCATGGCTGGGTTGGGGTTTGGGCCGGGATTTGGCCCGGGGCTAGGTCCGCCCGGGCCCCCGCCATTGAATCCATAGTCGTGACTGCCGGGGCCGTGATCTCCGGGTCCATGATCACCCGGGACATGGTCTCCAGGGCCGGGGAAGAAGGGATCATCGCCGAAATGGTCGTGGCGATGCCATGGCGGGCTGTGGTGCAGCGCGTGGAAATTGATCCAGACGCTGTCGGTCGGTACGCCGAGGTCGCTGGCCAGGCGCGCGGCGACCAGCATCTGGAACGCCCATTGCCGCGAGCGATGGTTGGGATTCTGGCTGACATAGTCCGGCGCGACCGTGGTGGTCTCGGCACGCAACACGTGCCCGTCCTGCAGTTTGACCTGGCCCGTCTTCAAGGCTTGCACCGCCTCGGTCATGCGATAGCCGGACGGCGGCGGCTGCGGCGCGTCGATGACCCACCAGATGTTGATGCCGACCGACAGTACCAGCACGGTCAGGGACAGGCCCATGACCTGCCAGAAGATCGGCAGCGAGATCAGCTGTGGACGGGAAGAAGCGGAAGACTTGGCCAAGGCGCGTGCGTTTACTTGAGAGGCTTGAACATGTAGCCGATGCCGCGAATCGTGCGGATGATGTCTTCGTTATGATCGTCCGACAGCTTGCGGCGCAGGCGTGAGATCTGCACGTCGATGGCGCGATCGAAGCTATCGGTATTGGGACCATGCAGGAAGTCAAGGATCTGGTCGCGGGTCAGGGCGCGGCCCGGGCGATCGAGGAACACCCGCAGCAGTTCGAACTCGGCGTTGCTCAACGCCACTTGCACGCCATCGGGACGGGTCAGGGTGCGCTTGATATTGTCGAGCTGCCAACCGAAGAAATGGGTCAGCGGCGTCTTGCCATTGCCCCAGCCGCCGTCGCGGCCCTGCGATTCCTGGCGGCGCAGGACGGCGCGGATACGCGCCAGCAGTTCGCGCGGATGGAAGGGCTTGGTCATGTAGTCGTCGGCGCCGAGCTCCAGGCCGACGATGCGGTCGATTTCCTCGCCGCGCGCCGACAGCATGATCACCGGGGGGCCGGAGGTTTCTTTCAAGCGCTTGCAGATCGACAGGCCGTCTTCGCCCGGCATCATGTAGTCGAGCACGACCAGGCTGATGTCGCCGCGGCCCAGCACCTTGTCCATTTCGCGTCCGCCGGCGGCGGTGTGCACTTCAAGTCCGTTCTGTGTCAGGAACTCGCTGGTCAGTTCGCGCAGTTCCAGGTCGTCGTCGACGATCAGAACGCGGGGCGCGGTGGCGGGATGGGGCGGGTTGGCGGCGGGCAGGGACATGTGCGGAACTCTGGGAGGAAGAATTGGGGGGGAGGAAAGTCTTTTGGGCGATAAGGAAACCGCAAAGACCATGATCGCATCATGGGGCATCAGAATTTCATAACGGCAATATATCATCTTATTGCCGCCTACTTACGGGTATTTCTGACATCGCTGCGCAAACTTGGTCGCGCATCATATGATGGCTGGACCGAACCGGCCTGTACTGACGACACATGAAGACCCTTGGGGGAAGAACATGAATATCAAGACTTTAACCTCGAAGACGACGCTCGCGGCCTGTGCCGTGGCTGTCTGCGCCCTGGCCGCGGGAATCGCCGCCGCGCAGACCGGTACGCCGGCCGCCGCACCGGCTTCGTCGTCATCGGCCTCACAGGCCACCAAGCCGCACATGCATCACGACGGCCAAGCTGTGGGCCCGCACGGCCCGCATGCGCCGACGTTCGAAGAGCTCGACACCAACCACGACGGCATGGTCTCCAAGGCCGAATTCGACACCTGGCGCGCGGCGCACCCGATGCCCGGCCATCCGGGCGACGGCAAGGGCGACGAGGGCAAGGGCGATTGGCACGGCCACGAAGGCTGGGGCGGCGGCTTCGGCATGCACCGCCGGATGATGTGGATGCGCATGCACGAGATGGAAATGCACCATCATGGCGGCTTCGGCCACCACTTGGATTTCGACGCCGCCGATACGGATCATGACGGCAAGATCAGCTGGGCCGAATTCCAGGCGGCCGCCGACAAGCACCTGAAGGAACGCTTCGACAAGCTCGACAAGAACCACGACGGCTTCATCGAAAAGGACGAAGTGCACGGGCACGGTGATCATGAAGGCGACCATCACTGGCACCACGACGGCAAGGATGGCAAACCCGCCGCCGATGCGGCCGCGCCAGCGCCGGCGAAATAGCTCCTATGTCTCATCCAACCTGTTGAGCGATAAAGAAAACCGGCGAAAAAATCGCCGGTTTTCATTTTTTCTGCGACGGGAAATGACGGGGCTGCCGTTGAAATAGACGAAGGGTGTTCGAGAGGGCGCCGCGGTTTTCGCGGCACATCTTGCGATCATCTGTCCCAGACCTGTGGGACACACAGCTTCTTGTCTGCGCCTGTATCTCCCCGGAACCGGCGCGGTCAGGAGAGAGCCGTGGTCGCCGCCGCGACCACGGCTACTTTATTTAAAAACCCCGCCAGGCGTTGCGCCGGCGGGGTTTTTGATTCGCGTTCTCGGAAGCAAGAAGCCCCACCAACCACCCTTCCCAGCGGAGCTGGGAGGAAAGAAGGCTCCGGCTTACGCCAAAGCCTTCTTCGCCTGCGCGACGATCGCATCGGCGGTGATGCCGAATTCCTTGTAGAGCCGGTCCGCCGGCGCCGAGGCGCCGAAACCGCCCATGCCGATGAAGATTCCCTTGTCGCCGACAAAGCGTTCCCAGCCCATCGACACGGCCGCTTCGATGGCGATCTTGATCGGGGCGTCGCCGATGACCGAGGCCTGGTAGGCGTCCGGCTGGGCGGCGAACAGGTTCCAGGCCGGGCATGAGACGACGCGCGTGGCGATGCCGTCGGCTTCCAGCTGCTTTTGCGCGGCGACGGCCAGCGAAACCTCGGTGCCGGTCGAGAAGATCGACACCTGGGCGGCGCGGCTGGCCGGGCTGATTTCGTAGGCGCCCTTTTCGACCAGGTCGCCGGCTGTGGTACGGATGGCCGGGACCTTCTGGCGCGACAGGACCATCATCGACGGACCCTTGGCCTTCAGCGCCGCCTTCCAGGCTTCCGCCGTCTCGACCATGTCGCACGGACGGAAGAGGTTGAGGCCGGGCATGGCGCGGAACGCCGCCAGGTGTTCGACCGGCTGGTGCGTCGGGCCGTCTTCGCCGACGCCGATCGAGTCGTGCGTCATGACGTGGATGACCTTGGCGCCCATCAGGCTGCCCAGGCGAATGGCCGGACGGCCATAGTCGCTGAACACGAAGAAGGTGCCGGCATAGGGAATAACGCCGCCGTGCAGCGCCATGCCGTTCATCGCCGCGGCCATGCCGAATTCACGCACGCCGTAGTGAACGTAGCGGCCTTCGTAGTCGGGCGTGTCGTAGTCCTTCATGCCCTTGACCAGGGTGTTGACCGAACCGGTCAAGTCGGCCGAACCGCCGATCATGGTTTCGATCACCGGCGTCAGTTGCGCCAGGGCCGCGCCCGAGCACGATCGGGTGGCTTCCGACGGCTTCAGTTGCAGCGCGGTCTGGATGTGGGCGTCGAGATTATCGAAGGCGCCGGCCGGCAGCTTGCCCGAAGTGACCTCGAGGAAGGCGTTCATCTTGGGGTGGGCGTCGAGGCGTTGTTTCCAGGCCTTGTGGCCCTTCGCCTGGCGGCGGGCGGCGGCTTCCCAGGCCTTCTTGATGCCCGACGGCACGGTGAACGGGTCGTAGAGCCAGTTCATGTGCTCACGGGCCGCCTTGATCTCGTCGTCGAACAGGTTGTAGCCGTGGCCGTGCTTGTCGCCTTCGAGGGCCGCGGCGCCGCGGCTGACCTTGGTCTTGCAGGCGATCATCGTCGGCTTGTCTTGTTGCGTGGCCCAACGCATGGCGGCGGCGATCTTGGCGTGGTCGTGACCGTCGACGGCCTTGACCGCCCAGCCGGCCGCCTTGAAGCGAGCCATCTGGTCGCCGGTCTCGGCGACTGTCGCCCAGCCGTCGATGGTGACGTTGTTGTCGTCGAACAGGACGATCAGCTTGTTCAGCTTGAAGCGGCCGGCAATGTGGATGGCTTCGTGCGACACGCCTTCCATCAGGCATCCGTCGCCGGCGATGACCCAGGTCTTGTGGTCGACCAGGTCATTGCCGAAGCGGGCATTGAGGTGGCGTTCGGCCATGGCCATGCCGACGGCCGTGGCCAAGCCCTGGCCCAGCGGGCCGGTGGTGCATTCGACGCCCGGTGTGTGGCCGTATTCCGGATGGCCTGGGGTGTGGCTGCCCCATTGGCGGAAGTTCTTGATGTCTTCCATGCTGACCGACTTGAAGCCGGTCAGGTGCAGCAGCGAGTAGAGCAGCATCGAGCCGTGGCCGGCCGACAGCACGAAGCGGTCGCGATCGGCCCAGTCCGGCGCCTTCGGATCGTACTTCAGGAACTTGGTCCACAGCACGGTCGCCACGTCGGCCATGCCCATCGGCATGCCCTGGTGGCCCGACTTGGCCTTGTGCACGGCCTCCATCGAGAGCACGCGGATGGCGTCGGCCATCAGGGTGCCGGAGGGCTTAAGGGAACGCACGGCATCGACGAGGCTTGTGGACATGGCTGAGTCTCGATTAAAGTGTGTCGGAATGTGTTTGCGCCCCTTAACTTATGGCGGGCGACAAGGGTAGATTTTTGTGCTGGGCGGCGTCTTTTTTTGCCTTTTAAGGACTCGGTGATGGAGAATACGCAGAATTCGGGCCAGGCTGGCGGCAGCCTGTCGCTGGCGGTCGACCGCCTGGACAAGGCGCTGGAGGCGCTTGAGTCGCGGGTGCGCGCCCTGCGCGACGGCGATCCGCTACCCGAATATGTCCCGCCGGCGGATGTCGACTTGCAGGCGATCGAAGGCCTGCAGGCCGAATATCAAAAGGTGGTGCGTGAACTTGAAATCATGCGCTCGCGCGAACAGCAACTGACCGCCGCGGCTCAGGATGCGTTCCATGCCCTGGGCGGGGCGGCCGCCGACATCCGCCACATTCTTGAAAACGAGGTGGCATAATCGATTTCGTTCTGACGAACGCAAATCGATTATGCTAATTATTTGCTTTGTCGCACTTTTTAACCAAAAAGTGGCGACCACTTTTTGGAAAGTGCTTACGATGGGCGAAGTCACCGTTCGCGTCAACAACAAGCCCTATACGGTCGGCTGTGCTGACGGCCAGGAATCGCGCGTCCAGGACCTGGCGCGCATGTTCGACGAACATATCGAGATGGTGGTGTCCGACGTCGGCGCCATCGGCGAGGTGCGCCTGTTCCTGATGGCCGCCCTGCTGATGATCGACGAGATGCAGGACCTGAAGTCGCAACTGGCCGAGGCCTCGTCGAGCAACGCCCGTGTGAATGCCGGCGTGCACGAGATGGAGCGCAAGGCCGCCTTTGCTATTTCCGACGCCGCCGCGCGCCTGGAGCGCCTGTTGGGCGCCAGTTAAGCTGAAACCTCTCCTCCCCTGCGAAGCGGGGGAGCCGGGCGGCCGGTGCCGTGGCGCGGGAGCGAGTGCGCAGCGCGAACGGGGACGCCCGAGCGGCCCCGTGACGGAGGGGGCCTGCACCGCCGAACTTTACTTCGCCAGCACTTCCTCGATCACCTTCTCGGCGATCGGCGCCATGAGGGTGTAGGCGACAGGCGTCGGGTGAACGCCGTCTTGGCTATACTCGGCGCGCATCAGGCCCTTGTCATCGCGCAGAACCGGACCATAGTCGATGAAGCCGTAGCCGTGGGCGTCGCAATAGGTCTTCAGCCAGGCATTGATGCGCTCAAGTTCCGCCGGCTTGCGTTCGTCGAGCACCGACTTGGCGACCTCGGCATAGTTGTTGACCGGCAGGATGGCGGTAAAGATCGGCTTAATTCCATTGGCCTGCGCCATCTCGGCCATGGCGGCGTAATTGGCCTCGATCTGGGGCTCGTCCTCGACCTGCAGCACGCCCTGGACGTCGTTGACCCCGCCCAGGATGACCACGGCCTCGGGCTTCAACGCCACGACGTCGGCATGAAAGCGCACCACCATCTGCGGCGTCACCTGGCCGCCGATGCCGCGATTGACGTAGGGCTTGCCCGGGAAATAGGCGGCCAGGTTCCACTTGTCGGTGATCGAGTCGCCGATGAAGACGACGCGATGCTCCCCGGCGGCCGGCGGCGGCAGCGCCGCATCGAGCGGTGCATAGATATATTGCTCGCCGAAGTCCTCCAGCATCTTGGCGCCGATGCCGGCGCGCCACGGACCGAGCCATTGCCCCCAGTCCTTGCCGGTCGCCGCCGGCTGCCGCGGTGGCGAGTTCTGGAAATCGGCGGCCAAGGCGGCGCCCGGCACCAGCGCCAGGCCGACAAGGCCCAGGCTCAGGGCTCGCATACTCGACATCTACCCTACTTGCCGTTCACGTCGACGGTCTGGGCCGACATATGGACCTGGATCGTCTGGGCCGGCGAGGCTGAGCTGTCGCCGATCATGACGGTATATTCGCCGCCGGCGATCTTCCACGTCTTGCTGGCGGCGTCATAGACGCCGAGCAGGCGCGGATCGACGGTGAGGTTGAAGATCTGCGACGAGTGACCGGAGGTGTCGACCTTGGTGAAGGCGCCCAGGCGCTTGGGCGCTTCCCAATGGACATTGGCCGGCGGCGAGACATAGACCTGCGGCACGGCCTTGCCGTCGACCTTGCCGTTATTGTTCAGAGTGAAGCTGACGGTCAGGCCCTTGCCGGTCTGGTGGGCTTCCAGCCCCTCGAAGCTGAAGCGCGTATAGCTCAAGCCGAACCCGAACGGGAACAGGGGCTTAAGCTCCTTCTTGTCGAACCACTTGTAGCCGACGGCGGCGCCTTCGATATTGTAGTCGACCGGGAAGACCGTGTGTGAATGGTTGTTGCTGTCGAGCTTGGGCCGCGGCAACTGGTCGAGCGAAGCCGGGAAGGTCGCCGGCAAGTGACCCGACGGATCGACTTCGCCGGTCAGGACGCGGGCGATGGCCGTCCCGCCGCCGGCGCCCGGGAACCAGGCCTCGACCACGGCGCCGGCGTCACCCAGCCACGGCATGACGACCGGTCCGCCGGTTTCCAGCACGACGATGGTCTTTTTGTTGGCACGAGCGACGGCGCTGATCAACGCATCCTGGTCGTGGGGCAGGTTGAGGTCGGGCACGTCCATGCCCTCGGCCGTCCATTGGGTGGCGAAGACGATGACGACGTCGCTTTGCGCGGCGAGCGCCGTGGCGGCGGCGACGTCCTTGCCGTCGAGATAGGTCACGGTAGCCTTGGTTCGGCTTTGCAGCTCCTTGACCGGGGACGACGGATCGAAGGTCATCGGCCCGGGGAAGGCGTCCGGCCCTTCGTTCGGGATGATCAAGCCGTTGTCGGGGGCGCCATGCGGATAGACCTGGGACGAGCCGCCGCCCGAGATCACGCCGACATCGGCATGGCCGCCGATGACGGCGATGGTCTTGACCGTCTTCGCCAGCGGCAGCAGACCACCGGCATCCTGGTCCCTGGCGTTTTCGTCGAACGTGTTTTTCAGCAGGACGATCGCTTCTTCTTCGTCGGCCTGGGCGGCTTTCTGGTGGGCGGCATAGTCGATCTTGGCGCTCTGGTCGCCGCTGAGCGGCGCGTCGAACAGACCGACGGCGAACATCGAGCGCAGGATGCGCCGCGCCATCTCGTCGACGCGCGATGGCGGCACCTGGCCCGAGGCGATCGCCGCCTTCAGCTCGTCCTTGAACCAGGGCTTTTCGTCGAAGGGGAAGCCGGAATCCTGGTCGAGGCCGGCATTGGCCGACGGCGCCGCCGAATGGGTGGCGCCCCAGTCGGACATGACGAAGCCCGGATAGCGCCAGTCGCCCTTCAGAACGGTGCCGAGCAGCCAGTCGTTCTCGCACGAATGCTTGCCGTTGACGATATTGTACGAGCACATCACCGAGCCTGGGTGGCCGGTCTCGATGGCGAACTGGAAGGCCAACAGGTCCGACGACCGCGCCGCCGCGTCGTCGATGCGGGCATCGAGATCGGACTGGCCGGTCGCCTGGTCGTTCAAGGCATAGTGCTTGACGGTCGAGATGACGTTGTTCGACTGGATCCCCTTGATTTCGTTGCCGACGATGGTGCCGGCCAGATAAGGGTCTTCGCCGCCATATTCGAAATTGCGGCCGTTCCTCGGTTCGCGCAGCAGGTTGACGCCGCCGGCCAGCATGACGTTAAAGCCCGACAGGCGCGCTTCGTTACCGATCATCGCCCCGCCGGCAAACGCCATGTCCGGATCCCATGTCGCCGCGGTGGCCAGGCCCGAGGGCAGGGTGGTGCGCAGGCGCGGCGTAGGCGAGCGTTGCGTGGCGACGCCGACCCCGGCGTCGGTCTGCGATTGCGCCGGAATGCCCAGGCGCTCGATGCCGGGTATGAAGCCGGCGGCGTCGGCCATCGAGCCGGCCGGGCGCGTATATTGCTTCCAGGGCGCGTCGGTGGCGAAATAGCCGAAGACCAGGACGAGCTTTTCGTCCGGCGTCATCTCATGCAGGACCAGGTCGGCGCGCGCATCGGGCGTCAGTTGCGGATCCATCCATGGCTGGTTCGCCGGCGCGGCCGCGGCGGCGGCGCTTGCCCCCAAACCTGCCAATGCCAAGCCGATGGCCGTCGTCACGGCAAGAGTCTTCAGGCTTTTCGCGAAGCGCATGGGGTTTCCTCGTTTGTTGTCCTATGATTTATAACGCATCAGCCGGTGATCCCAATCGCTTTTCGACAGCGCGCCTCGGCTTTTTTTTACCCGGAGCGACCGGTTGCATTTGTAAGAATTCGCGCCGGGCGCTAAAGGCTAGCGGCAAGAGGACACGCCTTATGACCGACGCCACCAAGACTGCCCCTCATCCGGAGGCCACGCCGGCTCCGCTCGATCCCAAGGACGCGCGCACCATCATCATCGGCTTGATGATGGTCATGCTGCTGGCGGCGCTCGACCAGACGATCGTCGCGCCGGCCCTGCCGACCATCGGCCGCATGCTGGGCGATGTCGAACACGTGCCGTGGATCGTCACGACCTATCTGCTGGCCGCCACGGTGGTGACGCCGCTCTACGGCAAGTTCGCTGACATCGTCGGCCGCCGCGCCACCCTCCTGTTCGCGGTCGCCGTCTTCCTGGCCGGCTCGGCGCTGTGCGGTTTCTCGCAAAGCATGCTGTTCCTGATCATCGCGCGCGCCATCCAGGGCCTGGGCGGCGGTGGCCTGATGTCGCTGGTCCAGACGGTGATCTCCGACATCGTCACGCCGGCCGAGCGCACCAAGCTGCAGGGCTATTTCGCCGCGGTTTTCACCACCTCGTCGCTGGGCGGCCCGGTCCTGGGCGGGTTTATCGCCGAGAAGGTCCATTGGTCGGCGATCTTCTGGATCAACCTGCCGGTCGGCGCGGTGGCGCTGTGGATCGTCTACAAGGCCCTGCTCAAGCTGCCGCGCTTCGAACGGCCGCACAAGGTCGACTGGCTGGGCGCGTTCCTGATGGCCGCCGCCGCCATCATCACCATGCTGGCGCTCGATGCCGGCGGGACGGGCACCATCGGCCTCCTGGGCTACAGCGCCCCGACTTGGGTCGCCTATGTGGCCGCAGCTGTGTTCTGGGTCTTGTTCGCCGTGCGCCTGGGGATGGCCGGGGAACCGCTGATTCCGACTGGCATCTTGAAGAACCCGACCGTGGTGCAATGCGTCCTGGCGGCGACCCTGGCCATGGGCGTGATGATCGGCATGGGGCTGTACTACTCCATCTACCTGCAGCTGATCTTCCACATGACGCCTTCGACCTCGGGCCTGGCCATGGCCTTGCCGTCGCTGGGCGTGCTGACCGGCGCCATGGCGGCCGGGCGCATCGTCGCCGCGACCAAGGGCCGGAAGTACAAGATGGTGCCGTTGGTCGGCCTGGTCGTCGGGGCCGCCGCCTATGCCGTGCTGGCGGTGATGGCGGACCGGTTGCCGTTCTGGGGCTTCGTCGGGGTACTGTTCATCGGCAATCTCGGCATCGGCACGGTGCTGCCGGTGACGACGACCGTGACGCAAAGCGCGGTCGAGCGCCACCAGATGGGGACGGTCACCGGGGTGATGAACTTCTTCCGCAGCCTGGGCGGAACCTTGCTGGCCGCGGTGTTCGGCGGCGTGCTGTTCGGCGGCGTCGCGCGGATGCTGGGCGCGCCCGTGGGCGGTCAGATCTCGCCGCAGATCATGGACCGCCTGTCGCATACACCGCACGCCGCCCTGGTCTACCAGCCGCTCTTCATCATGGCGTCCGTGGGTTTGGCGTTGGCGGCGCTGATCCTGACCACCCTGAAGGAAGTGCCCCTGCGTGGCCGCACGCCGCCGACGGTGGCCCAGGAAGTCGAACAGGCCGCGCCGGGGCTCGACCTGGAAGGCGCCGACTTCTCGGAGTCGCAAAAGGCGGAGTAGGGGCTACTGCGCCTGACGCGCCAGCTTGATGGCCTTTTCCGGGCACGCGGAAACGCATAGCCCGCAGGCGCGGCAGGCTTCGGCATTGACTGCATAGGCCTGCTTCCAGCCGTGCAGCATGCCCTTGAGCTTGCCGGTCAAGCTCAATCCCGCGCGGTCTTGCGCCGGAACGATGTCGAGCTCGAAGACGTCATACGGACAAATGACGACGCAGTCAGCCTTGCCTTCGCATCGGGCGCGGTCGATGACGGGCGTGAATTCACCGGGTAGTTGCTTGCAGGACTCTGTCATGTCGGGTGCGGGTTCTGATGCCCTAAATCTCTGGTTTATATAAGAAAATGTAAATCCTCAAAAAGGATTGACCTTAAAGGCTTATTCATCGCTGCGGGCATATAACATTTTTATATCACTGCATCTGGATACCGACATGAACGCCCGCGCATCGGCCTATACCAAGTCTGCCAACCAGACGTCCCGCGATGTGCGCAACCTGGCCAATCTCAGCGAAACGGCCTCGACCAGCCGCGTGCTCAACCTGTCGCTCATCCATGCCTCCAGTGCAAGGGATCCGGCCTATAGCGCGGCGCCCTTTTTCAAGAATTCCCTGCTCAACAAGTCGCTGCTGATCAAGCATACCCTGCGGCCGTCCGAACGCGCGCTGTTCTCCAAGCCCAGGCGGACCGCGACCAAGATCATCATGCCCTTCGACGCCGGCGACCTGCGCCTGGGCGGGCGGTCGATCTTCGTCAACCAGCAGGGCTATGAAACCTTCGTGCGCAGCTATTTCGGCGGCACGGACCGCGGCGCCAATACCGACCTTCTGGTGCTGCAGCACCTCGATGAAATCCCCTCGCTCGACCCTTTCCTGGTGCGCGAACACCTGGCGCGGTACGGCTTTCGTCCGGCCCCGTGTTATCTCAAGATCTCGCCGCACGACGTCCAACAGATGACCGGCTTCGCCAACGAAGAAATCCAGCGCCTGGTCATGACGGCGTTCGGCGCCGGCATGGAGCAGGCGGCCGTCAAGCTGACTTCGAAGATCCTGGCCAATACGCTCGACGGCGACCTCGATCCGCTTCGCGAAACCTTCCGCATGTCGCGTGAGGACTTTTCCGAAGGCATGTTCTCGTGGCGCGGTTTTCTCTATTTCAAGTGGCGCCAGTCGTCGATGCAGGACGAAATTCGCCTGGTGCTGCAGGGTCTCGCCGGCTACAGGCCGCTCGGCCCATCGGACGAGGACACGCGCGCCTATCTCGCCGAGTCGCGGCCGCGCCTGGCGCGCAAGATCTTCGCCGCCGTCCAGGCGACCTGGCGAACGCTGAAGATCTATGACGACGCCTATCTGGCCCTGACCGAAAGCGCCAATCCGGGACCGTTCCGTAACTTCCTGATCGAGGGGCCGGGCATGTTCTTCGAGTTGGGCGAAAATATCGGCACGCTGGGGCACATCTGTTCGTTCTGGATGTACCGCATGGGACCGAAGATGCGCCACATCCGCCTCTCACCGCAGGAATTCGCCGACATCCTGGTCGATTTCGAGGACAGCCTGCTGCCGCTGGCCACGCCCGAGGTCGAAACCAAGCTGGGGCCAAACGACGACGTGCTGCTGAATTTCTAGCCCGGAAGGCCTTAGCCCTTCACAATAAGCCAGGCGGCGAACAGTCCGTAGAGCAGGCCGATGCACGCCAGCCCGCGGCCGTCGACGCGTTTGCGCGCGAACATCACCCACAGCACGACGATGGCCAGGGCCGTGACGATGCCCGACACCACCAGGTTGGCGTCGAAGCGCCACGGCGTGAAGACGATGCCGAGCGCCGACGGAATGCAGGCCTGGATCATCATGGCGCCCGAGATATTGGCGAGCGCCAGCCTTTCCTTGCCCTGGCGCACCCAGATCACGGCGTTCATCGTTTCCGGCAGTTCGGTCGCCACCGGCGACAGCAAAAGCGCCACGAGATGCGGCGCCATGCCGAGCGCCGTGCCGATGGTTTCCAGTTGCGAGACGAAGATGTGCGAGGCGGCGGCGATCACGCCCAGGGCGAGGAGGGCCTGCGTCCCGGCCCAGAACAGGTTCGGGTTTTTCGCGTTGAGCTTGAGCGGTTCGAGCTCATCTTCGTCCTCGTCGTCTTCGGGACTGGGGGCGGTGATCTCGCGCCACACATAGACGGCATAGGCCAGCAGGAACAGGGCGCCCAGCCACGGCTTCCAGGCAAAGACGACCAAGCCCAGCCCGACCTTGACGGCGAAGATCAGCAGGAACGAGATCTGGTCGTTGCTCAAGCGCTTGTAATCGGCGACGACGCCGCAGGTGGCGCGCTGCAGCCGCCGCTGGTTCAGCCACAGCACCAGGCCCACGACGCCATAGGCAATCGTCGCCAGCACCAGCGGTCCGCCCATGGCGGCGCCGACGCCGATGTCCTTTTGCTGCGGCGTATGGCCGAAGACAACGGCGGTGAAGGTCACCGCACTTTCCGGCAGCGCGGTGCCGAAGGCGGCCAGGACCGAACCGATGGCGGTGGCGCCCAGGTTCAGGTGCCGGCCGCACCATTCGACCGAATTGGTGAAATATTCGCAGGCGAAATAGATCAGCGCCGCAGAGCCAAGGAAAAGGGCAATCGTCAGGATCATATCAAGTCCGGGGCCGGGCAAGCAGGAAACCGATGGCGCACGACACGGCTTGCCCGGCATGGCAATCGCATCACGGCCAAAGGTCTCGCCTCTCAGATCCGAAGATCTGCTGATCACGCCAAGGCGCTGTGGCGCCTATTATGTTGACGTGACCGCTACGTGACAAAAGAAAATGACGTAGCCGGCTACTCCCCAATGACAATATTTGCGCCTTTAGCGGCATTTCGTGCACTTGAAAAGCAGAAATGGTAGAGGTCGGTCAGGCCGAGGAAACCCGCATGGCGAAAACCGTCCCCAATGCCAACTGGATCCTCGCCACCTGTATCCTGGCATCAAGCCTGTCCTTCATCGACGGGTCGGTGGTCAATGTCGGCCTGCCGTCGATTGCCGCCTCGCTGAAGGCAAGGCCCGGCGACCTGGCCTGGGTGATCAATGCCTATTTGTTGCCGCTGGGCGCGCTGTTGCTGACCGGGGGCGCCGCCGGTGACCGTTTCGGCCGCAAGCGGCTGCTGATTGTCGGCACGCTCCTGTTCGGCGCGGCCTCGCTGGGCTGCGCCGTGGCGCCGAGCTTGCCGGTCCTGCTGGCGGCGCGCGCGCTGCAAGGCATAGGCGCGGCGATCCTGCAGCCGAACAGCCTGGCCATCCTAGGCGTCTCGTTCGAAGGTGAGGCGCGCGGCCGCGCCGTCGGCCTGTGGGCGGCGGCCGGCGCCGTGCTGGGGGCGATCGGGCCGGTCCTGGGCGGATGGTTGATCGATACCGCAGGCTGGCGCTTCATCTTCCTGATCAACTTGCCGCTGGCGCTCGGCGCTATCGGATTGGCGACGGCTTTTGTGCGCGAAGTGCCGCCGGGCAAGGACGCGCCCGCCCTGGATGTGGCCGGCGCCATCCTGGCGACGGCCGCGCTGGGCGCCGTCACCTGGAGCCTGACGCTGGGCACGGGACCGGGCGGCTGGACGCCGGTCACGATCGCCACGGGCCTTGTCGGCTTGGGACTGGGCGCCGCTTTTCTGGTTGTTGAACACAGGCGCAAGGACCGGGCAATGATGCCGTTGGGGCTCTTCGGATCGCGCGCCTTTGCGGGGCTGACGGCCCTGACGCTTTTGCTCTACGGCGCGCTTGGCGCCCTGATGGTCCTGTTGCCCTATGTCCTGATCCGGGCGGCCCATTATGCCGGCACCGCGGCGGGGGCGGCGCTGCTGCCGTTCGCCACCCTCCTGGCCCTGGCCTCGCCGATCATGGGCGGCCTTGCCGGCCGTATCGGACCCAGGCTCCCCTTGACCATCGGCCCTCTCCTGGTGGCGGGCGGTTTTCTCTGGCTGTCGGGCCTCGATGCGCGGGCGGCCTATTGGACCGAGCTCTTCCCCGGCATCGTCGTCATGGCGATCGGCATGGCCATGGCCGTGGCGCCGCTGACGACCGCCGTGCTGTCGGCGGTCGATCGTCACCATACGGGCTCGGCGTCGGGGCTCAACACAGCTGTGGCGCGCATCGCCGGCATGATCGCCACGGCGTTGCTGGGTGGGGTGCTGGGCCTGTCGGGCGCGGCCTTGATCGCGGGCTTCCACGCGGCGGTGCTGACCTGTGCCGCTGCCAGCGCCGGGGCAGGGGTATGCGCCTTTGTTTGCGTGACAAAGGCTGGGTCGCAAAGTGTTAACACGTAAATGTGTGCGGATGATCCGGCGCTTATTACCTGCCGTTTATCTTATTGTCGCCACAATGCCTTGAGTTCCGTCCGTATCCCAACTATCTACGCTTACGGCGGGTCTTGCTGCGGCTCGCGTGACGATCAACATATCCTTCTGACCTTAATCACTTAGAACGGGGGCTGTCCCTGACTGGAACCGTGGTTCCTATCACATGGCTCCCACCTGACTTGTCAGGTCTGAGAGGATTTAAACGCATCGGCACGGTTCCTTCGTGGCGCCGCCACATTACCCGGGTCTTTGGACCTCAAGTCTTGAGATCTAAGACTTGAAATCCAAGTCCTGGGTGTAGGCATAAACGACGAATCTTGATGGAATAGCCTTGTAGAAAAGACGATGGCGAGTCCGGTCAACGGGTTCGCACGCTGCATGACTTTCACGTGTTTTGCCGCATTGCGGCCGGTAGAAACCCCGCGCCCGAGAGTGACCCCATGTTAACCGAAACCCTGACGCCCAGCTCGTCCAAGGACTTGCTGCGCACCGAGCTGAAAAGCCGTCGCGCCGCCCTGGCCTTTGCCCATCCCCTGGCCGGCGACGACCTCGCCGATGCCGCCGTCTCAGCCCTTGACGCGGCCGACGCCTGGCCGGTGCACACCGCCGTCGTCTCCGGCTACTGGCCCATCCAGTCTGAGATCAACCCCTTCCCCCTGATGCAGATGTTCGAGGAGCGCGGCTACGACCTGGCCTTGCCCGTGCTCCATCCGACCGCGGAAGGTTATTCCATGCGGTTCCGCCGCTTCAATCTCGGTGATCCGCTGGTTCCGGGGCCGTTCGGCATCCGCGAGCCCGGCCAGATCGCGCCCGAGATCGAGCCCGACGTGCTGTTGCTGCCCATGCTGGGCTTCGATGCCTCGGGCGTGCGCCTGGGCTATGGCGGCGGTTATTTCGACCGCGCCCTGGCGGCCTTGCGCGCCAAGAAGCCGCTGACCGCCTACGGGATCGCTTTTTCGGCGCAGCAGCTTGCCGAAGTGCCCAGCGAAGGGCATGATGAACGGCTAGACGGTATTTTTACCGAAACCGGCCTGGTGGGCTTGGAATAGGACTCTATGCGCTTTGCTTTTTTTGGGGACGTGGTGGGGCGGTCGGGCCGCGACGCCTTGAGCGAACACCTGCCGGATCTCAAGCGAAGCCTGGGACTCGAGTTCGTCATTATCAACGCGGAAAACGCCTCGGCGGGCTTTGGCCTGTCGGAGAATTCGGCGCGCCAGCTGTTCGACGCCGGCGCCGATTGCCTGACGCTGGGCAACCATTCCTGGGACCAGAAGGAAGCGCTGACCTATATCGTGCGTGAGCCGCGCCTGATCCGCCCGCTCAACTATCCGCCCTTGGCCGATGCGCCGGGCCGCGGCGCCAACCTGTTCGAAACCGCAAGCGGCAAGCGCATCCTGGTGATGAATGCGCTGGGCCTTGTGCACATGGCGTCGATGGACGATCCCTTCGCCGCCGTCGATCGCGAGTTGGAAGCCTGCCCGCTGGGCGTCGCCGCCGACGCCATCGTCGTCGACATGCATTGCGAGGCGACCTCGGAAAAGATGGCCATGGGCCACTTCTGCGACGGTCGCGCCACGCTGGTCGTCGGCACCCATACCCACGTGCCCTCGGCCGACCACCAGATCCTGCCGGCCGGCACGGCTTACCAGACCGATGCCGGCGCCTGCGCCGACTATGACAGCGTGATCGGCATGGACAAGGAAGAGCCGCTGCGCCGCTTCACCACGCGGATTTCGCGCGATCGCTACCGCCCGGCTTCGGGACCGGCGACGATTTGCGGTGTGTACGTCGAAAGCGACGACCGCACCGGCCTGGCCAAGCGCATCGAGCCGATCCGCCTGGGGGGGCGCCTGTCGCAGGTGGTGCCGGTGGTGGACGCGCTCGTTCGCGCTTGAGTGCGGCGCGGCTTTCAAGAAAGAATAAGGAATCCACAGATGACACAGATCGCCGCTTTGCGGCGACACAGATGTTCATGGATGGCTTGTGCTCGCCGCGAAGCGGCAAGCTTTTTTAGGCATCCGCAGATTAGCGCAGATTAGCGCAGATTTTTGAGAGAGCTCGTTGAGTTTGGGGATCTTCAATTTGATGCGCTGCGCGCCGTCGAGGGCGACCAAAAATCTGCGTTAATCTGCGGAAAATCTTTCTTATCTGTGCCGCCGCACCGCGGCGATCTGTGTCATCTGTGGATAAAATCCTTACTGCACCTTGGCCTTCCGCTTAAGGAAGCCCAGCAGCTTCGGCGGCTGGCCGGTGTTGAGCAGGTTGTTGCGGAAGACGCGGCCCAGCCACCACAGTTCGAAGATCACGAAGGCGATCAGCACCACCGTCGTGCCGATGATCTCCCATACCGGCACGCCGCTGCCCAGCCGCGCCAGCATGGCGAAGGGCGTGTAGAGCGGGATCCACGACATGATCTCGACGATGACGCTGTGCGGATCGCGGATCATGGTGGTGACCAGGAAGATATAGGGCAGCAACAGCACCATCATCAGCGGCTGCAGGTAGCCCTGGGCGTCCTGGATCGAATTGCTGACCGAGCCGACGGCCAGCATGATCATGGCGATCATGACGTAGCCGCAGATGAAGTAGAGCACGAGGCCGACCCCGGCCCACGGCGATTGCAGGGAACTCAGCGCCGGGCGCAGGAAATCGGCCAGCTCGCCATGGAAGCTGTAGGCGGCGCCGACGGCGCACCCGACCCAGACGGCGACCGCGGTGAGGCCGAGGCCCACCACGCCCAACAGCTTGCCGTACATCAGCTCATGCGCGCCGATACAGGCGAGGATCGATTCCAACAGCTTGTTCGAGCGTTCCTCGATCGTGCCGAGCAGCATCTTCGTGCCGGACGCCATGATCGACATGAAGAGCAAATAACTCAGCGCGATCGGCAGGGCCGAGCGGATCAGTACCATCTCGCCACCACCACTACCCGGCGGCGGGGCGGCCACGTCGAAACGCGGCGCCAAGTTGTCGACCGCGGTGATTTGCGCCGGCGTGAGCCCATCGCTGCGCAGGGCTTCGACGCGGAGCTGGCCCGTGACCTGGTCTTGCAAGGCATCGAGGAAGCCGGCGTCCGGACGGCCGTCGGCCCAGACCTTGGCCACCGGATGGCCGGGGCCGAAGTCGGCGGGAATATAGATGGCCGTCGCCAGCGGACGCGGACCCGCCGAGGTCAAGACGTCCTTGTGCATCCACGGCTTGATCGTCTCACCGAAGGCGTCGGCGCCCTCAGTCGTCGGCACGCCGGCCGGGGCCTGGACGCTGAACGTCCATTGGGTCGGATAGTCGAAGGCTGGCGCATCGGCCGGCAGGTGCGCCTTGATCCGGTCGAGCATGGCCGCCGCGCCGCCTGAGTGGACGAAGGCGGCAACGTCGGTGTCATCGAACCAGCGCCGCTCAGTCGCCAACGGCGTGCCGGCCAGATAGGAACGGACGTGCCAGCGCCCGGCATAGTCGGACAGGCGCGACAGGACGCTGCGCTGGTAGTCGAGGGTTTCACGCGCCACGAAGGCCGGACCGTAGCGGCCGGTGGCGTCGACCAGGACGTAGGCCGTGCCCTCGGGGCGGGCGTTGAAGGCCTGGAAGGCCGTGCTGCCGGCCAGGATCAGCGGAATGATCAGCAGGGTCAGGATGAAGCTGCGGGTCTTGGCGGTGGTCTTGTATTCGCGCCAGGCGACCAGGAGGATATTGTGCAGGAACCTCATTGCGCGCCTCCCGCTGCGCCGACATGATGCCCAACGTGATGCAAGAAGACGTCGTGCAGGCTTGAGCGATGAATATCGAAGCGCCGCAGGGCAAAGCGGTTTTCCGTGCAATATTGCAACAGCATGGCCGGCGTCGTGCCGGGGCTGAGCGTCACCTCCCACTCGCCCCAGTCGACCTCGATCTGCAGGCGTTTGGTCGAAGCGACGCCGGGCAACAGCGACGGATCGGTGCGGGCGCCCATGACCAGGCGCGGCGGCAAGGCGGCGTGGGCTTCGTCCTGCGTGCCCTCGAACACCTTGCGACCGTGGGCCAGCATCAGCAGCCGGTCGCACAGGCGTTCGGCGTGTTGCATGGTGTGGGTCGAGAAGACGACGGTGGCGCCGCCTTTTTTCATCTCGACAATGACGTTTTCAAGCAGGCCCTGGTTGACCGGGTCGAGGCCGGAAAAGGGCTCGTCGAGGATCAGCAGGCGCGGATTATTGACCAGGGCGGCGGCCAGCTGGACCTTCTGCGCCATGCCTTTCGACAGCTTCTCGACCGGCTTGTTGGCCCAGTCGCCCAGTTCGAAACGTTCGAGCAGATCGAGGCCGCGCCTGCGGGCGTCGCGCGTCTTCATGCGCTTCAAGCGGCCGAAATAGACAATCGTCTCGATCGCCGTCATTTCGCGGTAGAGGCCGCGCTCTTCCGGCAGGAAGCCGACGGCGGGGGCGTTGGTGCGTCCGGGGGCGTGGCCGAGTACAGTGATGGTGCCGGAGGTCGGCCGGATAATGTCCAGCACCATGCGCAGGCTGGTCGTCTTGCCGGCGCCGTTGCCGCCGAGAAAGCCGAAGATCTGGCCCTCGTCGACGGTGAAACCCAGATCGTCGACGGCGGTGAAATCGCCGAAGCGTTTGACGACGTGTTCGAGACTTAATGCGGTCATACGCGCCCCCCGGAGTCAGTACCTTAGCTTGGGCCTTTGGGGGGCGCGAATCATTTTTGTGCGCTCAAGCGCCGCGCAGGCTCCTCGCACTCGCTCGGGCGTGCGGTCGCACTTGCCAAGGCCTTGCCTTGGAAATTCCGAATGGTCGTCTTGCGATTAGAGATTTGCGCCTTATCGGCAAGGCGTGACAAATGTGTTTTGGCGGGCTAGAACGCCGCTTCGATTTTGCGATAAGCCTCGCTCATCGCATTCAACCAAATGACGGCATGACCCTGGGGCGCAGACCGCGGGGGCATGAGAGGAATGACATGGCCGGCCATAGTAAATTCAAGAACATCATGCACAAGAAGGGCCGCGCCGACGCCGTGCGGTCCAAGCTGTTTTCCAAGCTGTCGCGCGACATCACCGTCGCCGCCAAGATGGGCATGCCCGATCCCGCGATGAATTCGCGCCTGCGCCTGGCCGTGTCCATGGCCAAGGCCGAATCGATGCCCAAGGACAATATCGAGCGCGCCATCAAGAAGGGCGCCTCGGGTGAAGCCGATAACATGGAAGAGGTGCGCTACGAAGGCCGCGCGCCGGGCGGCATCGGCCTGATCGTCGAAGTGCTGACCGACAACCGCAACCGCTCGGCCGGCAATGTGCGCAGCTACTTCACCAAGTTCGGCGGCGTGCTGGCCGATACCAATTCCGTCGCGTTCATGTTCGACCGCCTGGGCGAGATCAAGTATCCGCTGAAGGCCGGCAGCGCCGACAAGATCTTCGAAGCGGCGATCGAGGCCGGCGCGTCCGACGTCGAGACCAATCCGGGCGACGGTGACGAGGACGAGGGCGGCCATATCATCTACACGGCCTTCGAAGACCTGAACGAGGTCGCCGAAAGCCTGGCCAAGAGTCTCGGCGACCCGCAAGCCACCAACATCATCTGGAAGCCGCAATCGACCAACCCGGTGACGGGCGACAGCGTGCGCACGCTGATGAAGCTGATCGACATGCTGAACGACGACGACGACGTCCAGGCGGTCTATGGCAATTACGAGATCAGCGACGAGGAACTGGAAGCGCTGGGTCTATGACCCGGGGATCAAGGTTGGCCTGAATATATTTGCTATTTCAGGCTGGTGTCTCCAAATCGCGGTCGCGATTTGGCAAGCGCGACCGCGCGCCCGAGCTTATGCGAGGCGCCCGCGCGGCGCTTGAGCGCATATAAAGCATATCATAATCGACACCTTACAAATTCAAGGGCTTTGTTTGTTCGGCAAAGTGTGCGATTATGCTTTGTTAACCATGTTTTGGGGGAATTCATGAAGACGTCCAGACGGCTCCTTACCGGCCTCGTTCTTGGCAGTGGGTTGATTGGCTCGGCCTGTACGACAATCCCCAGACCTGTGGCCGTCAACGCCGCGGGGGCGGAAGACGCCTGCGAATATGCGCAGGAAGATTATGCGCCTCAGATCATGGTTTATGATTCCTCGACCGGCACGGAAACCCACGTCGACGCCAACGGCACGCAAAGCACGCTGGCGGTACGCAATGTCCAATCGCACCGCGGCGGCGCCGTGGTTGGCGCCGATACGGCGACGCACAGCGACGCGCGTTCCGGCTATATCTGTTCGGCGGCTTTCGGTCCGGTCGGCGTAGAACCCGGCCGAGGCGGCATCAATCCGGTTCTGGTCGGCGCGACTGCCGGCGCGGTGACGGGCGCCCTGGTGACCAAGAGCGGCGCTGGCGCGGCTGAAGGTGCAGTGATCGGGAGTTCGATGGTTTCGACCTTTGCCGATCCGCGCAAGGGTCGTGACATCTCGGTCGGTTCCGCCGTTGGCGCCGCCGTCGGTGCGGCGGTGACGCATAACCCCACGGCCGGTGCGGCTGCGGGCGCGGCGACGGGCGCGGTGCTTGGCTCTCAGGTCTATGACAGCACGGGCACGGCAAAGCGTCATCAAGAGGCCCGCGACGAAGACGAGGAATAGTCGGCGCGGCAAGGCGCCAAACGCTCTAACTTTCGCAAATACATTCAAAGAAAAACCCTGGCGTCGGACGCCGGGGTTTTTCTTGTCTGAAGGTCGATCTGGTGCGGATCCGAAGCTCGGGGGCATCCGATAAATTTTTGGCTACGCCCACCCGAAGGGAGACGTAGCCAAACAAAACGCGACGAAGTCAAACCGGGGCCGCCCGAGTGGCGTCCACCTTATCGGATGGCGCTCTAGGAGCCGGCCGGCGCGGACGCAGGGCCCGGCCCGGGTTCCGGGGACGCGTCGTCCGGATCGGCATCGCCAGGCATGGGGGCCGAAGACCGCGGACCTGCAGGCATGAGGCCCGAAGATTGGGGGCCCGAAGATTGCGGTGCCGCGCCCTCGGGCGCCCCTTGCTTGGACGCGATCGATTCATAGTAGGTCGACGGCCAGAAGTGGTCGAACATGAACTGGTCGGCGGTGTCGCCCGGCGCGTCGAATTCCGAACCGCGATACCACGGGGTGCACTTGCGTTCGCCCGGATCTATGGCGCCCCATTGCAGGGCCTCGCAGCCGTGGCCGGCCGGATCGACCTTGTTGTCAACAGCGCGGATGTCGCCCTTGCCGGCAGCGGCATACAGACCCGCCGTACGGACACCGGCGATCTCGTTGCGGCCGATAAAGGTCGTGCCGGACTTGACCTCGACGCCGATTTCATCGGCCAGGATGGTGTTTTCGATGATGCGCGTGCGGTCGAGCCAGCTGGTCACGCCATGGTCGGCGCCGCGGATCAGGCTGTGCGACAACAGGCCTTCGCCGCCGCCGTCAAGCAGCACGCCGTCCGGGAAGTAGGCGATGGTCAGGTCGTTCATATTGATGACGGCATCGCTGTCGACGATCTTGATGTCGAGACCGGCGCCGCCCTGGCCCCGGTCGAAGCCGTGCCAGTCGGCCAGTTGCTGCAGGGTCACGCCGTGAATGTCCGAGTCGCCGGTCAGGTCGGCGCGGATGCCGGAAACGGTCGAGGCGATTTCCGAATCCTCGGCCAGCAGGCTGACCTTCGAGACCGTGACGGCATAGGCGCGCGTCTTGGCGATGATGTGCGTGCCTTCAATGATATTGACCCGCCCGCCATTGGCGTGAAGGGCCGCCAGGTTCCCCTGGTAGCGAATTTCCGACCCTTGGAGCGTCACCTCGGCATGGGTCGAGACGATGCAATCCGAATCCTCGCCGCGCGGCGAGGAGATATAGAGGTCCTTGAGGATCACGCGCTCGGCGGAAGGCTTGATGGTAATGCAGGGCTCGCCGTCGGGCGCGACCAGGACCGGCATCTGGTCGCCGGCATAACCTTGGCCGACGATGGTGATCGAGCGGTTGATGACCAGGCTGGCGACGCACGAGCGATAGTGCGCCTTCAGGTACAGCACGCCGCCGTCGCGGATGCCGGCAGCGACCTGCTCGACATAGCCCGGATGGGCATGGTCGCAATCGATCGTCGCGTCGTAGTGACCGGCGGAGGCATAATAACCGTAGCGCGGACCATAATGCTGGTAGCCGCAGGTATGCATTTCCGGCCCAAGCAGCATGCCGAAGCACGGACGGATCGAGGCGCTGACGCGGGCATCGTTGAAGCCGCGCGTTTGGAATGGGTCGGCGGAAGCCTGAGACGTCATGACCAGCCAGGGCAAGGCCAGGAGAACGGCAAGCCCCATCCCCACGAGGCCGGTGCGGGCCCTCGGTTCGGATGGATCGGAATGGTCGTTACGCTTCCACATGCTCTCGTTCCCCAAGCCGGACCGTTGCCGGTCGCGGCGTAAAATTGCGGTCATTGCCCCCGCGGCGCGGCCACTTCGGCCGGTCAGGTGCCGGGGTTACGCGATACCTGGGCCAGAACGGCCTGCAGCCGGGTCGCCGACGGCTTGAACCCGGCCAGCGCCGCGTCAAGCTGCATCACGACGGCCTCGGCCTTGTCCTGATCCGCGACGCCGGCCAGGCCGAGGTCGAAATAGGTCGACATGGCGTAGCGCGCCTCGGGCGATCCTTGCTTCTCGGCTTGCTGGTACCAGTAGAAGGCACGGGCATAGTCGACGGCGACGCCGACGCCTTCGGAATACATCACCGCCAGCACCAGTTGCGAATGCGCGTCGCCGTTGACCGCCGCCAGCTGGATGGCGCGCACGCGGTCCATATCGGTCAACCGGTCACCCAGCGGCATGCCAAGCATCGCGCGCAGGCCGTCGATCGTCTGCTTCGGGATCGCGTCGGCGTTCGGGCAATCGTCGTGTAGCAGGTTGAGATAGATCAGGGCGTGATTGACGTGGACGAACGGCAACTCGTCCATGCGCGTCTCGGCATAGGTGGCGGCGTCGTCGCGGCGCGATTCGTCGGAATGCGGAACGCCACCCGATGGCGCTTCCGGCGGATAGAATTCGTAAGGCGCGACCCAACGCTTGGCCTTGGCCTCGACAAAGGAGCCGTAACGCGTGCGGTCGCCCTTGGAATGCTCGAAATCCTTGAGCAGGACGTAGGCGCTGACGTCGCCGGTTTCCATCGCCTTGTAATTATAGAGATAGGCGTCGACGTCGCTATGCTCGAACAGGCTGCGGACATTGGGCCGGCCGTACACCAGGTCGTGCATCAGGGCGTGGATGGCCTGGTGATTGTCGGCGTTCTCGCCCATCGGGCCGTACTGGTCGTCATAGAGACGGCCGAGCGTGCGGAAACCTTCGGCGCCCTGGTTCGACAGGATGTAGATCACCCGGTCGCGCACCTTGTCGCGCTCGTCGGAATCCATCATTGACAGATTTTCTTCGAGCAGCTTGTAGGCGCGGTCGCGTTCCCATTCGCGGCACTTGTCGTAGCGCGAGGCGACGATGCCGCCGCGCGGATCCAAGGCACGGCTCATCGGCGCGTAGCCGTCGGCATTGGTCAAGGCCATGGTCAACCAGACCGAGGCCTCGATCGGATCCTCGAGATTCTTGTCCGACGCATTGACCGCCATATAGCGATTGGCCAGCTCAAGCTGGGAGAAGAAGTCGTTATTGAACGCCTGGTGGCGATAATAGCGGATTTCCTTTTCCTGGCCGTTGAAGCCCTGCATCTGGAACATGTCGGGCGGGCGCGGGCAGGCGTGAAACGCGTCTCCGCCAACCTCGTCGGCGGCGTGCCACCAATGCATGCCCCAATCGTCGCAGGCCGACAGGAGAGGAATGGCGCATACACTGAGGACGAGCGTCGTCCATACGCGGACGGCACCCCCCCGGCTCGCCGAGACCCGGCCCTCCGCGCGGCCCTTGGCACGCGGAGCCGATCCCCTCTGGTCACATTCCGACATCAGCTATCGCTCCGACAAAGTCGGCGTAAATATGGTTAATAAACGTTCTGTTGAGGATTACGAAGACTGTCAAGCTTTGGCCCCCCCTTGGCCGTACAAAACTCTGAAAGCGTTGCCAGATTGCCGCTAGGAAACATAAGCAGGCAATATGAATCATAACCCAACGCGTGGCGTACCCCCACCGCGACGCATCATGCGTCAAAAGCTCTGGCTTGGCCAGTGAAAAGTGTTAACAAGGGGGCGGATCGCCCGGTTTCGCGCGACGCGCGTCGGCTTTTGCCGTCCCGGTAATTAAAATACACGCTTCAGGAGAAATGGCCATGGACGATGTGGTCCTCACCCCATTAACCGGACTTGGCAAAGCTGAGACTTATCAAGAGATTACCCGCGATATACTGGCGGTGCTCGACGGCGAGCCCAATCAGGTGGCGCGGATGGCGACCTGTGTCTCCCTGCTGTCCGGCGCTTTCGACACCTGGTTCTGGACGGGCTTCTACGTGGTTGACGCGGTCAAGCGGTCGGCCGGTATCGATGAACTGGTCGTGGGGCCTTATAATGGCTCCCTGGGCTGTCTGCGCATCGCTTTCGGCCGCGGTGTGTGCGGTGCGGCAGCCGCCACGCGGACTACCCAGATCGTCGCCGATGTCCATGCTTTCCCTGGACATATCGCCTGCGATTCGCGCTCCAATTCGGAGATCGTCGTGCCGGTTTGCGACGCCAGCGGCCACCTTATCGCCGTATTCGACGTCGATTCCGAGCGCTTCGATAATTTCGACGAGACCGACCGCGAAGGCCTCGAAAAGATTATGAATGCGGTGTTCGGAAGGTAAGATTTTTTGCCACGAAAAGCACGAATGAAGACGAAAAGGCACGAATTCTAGGATGGCCGTTTCAGCTGCGCCAAGCGCTATGGGGTGAGGGCGCTTCGCGCGGAGCTGTCCAAGCCCTATATTTTCGTGTCTTTTCGTCTTTGTTCGTGCTTTTCGTGTTAAAATCTTCCCTTCAGTCCGTCCTCGGTAGCTCGCGGATTTCGATGACGCCGCCGGCTTCGTACACCGGATTGCCGGGCAGCAGGGCCTTGGCCGCTTCCAGGCTGTCGACCTCGACTTTTATATAACCCTTTATATAATCCGTTATGTTATGGGCGTCGGCCGCGTCCTTGCGCACACAGACCCCGTCGCCGACGGCGCTGCCGCCGCGCATGACGCCCTTGGCCGCGAGCGTTTCGATGTAGGCGCCCCAGTCACCGACCGCCTCTGCGCCGTGCATCAGGAAAATGTAATCGGCCAATTTCGCCTCCCGCCTTGCGATTTAAGCGCCCCTCGGCTACATCGCCCATTCGTTTTGGTTACTATGAAAGAGGCCCTCCGGACATGGCGCAGCAATATATTTTCCAGATGCAGGGCCTGACCAAGATCTATCCGGGCGGCAAGAAGGTTTTCGAGAACATCTGGCTCTCCTTCTATTCCGACGCCAAGATCGGCGTGGTCGGCGTCAACGGCTCGGGGAAATCGACCCTGCTGAAGATCATGGCCGGCATGGACAAGGAATTTTCCGGCGAGGCCAAGGCCGCCGACGGCACCAAGATGGGCTACCTGGAACAGGAGCCGCACCTCGACGACAGCAAGACCGTCTGGGAAAACGTCATCGACTGGTGCGAGGAAAAGAAGACGTTCGATCGCTTCAACAAGGTCGCCGAGCTCATGGGGGAGGAATACTCCGACGAGCTGATGGACGAGATGAACGCGCTTCAGGAGAAGATCGACGCCGCCGACCTGTGGGACATCGACAGCCGCATCGAAATGGCCATGGACGCGCTTCGCTGCCCGCCCAATGACTCGGGCGTGCAAAAGCTGTCGGGCGGTGAAAAGCGCCGTGTCGCCCTGGCTCGCCTGTTGCTGTCCAAGCCCGACATGCTGCTGCTCGACGAACCGACCAACCACCTTGACGCGGAGTCGGTCGCCTGGCTGCAGCACCACCTGGAAAACTTCCCGGGCTGCGTCATCCTCGTCACCCACGACCGTTACTTCCTCGACCAGGTCACCAAGTGGACCCTGGAACTCGACCGCGGCAAGGGCGTGCCTTACGAGGGCAACTATTCCGGCTGGCTCGAGCAGAAGCAAAAGCGCGTCGTCCAGGAGCAGTCGGAATCCGAAGCCCGTCAACGCGCCCTTACCAAGGAACTGGAATGGGTGCGCTCCGGCGCCAAGGCCCGCCAGTCCAAATCCAAGGCCCGCCTGGCCGCCTATGAGGACATGGTGCGCGAACAGGAAAATTCGCGCGCCGCGCAATCCTTCGCCACCATCCAGATCCCGCCCGGACCGCGCCTCGGCAATGTCGTGCTGGAAGTCACCGACCTGGAAAAGGAATATGGCGACAAGGTCCTGTTCAAGGGGCTGACCTTCCGCCTGCCGCCCAACGGCATCGTCGGCGTCATCGGCCCCAACGGCGCCGGCAAGTCGACCCTGTTCAAGCTGATCACCGGCGTCGAAACACCCGACAACGGCACGGTCAAGCTCGGCGAAACCGTTAAGCTCGCCTATGTCGACCAGTCGCGCGACGACCTGAACCCGAACGATACGGTGTGGCAGGCGATCTCCGGCGGCACCGACATCATGGTTGTCGGCAAGCGTGAAATCAATTCGCGCGCCTATGTCGGCGGCTTCAACTTCAAGGGCGGCGACCAGCAGAAGAAGGTCGGCCTGCTGTCGGGCGGGGAACGCAACCGCGTCCACCTGGCCAAGACCCTGGCCGCCGGCGGCAATGTCATCCTGCTCGACGAACCGACCAATGACCTCGACATCGAAACCCTGCAGGCCCTGGAAGAGGCGCTGGAAGAATTCGCCGGCTGCGCCGTGGTCATCAGCCACGACCGCTGGTTCCTCGACCGCCTGGCCACCCACATCCTGGCCTTCGAAGGCGACAGCCACGTCGAATGGTTCGAGGGCAACTTCGAAATGTACGAAGAGGACAAGAAGCGCCGCCTCGGCACGGACAGCCTGATCCCGCACCGCATCAAGTTCCAGAAGTTCTCGCGCTAAGCCATTGAAACGCCAACTCGAAAGGGTTGGCGTTTTTGATTCAGCGGAGCTCCGTTCGAAGGATTGCGTCGAGTTCCGTCGGGAAGGGCTGGCCGGGGCTATGGTCGAAGTGAGAGATATCCACGACTCGATCAATAAGGCGCCGAAACTCGAAATGGTCGTCAAAGATTTCTATCTCGACGGCATGCGGTTCGGCTCGCGACCAGTAGAGGCGGATGGTCGGCCAATATCCCGGCATGATCTCATCCGCTACGGGGGAGTTCGCTTCGGCGTAGTTGATGAAGTCGCGGACGTTGCCGATTGTTTCGACATCGAACGCCATCTGGGCGCCTTCATGCGTTTCGCGAGTCACGAATGACTGGAACAGGCGGCCTGCCTCAAGACGCAAATCGTTCCAGGTACGGCGTATATCGGTCATAAGGGCTTCCAGGATTAGAGTTGTCTGATAGTGCGCACTTAGGGAGTTGCCAATGAGCCTCTTCATCATCGATGTCGAATCCGACGGTCCGGCGCCGGGGCTCTATTCCATGGTGTCGCTGGGCTGCGTGCGCGTCGACCGTGACTTGAAGACGACCTTCAAGGCGACCTTCGCGCCGATCTCCGAGCAGTGGGTTCCGGAAGCCCTGGCCATTTCCGGCATCAATCGGGAGCAGCACCTGGCCTATCCCGATCCCGCCCACGGCATGGCGGCGTTCGGCGATTTCCTGAAAACACATGCGAAGGGGCGGCCGGTCTTTGTCTCGGACAACCCGGCTTTCGACTGGCAGTGGGTGAACTATTATTTCCACCTCTATGTCGGTGACAATCCGTTCGGCCATTCGGCGCGGCGGATCGGCGACCTCTATGCCGGGCTGGCCGGTGACTTCAGCGCGGCCAATGGCTGGAAGCTGTTGCGGCGCACCGAGCATACGCACGATCCGGTCGATGACGCGCTGGGCAATGCCGAGGCCTTGATCGCCATTGCCGACCGCTTCGGCCTCAAGCTTCCCGGTATCGACGCCGCGAAATGACCTTGTGCGCATGAAGGATATGTGAAGGTTTTGACATCTTCGCGGCCTTCGTCCGGCCCTCGCGGTTCCCTAGACTCCCTTTGCCGCCATTTGCGGCTTAGTGCTGATTCCGGGGAATAAATGTCTGAAGTCTCTAAAGTTTTCATAGCCACGCCGTGCTTCGGCGGGGTGGTCACCCAAGCATATATGCAGTCGGTCATTTCGCTGATGCAATATCAAGCCCAGCCGCCGCTCAACATGACTCTGGCCCTGCTCGGCAATGACGCCTTGATCACGCGCAGCCGCAATACGCTGGTCTCGACCTTTCTCAACGACACCGACGCCACCCACCTGTTGTTCATCGACGCCGACATCAGTTTTGCGCCCGAACAGGTGACGCGCCTTCTGGCCGCCGGCAAGGATGTGGTCGGCGCCATGTATCCGCTGAAGGCGCTCGACTGGGAAGACGCCGCCCGGCGTCAATCCCTGGCTCGTGAAACGACCGAGGCGGCGGCCCTGCACTATGTCGGCACGCCGCTCGATGAAGGCCAGGCGCGGTGGAGCGGGGATTTCGTCACGGCCTCCTATGTCGGCACTGGCATGATGCTGATCCGCCGTCGCGTCTTTGAAGCCATGATCGGCGTCTATCCGCAGCTGCAATACAAGGCCATTCACGCCTATCCGCGGGTCCAGCGCACGCCCTCGACGCAATATGCCTTGTTCGATTGCCTGATCGACGAGGATACGGGTTTGTACCTGAGCGAAGACTACGCCTTTTGCCAACGGTGGCGGGCGATGGGCGGCGACATCTGGCTGGATACGGCGGCCCGGCTGACGCACACCGGGCCGCATGGCTTTGTGGGCAATCCCGCCCCCCGCTACGAGGGGCTCAAGTCCGGCGCGGCCTAATAGTCCTGGTTGACCGTACCGGAGCCGGAGATCGAGGTGGTCAGTGCCGCCGGCTTGGTGGTCAGGGCGACCGTGCCCGAGCCGGAAATGCCGACCTGGGCCTTGCCGCTGGCGTGCACCTCGGCATCGCCTGAGCCGGAGAGGCTGACATCGGCGTCCTGGGCGTCGAGGCTCGACAGGTCGACGGCGCCGCTGCCGGCCTGGTCGAGCTTTAGCGCCTGGGTCTTGCCGTCGACATCGATGGCGCCCGAGCCATTGAGCGCAACGTCGAGCGCCGGTTGGCTATAGTCGTGGACGCTGAGGCCGCCGCTACCGGAAACCGTGAAGGAGGTGACCGCCGGCGCCACGATCATCACGTGAAGCTGGGTATCGGGGCCGGTGGCGTAGAGGCGGCCGTGATTGAGGCTGAGATGGATCGATTCCGCCGGTTCGTCGCCGGGCACCAGGTATAGACGCCCGCCATCGATGCGCACGCGGCTGACAAGGGCTTGCGGCCCGGAGACATTGACCGACGCCTTGGCGCCCTGGGTATAGGTGACTTCGCCGGGCAGGTCGATGTCGAGCCGGTCGCCGCCGGACCAGTCGAGGGCGGCATTGGCGGTCTGTTCCGGCCGGGTGGCCTGGCCCTTGACGATGCGGACGTGGTCACCGATCTTGACCAGGTTGAGATCCCAGCCGTTGGTGCGGACGTCGTGGCCGACCAGGCCGGCCGCGCCCGTCAGGCAGACGATGGAGACGACCCCGGCGACGCCGGCGGTGATGAGCAGGTTCTTGATCATGACGGTCTCCTTAGGCGGCGCGCGGCGCGGACGCCTGGGCGTCGAGCGCGGGTTTGACGACGCGGTAGTGCAGGCGGGCATACCAGACGATGAGGTTGACGAGGCCGATGGTGCCGGACAGGGCCAGCAGGCCGATGGCCAGGGCCGCGGCCATGATGCCGAACCCGCCCAGCAGCGAGGCGATGACGCCGCCCGGCAGGCCCATGAACGGCCCGGCCGCCAGCAAGACGCCGCCGCCGATAAAGGCGCCGATGGCGGCGGCGAAGATGCCGACCAACGTGCTGACCACCGTGCTGAATATCGGCAGGAGGATCAGGATGTCCAGGGCGCCCAGGCCGACAATGGCCAGGATCGCCGAGGCCGCGGATGACGGCGACTTGGTGGCTTCCCAATTCTTCATGCCGGCTTCGGCGCGCAATTCGCGGGCCAGGCGGGTGGGATCGCCCAAGGCTTCGGCGACATCGGTTTCGGTACGGCCGGCGGCGGCGGCATCGGCGAAGTGGGTATCGTAGTCGGCGACAATGTCGTCGATCGTGACTTGGGGCATGCCGCTCAGGCCGCGGCGCAACCGGTCGAGAAATTCGCTACGCGTCATGATATCAGGCCTTTTCAAGGGGATCGGTGACAGTGGGCGCGGCGTCGAGCAGGGCATCAACCGCCAATACTTTTTCAACAGAATTGGCAAAGCCGCGCCATTCGTCGCGCTGGGCGTCGAGGGCCACGCGCCCGGCGTCCGTCAGTCGGTAATATTTGCGCGACGGGCCGGACGAGGATTCGACGAGATAGGTCGAAACCCAGCCGTCGCTCTGCATCCGCCGCATCAGCGGATAGATGGTGCCTTCGCCCATGCCGATGGCGTCGGACATGTGCGAGGCGATTTCATAGGCGTAGCTTTCGCGGTGGGCCAGCAGGGCCAGCACGCACAATCCCAGCACGCCTTTCTTCAGTTGAATGTCGATGGTCTCGGGCATCGGTATGTCCTTGCCGATGATATCGGCGGTATCCATAGAATATGGCAAGCTACCTTCTGACGCAAGGTACCTATTATTAAATGATTGTAATGCCGGATTTGACAAGCCGCCGAGGCGCTGCAACTCTGCGAACCTTGTCCTGGAGGGAGCAGATGTCGTCAGAGCATCATGAGAGCGCCGCCAAGGGGCCGGACGGCCGCATGGTCGATCGTATGCTGTTCTTTTCCGATGCGGTCTTTGCCATCGTGCTGACCATCATGGTGCTGGACCTGCATGCGCCCCTGATCAAGGTAGCGGGGGCTGTGCAATCGGCCGCCGCCCTGTGGGCCGCTTTGGGGGATATGGCGCAGACCTTCCTCGCCTATGTCATGAGCTTTGTTTTCGTGGCCTTCTGGTGGACGATCCATATGCGGGTGACGCGGTCGTTGCATCGCTTCGACTGGCCGACCGCCGCCGCCAACCTGGCCTTCATTCTCACCGTCACGCTGATTCCGTTCGCCTCGTCCCTGACCGGGCAAAATCCCGACAATCCGGCGGCGTCGGTGGTGTATTGGGGCGTCGATGCCGCGACGTCCTTTACCCTGACGATCCTGTTGATCGTCAGCACGCGTGGCGGCGGCCGGTTGATCGGCGGTATCAGCGGGCGTGAGCGCCTAAGCCGTATCGTCCAGTCGGCCGGGCCCGGGGTCTGTTTCGTCGCCGGCGCCTGGCTGGCGGCCAACGGTCACATGGACCTGTCGCAATGGTGCTGGTTGGCGATCTTTCCGGTCATGAGCTTGTCGCGGCTTATTGCCGGCAAAACCCTTTCACCGGCGCCCGCCTCCGAGGGCTAACCCTTGTAGAATACGAAGCCGGCGCCGCAGGCGATCAGGGTAAAGCCGACGGCCGTCTGCCAGCGCAGGGCCTCGCCGAGATAGAGCCACGAGAACAGGACGAACACCGACAGGGTGATGACCTCCTGGATGGTCTTCAACTGCGCGGCGGACAGGGCGCCATAGCCGATACGATTGGCCGGCACCTGGAAGCAATATTCGAAGAAGGCGATCCCCCAACTGACCAGGATGACAATCCATAGTTTTTCGAACTTGAACTTGAGATGGCCGTACCAAGCCGCCGTCATGAACAGGTTGGAACAGACGAGCAAGCCAACAGTGGCGACGACGGGGGGAATCTTGGGCATGGGGCCTTCGACCTAAGGTTAGGGGTGGATCTCACATGTGAGATCCACCCCTAACAAAGGTTCCGTAAACGCGCGATTAGGCGACGCTGAAGCGTTGCGCGTCGCGAGCGGCATTATCCGCCATGGCCTTCAGGCCGGCATGGCCGGGGACCTGGGCCGACAAGTCGGCAAAGGTCTGGGCCGCTTTCTTGTAGAGCGGGCCGGCATTGCCGAAGTCCTGGCCCAGTTCCCGGGCCTGGGCGGCGCGGGCAAAGGCGATGGCGGACGCCGATTTCGCCTGGACATTGCCCGGCTGAGTGGCGGCGCTTTGCTCCTGCAGGCGCCCCAGTTCCTCGAAGGCGTCGCCGGCGGTCTTGTAGTCCTCGGCCTTCAACTTCAGGTCGGCATAGGGCGACAACAGCTCGGTCCGCGTCGCCGGGTCGCTGATCACGGCCAGGGCGCGGCCGAGGACGGCCGGCTGCTTGGCCGTGTCATTGGCCATGGCGTAGCGGCGGGCCAGGTAGAGATGGATATTGGCGTCGGACAGGTCGAGCGCCGAGACGTTTTCATAGGCCATCATGGCCTTGCTGTCGTCGCGGCCCATATGCAGCGCGCCGAAGATGCGCCACTGTTCGGCCGCCTCGGCATTGGCGCCTTGCGACGCCAGGGTTTCGGCGTGCTTTTGCAGCGCATTGGCGCCGGCATTGAGGTCGCCCTGGGCGATCAGGTGGAAGGCTTGGGAATCTTCCGGCGCGCGCGAATAGTAGAGATGGGCGATGCGGCCGCCGACTTCGCCGGCGGCGATGGCGCGCGTGCTGTCCGGCCAGACCGACAGGGCGGTCTGCACCGCCTGCCGGATTTCGGCTTGGTCGTCGACCGCTGCCGGCTGAGGGGCTACCGGCTGAGGGGCTACCGGCTGAGGCGCTGCCGGCTCGACGACCGCCGGGGCCGCCACAGCTTCGACGACAGGCGTCGGAGCGGGGGCGGCGGCCGCGGCGACGGGCGCCACCGGCTCGACGGCGTCGATAAAGCTCATCGCCGACGAGATCACCGCCGTCATGTCGCTTTGCGGCGCCGTTTGGACGACCGCCGGGGTTTCGGCCAGCAAGGCCGCTTCGACCGGATCGTGGGCCGGCACGGCCAGGTTCGCCAAATTCGTCTGAGCTTGAGCTTGGGCAGTCAGGGCCGGATTGGAGATGTCGGGGCGGATCGGCACGATGTCGGCGCCGGTCTTGACCTGCAGGCCATGCGTGTCCGACAGGGCGGCTTCGGGTTCGAAGACCGCGCCCACCGTTTCGGTGTGCGGCTCCGGTGTGACGGGCACCTGGCTTAGAAAGGAGTCCGACGCATTGTCGTGAAAGACCGCCGGCTCCAGCGAGGTGATCTCATGAAGCGGCGCCGCCGGTGCGGAAATCACCGGAACGGCGGTTTCGGTCGGGGCTTCGAACTTCAGCGAGCCGCCGCGCGGTTCGCTCTTTTCCTTGGTGAAGGTCTCGGTCTCGACCGCCGCGGCGGGCGCCACGGTTTCGGCCAGAACCAGTTTGCGGTCGTCGAACGGATCGTCGTAACGCGTGCTTTCGCGGCGCTTTTTCTTCGCCGGCTGGCCACCGCCGGCCAGGGCGACCACCATGCCGATGAGCGCGATCAGGGCGACGACGACGGCGACGGCCAGTATGCCGGCGTCCGTTACATCGACGCGCGCCCAACCGATCCAGTCGTCGATATGACTGGTCATTGGGGCGTGGCCGTCCTCACCGCCAAAAAACAGGGCATAGACCGCAAAGCCGCCCGCCATGACCAGCAGGATCAGAAATCCCAACATTTTGGGTTTCTGCTTTTCGCCTTCGCTGGAAGTGCTGCTCATTCCTGCCCCCAAAAACCAAACTGTTCACGAAAGCTTAACCCCGAGATCGGTCTTCTGGCAACCAGCCTTTTCGTCGCCACGTCCCGATTCCGGCAATTTGCCTGACTAAAGCGGCGGTTATGCAACTTTCCGGCCACGGCCGGGGACGTGATCTTGCGCTGTGCGGCGCGTCAGGATAGACACTGAACATATGAAGAACAAGGTCAGGATTTTAGGCCTCGACCCGGGGCTGCGGCGGCTGGGCTGGGGAATTGTCGACGCCGAGGGCGCCCGATTGCATTGGGTGGCGCACGGCGTCATCGAGCCTGAGGTCGACGAAGTCCTGTCCGTTCGGCTGCTGCATCTGTTCGAACACCTGACGGCGGTGGTCGAGCAATGGCGGCCCGACGAGGCGGCGATCGAGGAGACCTTCGTCAATATGAACCCGTCTTCGACGCTGAAACTCGGCCATGCCCGCGCCGCCGCCATGCTGGCGCCGGCCAAGGCCGGCTTGCCCGTGGCGGAATATGCTGCGCTCGATATCAAGAAGTCGGTTGTCGGCGCCGGCCGCGCCGACAAGGACCAGGTCCTGTTCATGGTGCAACGCCTGCTGCCGCTGGCCGATAAAACGATGAAGGCCGACGCCGCCGACGCCCTGGCCTGCGCCATCACGCACGCGCACAAGCGAAAAATGAATAGCCTCAAGCAGGCGGTGCAGCGAGGCGCGGCATGATCGGACGTTTGAGGGGACCGCTGCTGGAAACCAGCGAGGAAGAGGTCGTCGTCGAGGCCGGCGGCGTCGGCTATATCGTGCGCTGCGGCGTGCGCACCATCGCCGCCATGCCGGACGCCGGCGAGGAAATCATCCTGCATATCGAAAGCCAGACGCGCGAAGACGGCACGCGGCTCTACGGCTTTTTGCACAAGGACGAGCGCAAGGCCTTCCAGACCCTGCTGGCGATCCAGGGCGTCGGCCCCAAGGCCGCCCACGCCGTGCTCGACGTGCTGACCCCGGGAGAACTGTCCCACGCCGTGGCCAACGAGGACAAGACCGCGATCAGCCGCGCTTCGGGCGTCGGGCCGAAACTGGCCGTGCGTATCCTGACCGAGCTGAAGGGCAAGATCATCCAGACGGCGGATTTCGGGCCTTTGGCCGCGAAGGGCACGGCTGCGATCAAGCCGTCGGTCTCCGGCGAGGCGGTGGCCGCGCTGCTGGGGCTCGGCGTCAATGACATGCAGGCGCGCCTGGCCGTCGAGACGGCGCAGAAGACGCTTGGCCCTGAAGCTGAGCTTCCAGTCTTGATCCGCACGGCGTTGAAAAGTTTAGGTAAGTAAGCATGAGCAGAATCGTGTCGGGCGAAGCGTTTGAGAACGATACCGAGGAGCGCATCCAGGATCGCGCCCTGCGGCCGCAGTCGTTCGACGATTTTGTCGGCCAGGCGCCGCTGAAGGCCAATCTCAAGGTTTTCGTGGCCGCCGCCGCCTCGCGCCGTGAAGCCCTCGACCACGTGCTGTTCTATGGGCCGCCGGGCCTGGGCAAGACGACCCTGGCCCAGATCGTCGCCAAGGAGCTGGGCGTCGGCTTTCGCGCCACCTCGGGGCCGATGCTGGCCAAGGCCGGCGACCTCGCCGCCATCCTATCGAACCTGGAACCCAACGACGTCCTGTTCATCGACGAGATCCATCGCCTCAACCCGGCGGTCGAGGAGATCCTCTACCCGGCGATGGAAGACTATGTGCTCGACCTGATCATCGGCGAGGGGCCGGCGGCGCGCACGGTGCGTATCGACCTGGCGCCCTTTACGCTGGTCGGCGCCACCACGCGGGCCGGGCTGCTGTCGACGCCGTTGCGCGACCGTTTCGGCATTCCGCTGCGCCTGGAATTCTATACGCCCGAGGAGCTGGTGCGCGTGGTCATGGGCACGGCGCGCAAGATGGGGGCGCCGATGTCGGAAGACGGCGCGCTGGAAATCGCCTCGCGCTCGCGCGGCACCCCGCGCATCGCCGGCCGGCTGTTGCGCCGGGTGCGCGACTTCGCCACGGCCGACGGCGCCGCGATCATCGACAAGAAGGCGGCCGCCAAGGCTTTGGCGCGGCTCGAAGTCGATCCGGTCGGCCTCGACCATTCCGACCGCCGCTACCTCAAGGCCCTGATCGACAACTATGGCGGTGGACCGGTCGGGCTTGAGACGCTTGCGGCGGCGATCGCCGAGGCGCGCGACGCGGTCGAGGACATGATCGAGCCCTATCTCTTGCAACAGGGCTTTATCCAGCGCACCCAGCGCGGCCGGGTCGCCTGCGCGCGGGCCTACCTGCATCTGGGTTTGACTCCATCGGCCCAGCCGCCCACGGCGCCGGATTTGTTTGAGAGTTAAACGATGGAAGCTCGGCTCGTCATACTCGATACATGCCGGATTACCGACTGGAGCAGTTTTCACAGCGTCTTCAAGGATCTATTTGGGTTTCCGACTTTTACGGGACCAATATGAATGCATGGATCGATTGCCTGACCGACCTAGATGCCGATACAGGTATGACGGATATACAGGTTGCCAAGGGCGGCTGCGTTATCCTTCAAGTCGACAATGCCGCGGATTTCCAGCAGCGGTGTCCAGAGCAATATCAAGCCCTGCTCGAGTGCACGGCGTTTATAAATTACCGCCGGGTGGAAGTGGGGAACTTGCCGATACTGACCTTGATGCCGATCGGATTTTTCCAGCGGGCTCGTCCAATCGGCAAACCCGAAGATATTAGCAAAATCATAGACCGTATTGCCAGCCGGCTAGCGGGTGACGCCCGTACGGCGGACGAAATTATCGGCTACGACGAGAATGGTTTGCCGTCCTAATCACTGACGGCTGTCGTTGCTGCGGGGCCATTTTATGACTCGTCAAATCGCGGCCGCTTGCCTAACTATGGCGCATTCGGCCGCGGCCGATTCCCGGGGATGTAACCTTTTCCGTCATGGCGACGTACAACACCCAAGATTGGCAAGCGTGGATGTCCGCCGCCCAGACGGGGGACGCGAAGGCCTATCGCGCCTTGCTGGAGGCTTTGCGGCCCTGGCTTCTCTCCTATTTCCGGCGGCGCCTGCCCGGCGCGGACGTCGAAGACCTTGTTCAGATGACCCTGTTGAGTTTGCACGAAAAGCGCCACACCTACGATCCGGCTTCGCCGTTCCTGCCGTGGATCGCCGCGGTGGCGCGGCACAAGCTCATCGACCATGTGCGCAAGACCGGCCGCCACGTCCATGTCGAGCTCGACGAAGAGCTGATGGGCTCGGGCGGCGACCTGCCGGCCGAACTGGCGGCGCGCGACGTCGAAGCCCTGTTGAAGGTCCTGCCGTCCGACCAGGCGCGCGCCATCCGCCTGCACAAGCTGAACGAGCTCAGCGTCGACGAGGTGTCGACCGCCACCGGCAAGAGCGCGTCCAACGTCAAGGTCCTGGTCCATCGCGGCCTGAAAAAGCTTCAATCCATCGTCGGCGCCAAGGGCGGGGAGGGCGCAGATGACTGACGACCTGCTCGACAAGCTGTCCGCCGATCTCAAGCCGGTCAAGCCGATGCGCCTGTGGCCATTGTGGGGGCTGGCCCTGGCCGGCCTGGTCCTCGCGGCGGTGTTCGTTATCGCCGTCTATCAACCGCGGCCGGAAATGGCGGCGCTCGGTCACGGCGTCATGCCGTCCAGCTTCATGATCTTGGGCAAGCCCTTGTTGTTCCTCATCACCGGCTTGTCGGCCCTCTGGGGCGTCGGCGACCTTGTGCGGCCGCAGGGCCGGTTGCGGCTCCGGACCCTGGCGCCGGTGGTTATTCTGCTGGCCATCGTCGTGGTTGCGGCCGTCCTTCAATATATGGGCGATGGCGCCGCCAGCACGATGCATAGCCTGCAAGGCGGCAACACCCTGTGTTTCGAGACCATTGCCGGCGGCGGCCTGATCGGCTTTGGCCTGTTGTGGAATCTGTGGTTGCGCAAGGCCGCCACGGCGTCGCCGGTATGGCTTGGAGCGCTTAGCGGCCTGGCGACGGCTTCGCTCGCGGCTTCGGCTTACGCCATTCACTGCAATATGGACGCGCCGGCCTATCTGCTGCTGGTCTATGGCGTCGCGGTCGGGCTGATTACGGCCCTGGCCGCGGCCCTGGGCGGCAGGCTGTTCAGGTGGTAATCACTCGGCTTGGCGGCGAAAGGCGAGGGCTATGGTGATCATGGCGCCACCCAGGACGATGACAGCGAACGCCGCCGGGATCAGTACGGGAAGATGGGCGCCCAGGCCGCTGGCGAGGCGGCCCTGCAGGGCGGAATGAGCGATCAGGGCAATCGTCAGCGAAGCGAACCCGGCCAGGGTCAGGATCAGCGAACAGAGCGCCAATGCTGCAGGGGTTGTTTTGCGCCTCATGGTGACGGGCCTATATGGCTTTCTTCAATGCCTCGCGGATCGGCAGGAAACGGTCGTTGAACGGCAGGATGCCGGAGCCGCGCGCCGCGGCATCGACGGCCAGGGCGGCGCGCTTGATGGGCGGAATGTGGCGGATGCGATCACCGAAGGCGGCGAGCCGCTCGTTCAGGCGCGTGCACAGCTGCTCGATGAACAGGGACGGCAGCCGGCCGCCGATAAAGTGCGCTTCCGGGTCGATGGCGCAGCTCATCACCAGGAAGGCGTTGACCAGCTGGTCGGCCGCCCGGTCGAGCCAGGCTTCGACGCGGAACTGGCCGGCGTCGGGCAGGGCTTCCAGGTCTTCGGGCGTCGACACGTCGAACCCGGCCTTGCGCATGTAGTCGTACAGCGAAAAGAGCGAAACCAGGTCTTCGAGGATGTGCGGCTGGCCGTCTTCGTCGCGCACCGGCAGGAAGCCGATCTCGCCGGAGCGGCCGTTGGCGCCGCGATAATAGTGGCCGTCGATGACCAGTCCGCCACCGAGCCCGGCGCTGATGATGGTATAGGTGAAGGAGCGGTGCTGCAGGCCGTTGCCGAACTGCATCTCGCCGATCGAGGCGGCGGCAGCGTCGTTTTCGACATAGACCGGCACGGGCAGGATCTCGGCGAACAGCTCGGCGACGTCGATTTCCGACCAGATGCGGTAGGCGTCCGGACGATTGCTGACGGGAATGCGCCCGAGGTCGTCGGGAATGCCGATGCCGATGCCGATCAGGCGGTCGATGTCGATGGCCTTCTCGGCGATGATGCGGCCGACCTGCTCGCGGAAGAAGGCGATGACGTCCTGCGGCATGGCGAAGTGGACTTCGCGGCAGACACGAAAGCGGACATTGCCGAGGAAGTCGAGGGCGACGATGGCGATATGGTCGCGGTCGATGTTCAGCCCGATGGAAAAGGCGCCGTCGGGATTGACCACCAGCTTGGTCGCCGGCTGGCCGCGGCCGCCCAATTGGCGCCCGGCCTTGAGGATCATGCCGTCGTTCAGCAGACGCTTGGTGATGTTGGCGATGGCCGGCGCCGTGAGGCCCGTCAGGTCGGCGATTTCGGCGCGGGTGATCGGTGCGCCCGCCGCCCGCACGGCTTGAAGTGTAACCCGCTGATTGTGGTCACCGGCGCGCTCGAGGTTTGTTCCGGACAGCGAGTCACCCAGCGCGTGAACCCTGGGTTCGGGCCGGTTGATGCTGCGTTCATCCGCGGCCAAAGACGTTCCTCTTTTCTTGGCCCTCCCGCAGGTGGGCAGTACGGCCCGATGACCGTCATTGGCTTTATCAATAAATAAAGACCAAATGTCTTTTACCTGAGCCATGCGCCGCGTCAATGCAAGGCGCGCGAAAAGTGTAGCGCACGGCCAAGGAATATCGGCCGTTGCGCGGAATAGAGCCGTGATTTCGCCGGTCAGTGCCGCTACACCCTGAAGTAGGACTCGTAGATCGACTCATCCACAAGGTTGAGTCGTGCCTGGAAGTCGTCGATAAATTCGTGCAGGCCGGAGGCGATGATATGGGCGGCGTCGGACGACTGGATCATGCCGGTCAGGTCCGCCATGTCGGCGATGGCCTTGGCCGGGTTTTCGCCTGAGCCCGGCAGTCCGACCAGGGCCTGCTCGGCCATGTCGAGGCAGAACAGGATCGAACGCGGGAAGGCCTTGGAGAACAGCAGGAACTGCGTCACGTCCTTGTAGTTGATGGTGTGGAACTGTTGACGGTACATTTCCAGCGCGTCGACCGATTTCAGCACGGCGCCCCACTGTACGGCATCATAGGCGCTGTCGACATAGTCGGCGCCCGGCAGCAGCAGGAAATACTTGACGTCGAGCATGCGCGCGGCCTTGTCGGCGCGTTCCAGCATCTGGCCCAAATGGGCGAATTGGCGTCCCTGTTCGCGGCTCATGGTGTTTTCCATCAGCCCGGTGAACAGGTGGCCGGAATGGCGCACTTCCTTGTAGAAGCCGGCCAGGTCGGCCAGCGAGCGCTTGCGGCTCTGCGACAGCGTCAGGTGGTACAGCTCGTTGATCTTTTCCCACATCTCGACCGGGATGACCTCGCGTACCGTGCGCGCGTTTTCGCGCGCCCGGAAGATGCACTGGGCGATCGAATTGGGGTTCTTGTCGTCAAACGTCAGGAACTTGACGACCGTGCGCTCGTCGGCGACGGTGTAGCGCTTGTTGAAATCCTCGTCGTCGCCGGAGGTGGCGACCAGCGGATACCATTGGGTGGCGTCCTTGCTGAGCGAGAGGTCGAGCATCAGGTGGGTGTTGACGTCGATGAAGCGCGCGACATTGTCGGCGCGTTCCAGATAGCGGCCCAGCCAGTAGATCGAATTGGCGACACGGCTAAGCATACTCGTCTTCCCCCAGAACCCAGGTGTCCTTCGATCCGCCGCCCTGCGACGAGTTGACGACCAGCGAGCCCTTTTTCAGGGCGACGCGGGTCAGGCCGCCGGGCAGGGTGAAGATCTCTTCGCCGTACAGCGAATAGGGGCGAAAATCGACGTGGCGGCCCTCGATGCTGTTGCCGACCAGGGTCGGGCAGCGCGACAGGCTCAGCGTCGGCTGGGCGATGTATTCGCGTGGCTTGGCCTTTATCTTCTCGGCGAATTCCTTTTGTTCCGCCTTGGTCGATTTCGGTCCGATCAGCATGCCGTAGCCGCCCGACAAATTGACCGCCTTGACGACAAGCTGGTCGAGGTGGTCGAGCACATAGGCGCGGTCGGTGTCGTCCTCGCAGATATAGGTCGGCACGTTCTGCGAGATCGCGTCTTCGCCAAGATAGTATTTCACGATCTTCGGCACATAGGCATAGATCGCCTTGTCGTCGGCGATGCCGGTGCCGGGGGCGTTGGCCAAGGCGACATTGCCCTTGCGATAGGCCCGCATGATGCCGGGCACGCCCAGCAGCGATTCCGGCCGAAAGATCTCGGGGTCGATGAATTCGTCATCGATGCGGCGATAGATGACGTCGACGCGCTGCAGGCCTTGCGTGGTGCGCATATAGACGACGTCGTCCTCGACGATGAGGTCGGAGCCTTGCGCCAGCGGCACGCCCATCTGTTGCGCCAGGTAAGCGTGTTCGAAATAGGCCGAATTATAGATGCCGGGCGTCAGCACGATGATGTTGGGCTCGTCACGGCCGTCGGGGGCGATGTGCTTCAGCGTCTTGTAGAGATGATCGCCATAGTCGCTGACCGGGCGCACCTTGAGCGTATGAAAGGCATCGGGCAGGATGCGTTTCAGGACGGCACGGTTTTCCAGCACGTAGGAAATGCCCGACGGGCAGCGCAGATTGTCTTCCAGCACATAAAATTCGCCGTCGCCGTCGCGCACGAAATCGGTGCCGGAAATATGCGTCCACACGCTCTTCGGCGGCTTCAGCCCTTCGCAGGGCTTCAGGTAACAGGCCGAGGTGAAGATCAGCTCGGCGGGGATCGCCTTGTCCTTGAGGATCTTCTGGTCATTGTAGATGTCCTGGATGAACAGGTTCAGCGCCGTGATACGCTGGGCGATGCCCTTTTCCAGCTTGGCCCAGTCCTTCGACGACACCATGCGTGGAATGATGTCGAACGGCAGGATCTTTTCCGTGCCCTTCTTGTCGCCGTAGACGTTGAAGGTGTTGCCCGACTGGTAGAGGATCTCCTCGGCGTGCTTCTGTCTTCGTTTCAGCTCGGGGCGCGACAGGGTGTCGAGTTGCGCGACCAGCGGCGCCGCACCCTTGTGCGGCACGCCGTCCTTCTTGAACAGTTCGTCGTAGAACCCTTCGGTCCTGTACGTCTCGAGCGTCAAATTCGGTCACCTCTGGAAAGAGGGTTAAATACAAGTACGCTTACTGAAAAACCTCGTTCATCGTCACCTGGACGCGCAGCGTCTCCTTGCCGCCGCCGCGATAGATGGTCCCCGACGTCGGCGTGGCGTCGAGATAGTTGCGCCCGCAGGCGACGCGGACATGGTCCTGCGCCACGCGGATGCCGTTGGTCGGGTCGAAGCCGCGCCAGCCGAGATAAGGGATATAGATCTCGACCCAGGCGTGGCTGGCGTCGGACTGCATCTTGTTTTCGTAATTGGTGCCGGTGAAGACGTAGCCGACCCGGTAGCGCGCCGGCACGCCCAGCAGGCGCGCCAGGCAGATGAACAGGTTGGCGAAGTCCTGGCACACGCCGCTGCGCAGCGCATAGACGTCGAACGGCGTCGTCGCCAGCGTCGTCGAGCCGGGCACATAGCGGTAGTCGCGATAGATCGTCTGGTTGATGTCGTTCAGCGTATCCATCAGGTGCCGGCCATTGCGCTCGGCGAAGCTCATGGCGTAGGTCAAAAGCTCGGTCAGCTGGGTTTCCGGCAGCTCCGGCGACAACAGGTAGGGATCCATCATCGTCCGCTGCCACGGCATCATGCTGAGCGGCAGGAAGAGCTGGCGCTGGTCGGGCGCGAAGTCGTCGGGGGCGGCGCCAAACACCTTGACCAGGGAGCGGCACGACACCGTCAGGCGCTTATAGGGCCGGATGATGCTGTAATGGATGTTCTGGTTGCCGAAAACGTCCTCGAAGCGCATGTCCTCGCCCTCGCTGGACAACGACAGGGTGGCGTTGACGACCTCCTGCAGACCGTCCTCGTTGGGCATCAGGCGGAAGATGTGCGTCGAATGCTCGACCTCGCGCTCATAGGTATATTCCGTCGAGTGAACGACGTCGTAGAGGCGATAGGTAAGGGGCGAGCCGTCCGGCGTATGGGTCAGCGAGCGCGTGTTCAGGACGTTGTGCTGGACGTGCTTTTGCTGCTGCAGCGATTGCAGGATGGAAAGCTGTTGCGCCTGGGCCTGCTGGTCGGCGAACGCGCGGCCACGGTTTGAAGCGGTTTTGGGCACGGACACGCCCTGCAAGTGGCCGTCCTTTTCGTGCTGGACAACGGGAGGCGGCTGATGCGGCGCGTCCTTCTTGTTGGTCCAGGCGATGGCGCCGCGCCGGGCGATGATCAGTTGCGCCTTTTGCATCGCCTTCCACTCGCCCTGGCGGAACGGGGCCGAGGAAAAGACGAGCGCCGTGCGGAAGGTGTCGCGCGGATTGTTGATCGAGAACGAGGCCGGGTCGGCGTGGAACCCTTCGTCGTCGTGCGGCGGCTTCAGGCGCGCATAGTAGAGCTGGGTTTCCGACTGCGAGCCGTAGAAGGCGGCCAGGGTTATGCCGTCGGAAATGACCATGTCCGCCGAGCCCAGGTCGTCCAGTTGCAGGAACCACGACAACAGCACCTGGTGGTCGATGTCGGCCAGGGTGCGGGCGCCATAATCCTGGACCTTGCCGAGCAGGAAGCAGAAGGCCAGTTCCGAATCGGTGCGGCCCAGCGGCTCCAGGAAGATCGACTTGTTGAAATGCAGCTTCTTCAAAGCGGCCTTGTCGAGGTCGCCATTGTGCATGAAGACCCAGTCCTGGCCGGCGAAGCTGCGGGTAAAGGGCTGGGTTTCCAGGTGGGTATAGCCGGACGCCGCGCCCCGAACCTTGCAGACGAAGACGGTCGAGCGGAACGAATCCCAATCGTGCATGGCGTCGCGCAGCGTCTTGGTGTCGCGCGCCGACGGGTCCTTGGCGACGATGGCCGCCTTGTTGTCGCCCGGATACCAGGCTAAGCCCCAGCCCAGTGTATGCTCGCCCTTCTGCGGTCCCTTGCGGAACTTGAGGTCGATCGTCGGGGAACTCAGCCCGTCGAACGAGAAGGCCAGGATATCAGAGGAAATCGCACTCACTGTTATCATTCATTCCTAAGGCAGCCCCGAACGTCCGTCGTGGAATTTTTCGAGCGTGCTGCGTTGCAACTAGACTTTCTCGGTTGGCGGTTGTCTAGTCCCTATGAACCGGACGATGACACTTTTTTTGCGATTCCGTAAACGAACGGTCGCAAGGAGGTCTCGGTCGCCACGCATATAAAAGGATTCGAGACAGGCCCGCATGAGCATTCTCGTCGCCCAGCATCACGTCAGCGATTACCGTTACGACCGCCCGATCAATCTGGGCCCCCAGGTCATCCGGCTGCGTCCCGCACCGCACACCAAGGCCCATGTCCAGTCCTATGCGCTCAAGGTCGAGCCGGCCGGACACTTCATCAACTGGCAGCAGGATCCGTTCGGCAACTACCTGGCGCGGGTTATTTTTCCGGAAAAGACGAACTATTTCCGCGTTGAGGTCGACCTGGTCCTGGAGATCAAGGTCTTCAATCCGTTCGATTTTTTCCTGGAAGAAACGGCGGGCCAATATCCGTTCACCTATGATGACGGCTTGGCCGATGAACTGGCGCCCTATCTCGAGGTCAAGGAAAACGACCAGGTCCTTCTCGATTACGTGAAGTCCGTACCCGACCTGGCGCCGGGCGGCGGGGCCTGGGGCACGGTCGACTTCCTGGTCGCCTTCAACCAGAAGCTCAACGCCGACCTCGGCTATACGCTGCGCATGGAGGCCGGCATCCAGAGCTCGGCCGAGACGCTGAACAGCTTGCAGGGCTCGTGCCGCGACATGGCGTGGCTGGCTTGCCAGATCCTGCGTCACAAGGGGCTGGCGACGCGTTTCGTCTCCGGCTACTCGATCCAGCTCAAGGCCGATGTCGAGTCGCTCGACGGCCCGTCGGGCGTGGCGAAAGACATCACCGACCTGCACGCCTGGTACGAGGTCTACCTGCCGGGCGCCGGCTGGATCGGGCTGGACGCCACATCCGGCATGTTCACCGGCGAGGGCCATATCCCTCTGTGCTGCGCGCCCAATCCGACCTCGGCCGCGCCGATAACCGGGGCGCACGAAAGGGCGGAATCGACCTTCAGCCACGAAATGACTCTGGAACGTGTTTATGAGTCGCGCCGCGTCACCAAGCCCTTTAGCGACAGCGAATGGTCCGCGATCGATGCGCTGGGCCACAAGGTCGATGGTGCGCTCGACAAGCAGGACGTCCGCCTGACCATGGGCGGCGAGCCGACCTTTGTCTCGCTCGACGATCGGCTCGGCGACGAATGGCATTTCACCGCCCTGTCCGATGAGAAAAAGCGGCTGGGCTACGACCTGTTCCAGCGGCTATCCAAGAAATTCGCCGCCGGCCACGCCCTGGCCCAGCACGCCCAGGGCAAGTGGTATCCCGGCGAGATCCTGCCGCGCTGGGCGATGAACATGTTCTGGCGCACCGACGGCAAGCCGGTCTGGCTGGACCAGGATTTGCTGGCCGATCCGGAAGTCAAAGGCAAGGCTGAGCGTGAATTGGCCAAGACATTTCTGGAAAGCTTGACAAATGCCTTGGGTATCGCGCCGTCGATGGTCATCCCAGCCTTCGAGGACATCCCCTATCTCCTGTGGAAGGAGCAGCGCATCCCGCTGGAAGGCGAAATGCTGGAGGCCGACGTCTACGAGGCCACCGAGCGCAAGCGGCTGCAGGCGCAACTCGACGCCGATGTCGGCAAGCCCACAGGCTACGTCCTGCCGCTGATGATGTCGGCCAAGACAGGGACCTGGCTGTCCAATGCCTGGGCGTTCCGCGCCGGCAAGATGATGTTGCTGCCCGGCAATTCGCCGGTCGGCTTGCGTCTGCCGCTGGGCAATTTGCCGTCGGTCGAGCAAAAGCTGGTCGATGAACACATCTTCCCCGACCGCTCGCCTTTTGCCCCGACCGAAGCCTTGCCCGACGTTTCCGAGGAAATCGGCAAGTATGGCGCGCGCCTGGCCTCGCCGGCGATCGCCAAGGCCGCGGACCTGCCCAACGGCCTTGTTCGCTCGGCCTTGTGCGCCGAGGTCCGCGACGGCAAGCTGTTCCTGTTCCTGCCGCCGCTCAGCTATGCCGAGCACTATTCCGACCTGATCGACGCCATCCAGGCGGTGGCGGCCCATCTGAAAACCCCGGTCGTCATCGAAGGCTATGGCCCGCCGCGCGACCATCGCATCGAAACCATGTCGGTGACCCCCGACCCCGGCGTCATCGAGGTCAATATCCAGCCGGCCAAAAACTGGGACGAGCTGAAGACCATCGTCACCACGGTCTATGACGAGGCCCGGGTGTCGCGCCTGGCGGCGGACAAGTTCATGATCGACGGCAAGCGTGTCGGCACCGGCGGCGGCAACCACATCGTCATGGGTGCGTCACGGCCGGACGACAGCCCGTTCCTGCGCCGGCCCGACGTGCTGGGCTCGATGATCACCTTCTGGCAGAACCATCCGAGCTTGAGCTACCTGTTCTCCGGCCTCTATATCGGGCCGACGTCGCAAGCGCCGCGCATCGACGAGGCGCGCCACGAGTCGCTTTACGAGCTGGAAATCGCGCTGAAATCGATCCCGCAAGACGGCGAGGATGTCTCGCCCTGGCTGGTCGACCGGCTGCTGAGGAACCTTCTGGTCGACCTGACCGGCAATACCCACCGCGCCGAATTCTGCATCGACAAGCTCTATAGCCCCGACAGCGATCGCGGCCGGCTGGGCCTGCTCGAAATGCGCGGCTTCGAGATGAGCCCGCATCCCAGAATGAACCTGATCCAGTCGCTGTTGATCCGCGCCCTGGTCGCCGTTTTCTGGAAGCGTCCCTATCGCGCGCCGCTGGTCCGCTGGGGCACGCAACTGCACGACCGCTTCATGCTGGGCCATTTCGTGCGCGAGGATCTTTCCGAAGTTTTGGAATACTTGGCGGCCGGCGGCTTCAAGTTCAGCCCCGACTGGTTCATTCCTTTCTTCGACTTCCGCTTCCCCAGTGTCGGCACCGTCCATATCGGCGGCCTGGAACTGGAGCTGAAGAACGCGCTCGAACCCTGGCCGGTAATGGGCGAGGAACATTCCGCCGGCGGCACCTCGCGCGGTGTCGATTCATCGGTCGAGCGCATGGAGGTGCTGCTGAAGGGCGCCGTGCCGTCGCAGCACGTTGTCACCTGCAACGGTTATCGTCTGCCGCTGACGCCGACGGGCGAGGTCGATATCCAGGTCGCCGGCGTGCGCTACAAGGCGTGGAACCCGTGGTCGTCCCTGCATCCCAATCTGCCCATCAACACGCCCTTGGTCTTCGACGTCGTCGATACGCGGTTGGAACGGTCGCTGGGCGGTTGCCGCTACCACGTCATCCATCCGGGCGGGCGCAATTACGACACCTTGCCGCTGAATGACAACGAGGCCGAAGGCCGCCGCCTATCGCGCTTCGAGGCGCCGACCCACACCGCCGGCCGGATCAAGGTGCCGCCCCTGGTGATCAATCCGGACTACCCGCATACACTGGACTTGAGGTGGATGCGTTAAACTTGGTCGATCAGTTCCAAACGCTTCACGATCGAATTCGGCGCGAGTAAGGTACCCGGCGCCAGGACCGCATTGGCGCCGATGCGCGTGCCGTTGCCGACACAGGCGCCGAACTTGTCGACGCCGGTCTGGTGGACTTGGCCGTCGATGAGCACGCGGATCTGCTTGTCATCGCGTTCGTTGCGGTAGTTGGCAAGGATCGCCCCGGCTTCGATATTGACCTTGCGGCCGATCACCGAGTCGCCGACGAAGTTGAAGTGCGCCGTCTTGCTGCCGCTATGGATGAAGGTCGATTTCAGTTCGCACGACGGGCCGATGATCACATCGTGGTCCAGCCACACCCCACCGCGGAGATAGGCGTAGGCGGCGACAAAACAGTGCGGGCCGATGACGCACGGCCCCTTGAGCACGGCGCCCGGTTCGACGATCGCCGTCGCGTGGATGGCGACGCCGTCCTGGATCGCATAGTCGCGGTCGGTCATATGGCCCATTTGCAGCAGGGCGAACCAGGTCCGGACGACGTCGTCGGATTGGCTCGTAGCTTCCCATGGCTCAAGGTCAGCCAAAAACGGAGCGGCGTCAGGGATCAGATCGCGGATTTTCATGACGCACGATGTAGCTGCAAATCCCCCGCGCCGCCAGCCTCAGGCGGTCACCGGCGCCGCCATCCAGTTTTGCATCGTCGCCTGGATGTCGCGCAATTGCTTGGGCGTCCAGTCGCTCTCGATGGCGGCCAGTTTCTGCATGGCGTCGCGGCGGCCTTGGCGGGCAGCCAGAGTGTACCAGAAATAGGCCAGTTCGCGGCTGCCGGTTTCGCCCATGCTGCTGAGATAGTTGTCGCCGACGCGTTCGCGCGCCTCGGCGTCGCCCTTCATCGCCGCCTGGCGCAGCCACGCGGCCGCCCCGACCGGATCAGGCTTGGGCTTGGCGTTGTAGCCGGTGAGGTAGAGCTCAGCCAGCGACTTCATCGAGGCGGCATGTCCGGCCTTGGCCGCGATTTCCAGGTGCTGCGCGGCACGGTCGTGGTCCATGACGCAGCCCAGGCCCCAGCGGCGCTGGTAGCCGGCAAAGACATGGCCGTTGACCTGACCATCCTGCGCCATCGCTTCGAAGCCGTGCAGGGCCAGGCTGTAATAGCGGTCCGCTTCGGGCGAGATGTGCGGGAAGTGGTTGTGACGGTTCTGTATATCGGCGAGCATCAGATAGCCGTAGGGATCGCCTTGCTTGCCATTGTGGTAATAGTAGCTGGCCGCCTGCATCCAGTAGTGTTCGGCGCGGTGGGGGCTATGCGGCGCGCCGTCCGCCCCTTTTTCCAGCATCTTGGCGACCGCGATGCAGGCCTTGGCGTCGCCGTGCATGGCCTTGCGCCGGGTGCGTCCGTATTTGGTCAGCGGCCGCGACTTCATGAACATGTGGTGCGGCATCAGGTCGTAGATCATCCAGGCGATGAGGGCTACCAGGATGAGGACCAGGGCGGCCAGGCCGACAAACGGATTGATGCGGTCGGCAAGCGACGACAGTGCGGCGAACATGGTGTGCGTCCAAGGTGAATAGGCGGCTCAATCTAAGGCTTGCCGAAACCCTGTCAAAGGGACGGGATTTTTCCAATTTGCTGGAAACCCCCATTGCATTTTTATCGCTGCGAGCCGCGCGGCATGCTAGGTTGGCGATATAAAAGGGGAGGGAAATCGATGCTCAAAAAAGCTATGCTGGGCCTGATCGTCATGGCCGTTGTCGCAACGCCTGTCGTCGCCAAGCCGCGGCCGGATATTTCCACGGCTTCCGATGTCACCTTGTCGAAAGAAATGGCCTGGACGGGGGCATCGCCCTACGACAAGGCGCCGTGGTGGATGAACAGCCCCGTCATCACCCAGACCGGCTTCGTCTTCGCTGAAATCCCCGCCAATCGCGCCAATTTCTCGGCCAATTTCCAGACCAATGCCGACACCGTCGACAAGGCCCAAGCCAAGGCGATCGAGCGCACACGGGCGTTGAACGAAGCGCTGGGCCGGCTGGGCAAGGACGCCGTGCGCGTGACGACCAGCTTTTCGATGCGTGCGCTTTACGAGGAATATCGCGACAAGGACGGCAACAAGGTCGAGGACCGCCGCGCCGACAAGATCAACGGCTACGAGGTGTCGCTGAACCTGTCCCTGGAAGTGCGCGACATGGCCGTGCTCGAAAAGGCCTATGCGCTCGTCCTGGCCGCGTCGCCGTCGTCGGCGGGCGATATCAACTTTAACCTGCAGCCCAGCAACGAGCAGAATACCTGGATGTATAACGAAGCGGTCAAGGACGCCCATGCCCGTGCGCTCGCCGCGGCGGAGGCCGCCGGCGGGCACCTGGGTGCCATCAAGCTGATCGATCCGACGGGACGCGCCTGCGAAACCGACATCCTGGCGCGCGATGCGGCGAACATGGGCGACGACACCCAGGCCAACAGGGTCGCGATGCATGACTATACTGCGCCGCCCGCCATGATGGCCGCGCCGCCTCCGCCTCCGCCACCCCCGCCGGGATCGGCCGCCGCCCTGGAGGCCCAGGCGATGAAGAACCCCTTCATCCAGACCCCGACCCTGGAGCGCATCGACGCCAAGGCCTGTGTGGTTTATGGTCTGAACTGATGCGGCGCCTCCTTACCGGACTTATCGCCGGCGCGAGCCTTTGTGCTCTTCCCGCCTATGCCTTGGATGTGGCGGCACTTCAGGCGCAAGCGCGGGCCGGCTCCGTAGCGGCGGAACGTGATTTGGGGCTTGCCTACCGGCGCGGCGAGGTCGGGTCGGTCAATGCCGAGGCTGCCGCGACCTGGCTGCGCAAGGCGGCGGAAGCGGGAGACGCTGAAGCGCAATTTCAACTCGGCCTGATGTATCTGAACGAATACGGAATTCCGGCTGACAAGGTCCAGGCCATGACCTGGCTCAACAAGGCGGCGCAATCCGGCAACGGCAAGGCGCAGGCGGATCTCTACAGCCTTTATCGAGCGAAGGCGGGTGAGCCCGGAGCCGAGGACAAGGCGACGCAAATATGGCCTTTGGTGGGAAAGAACCTGGTCCGGGCGGCTGAGGATGGCGACCCAGAGGCCCAACTGATGATATGTCCGATGGTCGAGACGCGCGGAAACGATATCGGCCCGGATGGCCAAAAGCCCGTTTTTGAATCTCCCGACGCATGCCGGGCTTGGAGCGACAAGGCCCGCGCCACCTACTTAAAACGCGCCCAGGAGGGTGATGCGGAGGCGGTGGCGATCGCCGGCGCCAATATCGAAATCTGGAATACTGACCGATCCGTCAGCGTGGAGGGACGGGCCATGGTCAAGCAGGCCGCCGAAGCGGGCGTTGTGCGGGCGATGAATGCGACGGCCCAAAGCGATCTGTCAAACGGCCCTGACGCGAACCCCGTGGAGGCTCTGGCCTACTTGCATCGCGCCGCCGACGCCCATAGCCTTTCCGCCTTGAACAGGTTGGCGGCCATATATTTCCAGGGCGATGGTGTTCCCAAGGATTTGGCGCAAAGCCAGGTCTGGCTTCGCAAGGCGGGGGAAGCCGGCTCGGACAAGGCGCAACTGATGTTGGGCATGCTTTATTCCGATCATGGCAACGAACACCTTGTTCCCGTGGACATGGACCAAGCGCTTAAATGGTATGGCTTGTCAGCGCGACAGGGCAATGTCGCGGCCCAACTGCATTTGTGCATCCTCTATTACGAAGGCCGGCAGGTTCCGCAGGACAAGGCCTTGGCCTATGCTTGGTGGTTGATTACCAGCGACTTCGTCGCCGCTCGCAATGTCGAAGCCACTTTAACCCTGGCCAGCCTGCGTTCGGACTTCGCGCGTGTACAAAATCTCGAAAATGATCTGACGCCCGATGAAAAGATGCGCGCAGAGGCTGTAGCTCGGGATCTGCGCGGCCAGTTGAATTAAGTCCCGAGCCGTTTGCGGACTGAATTGATAGTTTCTTGACTTGAAACCGGCATATTGCGGTGCAATATCCCCGAACGGGGCCGCTGCTGAGAGTATCCATATGCCAGCCGATCAGACTTCCGCCAATGTCGCGCCCGTTGCAAAGCCTCTGGCCTACGACCAAACCGTCCTGGTCTTGCAAGGGGGCGGGGCGCTAGGGGCCTACCAGGCCGGCGCCTTCGAAGTCCTGCACGAAAACGATATTCGCCCGCACTGGGTCGCCGGCATCTCCATCGGCGCCATCAATGCGGCCATCATCGCCGGCAATGCGCCCGATGAGCGCGTCAAGCAGCTGAAATCCTTCTGGGACACGGTCGGCGCCAATTTTCCCGGGCAGAAGGACGCGCTGGCCAACCCGGTATCGGAATTCAGCTATCGCGCCCTGTCCGGCTGGTGGGCGACCGCCGTCGGCGTGCCGGGCTTCTACCGGCCATGGTTCCTGGCGCCGTGGTTCAACCCGCCGGGCACACCGGAAGCAACCAGCTTTTACGACACGGCGCCCTTGCGCCAGACCCTGCTCGACCATTGCGACTTCGACCGCATCAACCGCGGCGAGGTCCGCCTCAGCCTGGGCGCGACCCAGGTGCGCAGCGGCAATGTCGTCTATTTCGACACCCAGGATAAGAGCATGACCATCGGGCCCGAGCACGTCATGGCGTCCGGCGCCCTGCCACCCGGCTTTCCCATGGTGACCATCGACGGCGAGCCCTATTGGGACGGCGGCGTCGTCTCCAATACGCCGCTCAGCTACGTGCTCGACGCGGGGCTCGCCAAGGACACCCTGGTCTTCCAGGTCGACCTGTTCAGCGCCGTCGGGCCCGAGCCGGTCAATCTGGACGAGGTCCAGGAGCGGATGAAGGACATCACCTATTCCAGCCGCACGCGCTTGAACACCGACGCCTTCCTGGAAAAATACCGCCTGCGCCACGCCATCCGCACCCTGGCCCAGCATGTTGATTCGGATGTGCGCAAGAAGCTGTTCGCCGACGGCTTGCCGGGCGAAATCTATAATGGCCGCGTCACACTGGTGCATATCATCAACCGCGCCAATCGCCGCGAAATCCAGTCCAAGGATTATGAATTCTGGAAGGTGTCGATCGATTGCCACTGGCGCGACGGCATGAAGGACGCGAAGACCGCCATCGAGGCCGACAGCTGGCGCCAGGTCAGCGATCCGGAAACCGGGCTCGCGGTCTATGACTATATTCGTCCTGACCAAGGTGGCCCAGACCAGGCAGGCCCAAACCACGCAGACAAGGCGGGCGACCTGATTTAGGCCGCCGCTCAATTAGGGTTTGGGCTTGGCGGGTGAATCCGATAGTCTCCGGCTCAACGGAGGGGACTATGACGCGATTGCGTGGCGCATGTTTGGGTTATCTGGGCTTGGGCCTCTGGCTGATGGCGGCCCACGCCGCGGGCGCTCAGGATGCGTCGCCCAATATACCTCCACCGGTCGATCATGGCGATACGGCGCCGGCGCCGGATCCGGCCTTGATTTTCCGCGACTATCTCCAGGCGGCCCACGATGGCGATCCCCAGGCCCAGGGCCGGGTCGGCGACATGTATGCCCGCGGCGAGGGCGTTGACCAGGACCTGGCCAAGGCGCGGCTGTGGGACGAGCACGCCGCCGAGGCGGGCGTCGCCGCGGCCCAGGCCGATCTGGGCGAACTGTACGAGCTGGGCCAGGGCGGCGACGTCGACTATGGCGCGGCGCGCGTGTGGTATGAACGCGCCGCGGACCAGGGCAATGGCGGGGCGATGTACAGCCTTGGCGTCATGTACGACAAGGGCGAGGGCGTATCGTCGGACACCAATCGCGCCGCGCAATACTACCGCGAGGGCGCCGAACAGGGCGATGCCGACGCGCAATATGCGCTGGGCATGATGTATGCCCGCGGCGACGGCGTGGCGCGCGACGACCAGGTGGCGACCGGCTGGCTCTACCGCGCCGCCAAGCAGGGCCTGGACAATGCCCAGTACGAACTGGGCCTGCGCTACCTGACCGGTCACGGCGCCGTGTTGAACCAGGCGTCGGCCTTCAACTGGTTCCTGCGGGCGGCGCAGCAGGGCGACAGCGATGCCGAATACCAGCTCAGCCAGATGTACGCCGCCGGCCGCGGCATCGTGCGCGATACGTTGCGCGCCTATGCCTGGGCCTTCCTGGCGGCCAGCGCCGGCAACAAAAACGCCCAGGCCTATATCGTCTCGGTCCAGGATTCGCTGACCCAGGCCGAAAAGGCCGGCGCCATCAACATGGCCGACGGACTGATCACCCAATCTTCAGGCAAATAGGCTTCCGGCAAATAGCCTCTTGGCCCTGCGTCCTGCGATCGGCATAATAATACCGAGTCGCGCGGGCGACTCTCAAGCCGGGGATCAGCTTTAGGGAGGCAAGGCCATGAAGAAGCCGTTGGCGGAACTCATCGGTACATTCACACTCGTATTTTTCGGTTGCGGTTCGGTGGTGTTCGCCGGCGACCAGCCGGGCATGATGCCGCTGGGCATCGCCTTTGCCTTCGGCCTGGCGATCGTCGCCATGGCCTACGGCATCGGCCCGGTGTCGGGCTGTCATGTCAATCCCGCGGTCAGCCTGGGCGCCCTGATCGCCGGTCGGCTGCCGGCGAAGGATTTTATCCCCTATGTCGTCGCCCAGTGTGTCGGCGCCATCCTGGGCGCCGCCGCCTTATATGGCCTGTTGTCGGGCAAGGTCGGCGGCTATGACGTCGCCACCTCGGGCCTGGGGCAGAATGGCTGGGGCGAGGGCTATGGCGGTGGCTATGCGATGCCGGCCGCCTTCGGTTTCGAGGTCGTGGCGACCTTCCTGTTCGTCGTGGTCATATTGGGCTCGACGCACAGGCTGGCGCCGACAGGCTTTGCCGGCCTGGCCATCGGCTTGACCCTGGTCGCCATCCATATCGTCGGCATCCGCGTCACCGGCGTTTCCGTCAATCCGGCACGCAGCCTGGGGCCGGCGATCTTCGTCGGCGGCAAGGCCTCGCAGCAGCTTTGGTTGTTCCTTGTCGCGCCCCTGATCGGCGCGGCAATCGCCGGCGGGCTTTTCCGCGTCGGCCTGCTTGAAAACAAGGAACAGATTTGACGAAAAAAAACGTGCCGGGGCGCTTGCCAGCCGCGAGCACCCCGGTTATACACCGCTCCTCTTCGGGAATGGGCGCTTAGCTCAGCGGGAGAGCACTACCTTGACATGGTAGGGGTCACAGGTTCAATCCCTGTAGCGCCCACCATTCCCGAAAATCAAAAAGGCGCTTCCGGTCAACGGAAGCGCCTTTTGTTTTATCTCTGTGCCGGTCGCTTAGGCGGCGATCAGGCGTTCGACTTCCGCCACGATTTCCCGAAAAGTGCTCAAGCAGCGCAGCGGTAGCACAACGAAAAAAGCATCTGCCCGCAGCCCGCTTCGGACGGATTAAGCCGCGATCAGGCGTTCGACCTCGGTCACGATCTCGCGCAGATGGACGGGCTTTTCCAGGACCTTGGCGTTGGGCGAGGCCTTTTGTGCATTCAGCGCCACGGCGGCGAAGCCGGTGATGAACATGATCTTCAGCTCGGGCTGGATCTGGGCGGCTTTCTTGGCCACTTCGATACCGTCGGCGCCGGGCATGACGATGTCGGTCAGCAGCAGGTCGTAGGGGCCCTTGTCGAGCGCCAGGATGGCCGTGTCACCGTCGGCGCAGCTCGTGACGTCGTAGCCGGCGCGTTGCAGGGCGCGGGCCAGGAAACTTCTGACGGAATCCTCGTCTTCGGCAAGCAGGATCTTCTTCATGTCACTTTTCATTCTTGGGCTATACTCTTTGCCGTAAAGGCATTGGGCCGCGAGGGCATTGGCGCGTAAAGACGGGAGACTGTAAAGTCCGGATACCCATCTTGGGGCAAACAGCGTAAATTTGGGGTGAATACGTGACAGTTATGTCCTACTAAGTGGTTAAATGCTGAACGCCGCCCCCACGCCCTGGCACCTTCTGCACAGCGAAGACCAAGCTTTCGCCGTGGTGCACCCGCGCGTGTTGCCGCGCGGTCCGTCCGGCGTGGTCTATAGCCTGCCGCATAGCGGACGCTATTATCCCGACAGCTTCATCCACCAGGCCCGCTTGCAGGGTAGCGCCTTGCGCGCCAGCGAGGATGCCTTTGTCGACGAAATGGTGCCGTTCTCGGAAGACGACGGGATTTCGGGCATTGCCTGTCATTACGCGCGCGCCTTCTGCGACGTGAACCGCAATGCGCTGGAGCTGGATGCGCGGCTGATCCGCGGCGACCTGCCCAAGGCGGCGCTGGGGCTGAGCGCCCGGGTCAAGGCCGGCTACGGCGTGATTGCGCGCTGCCTGTCGGCCAACCAGGACATCTATCGCCAGCCGATCGACATGGCCGAGGTCAATCGCCGCCTCGACCTGATCTATCACCCCTATCACCGGCGGCTGCAGACCCTGTTGCGCGAGGCGCGTGCGGCGGCCGGGCGCGCCGTGCTGGTCGATTGGCATTCCATGCCGTCCTCCGCCGTCGTGCAGGCGGGTGCCGGGCGGCCGGACGTGGTGCTGGGCACGCTGCACGGGGAAAGCTGCTCGGAGGCGCTGGTACGCACGATCCGGCGCTCGCTGGAAGGGCAAGGATTGCGCGTCGGGCTGAACAAGCCGTTCGCCGGCGGCTATATCGTCGAGCACTACGGCCGGCCGGGCGATGGTGTCGAGGCGATCCAGATCGAGATCAATCGCGCGCTTTACATGGACGAGGCCGCCCTGACGCCGACCGAGGGCCTGCCGCGCCTGCGCACGGCCTTCGCCGAACTGACGCGGGTCCTGGTCGGCCCGAGTGGTGGCACGTAACTTACTTTTTGTGACGGTTCCCGTTTCGACTCCCTCCGAACGCTCTTGCGTTCGGCAAGCGCGACCGCGCGCCGCGCACGTTTGCGCGTAAGCCCGCGCGGCATCTGAGCGCACAACGAAGAGCGCACAAAGAGGCCCCCTCCGTCGGCTACGCCGACACCTCCCCCGCTTCGCGGTGGAGGATAAAAAAAAGCCGCGCTGAACAGCGCGGCCAAGTCTACAGGGAGGAAACGCCCAGGAAGGGCATCGACGTAAGCAACGTCGAACAGCTACAGAATAGGTTGCGGTGCAAAAAATGGCAAGGTTTAAACACCGGTGTCATGATCACGTATGGTTACATGCCAAGGAAATGTCAGGCCTTGTTCGTGAAGGTTTGGCTCACGGTCGGGGTTTTGTATGGTGCGGCGCAGCATTTTCTTGCAGGATTTGCGCGGTTGCATCAGGCTTGACCTATGGGCCTGGCGGCGTCTGGGGGCGTGTCTCAAGCAGTTCGCGCAGGCGGCGCAGCCCTCGGGCGGCCTGGGATTTGGATTGGCGCCAGCCGAGCAGGGCGACGGCGGCGATCGAGGCGACGGCGAGGGAGACGGGACCGAACAGCCAAGCCGCGGCGGCCAGGGAAAAGTAGTAGCCGCGCACGCCTTGCGAGAAGTTGGTCATCGCCGGCTCCAGCACAGAGGCCAGGGCGTCCCCGAAGGCGCGGGCTTCGTCGGGCCGCAAGTCTTCCGGCAGCGAGCCGATCGCCGCGGCGGTATAGTTCATCTGGCGCAGGGCCCAGATGAAGTTAAGCAGGCCGCGGGCCAGGCAGACGATAATCAGGGCCAGCTTGATCTGCAGCAACAGGGGCGAGGTCACGTCGAAACCCAGCGCATGGACGGAACTCAAGGACAGCCGGCCGCCGAACAGCACGCCGGTGACCGCCGCGATAAGGATCAGGTTGGCTTGGGAAAAATGTGTCGCCGAATTGACGGCGTGGGCCATGAGATTGGAATCGAGCAGCTTGACGTCGCGGATCGAGGCTTCGCGCATCCAGGCGGCGCGGATGACCGACAGGTCCTTGGTGATGACGCCGACGCGATGACCGACCCGCTTGAGGAAAGGCTCGTAGCCCAGCCAGCAAAAGATGAAGATGATCAGGGCCAGAACGTCCCAGGGGTTTTCCCGCAAAGCTTTCAGCAGGACTTCGATGGTCGACATAAAGAACCTCGATTGAAACGGTGAAATCTGTAACCCGAGTCGCCTTTTAACGTCCAAATCGCACGTCTAAAACGCTCTGCGAACCTTTCTTCGCTTGTGCAAAACAGCCGGGCGGATTATGACGGCGGCAAAGTCCGTTTCCGTTTTTAAAAGCGATTGAAAACCATGAATATTGACAAGATTTCCGTCGGCCACGACGCGCCCTGGGATGTCAACGCCATTATCGAAATCTCGCAGGGCGGCATGCCCGTGAAATACGAGATGGACAAGGAGTCGGGCGCGCTGTTCGTCGACCGCTTCCTCTATACCTCGATGTACTATCCGGGCAATTACGGCTTCATCCCGCACACCCTGGCCGATGACGGCGACCCCTGCGACATCCTGGTGGTCGGTCCGACGCCGGTCTATCCGGGCGTGGTCATCCGTTCGCGCCCGATCGGCGTGCTGCTGATGGAAGACGAAGCCGGCAAGGATGAAAAAATCCTGGCCGTGCCGGTCGACAAGCTGCACCCCTTCTACGCCAATGTCGCCAGCTACAAGCAGATGCCGGAAATCCTGGTCGACCAGATCAGCCATTTCTTCCAGCACTACAAGGACCTGGAAAAGGGCAAGACGACCAACATTGTCGGCTGGGGCGACGCCGAAGTCGCCGCGCAAGTGATCCGCGACGGCCAGGAGCGCCTGGCGGCCAAGCTCGGCTAAGCCTTGGCTGGTATCGATATCTGAAAAAGCGGCCCGATGGGCCGCTTTTTTTGTGCGCTTCGAGGTGGTCGTCGGCTCGGCGATGCGACATCTCAGGGTTTACTACCTCCGCTTTACCTGAAAGCGGTAATCGCCTATGCGGCGAATATTGATCGCGCGAAACGCTCTGAAACGTATTATGATAGCGCTGTCGACCAAGAAAGGGTCTCCGTAAAGACACTTTTCGGACACAATTGGCATAATCTTCGGCTGACGCAAACCTTTGCACCGCGGGATAATATTTTTCTTGGTTAAAATTTATCGCATTGGAAGCGGTTTCCTGGGAAAAAACAGCGGCAAATTGTGCCTTTTTAGATATTTTCCAACATTGAACAGGTTTTTATGTGCGAAAACAGTTACATCGTAACGTAATGCCATTTTGTGGCGATTTTTTCCGGCCCCGTTTTCGTCACATTCTGTTCTATAATTACCCCCAAGTGAAGAGCAGGTCCTTCCGTACGCCGGCGCAATTACAGCGCCGGCTTTATCGTTTCGGTCCTGTAGAATGATAGACTAAGCGTTCGTGTACCGGCCCGGCGGTGTGTGTTTAACCCGGGCGTTCCCCCAGTCTTTCTTACAGATGTCCAAAAAGAAAATGATGGCTAATTCCTCCCCGAATGTGGCCTCGCGTCTTTATGCTCTGGCGGTTGCCCGTGATACCGCTAACTTAGTTGACGTCGATGCCGCCCTGGCCCTGGCTCGCGCCTCGACGCGGACCCTGATGGCGCTTTCGCCTCAGGCCGCGCAGTTGATGCGTTTCTACGCCCAGGAAGAAATCGACCGCCTGTCCATGGACTGCACCGAAGAGTCCCAGGGCAGCATTGCGATCATTCAGGACGCGCTCAGCGCGGCTTGACCGATTGTGATGATCAAGGAAAAGGCGGCCTGTTTTACAGGCCGCCTTTATTTTTGATTATTTGGTGTCCGGAAATTTAGGCTCAGCGTGCTTGGCGCAGGCCGAGGTACCAGAGCAGGGCCAGGAAGGCGCCCTTGACGAAGGGCAAAAGCACCAGGGTCAATATACCCAGGGCCGAGATCAGCACAGGCAGGACGATCTGCATCGGCTGCTGCCAGATGAATGGAAACAGGAAGGTCGGGCCGACAACGATGTGGCCGACGATGAGGATGGTCAGGTAGGCCGGGCCATCGTCGCAGGGATAGGCGCCCAGGGGCGTGCCGCAGGACGGGCAGACGTCGACGATCTTCAGGTAGCTGCGAAACGACGAAGCTTCGCCGCAGCGCGGGCATTTGCGGCGGATGCCGCGCGACAGGGCCTGCCCCAACGTAATGCCATCTCTGGCCATGTGCCGAAGTCCTCTAGGAAGGTTGGCTCTTATAATAGGAATTAAGGCGCCGCGCCACCATGCGCCAAGCTGACGCAGGGGAGAGGGCTTTGTGTGCACTCAAGGGCCGCGTGGGCCCGTAGGCTCGGCCTCGCACGAGCTCGGGCGGCCCAGTCTTGCCCAGGAAGGTTTTGGCGCCCTTCCCGAACGCAAGGGCGTTCGGAGATCGGAGCTCGTTCGCCGGGCGTTCAAATCGCCCCTTGCAAATCATATAAAGATATCTTTATATGATTATATGGCTATCGCTTCAAAGACGGAATTCGACCGCGTGCTCGACGCCCTCAAGGCGGCCGGCGAGGAAACGCGCCTGCGCCTGCTACGGCTGCTGGCGCATGAGGAGCTGTCGGTGATGGAACTGGTCTCGATCCTGGACCAGAGCCAGCCGCGTATTTCGCGGCACCTCAAGCTGATGAACGAGGCCGGCCTGATCGAACGCTTTCCCGACGGCGCCTGGGTTTTTTACCGCCTGTCGCAGGCCGCCGCAACCCGCCCGTTGATCGACGCCATCCTCGATCGTCTTGACGATGCCTATGCCGCCGACATGGCGCGCCTCGACGCGGTGCGCGGTCAGCGCCGAACCTCCGCCGAAGCCTATTTCGAAACCATCGCGCCGATCTGGGATGAAATCCGCAGCCACTACGGCTCCGATGCGGCTATTGAAGACTCCCTCGTGCGCTTGGCCGGTCATAAGCCCTATGACCATCTGGTCGACCTGGGCACCGGCTCGGGGCGTATGCTGACCTTGCTGGCGCCCCAGGCAAAGACGGCGATCGGTATCGACCTGTCGCAGCACATGCTGAACGTCGCCCGCAATCACGTCCATGACGAAGGGCTGAAGAACGTCGAATTCCGCCACGGCGATATCTATGATACGCGCCTGCCGGCCGGCGCGGCGGATCTGGTCGTCATCCATCAGGTGCTTCACTTCCTTAGTGACCCGGCGCGCGCGATCCTCGAGGCCGGGCGCATCGTCAGAGGCGGCGGCCGGGTGCTGATCGCCGATTTTGCGCCCCACACGCTCGAAATCATGCGCGAGAAATACCTGCACCGCCGCCTTGGCATTGCCGACAGCGACATGGTCGGTTGGTTGCTGGCCGCCGGCTTCGAGGCCGGCGGCACCGTCTTGCACGGCAAGCCCGAGACGCCCGGCGGCCTGGCCGTCGACTTTTATTGTTTCTGCCGCACCTGAGTGCGCCCGTTGGATATCATGACCTCCCCATCAATCATTCCCGGCCCCATCGCCGCGGCCCAACTGGCCGCCGCGCCCATCCGCACCTCGTTCGAATTCTTCCCGCCGAAGAACGAGGAGATGGAACAGACCTTGTGGACCTCGATCAAGCGCCTGGCGCCGCTGGCCCCAGGCTTTGTCTCGGTGACCTATGGCGCCGGCGGCTCGACGCGCGAACGCACGCACCGTACCGTCAAGCGCATCCTTGACGAGACCGCGCTGAAGCCCGCCGCGCACCTGACCTGCGTCGATGCCTCGCGCGACGAGGTCGACGAGGTCATCCGGGGCTATTGGGACGCCGGCGTGCGCCATATCGTGGCGCTGCGCGGTGACCCGCCCTCAGGTTTTGGCGAATACACGCCGCGCAATGACGGCTATCTCAACGCCACCGAACTGACGGCCGCCATTCGCCGTATCGGCGATTTCGAGGTCAGTGTCGGGGTCTATCCGGAAAAGCATCCGCAATCGCCGTCGCTCGATTTCGACCTCGACGTGCTGCGGCAAAAGGTCGATGCCGGCGCCACGCGCGGCATCAGTCAGTTCTTCTTCACGCCGGAGATCTTCCTGCGTTACCGTGACGCTGTCGCCGATGCCGGCATCAAGATCGAGCTGACGCCCGGCATCATGCCGGTGACCAATTTCAAGGGCTTGAAGCGCATGGCCGCCGCCTGCGAAGCCTCGATTCCCGAGTGGCTGGAGGTCGTGTTCGACGGCCTCGACGACGATGTCGATACGCGCCGCCTGCTGGCCGCCGCCGCCGCCGTGGAACTGTGCCTGGGTTTGCGCCGCGAGGGGGTTGAAGATTTCCATTTCTATACCCTCAACCGCGCCGACCTGGTCTATGCTATCTGCCGTATCCTGGGTGTGAAGGAAGCTGTGCTATGAGCCGCGCCGACCGTATCGAAGCCCTCAAGGCTGCCGCAAAAGAACGAATCCTTATCCTGGATGGCTCCTGGGGGGTTATGATTCAACGCCGCGGGTTGGACGAGGCGGATTTCCGCGGCGCGCGCTTTACGCACCATAGCGGCCAGCTCAAGGGCAATAACGATATCCTGTGCATCACCCGCCCGGACATCATTTCCGACCTGCACGACCAGTATTTCGCCGCCGGCGCCGACATCTCCGAGACCAATACCTTTTCGGCGACGACGATCGCCCAGGACGACTACCATCTCGACCTGAAGGCCTGCATCGATATCAACCTGGCCGGCGCCAAGCTGGCGCGCGAGGCGGCCGACCGCTGGACGGCCAAGGAGCCGCATAAGCCGCGCTTTGCCGCCGGCTCGATCGGGCCGCTGAACAAGATGCTTTCCATGTCGTCGGACGTCAATGATCCGGGCGCGCGCAGCGTCACCTTCGACCAGGTCTACCAGGCCTATCGTGAGCAGGTCCAGGCGCTGAACGAAGGCGGTGTCGACCTCTACCTGATCGAGACCATCACCGACACGCTGAACTGCAAGGCGGCGATCAAGGCGATCATGGACCTGGAAGACGAAGGCCTGGAAAAGCTGCCGATCTGGATTTCCGGTACGATCACCGACCGGTCCGGACGCACGCTGAGCGGCCAGACCGCCGAAGCCTTCTGGAACTCGGTCAAGCACGCCAAGCCGTTCGCCATCGGCTTCAACTGTGCGCTGGGCGCCGACCTGATGCGGCCGCATATCGCCGAAATGGCGCGCGTCGCCGACTGCCTGGTCGCGGCCTATCCCAATGCTGGCCTGCCCAACGCCATGGGCCAGTACGACGAACAGCCGCACGAGACGGCCCACGAACTGCACGAGTGGGCCAAGGACGGTATCGTCAACATCCTGGGCGGTTGCTGCGGCACGACGCCCGACCATATCCAGCACGTCGCCGACGAGGTTCGCGGTGTCGCGCCGCGTCCGATCCCTGACCGGCCGAAGGCCTTGCGCCTGGCCGGGCTGGAACCGTTCGAGCTGCAGTAATGACGATCCGCCAGGCCGTTCCGTTCTTCATGGTCGCCGACATGGACGCCTCGCTGCGCTTCTATGTCGACGGCCTGGGCTTTACCAAGACGAAGGACTGGACACCGCACGGGGCTATCGAATGGTGCTGGATCGAGCGCGACGGTGTCGCCCTGATGCTGCAGCAGTATCGCGCGGGCAAGGCGCCCGAAGACAAGCGCGGCGTCGGCGTCTCGGTCTGCTTTCAATGCACGGACGCCCTGGCGCTCTATCGCGAATTCACCGGGCGCGGCCTCGTGCCCAAGCGGCCTTTCGTCGGCAATAGCATGTGGGTGGTCGCCCTGACCGACCCCGACGGCTATCACATCGATTTCGAAAGCGAGACCGATGTGCCGGAAGAGACCGAATACGATGCGGCGCAACATAAATAATTTGTAATCTGGCCGTCCTCAAACCTCTCCTATAGCTTTGTCGTCTCAAGTGAAATCAAGAGGTTGGACGTGACGACACGACGCCAGATTCTGATGCGCTTTGGCGCGGTGGCCGGCGTGGCCGGAGCCTATGCCGCGGCGCGCGGCCTGGGCTTGACGGGTGGTGACGAGGCCTGGGCCGGCATGCCCGATCTCAAGCCCGGCTCCGGGCATGGCATCAAGGTCGTTATTCTGGGCGCCGGCGTTGCCGGCCTGGCGGCCGCCTACGAACTGGGCAAGGCCGGCTATGATTGCACCGTTTTGGAAGCCCAGGCCCGACCCGGCGGGCGAGTCTTTACCGCGCGCCGCGGCACCCGGGTCGAGATGACCGACGGCAGCCAACAAATCTGCCAATTCGACGACGGCCAGTATCTCAATGCCGGCGCCGCGCGCATCCCGTCGCACCACGAGGCGACGCTCGGCTATTGCCGCGAACTCGGTGTCGAGACGGAGACCGAGGTCAACTGGTCGGGCTCGGCCCTGATTCAGAGCGATCGCCTCAATGCCGGCAAGGCGTTCCAGATGCGCCAGGCGGTCTACGACTATCGCGGCCACGTCGCCGAACTGTTGGCCAAGTGCGCCAAGGCCGGCGCGCTCGATCAGCAATTCAGCAATGAGGATCGCGACAAGCTGGTAAGCGGCCTGGACCGGTGGGGCGGTTTGGGAGAGCGCCTGACGGCCCAGCAGCGCGCCGCCGGCCTGCCGAGGCCGCCGTCCGACCACACCTATCATGGCTCGATGAATGCCGGCTTTGCCGTCCCGCCCGGCGCCGGCGACCAGGACGGCCAGGCGCGTCCGCCGCTGCCGCTCGATATTGTCGGCGATCCCTTCGTCCAGGGCATGGCGACCTTTGCCGACTCGATCGAAATGCAGGCGACAATGCAGCAGCCCGTCGGCGGCATGGATCGTATTCCCTATGCGCTGTTCGAGCGGGTGAAAAAGGCCGTCCGTCTCAACAGCGAGGTCACCGCCATCCGCCGCAAAGGGACGGGTGTCGAGATCGCCTATGCCGACAGGGTGACGGGCAAGGCGGCCGTCATTGCCGCCGACTACTGTATCTGCACCATTCCCCTGACGGTTCTAGCCAAGGTGCCCAACGACTTTTCGCCGGCGCAGCAGGCGGCGATCGCGCGCAATGCCACCTATAGCGACGGCTACAAGATCGCCTTCCAGTCGCCGCGCTTCTGGGAAACCGAGGCGCAGATCTATGGCGGACTGTCCTTTACCGACCGCGACACCTTCATCACCTGGTATCCGTCGAACGGTTTTCATAAGCCGCAGGGCATTATCGTCGCCGGCTATGCCTTCAACGGCAAGATGGCCACCCGCCCGATGGCCGAACAAATCGACTATGCCAGGGGCACGATCGAACGCCTGCATCCAGGCCGGTCGGGCCTGATGCATTCGCCCCTGATCGTTCACTGGGGCGCCATGCCCTATGCGTTTGGCCTGCAGAGTGACATGGCCAACGACCATCCCGACGACTATGCGCTGCTCAGCGGGAATGACGGGCCTTTCTATTTCGCCGGCGAGCATTTGAGCCATGTCGGCGCCTGGCAACAGGGCGCTTTCGTCTCGGCCCACCGCGTCGTTAACATGCTGGCGACTAAAGCGTCGGGTCTTGCCTCTGTCGGTTAACCCGATGTCGTTGTGGCGCGTGGGGCGGGGCAAGTATGGGCATTCGGGGGCTTCGCGCCATAGATTCTCGTGGCGGGCGCCGCGCGCTTGGCTTAAGACGCAGACATTGCCTCTTGCCTTGGATGTTTGATGCGCCTGACCATTCTTTTCGGCGGCAATAGCCGCGAACGCCTCGTCTCCGTCGCCTCGGCCCAGGCCGTCAGTGAAACACTGACCGATGCCGACCTGTGGTTCTGGGACGCCGACGACCGTGTGTTTGAGGCTTCAAGGACCGCCTTGCAGGCGCATGAGCGGCCGTTCGAGGTGCCGTTCCGCGCCGACGGCAAACTGATCGGCCGCCTCGACGCCGCCATGGATCGCGCCGCGGCCGAGGATCGCGTCCTGGTCCTGGCCCTGCACGGCGGATCGCCGGAAAACGGCGAGTTCCAGGTGTTGTGCGAAATGCGCGGCGTGCCGTTTACCGGCTCGGGTTCGGCCTCGTCGAACCTGGCCTTCGACAAGATCCAGGCCAAGACCTTCGCCGCCATGGCCGGCGTCGCCTCACCGGCCAGTGTCTCGCTCGACGAAGCCGATGAGGCCCTGGCCCACTATGGCAAGCTGATCGCCAAACCGTCGCAGGATGGCTCGTCCTTCGGCCTGATCGTCGTCAATGGGACGCAGGACCTGGCGGCGGTGCGCAAGGCCGCGGCGACCACGCCCTACGTCATCGAACCCTTCATCACCGGTCACGAGGCGACCTGCGGCGTCCTGGAACAGGCCGACGGATCGCTGATCGCCCTGCCGCCGGTCGAGATCATCCCGGCCGCCGGCATCTTCGACTATGAGAGCAAGTACCTGGCCAGCGGCACGCAGGAAATCTGCCCGGGCCGCTTCGCCCCGGACCTGACCCAGCGCATCCAGGACCTGGCCATCCTGGCCCACCGCGCCCTGTCGTGCCGCGGCTATTCGCGCTCGGACTTCATCCTGGGCGACAACGGCCCGATCTACATCGAGACCAACACCCTGCCGGGCCTGACCAAGGCGTCGCTGTACCCAAAGTCGCTGAAGGCCCAGGGCATTGCCTTTATCGATTTCCTCAATGGCCAGATCGACCTGGCGGTAAAACGGGCGGGACGCTGATGAGCGCGTGGTCGAGCAGCCCCTTCGATAACGACGACGCAGTCGATCTGATGATCGAGCTGGAAGAGGCGCCGTCGTGGGACACGGTGCGCGAGGCCTTCGCCGACGTGCTGGTCAATCCGGACTATGTCGAGCTGCCGGACGGGGCGCGGGCCTACGCGGCCGCGGCGCTTTTAACGGTGGCGATCGGCAAGAGCGACGTCTCGGCGCAGGACTACCATATGACGCTCGACGCCATGGGGCCGCCGCCGGAGGATCTCGCCGATCTGGCCAAGGCGGCGTTGAAGCGCATCAGCACGGGTGATTCCGAAATCCGCGAGCTCTATCTCGACAGCGGCAACTATGCCCTTTGGACGCAGACCGTCGCCGCCATCGAAAGTGCCCTGTAGCCAGAGGTTTTATTAAACTCAATCAGGTTGACGAAATTTGATTTTCGGAGAACCACTACAGCCATGCAAAAGCGCACATTCACCATGCCCCTGCCTTTGGAAGAGCGTAGGCGTCAAATGATTCTGGATGGGCTCAAGGACATCGACGAGGGGCGCGTCTTTCCGCATTCGGACATCAAGGCCTGGGCAGAGAGACTCGTAGAGCGGCCTTAGTTGCCGCCCTTCTTGTCCCAGCCCAGCTTTTGGCCCAGGTCCTGCGAATAGTCGCTGGCGGCGGAGCTATTGGCGCTGCTGGACGCCGCGGCGGCGGATGCCGAAGTGGCGGCCTGCGTGGCCGCAGTATTGTTGGCGACGATGTCGGCGTTCGGATCGACGTTCTTGGCCTTCAGGGTCGGCGCCGGGCCTTCCTCATAGGGATGCGGGCCGTCGGCGGTGTTCATGACCTCGTTGATCGTCTTGGTCTCGTCTTCGGTGGCCATTTCGGCGAACAGGTTGGGATGGCCCGACAGGCGGACGGCGGCGTGTTCGCAATCGCCCGGCAATTGCCAGTTGTCGTAGACCCAGGCGGCCTTGTGGATCTCGGCCTTGCGAGCCGCGGCCCACTCGTTGAAACCCTTCAGGCGCGCCTTTTCGGCCAGGGCATGGCCGGCGGCGGTCTTGCCCTGGGGCGACAGGGTCAAGGCCGCTTCATAGGCGCGCAGGTAGGAGACGCCGATGGTCTGGATCTGCGGATCCTTGGGCTCCAGCGGATTGATGATATCGGCCAGCTGCATGTCGCCGCTGAGGATGCCGTGGCACCAGGCGACGCGTTCGAAGTCGCTCTTGGGCGCATCCTGCAGGGTCGGCACATGGATGGTGTCGGAATCGGCGTCGGCGCTCTTTGACGCACTCGCGGTCTTGGCCGGCTTGGTGGTCGCCTGGGCGTCGACGCCGGCGAAGACCAGGGTAATGGCGCAAAGGCCAAGAGCGACAGGGAGGGCAGGGCGCACGAACAGCTCCGGTTGGCGGCAAAAAAGACAGCATAGGGCATCGGCGCGCCAAAACCAGCACGTCTCGCCCATTTCGCGTTCTATACGGCAATTTCGTCCATTTTGTGGGGATTTTTCCATGCGCTGGTATTCGACATGAACCTGAATTTCCGAACGCCCTTGCGTTCGGCAAGCGCGACCGCGCGCCCGAGCCAATGCGAGGAGCCTCGCGGCGCTTGAGCGCGACAAATGCACGCAGTGCACAAGAATCCTTCCGGAATTAACAATTCTTAAGTCCACAAGGCTTAGGTTTTCCGCTATAGGTGCGCGTATGTCGTTCTGGAAAAATCTCGCCCGGCTGGCGGTGCGTCACGTTGACGCCGCCGAATGCACGGACTGCCCCAAGGGGCCTCCCGGCGCCGATCCGGCCTTCGCAACCGCGGTAACGGCGCTCGGCGCCAAGTTGGCCATGGCCGACGGCCTGGCTGACGACGGCGAGCAAGCGGCCTTTTTCGAAGTGTTTCAGCCCCAGGACGGCGCCCGCCGCGACATCGTGCGTTTGTACGAGCTGGCGCGCCAGACTTCGCTCGGTTTTGAATCCTATGCCCGCCGCCTGGCCAAGAAATACGGCAAGTGCCCGCAGATCCTCGAGGACGTGCTGGAAGGCCTGTTCCACATCGCCGTGGCCGACGGCCAGTTGAGCGATCGTGAGGAAACCTATCTCGAAACGGTGGCGCGGCTGTTCAACCTGAAGGCCGGCACCTATCGCCGTATCCGCGCCGGCTATGTGCCGTTGGCCGCCGACGATCCTTACGCCATTCTCGGCCTGGCGCCCGACGCCAGCGACGACGAGGTCCGCAAGGCCCGTCGCCTGCAGCTGGCCGACGTCCATCCCGATCGCGTCCGCGCGCGCGGACTGCCGATCGAATTCGAGTCGCTTTACACGCAGAAATCCGCTCTTATCAACCAGGCCTTTGACCTGATTGCCGTCGAGCGCGCGTTGGCGTGAGGACAACTAAAAGTGAAGACTGCCCCCAGGGGATTTTATACCGTTGCCGTTGGATATCGGTCTAAATAAAATTTCCCTCAGGGCCGTCCAAAGGTTGACGTGGCGCGTATTCGTGCCAATCTGTGAGTTCGTACGGGGGCGCGTATTGTCTCTTTCGAGTGTAAGGTATCCGTCCGATGACTGATCAAGATTCCCGTTTTGCGTCTTATGGCCGGACCTATCGTCCGTGGGGCCAGGTTCGTCGCCAGAACCTGATCGGACGCCTTGTGCACGGGATGATGATGACCGCACTCGGCCTGGCCGCTCTGGCGGCCCTGGCTTTGCTCTTCATCTTTGCCGCCTCGGTGGCGGTGGTCGGTGTGGTCGCCCTGGGCTTGCTCGCGGTGGCCGCCCTGTTGCGCCGCACCCCGGCCAAGATTTTCGTTCGCGCCGATCGCGACCCTCAAGCGCACGCCAATGGCGTCTACGAAGCGCGCAAGAAGGGCTCGACCTGGATCGTTTACTAAACGATTCAATCTGTTTAATCACGGGGACATGACCGTGATTGATCTCTCTTCTCCCAATTTCAATGAACGCACCGTCGTGCCGGATATGTGCCTGTTGCACTATACCGGCATGCGTACGGCCAAGGCGGCACTGGATCGCATGTGCGATCCGGGCGCCGAGGTTTCCGCGCATTACTGCGTCGACGAGGCCGGCCAGGTCTATCGCCTGGTGGCCGAGGAGCGCCGCGCCTGGCACGCCGGCGTGTCGGCGTGGAAGGGCGATCCCGAGGTCAATGGCCGCTCGATCGGCATCGAGATCGTCAATCCCGGGCACGAGTTCGGCTATACCGACTTTCCGGCGGCGCAGATCGACGCCGTCATCGGTCTGCTCGATGATATCCGCTCGCGCTGGGAGATTGCCGATAGCCGCATCCTCGGCCATTCCGACGTGGCGCCGGCGCGCAAGGTCGATCCGGGCGAAAAGTTCCCGTGGCGCACCTTGGCCCAGCACGGCCATGGCCTTTGGCCCGAGGCCTTCGACACCATCGAGCCTGAGCGCGAGGCGGCCATGGGGCCGCCGCTGGGAGTTGGCGATACCGGCCCCGGCGTCTTCGCGCTGCAAGGTGCGCTCGGCAAGCTCGGCTATGCCATCCTGCCCGGCGGGCCTTTTGACGAGGAGACGGCGACGATTGTCGGCGCCTTTCAGCGTCACTGGCATCCCGAAACAATCGGCACCGAGGGGGAGGGTCTGGCCGATGCACGCACCCGGCTTCGCCTGATGGCGCTGCTGCGGCATATTTCTTTCACGGAGGTTTGAGCATGTCGGGTCAGCGCATCATTCTCGGTATCGCCGCGCTCTGGGGCCTGTTCGGCGTCGTCCTGCTGGCCATGGGCTCGCATCCGCCGGCGGCCACCGTGCTGGCGACCGGCGGCTCGTTCCTGCTGTTTCATGCGGCCGCTGTGCTGGCCATCAACAATTCGGCGCTTCTTTCCGGTTGGCGCCGGGCCCTGCCGGTGGCACTGATGCTGACCGGCAGCGGTATCTTCGGTCTGGAGACCTTGATCCACGGCACCACCGGCATCCTGGCGTTCCAGCTGTTCGCACCCGTCGGTGGTGGCTTGGCCATCCTGGGCTGGCTGGCCTTGGCCATCGGCGCCTTCATGCCGGACAAGGCCCAAGCCTGAGTTATCTTCTTCCTTATTGAATCCAAACGGCCGCTTAAGGCATGGCTAAGGCCTACCCATAAGCCGAGGGCCAGACCATGACGCGCGTTCTATATGTAGGGCAGGACCCCAAGACGGTGGATTTTTCCGACCCGGATCTGCCGCCGGGGACGACGGCCGACAAGATCCAGTCCGGCATCGAAAAGGCGGCCAATGACATCAACAGCCGCGGCTGGCAGGCCGACCTTTGCATGATCTCGCCCAACGATGCCGGAATCGCTTCACTTCGCGACAAGCTGGCGGCAACGACCTATGACTGTGTGGTCATCGGCGGCGGCCTGCGGGTTCCAGGGAAGGGCCTTGGCCTGTTCGAAAAAGCGATCAACACGATCCACCATGGCGCGCCGCTGGCCTCGATCGCCTTTAATACCAAGCCGGAAGACACCGCCGACGCCGTTGCGCGCTGGATCAAGGACGAGTGAAGGCCGCTCGCCGGTTCGCCGTCTGAATGGCGCTAAAATGCTTGATCTTACGATGGTTCCAACGCAAAGAGATGGCACCAGATGACCGGGCGGTCGCGGGACACTCGCAAGAGTGCCTGAGGAAAGTCCGGGCTCCACGGCAATATGGCGGCGGGTAATGCCCGCCGGGGGCGACCCCAGAGATAGCGCCACAGAAAGCAAACCGCCTTATTTATAAGGTAAGGGTGAAAGGGTGCGGTAAGAGCGCACCGCGCCGATGGTAACATCGGTGGCAAGGCAAGCCTCGCCAGGAGCAAAACCAAATAGGAACGGCGCGTCGGGGAAACTCGACAGGGCGTTGCCGCCCCAGACCGTTCGGGTAGGTTGCGTGAGCCAGCCAGTAATGGCTGGCCAAGACGAATGATCGCCACGGCCGCAAGGCCGTACAGAACCCGGCTTACAGGTCATCTGGTATACTTTTTGTGCGCTCAAGCGCCGCGCGGGCTCGCGCCATCAGGCGCGGCGGCCGGTCGGCCTTGCCGAGCGCAGGGCGCTCGGAGTCATAGTTTTGACGTTAGGCAAATAGGGGGTTCCAGCTGCCCCGGCAAAGCTGTGCATAGATTATCCCCGCAATCCACAGATCAGGGTTAACAACGTGTTCGTCGAACGGCGTTCGGTTAAGCTCGCCTTAATAACTTATGGTTAATTTTCAATGGACTGAGGTGTAGCGCGTGTTCTGTATTTGTTCCATGCTTGAGTGTCCCGAGTGCAATTTGAGACTGGAATCGCCGGCGGGTGTCGATTTGTGTCATTGCATCCCATTTAATCCCATGTTAACCCTGATACCCACAGCACGGATGCGTGGGTATGGGCTGGTTTCTCCGTCGCTGTTTCATTTCACCGCGCGCAAGCAGCGAAGCATTGTCACCCAACGGGTGTTCAGGCGGCGAAGCGATGGCGCTATTCAAACAGGAGCGGGCCGCGTTTTTGGCCCGGCAGGCCGACGGTGTTTCTCTCGAGCCACGAGAAGCAACTCGACTCCAAGCGGCGCTTGCTCGTGCCGCAGGAATTCCGCGCGGCTGCCTTGCTGCCCGGCAAAGAACTTGAGGCCTTCGACGGCGTCTATGGTTTCAGTGCCGTCGAGGCGGAATGTCTGGAATGCGGCGGGGCGGCCTTCTTCGAACGCTACCGCGCCCTTATCGAACAGTATCCGGTCGGTTCGCCTACGCGGCGGGCGCTGGAGCACAAGGTCTATGGTGGCATGCAGCGCTTGAACTTCGACACGGCCGGCCGCATTACCCTTCCCGAAAGCCTGTGCGCGCGCTTCGGTTTAACCTCCGACGTCGTCATGGTCGGGCTCTATGACCGTTTCCAGGTCTGGTCGCCCAAGGCCTACGAGGCCTATGCCGCCCAACAGGACGCTCTGGCGCGCGATGTCTTTAACGGAGGCGCCGCGTGAGCGAAGCGTCCCCGCACATCTCCGTATTGTTGCCTGAGGTCCTGACGGTGCTCGGCGACCTCGATGGCAAGCTGGTGGTCGATGGCACCTTCGGCGCCGGCGGCTATTCGCGCGCGTTTCTGACGCGCGGCGCCCATGTCATCGCCTTTGACCGCGATAGCCGCGTACGGCCCTATGTCGAGGCTTTGCAAGGGGAATTTCCCGGCCGTTTCACCTGGGTCAACCGCTGTTTCTCCGAGATGAAGGAGGGCCTGGCCGATCTCGGTCATGCCACCTGCGACGCCATCGTCCTCGACATTGGCGTCTCAAGCATGCAGCTCGACGAGGCCGAGCGCGGCTTTTCCTTCATGCGCGACGGCCCGCTGGACATGCGCATGTCGACGGAAGGCCGCAGCGCCGCCGACATCGTCAATGAGGACGACAAGGACGATATCGCCCATATCATCTGGCTTTACGGCGAAGAGCACAAGTCGCGCGGCATCGCCGCCGCCATCGTGCGCCGCCGCGAGGAGCGTCCGTTCGAACGCACGCTGGATCTGGCCGAAGTCGTCGAACGCGCGCTGGGCGGCCGCCGCGGCGCCCCCGTGCATCCGGCGACGCGCACCTTCCAGGGCCTGCGCATCGCGGTCAATGACGAACTGGGCGAGCTGGAAGCCGCGCTCGACGTCGCCGAAACCCTGCTGAAGCCCGAAGGGGTTTTGGCCGTCGTCACCTTCCATTCGCTGGAAGACCGTATCGTCAAGACCTTCTTCAATGACCGCGCCGGCAAGGTGTCGGGCGGTTCGAGGTATGCGCCGCCGACCGAAAAGCCGGCGCCGGCCCTGTACACCCTGATCACGCCCAAGGCCGTGGCCGCGTCCGCCGCCGAGACCGCCGCCAATCCGCGCGCCCGCTCGGCCAAGCTGCGCGCCATGCGCCGTACCGAGGTTCCCGTTCCGCTCGCCCGCCAAGACGCCCAAACCGGCCGGAGACACCGCTCATGATGCAGCCGTTCATCCGTATTTTCGAACAACGCGTGCGCGGCGTGCGCCTGATCGAGGCTGTCGGCATCCTACTGGCCGTCGGCATGATCTTCTGGGTCTGCCTCAGCAAGGCGCGCGAGGACGGCGACGTCAAGCAACTGACCGATCTCGACTCGCAGATCACCGAACAACAGTCGCAGGTCGATGCGCTAAAAGTCCGCGTCGCCGAGCTGGAGCGTCCGGCGCGCCTGGAACAGCTGGCCGTGGCTTATCTAGGCATGAAGCCGGTGTCGCCGACCCACGAAGCCCATATCGACAGCCTGGCCGAGATTTCACAGCAGACCTCCAAGCCGGTCGCCGCCAACGCCATCGTCATCCCGGCCAATGCGCCGGTCGCGCCGGCGGCGGGCAATGACCTGATCTCGACGCAAGCGTCCGCTCAAGCCGGAACGCCGGCGCCCGCGCCGAAGCCTGTGCCCAAGCCGGCAGGTGCCCTATGAGGGGACTGCCGCTGCCGACGTCGGGTTTTCAATGGGTCGCCGACCGCGTCTGGAAGGTCGAGCATGCCTTCGAACGCGCTCACGCCACCGGCGAAAAGGCCAACAGCGCGCGCATGCGCATCTTTTCGATCATGGTCGGCATAGGCTTTGCCTATATCTTCCTGTCGATCTTCGCCGCGCGCGGGTCTTTGTTTACCTCCAAGGCGCAGATCGCCGACCTGACCGGCGATCCGGGGGCGCGGGCGCAACTGGTCGATCGCAACGGCGCCATGCTGGCGACCGATATCAACGACTACAATGTCTTCGTCGATCCGAGCGACATGACCGCATCCGATCGCGACCTGGTCAAGGCCGACCTGGCCCGCGCCCTGCCGCAAGTCTCGACGGCTTTGCTCGACAAGGCTTTCCGCACCGCTGGCCGTACCTTGATCGCCGCTATGCTGAAGCCGGCCGACCACGACCGGCTGCTGAACTACGGCCTGCCGGGCGTCACCTTCGAGGCGCAGCGCGTGCGCGACTATCCGCTGGGCACGACGGGCGCCTTTTACATCGGCATGACCAAGCGGGCCGGCGAGGGCATGTCCGGCGCCGAACTGGCCCTGCAGGACCAGATCACCTCGGGCGGCCTGCACGACCAGCCGGTGCAGCTGGCCATGGACCTGCGCGTCCAGGGCGCGCTGGAAAACGAGATGCGCAACATGGCCGTCGCCCAGGGCGCCCAGGGCGCCGTCGGCATCGTCACCAATGTCCGCACCGGCGAAGTGCTGGCCATGGCGTCGTGGCCGGAGTTCGATCTCGGCAATCCCGGCGGTTATGACGACAATTCCAAGCGCAACCGCGCCGCCGTCGACCGCTTCGAGGTCGGCTCGATCTTCAAGGTGGTCTCGATCGCCGTCGGTCTGGATACCGGCACGGCGACGCTGAACTCGGTCTATGACGGCCGCCAGCCGCTGCAGATCGGCACCCGCCTGATCCACGACGATGAGCACGCAACCCAGCTGATGACGCTGGAAGACGTCTTTATCCGCTCGTCGAACATTGGCACCTCGCGCGTCGCGCTGGGCGTCGGCGCCGACGCCATGACCAAGTATTACCAGGCGCTGAACCTGTTCAAGCCGGCCAATATCGAGCTGCATGAGCCGGCGCGTCCGATCGTGCCCGAGCGCTGGTCGGAAAACGCCCTGGTCTCGTCGGCCTTCGGCCAGGCCATGGCGATCACGCCGCTGTCCTATGCCGAGGCCGCCGGCGCGGTGCTGAACGGCGGCTGCCTGCGCCCGCTGACCATCAAGAAGTATGACGGCACGACGCCCTTGCCCTGCCAGCGCGTGTTCAAGCCGACGACGACCCAGACCATGCTGGAGCTGATGCGCGAAAACGTGCTCAAGGGCACGGGCACGCGCGCCAATGCGCCGGGCCTGCGCGTCGGCGGCAAGACCGGCACCGCGCAGAAGCCCGCCAAGGGCGGCGGCTACTCGCAGGACCGCATTTCGTCCTTCGCGGCGGTGTTTCCCACAGATGGTCCACTGGATGGCGACCGATATCTGGTGCAGGTCACCTTCGACTCACCTAAAGGTTCCGTAGAGAGCAGCGGCGTCAAAACGGGGGCGTTCGTCGCTGCACCCGTCGCGGGCCGGGTTATCGACCGTATCGCCGCCTTCCTCAATGTTGAGCGCAAGGACGACAAGTTCACCTCGCCGCAATGGGACAAGGCGCCCGTAGCCGCCGAGGACGCCACCGGAGACGAACACTAATGGCCAGCGCCGCCAGCGTACAAGGACGACGCCTTTCCGATCTCCTCAGACGGGACCTCGACCAGGACCCGGTGGTCACCGGCGTGACGGCCGACAGCCGCAAGGTCGGCGAGGGCACGCTGTTCTGTGCCTTGCCGGGCACGGCCGGCGACGGCCGCGACTACATCCCCCAAGCCCTGGCCCAAGGCGCCGCCGCGGTGCTGGCGCCCGATGACACAGGTTCGATTGAAGGCCTGCTGGTCAAGGTGTCCGACGTGCGCCGCGCCTATGCCCTGGCCGCCAAGGCTTTTTACGGCGCCCAGCCCAAGACCTGCGTCGCCGTCACCGGCACCAACGGCAAGACCTCGGTCGCCACCTTCTGCCGCCAGATCTTCGCCCAGATGGGCCATGCCTCGGCCAGCATGGGTACGCTGGGCGTCGTCACCTCCATGCCCGACGGCACCGAAACCGCCGTCACCGGCCCGGGCCTGACCACACCGGACGCTGGCGACCTGGCGCGTTACCTGTCGGGCCTGGCCGAAAGCGGCGTCACCCATCTGTGCATGGAGGCGTCCAGCCACGGCATCGACCAGCGCCGCCTGGACGGCATCACGCTGACGGCGGCCGGCTTCACCAACCTGACCCAGGACCACCTCGACTATCATTCGACCATGGAGGCCTATCGCGCCGCCAAGCTGCGCCTGTTCGAGCAATTGCTGCCGCGCGGCCGCACCGCGGTGCTCAACGCCGACAGCGACGCCTATAACGCCTTTGCCGCCATGTCGATCATGTCGGGCCTCAACGTCATGGGCGTTGGCGAACGCGCGCGCAACCTGTGCATGACCGGCCGCGACCTGACGGTCGACGGCCAGATCCTCTATCTCGACTACCAGGGCAAAAGCTACGAGACCAAGTTGCCCCTGGCCGGCCTGTTCCAGGCGTCGAACGCCCTGGTCGCGGCGGGCCTGTGCATCGCCGCCGGCGAGAACCCGGAAAACGTCATTGCCGCCTTGGCCAACCTGAAGGGGGCGCGCGGCCGTCTGGAGCGCGTCGGCTCGCGCCATAACGCCGCGGAAGTCTATGTCGACTACGCCCATACGCCGGACGGGCTGGAAACCGTGCTCAAGGCTCTGCGCCCGCACACCCAGGGCAAGCTGGTCTGCGTCTTCGGCTGCGGCGGCGACCGCGATCGCGGCAAGCGGCCACTGATGGGCGCGATCGCCGAAAAGCTGGCCGACCGCGTCTACGTGACCGACGACAATCCGCGCACCGAAGATGCCAAGGCCATTCGCGCCGAGGTCCTGAAGGGCATGACAAGCGTCGGCCAAAAGGGCGGTCCGGTCGAGATCGGCGACCGTCGCAAGGCCATCATCGAAGCCGTCCAATCGCTGAAGACCGGCGATGTCCTGGTCGTCGCCGGCAAGGGTCACGAGCAGGGCCAGATCGTCGGCGACAAGGTGCTGCCGTTCGACGACGTCACCGTCGTCAAGCAGGCGATTGGCTGAGCCGCGACCGATTGTGATTGAAACCCGGAGCCATCTGGGCCTTACTGCGGCCGTTGAGGACGCGGTTTGCGGAGGTATTCGATGAAACCTGGATTGCCGGTACTCATGGGCGTGGCCCTGTTGAGCCTTTGCGCCGCCTGTTCGCGGCAGGGCGCTGCCGTAGGGCCCAGCGATTCACCGCAGTCGATCCCGCCGGCCTCGGCACCGTCATCGAGTGCCCCTGGTCCCCAGGCGCCCCAACAGACTGGCCAGCCGATGCCGGCTGACCAGGCCCATCTGCTCAAGCTGATCGGCGCGGTCGACGCCAACAGCAAGGACGCGGCGACCTTCAACACCTTCTGTGACGCGTTCGAAAAGACGCCGGGCTTCGACGGCTGGACGGGCACGGTCGCCGATATCCAGACCTCGACCATCGACGGCGCCGTCGACATCACCTTCAGCATGGGCAAGCATTTGCATTTCGAGCCGGTGGTGCACAAGCCAGACGCCGTCTATGCGGCAGTGGCGGCGCTGGGCATCGGCGATGCGGTCACCCTGTCCGGCAAGTTCAGCCACAACAAGGGCAGCAACGAGTGTACCTATTATCTCAGCAGCTTCGCCGTCAGCCTGACCAAGGTGAAGGCCGGGTAGGACTTGCCTAATTGCGCGAACCGGTTTCAATGCGGTTTTCCCCTGTTTCGGACTCGTGCGTGAGATGACGACCCCGCTCTGGACATTTAGTGAATTGGCGCAGGCCACCGGTGGCACTTTTGTCGGCGCGGGCGACGGCGGGGCGACCGACGCCCAGGGTATCAATTTCGACAGCCGCGCCCTGCAACAGGGCGACATCTTCCTGGCCCTGCAAGGCGTGCGCGACGGCCATGACTTTGTGCCGGCGGCTTTTCAAGCGGGTGCCGTTGTCGCCATTACCCGCCGTCCGGTCGCCGGCGGTCCCTGCCTGCTGGTGCCCGACGTGCAGCGCGCGCTGGACGACCTGGCTGTCTTTGCCCGCGACCGGGCGCATGCCGCCAAGCGCGGCGCCGTCACCGGTTCCGTCGGCAAGACCAGCGTCACCCAGATGGTGATGCAGGGGCTCAAGCGGGCCGGCCGGGCGCATTCGGCCATCAAGAGCTTCAACAACCATATCGGCGTGCCGCTGACGCTCGCGCGTATGCCGGCCGATACCGAGCGCGCCGTTTTCGAGATCGGCATGAACCACGCCGACGAAATCACGCCCTTGTCCGAGTTCGTCGCGCCTCATGCGGTCGCCATCACCACGGTCGGCGCCGTCCATACCGAGAACTTTCCCGACGGCGAGGCCGGCGTCGCCGCGGCCAAGGCCGAGATTTTCGACGGTCTTTTGCCGGGCGGCCTGGCCATCCTCAATGCCGATAACCGCTGGTTCGACTTCCTGGCGCAACGGGCGCGAGGCTCGGGCGCCCTGGTCGCCGCCTTCGGCGAAGGGGCGGGCAATGACGCGCAACTGGTGTCGCATGTCGTCAACGGCGCGCGCGCGGACATCGAAGGGCGTCTGCACGGCCGCGTGCTGAACTTTACCCTGGCCCATACCGGCCGCCACCAGGCGCTGAACGCCATGGCGAGCCTGTTGATGCTGGAAGCGCTGGATGTCGATCTCGACACGGCCATCGCAGCGCTTGAAGGCTTCGAGGCGCTGGACGGCCGCGGCAAGGTGGTGACCAAGCGCTTCAAAGGCGGCGAGATTGTCATCATCGACGAAAGCTATAACGCCAATCCGGTATCGATGACCGCGACCCTGGCCTCGCTGGGGGCGCGGGCGCGCAGCGAGGGCACGCGCAAGATCGTCGTGCTGACCGATATGCTGGAACTCGGACCCGACGAACGCGACCTGCATGCCGCGCTGGCGCCGGTCATCGAAGGCCTCGACATCGACCGTGTTTACGCTGCCGGCCCTTTGATGAAGGCGCTTTGGGACGCCCTGCCGGAGCGCCTGAAAGGCGCCTATGCGGCCAGTGCCGCCGAATTGAACGGGCCGCTCCAAGAAGACTTGCAAAGCGGCGACGTGGTCATGATAAAGGGCTCGAACGGCTCGAAAGCCGGACTGATTGCCAAGACTTTGATCGCAGCGGACACGATAGATTAACGCCCTTTTTTACCCGAAAAGTGCGATATACTTTTCGGAAAGGGCTAGGGGACTCCAAGCGTAATGTTTTACCTGCTGTACGACCATTTCGATAAGCTGCATCAGCACTTTCCGCTGCTGAACCTGATGCGTTACCTCACCGTGCGCATCTTCCTGTCGCTGATCACCGCGCAGATCGTGGCCGTGTCGATGGGGTCGCGCTTTATCAACTGGATGCGTGCCCGCCAGGGCAAGGGACAGCCGATCCGTGAAGACGGCCCGGCGTCGCACCTGCTGACCAAAAAAGGCACGCCGACCATGGGCGGGCTGATGATCCTGGCCGGGATCGCGGTGGCCACCATCCTGTGGGCCGACCCGCGCTCGTCCTCGGCCTGGGTGGTCTTCGGCGTCACCATGCTCTACGGCGTTCTGGGCTTCATCGACGACTATGCCAAGGTCACCAAGCAAACCTCGGCCGGCCTGACCTCGATCCAGAAGCTGATTGCCCAGTTCATCATCGCCGTCGGCGCCGTGCTGATCCTGATGTACTATTCGCCGGCCCCGCCCGACGCGCCGCATCTGTCGACCTCGCTGGTCGTGCCGATCTTCAAGTCGGTGATCTTCGACCTCGGCTATTTCTATGTCATCTTCGGCGCGGTTGTCGTGGTCGGTGCTTCGAACGCCGTCAACTTGACCGATGGGCTGGACGGCCTGGCCATCGTGCCGGTGATGATCGCCGCCGGCGCCTTCGTGCTGATCGCCTACCTGGTCGGCAACTTCAAGTTCTCCGACTATTTGATCATCCATTACGTCCCCGGCTCGGGCGAGGTCGCGGTGATCTGCGCCGCCATCATCGGCGGTGGGATTGGCTTCCTTTGGTACAATGCCCCGCCGGCCAAGATCTTCATGGGGGACACCGGTTCGCTGGCGCTGGGCGGTGGGCTCGGCGCCGTCGCCGTGGCCCTGAAGCACGAGATCGTGCTCGGCATCATCGGCGGCCTCTTCGTCATGGAGGCCCTGTCCGTGATGATCCAGGTCGGCTATTTCAAGCTGACCAAGAAGCGCGTCTTCCTCATGGCGCCGATTCATCACCATTTCGAAAAGCTCGGCTGGGCCGAATCGACCGTCGTCGTCCGTTTCTGGATCGTCGCCGCGATGCTGGCCATGGTCGGTCTTGCCACGCTTAAAATCAGGTAGGTTGATGATCCCCGTCAAAGGCTTCAAGGGCAAACGCGTCGCCATCTTCGGTCTCGGCCGGTCGGGTCTAAGCGCCGCGCGCGCACTGAAGGCCGGTGGCGCGGAACCCCTGCTGTGGGACGACAAGCCGGCCTCGGTGATGGCGGCGACCAAGGAGCGCTTCACGGTCGAAAACCTGAAGAATACCGACTGGTCCGAGATCGACGCCCTGATGCTGTCGCCCGGCGTGCCGCTGACCCATCCCGAGCCGCACTGGACCGTCAAGCTGGCGCAAGAAGCCGGCGTGCCGATCCTCGGCGATATCGAACTGTTCGCCCGCACCCTGGCGACCTTGCCGGCGCACAAGCAGCCGAAGGTCGTGGCGATCACCGGCACCAACGGCAAGTCGACGACGACGGCGCTGATCGGCCATATCCTCAAGGCCGCGGGCAAGGATGTCCACGTCGGCGGCAATATCGGCGTCGGCGTGCTCGACCTGCCGGCCATGCACGCCGGCAGCATCTACGTTATCGAGACCTCATCCTACCAGCTCGACCTGTGCCTGACCTTCAAGCCGGATGTCGCCGTCTTGATGAATTTTTCGCCGGACCATCTCGACCGGCACGGCGGCATGGACGGCTATATCGCCGCCAAGAAGCGCATCTTCATGAACCAGACGGCCGACGATACGGCGGTGGTCGGCGCCGATGACGAATATACGATGGCGATCATCAACGAGATGCGCACCAAGGCGCCGCAAAAGCTGGTCGCCATTTCGTCCAAGCGCACCTTGGCGCCGGGCGTCTTCGCGCTGGGTGGCATTCTCTACGACGGCACCGAGCCGCGCGCGCGCCAGATCGTCGACCTGACCAAGATCCAGTCGTTGACCGGTCGCCATAATTGGCAAAACGCGGCCGCGGCCTATGCGGCGTGCCGGGCGATGGGGCTCGATATCGACACCATCGTCTCAGGCATGACCTCGTTTCCGGGCCTGGCCCATCGCATGCAGCAGATCGGCACGATCGGCAAGGTGCGCTTCATCAATGACAGCAAGGCGACCAATGCCGACGCGGCGCGCCAGGCCATGTCCAGCTTCGACCGCTTCTACTGGATCGCCGGCGGCGTCGCCAAGGCCGGCGGCATCGCCGACCTCGCGGACCTGTTTCCGCGCATCAAGCAGGCCTACCTGATCGGCGAGGCGGCGGAGCTGTTCGAAGCAACGATCGGCAAGGCCGCGCCCTGCGTTCAGTCGCGCCTGCTGTTCACCGCCGTCGCCCAGGCCTATGCCGAGGCCGAAAAGTCGGGCGAGGAAGAAATCGTGCTGTTCTCGCCGGCTTGTGCTTCCTTCGACCAGTTCACCGACTTCGAAGCCCGCGGCGACGCCTTCAAGGCGGCGGTCGAGGACATCAATCAGGGACTGACCCTCGCGGCCGAGGAAGCCGCGGCAAAACGCAAGGCCTAGGGCGTCGGCCCTTCCTGCCAGTAGCAGATGTGGGTATCGTGACGGCCGTCCCGTTTGACGATCGCATCGACCTCGCCCTGTGACCGCGGGCCCCCATAGCTGTCAAACGTCAGGCCGAAACGCGCCAGCACCTGAGGCGGATAGGCGATGATGTCGGTATCGGCTGGGCAATGGCTGGCCTGTTCGGCCGGCGTCATGTGGTTGATCAGGTCCATCCAGCGGAACAGGGTCGGGCTGATGCCTTCCTTGACCAATAACGCCTCTTGCTGGGCAATCTCCCCGTTCACCTGTTGACGGTTCTGCTCCATGGCGTGGTCGAAATTGAAGTGCGGATCCTTTTTCGCCATGGCCTCGACCTGGGGGGCGGCGGCGTTCAGCGTCTCCAGCGTTACGCCGCCATGATAGAGCAGTAGGGTGTCTTGGGTGACAACGCGGCGCTTGCCGGCCGGCAGGATGAAGTCGGCGCACGACGAGGCGCAGAGCACGTCGGCGATCACTGTCGCCGTCTTCGCCTGGACCGCCGAGCCCATGGGCAGGCTGGCCTCGGCCGCCCCGCCTCCGGAGCGGATGACGATGACCACGGGACGGTCGCCGACACGCTTAAGGGCGTCGAGGAAAGGGCCCTCCGTGCCGCGGTCCATCATGCCGTTGACGCAGACGCCGCCATCGACCGCCGTGACGGTCATTTCGGCGTTCACGTCGAGCGGCTTCATCCAGGCGCGGCAAGCGGCCAGGACGGCTGTTTCTTGGGCAGGGGAGGCGAGGGCTAGGGCCGCCGCGGCAAAGAGAGCGATCATGGGGGAGACGATGAAGAGGAAACGCGGCAAATGATAGACCAAAGCTTCGCATTTTCGCGGAGGATCAGAGGTTAAGATGATAAAGAAAGCTTAAGTCCCGCCACCCTGTTTAATGCGATCTTAACCACGTTCTGCTGAATCAGGAGGGGTATTTTGTTCGCCGTGCGCGTTGGTCTGCACGAGGAGCCATAATGATCAGCAGCCAGAGTTATACCGCCCCGTTTACGCGCACCGACCGGTCCCCCGTGGCCATGTGGTGGTGGACGCTCGACCGGGTGACTCTGGCCATCATGCTGGTTCTTCTGCTGCTGGGCTTTTTCTTTTCGTTCTCGTCGTCGCCGGTCGCAGCGCCGCATACCGACCACTACGATCCCTTCTACTACACCAAGCGCCACTTCTTCTTCGCCGGCGCGACCGCGGCGGTCATGATCATGATCTCCATGCTGTCCTTGCGCGGCGTCAAGCGGGTCAGCGTCGTGGTCTACGGTTTCGCGCTGACGATCATGGCGATGCTGCCGGTGATCGGTCACGCCGCCAAGGGTGGCCGGCGTTGGCTGGAACTGGGGCCGATCGCGCTTCAGCCGTCGGAATTCTTAAAGCCCGCCCTGATCGTGCTGATCGCCTGGATGTTTTCGGAAGGCCAGAAGGGCAAGGGCGTGCCCGGCGTGACCGTCGCGTTCATCCTCTACGTCTGCGCCATCGTGCTTCTGCTGATCCAGCCGGACGTCGGCCAGTCGATCCTGATCACCATTGCGTTCGGCGCCTGCTTCTACATTTCGGGCGTGCCGTTCCGCTGGATCATCGGCCTGCTGGTCACGGCGGGCCTGGGCCTGGTCGGCCTCTACTTCATCCAGCCGCACTTTCGCAATCGTCTGCTTGGCTTCTTCATGCCGGATGCCGATAGCGCCTATCAGGTCAACGCCGCCAAGGCGGCCATCGCCAATGGCGGCTTCTTCGGCGTCGGCCTCAATGAAGGGGTGATGAAGAAGCATATTCCGGACCTGCACACCGACTTCATCTATTCGGTGGTCGCCGAGGAGTACGGGCTGTGGCTGACCCTGATCATCATCGGCGCCTTCGCCTTCGTCGTCGTGCGCGGCCTGTTCAAGGCCATGCAGATGCAGGACCCGTTCCGCCAGATCGCCACCTCGGGCCTCTACATCATGCTGGGCATGCAGGTGATGATCAATGTCAGCGTCAATCTGGGCCTGATCCCGCCCAAGGGCATGACCTTGCCGTTCATCTCGTACGGCGGCTCGTCGATGCTGGCCATGGGCCTGTGCATGGGCTTCATCCTGGCCCTGACCCGCAAGCGCCAGGACGAGATCCCGGTTGACGACCCGACGAAGTGGTAACCCCCGCTTTTCTATAGATTTGAGTACGGCATTCTGTGCTAATGGCGTGATTTCATCGAGTCCGGGGATACCAGGTGGCCGCCAAGATCAAGCCGCGTCGTAAAGCGTCGTCCTTTGCCGAAAAGCCCTTGGCGGTGGTCGCCGCCGGCGGCACGGGCGGGCACATGTTTCCGGCCGAAGCCCTGGCGCGCGAGCTGAACGATCGCGGTTGGGACGTCGTGCTGGCGTCCGACGCGCGTGGCGCCGCCTACGCCGAAAAATTCCCGGCGATCGAACGCCTGTCGCTGGAAGCCGCGACCTTCAAGAAGACCGATCCGATCGGCGCCGTCCGCGCGGCCATCAAGGTCGCCGTCGGCACGATGCAGGCGCGCAAGGCCTTCAAGCGATTGAAGCCGTGGGCGGTCATCGGCTTCGGCGGCTATCCGTCCTATCCGGCGCTGCTGGCGGCGACGGGGCGCAAGGACGTCACCCTGATCCACGAGCAGAATTCGGTGTTGGGCCGTTCGAATCGTCAATTGGTCGCCAAGGTCGACGCCGTCGCCTGCGCCTTCCCGGTGCTGCGCCTGGCGCCGCCGGAGCTGGAGGGCCAGGTCCAGGTGACCGGCAATCCGGTGCGGCCGGACATCCGCGCCCTCTACGAGACGCCCTATCCCGAGATCGATCCGACGGTGAACATCCTGATCACCGGCGGCTCGCAGGGCGCGCGCATCCTGTCGGAAACCGTGCCGCAAGCCCTGGCCCTGCTGCCGATGAGCCTGCGCATGAACCTGCACGTCGAACAACAGACGCGGCCGGAGCAGCTCGAGGCCGCCGCGCGCATCTATCGCGACGCCGAGATCGACGCCGAGGTCGCGCCCTTCTTCAACGACATGGCCGTCCGCCTGGCGCGTGCGCACATCGTCATCGGCCGGGCCGGCGCCTCGACGTGCTCGGAGCTGGCGGTGGCGGGAAAGCCCTCCGTGCTCATCCCGCTGAAGATCGCCGCCGACGACCACCAGACCTTTAATGCCCAGGTGCTCAAGGACGCCAAGGCCGCGGTGGTGATGCGCGAGGACGACGTTACGGCCGAGAGCCTGGCCGCCGAAATCCGTACCTTGCTGGAAGGCGCGGCCTTGCTGCCGATGCGCGCCGCCGCGGCGCGCTCGGTCGCCAAGCCCGATGCCGCCAAGCGGCTGGCCGATCTCGTCGAGCGCACAGTCAAGCGCGTCCGTGACGTGCCTGCCGGGGATAAAAAATGACCCGGGCGCCGACCAAACGACCCGCCGCCGAACCGGCGACGGATGAAAAACCGGACGTGACCCTGCCGACGGTCGTGGTCGACCAGCCGCTCAGCACGCTGTTCGTGCAGCGCGTGCTGTTCGTCCTGCTGGCCATCGCCGGCGCCGTCCTGGCGTTCAAGCTGCTGGCCCTGTGGCTGTTGATCTTTGGCGCCATCCTGATCGCCACCGTGCTGCGCGCCCTGGCCGAGCCCTTGATCAAGTTCGCCCGCCTGCCGCCGGCGGTGGCCGTCCTGGCCATCTTCGTCCTGGTCGTCGCCTTTATCAGCGTCACCTTCTACCTGTTCGGTCGCGAACTGGTCGAGCAGGCGCAGATCGTCACGGTCCAGGTGCCCAAGGCCTGGGACGCCATCCGGGCCAAGCTTCAGGCGACCGAGGTCGGCCGCGCCGTCCAGGGGCAACTGGCTTCGCTGGGCCAGCAGGCCGGCGGCGCCTTGTCGAACCTGCCGATCATCGCCTCGAACGTCGCCGGCGGGATGGCCGAATTGCTTGTCGCCACCATCGCCGGCATTACGCTCGCCATCCGCCCGGATCGCTATCGCGACGGCGTGGTGCTGTTGTTTCCGACGCGCCATCACGACAAGATGCGCGACGGCATGAACGCGGCAGGCCAGGCGCTGCGCGGCTGGTTCACCGCGCAGTTCATCGCCATGGTCATCGTCGGCATCCTGATCGGCGGGTTGCTGTCGGTCGTCGGCTTGCCGTCTGCTGTCGCGCTTGGCCTGCTGGCCGGCATCGCCCAGTTCGTGCCCCTGGTCGGCCAGGTGGTGTCGACCGGCTGTGGCCTGCTGCTGGCCAGTGTGCTGGGTTGGGAGACCATGGCCTGGACGCTGGCGGTCTATTTCGGGGTGGCCCAATTGGAAGCCAACCTGATCTCGCCCTATGTGCAACGGCGGATCAACGAGATCCCGATCGTGCTGTCCCTGTTCGCGGTGATCGGCTTTGCCGGGCTGCTCGGGCCGCTGGGCGTACTCTACGCCATGCCGATCACGGTCGTGCTCTACACACTGGTGCGCAAGGTCTATATCGATCACCGCGATAGCGACGATACGCCGTCATAGGTGGCGTTTGGCGTCCATGCTGTGGTGCAGGATGCGAACGATGAAAATGCCGCTCTCCAGTATGGTATAGTAGATGACGTGTGCTTCAAATGGGTAGCTTCTAAGGCCAGCGGCAAAATCATCTGCAGCTTTGCCTATGCGCGGCCTTTCAGCCAAAAATCTGAAGATATCCAGCAGTTGAGCCGCATATTTATCGGCTTGCCGTTCACCAAACGTCTCAAAAGTATAGTCGGCTATATCGTCGAGATCGAATGTGGCCTTTTTCGAAAGGCCGAATTCAGCCACGTTTGGCTCGATGACGCTGCCGCGCCTCGTCCCAGATTTGTTCGACCGTACGATCGCTCACGCCGCTGTCGATGCCTTCCTGGATGGTCTGGCGGAGCTCAGCCAGTTTGCGCGCATATTCCTGATCGAGACGAACGAGTTCGCGAAAATAATCGCTCGCGTCGTCATATTGACCTTCGGCAAGGCGTTCGTTGACGAACGCTTCCTGGTCGGCATCCAGTGAAAAACTGACTTTACCCATGGCGAATGGACCTCTTGGAACGCTCCGATATTGGCATGAAATCATCTTGGGACCAACCCTGCAAAATGGAAAGTGACAGGGGGCGGTCGATGGTCTAAGCCTCCACTTTCCACTCTTTTTTGCGTGCCTGAGACCATGACCGCCCATTCCAAGCTGCGCCCGACGCCTTTCGACCTCGGCCCCGTCCACTTCGTCGGCATCGGCGGCATCGGCATGAGCGGCATCGCCGAAATCATGCTGAAGATTGGCTACCAGGTGACGGGCTCCGACGCGAAGGCCTCGGCCAATACCGAGCGCCTGGAAAAGCAGGGCGCCAAGATCTTTATCGGCCATGACGCGGCCCACGTCACCGACGGCGTCTGCGCCCTGGTCTATTCGACGGCAGTCAAACAGGACAATCCCGAGATGGTCGAGGCGCGCCGCCGCCGCATCCCGCTGGTCCGCCGCGCTGAAATGCTGGCCGAACTGATGCGCCTGCAATTCTCGATCGCGGTCGGCGGCACGCACGGCAAGACGACGACGACGTCGCTGGTCGCGGCGCTGTTGGACGCCGGCGGGCTCGATCCGACCGTGGTCAATGGCGGCATCATCAACAACTACGGCACCAATGCCAAGGTCGGCGACGGCCAGTGGATCGTCGTCGAGGCCGATGAAAGCGACGGCTCGTTCCTGCGCCTGAAGTCGACGCTGGCCATCGTCACCAATATCGATGCCGAGCACCTCGACCATTGGGGCGATTTCGACGCGGTGAAGAAGGGTTTCTGCGACTTCGTCGAGAACATCCCCTTCTACGGCTTTGCCGCCGTCTGCATCGACCATCCGGAAGTCCAGGCCCTGGCGGCGCGCATCGATAACCGCCGCCTGATTCCCTATGGCGTCAGCCCGCAGGCCGAGGTGCGCTGCGCCAATATCGAATTCGGACCGGACGGCGCCGTTTTCGACGTGATCTTCTCGCCGCAAGGTGGCGAGCCCTTCACCTGGGAGCAGCTCAAGCTGCCGATGACCGGCAACCACAATGTTGCCAATGCCACCGCCGCCATTGCCATCGCCCGTGAACTGAGCATTTCGGAAGACGCTATCCGCAAGGGCCTGGCCGGCTTCGGCGGCGTCAAGCGACGGTTCACGACAACCGGCGTGGTCGACGGCATCCGCGTTATCGACGACTACGGCCACCACCCGGTGGAAATCGCCGCCGTGCTGCGCGCCGCCCGTCAGGTTGTGGGCACGGGGCGGGTTATCGCGGTGGTGCAGCCGCACCGCTATACCCGCCTGCGCGACCTGATGAGCGAGTTTTCGTCCTGCTTCCACGACGCCGACACAGTCATCGTCGCCGACGTCTATAGCGCCGGTGAACAACCGATCGACGGCGTCAGCAAGACCGCCCTGGTCGACGGCCTGCACCGCTTCGGCCATCGCAACGTCATCGCGCTCGAAAGCCCCGCGCAATTGCCGGAGCTGGTCAAGGCCGAGGCCAAGCCGGGCGACCTGGTGGTGTTGCTCGGCGCCGGCGACATCACCCAATGGGCCTACGCCCTGCCGGGTCAGCTGGAAGCGCTGACGTGAGCGACTGGACCGACGATCTGCCGCTGGTACGTGGCCGTATCATGAAGGGTGCCGCCCTGGCGCCTTTTACCTGGTTCCGCGTCGGCGGTCCGGCCGAGGTCGTCTTCCTGCCCGAGGACGTTTCCGATCTTCAGGCATTCCTGAAAGCCCTCGATCCGGAAATCCCGGTGCTGGCCATCGGTGTCGGCTCGAACCTGCTGGTGCGCGATGGCGGCATCGACGGCGTGGTTATCCGTCTGGGCAAGGCGTTCGCCAATGTCGAAGCCCGCGCCGGAGCAACGATTGTCGCCGGTGCCGCAGCCCTTGACGCCCAGGTCGCCAAGGCCGCGGCCCAGGCGGGCATCGCCGGGCTGGAATTCTATCGTGGCGTGCCCGGCACCATCGGCGGGGCGATCGTCATGAATGCCGGCTGCTATGGCTCGGAGACCAAGGACGTGCTGGTCGAGGCCTATGCCGTCAATCGCCTGGGCGAACAGGTGACGCTGAGCAACGCCGAGATGGGCTATGCCTATCGTCATTCCGACGCCGCCGAGCGCGGCGGCCTGATCTTCACCGGCGCGCTCTACCGTGGCATTTCCGATGATCCGGAAGTGGTGACGGCGCGCATGGACGCCATTACCAGCCGCCGCGAACAGACCCAGCCGATCCGTGAAAAGACCGGCGGGTCGACGTTCAAGAATCCTGAGGACAAGTCGGCTTGGCAATGCGTTGACGAAGCCGGCTGGCGCGGCCGCCTGTTCGGCGGCGCCAAGTTCTCCGAGCTCCATTCCAACTTCATGATCAATACCGGCGAGGCGACGGCTGCCGATCTCGAAGGCCTGGGCGAGGCCGTTCGCGCCGATGTGAAGACGAAACTGGGAATCGATCTACACTGGGAGATCAAGCGGCTCGGGAAGGCGTAGCCTTTACGATACCGACGCACGGAGGACGGTGCGATGGAATATTCGAAGGTCATTTGGAAAACGGCTGCGCATGATGACGGCTACGTGTGGTACGCCGAGGTCGGAGATGACCGCTGGGAAACGCGGAAGATCGTGGAGTTTCACGATGGCCACCTCGAATATTCAGATTTGAACACGGATTTCGCCATTAGCTGGATTGCCGAAGCGGCGCTGCCGACCATGGAAGAGATCGCCGAGGATGCGGAATTTGATCCGCAACTGATCTCGAAAGAAGCCTTCGAAGTCGTTTGGGGCAAGGCGGTGGCTGAAGGCCGGGAAGGCCGCTCATGACCCTTATCGACCTCTATCGCGCCAAAGGTCCCCTGATCATGGGCGTGGTCAATGTCACGCCGGACAGCTTTTCCGACGGCGGTCGCTTCTACGATCACGATGCGGCGCTGCGACGGGTGCGCCAGATGGTGGCCGATGGCGCCGACGTGCTCGATATCGGCGGGGAGTCGACGCGGCCCGGGGCCGCGCCCGTGTCGCTCGACGAGGAGATCGGCCGGGTCGTGCCCTTGATCGCCGCCATCGCCCAGGTCACCGACGTGCCGATCAGTATCGATACGCTGAAGCCGGAAGTGGCCGAGGAAGCGCGCCACGCCGGCGCTTTGGTGTGGAATGACGTCACCGCGCTGAGCCACGATTCCAATTCTTTGGAAACGGCGGCGCGGCTCGATTGCGATATCGTCCTGATGCATATGCAGGGCGAGCCGCGCACCATGCAGTCAAACCCGTGGTATGAGGACGTCGTCGCCGAGGTCGAATCCTATCTGCTGGAACGCGCAGCCGCTGCCATCCGTGCCGGAGTCAGGCCCGAGCATATCTGGATCGATCCGGGCATCGGCTTCGGCAAGACGCTCGATCATAACCTGGCCTTGATCCAGGCGACGAAGCGTCTGGCCTCGCACGGCTTTCCGCTGCTGATGGCAGCGTCGCGCAAGCGCTTTATCGGCGCCCTGGAAGAGCGCGAAGGCATTCCCGCGTCAAAGCCTGAAAGCCGGCTGGGCGGCACGCTGGCGGCGCATCTCTACGCCGTACAGGCCGGCGCGCAGATGGTCCGTGTCCACGACGTCGCCGAGATGAAGCAAGCGTTGAGAATTTGGCAGGCCTTGACCTAAGGTTTCTTGCGGAAGCGGCCGACGGCCCACAAGGCGCCGACCGCAACGAACAGGGCGACCAGGCCCATCAGGAAATAGTCGTGCGACATCGCGCTGATCGGTTGCACGTCAGTCCCGATAGATGTCGAAGGCGCCCAGGAACATCGGATTGGCGATCACCGTGCCGCACGACAGGGCATATCGCCCGGTCGCCACGAGCGTAAAGGCCGCCGGCACCAGGGGCAGGAACAGCTCCTGGCCCGACTTCTTGCCGACCAGGGACAGCACGAAACCCTCCGACCGGTTGGCGCGGATTAATTGCCCCGCCAGGATTTCATGCGACAGCATCTCGTCGTCCGCGCCGATCTCGTTCAGCCGCACCAGGATCAGCGTCCCACGCATGGCCTTGAGAATCGGGTGGTCACGGTCGGCAAACGCCTCCGGCACAAGTTCGTTCCAGCGACCCATCAAGCTTCCGATTTTTCTGGCGTTTTCTCGGAGGCCTCGACCGCGCAGGCGCCGCTGAAATCGTCGATAAAGGCAAAGCGCGGCACGCGGCCCTTGGCCGTTTCGACGGTCTCGGTAAACATGGCCAGCGGCCGCACCCACAATTGGGCTTCCCCGGCCTGCTGGCCCATGGGGGCGTACAGGACCAGGGTCTCTTCGGTCTCGGAATGCTTGACGGTACCCATCACAGCGTAGAGCTTGTCCTTGTAGTGGCGATAAACGCCGCGCCGGATGGCGGTTTTGTAAAACGAGGTTGTCAGCGGCATGTCACATTCCTATCGGTTTGTGGCAAATTAACAGTATGTGCATACGACAAGTCTCTTGAATTCGCTTGTCGCATCCGTACATGCGGAATCAGTTAATTTGCCACGGGCCTATGTGGACTCTTTACGCCCTTCATGCGCCTGTTGCGCGTCGGGGACAATTCAAATTCTGGTTGGAATTCAGGTAACCCACATGCATCGCGTTCTGATCATCGCCGGTTCCGATCCGTCCGGCGGCGCCGGCATCCAGGCCGATATCAAGGCCGTGACCATGCTGGGCGGCTATGCCATGACGGCGATCACCGCCTTGACCGTGCAGAATACCTTGGGCGTGACGGGCGTGCATCCGGTGCCGCCGGCGACGATCGCCGCCCAGGCCCAAGCCTGTCTCGACGATATCGGCGCCGACGCCATCAAGACGGGCATGATCGGCGACATCGCGGCCATGGAGGCGGTCGCCGATGTCCTGCTCACATCGGGCGCTTTCAAGGTCGTCGATCCGGTCATGGTCGCCAAGGGGGGCGCCGCCCTGATGAGCGATGGCGCGATCGACGCCATGAAAGCCTTGCTGTTGCCGCACGCCGACCTGCTGACGCCCAATGCGCCGGAAGCCGCCGCCCTGACCGGCCTCTCGGTCGACAACGAGGACGAGATGCGCCGCGCCGGCGAAATCATCCTGCGCGGCGGCGCCAAGGCGGTGCTGGTCAAGGGCGGGCACGTGCGCGGGCCGGAGGTCGTCGACATCCTGTTCACGCCGGACAACGTATATCGCTATACCTCGCCGCGTATCGACACGGCCCATACTCACGGCACCGGTTGTACCCTGGCCAGCGCCATAGCCACCCTCGGCCGCGAGGGACGCACGCTCGACGAGACCGTCGGCATGGCGCGCGACTATCTCTATGGCGCGATCCTGATGGCGCCGCAGCTCGGCACCGGCCACGGGCCTTTGCGGCACAACTGGCTGCTCTAGAAAAACAAAATGCGAGGCAAGCGCCTCGCATTCTGCATTTCAGGACGTCAAAACCTTACCAGGCGCTGTTGTCGAACTTCACGATCGTGGTGTCGCGGTGCAACTGGTCGAGTTGCGCATTCAGGTTGGCCAGCTCGGTGCGATCGATGCCGCCGGTGCGGTCGGCGCGATGCTTCTCGGCGGCGATGGCGTTCAGGCGGCCGCTCAGGCGGTTATATTCGCGGCGGTTCAGCTGGTGGTTCGCCCAACCGCGGCTCAGGCTGTCGCGGGCATGCTGGATACGGCCGTCGAGCTCGTCATTGCGCGCGATCTGGCGCTCGGCATGGGCGACGGGGCCGATCTGGGCGTTCGCCGCCAGCGGCGCCATGGCGGTCAAGCCGGCGGTCAGGGCGCCCATCGCGATCATCATCTTTGCGGTCGTTTTCATGGTCAGTCTCCTTTGGATTCCCCGGGACATCGGTCCGGAAGTCTGTGTCTCGTCCAGCGCTTTGGCTTGGCGATGATGGAGTTAACACGGGCCGCCTGAGCCCAATCTGAACGGTGCGGTTCATTCTCGGTTCAGCGCCAAAATACCGCGGGACGGTATGAAACCCCTTGCCCGGCGGCCGTGTTGGGCGCAAAAGCGCGGCAAATTAAAAGCGGAGACCGATATGCCCGAGCCCAGCGCCACCAAGCCCGCCCGTTCGCCCGAGCGCCCCTGGTTCTCGTCGGGCCCGACCGCCAAGCGTCCCGGCTGGACGCCCGAAATCTTGCGCGCCGCCCCCGTGGGCCGCTCCAACCGCTCCAAGATCACCGTCGGCCGCATCAACCAGGCGCTGGAGCTGACCCGGTCAACCCTTGGCATACCCGCGGACTACAAGGTTTTCATGATGCCGGGTTCGGATACCGGCGCCTTCGAAGCGGCGCTGTGGAACCTGCTGGGGCCGCGTCCGGTGCAGGTTATCGCCTATGAAAACTTCGGCCAGTTGTGGGCCGAGGACACGCTCAACCACCTGAAGATTGACGCCGAACTGCTCGACGCGCCCTATGGTCGCTTGCCGGACGTGTCGCGCGTGCGGCCCGACGCCGACGTTGTCTTTCCATGGAACGGCACGACGTCTGGGGTCCGCGTGCCCGATGCCGACTGGATCGCCGACGACCGCGAAGGCCTTGTCCTGTGCGACGCCACCTCCGCGGCCTTTTGCATGGAGCTGCCTTGGGCCAAGCTCGATGTCGCCACCTTCTCCTTTCAAAAGGCGCTGGGCGGCGAGGCGGGCATCGGCGTGCTGGTCCTGTCACCGCGTGCCGTCGAACGGCTGAACACGTTCGAGTCGGGCCGGCCGATTCCGAAGGTCCTGCGCCTGAAGAAGAAGGGGCCAGAAAATACAAGAGTGGCTGACCTGTCGATCCTCGATGGCGACGCCATCAACACCTATTCCTTTTTGGTGGTCGAAGACTATCTCGACGCCCTGCGCTGGGCCGACGCCCAGGGCGGGCTGGAAGCCCTGATCGGCCGTTGCGAGCGCAATTTCGAAGAAATTCGCGAGTGGGTCGAAGCCACACCCTGGATCGATTTCGTTGCCGAAAAGCCGGAATGGCGCTCGACGACCTCGGTCTGTCTCAAATTCGTCGATCCGGCCGTCGCTGCCTTGCCGAACGACATCCAGGCTAAGCTGGCGGCCAAGGTCGGCTCGCTGCTCGACGCCGAGGGCGTAGCTTACGACGTCACCGGTTATCGCGCCGCGCCGCCGGGCCTGCGCATCTGGTGCGGCTGCACGGTCGACGCCGACGACATCTCGGCTCTGCTCCCCTGGCTGGAATGGGCCTACGCCCACGCCCTGGCCACGGTCATGGCGGACGTCTCGCCCACGGCTTAAGTTCCGGAGAAGAGGAAGTTTCTCCACAGATGCACACAGATGAACACAGATTTTCGGTTTATTCTGATACCGGGACGAAGCCTATTTGAGCGCCACAGGCTTTGGTCGTTCGTCCTGAAATCTTTGGTCATCTGTGTGCATCTGTGGAGAATCCCTTGCTGCCGCTTCGCGGCGAGGCGCAGGCTGTCACGGAATTGCCAAATTAGCGGAATTAGCAGGTTACAAGCCGCGATTCCTGCTCTATAGGGTGCCACCGTTTGCGGATTGGCAGTTTGACCTCCGCCTAGAAACGGAGATTTCCCCTTGGCGAATGTGACGGTAATCGGAGCCCAGTGGGGCGACGAAGGCAAGGGCAAGCTCGTCGACTGGCTTTCGAACCGCGCCGATGTCGTCGTCCGCTTCCAGGGCGGCCACAATGCCGGCCACACCCTGGTCGTCGGCGACAAAGTCTACAAGCTGTCGCTACTGCCGTCGGGCGTCGTCCAGGGCAAGCTTTCGGTCGTCGGCAACGGCGTGGTCATCGATCCGTGGGCGTTGTTCGACGAAATCGCCCGCGTTGAAGCGCTGGGCCTGAAGATCACCACCGACCTGCTGGTCGTCGCCGACAATGCCTGCCTGATCCTGCCCCTGCACCGCGAGCTCGATACGGCGCGTGAAGCCGCCGCCGGCGTCAACAAGATCGGCACGACCGGCCGCGGCATCGGCCCGGCCTATGAAGACAAGGTCGGCCGCCGCGCCATCCGCGTCGCCGACCTGGCCGATCTCGACGCCCTGGAAGGCAAGATCGACCGCCTGTTGACCCACCACAACGCCCTACGCACCGGCCTGGGCCTCGAAGCGGTCGACGTGCCGGCCCTGGTCCAGTCGCTGAAGGACATCGCGCCGCGTCTGCTGGGCCACGCCAAGCCCGTCTGGCACATCCTCGACAAGGCGCGCCACGCCGGCAAGCGCATCCTGTTCGAAGGCGCCCAGGGCGCACTGCTCGACATCGACCACGGCACCTATCCCTTCGTCACCTCGTCCAACACCGTGGCGGGGCAGGCGGCGGCGGGCTCCGGCATGGGACCGAAGAGCGTCGGCTACGTGCTGGGCATCCTCAAGGCCTATACGACGCGCGTCGGCTCCGGGCCGTTCCCGACCGAGCTCTTCGACGATGTCGGCAAGGGTATCGCCGAGCGCGGCCATGAATTCGGCACCGTCACCGGCCGGGCGCGCCGCGTCGGCTGGCTCGACGCCGTCCTGGCGCGGCAATCGATCGCCATCAACGGCATCGACGGCATCGCCCTGACCAAGCTCGACATCCTCGACGGCATCGAGACGATCAAGGTCTGCGTCGGCTACAAGGTCGGCGGCGAGGTGCTGGACTACCTGCCGGCCGGCTTCAAGGCGCAGCAGGGGATCGAGCCTGTCTACGAGGAGATCGAGGGTTGGAGCGAATCGACCCGCGGCGCCCGTTCGTGGAAGGACCTGCCCGGCAATGCCGTCAAATATGTCCGCCGCATCGAGGAACTGATCAACGCGCCGGTGGCCTTGTTGTCGACGAGTCCTGAGCGAGAAGACACCATTCTGATGCGGGACCCATTCCAGGACTGATTGGCCAGGACTGATTGGCCAGGACCGATTGGCCAGGACAAAATCGCGAGTGGCGTGGCAAGCTTTGGTTAACCACGCCCTCTAACGCGATCTTCAGCGGTGCTTGATAAGGTGAGGGGAAGATTCACCCTGTAAGGGCCGTCGTACCTCTATGTTTGATATTGATCCGCGTCTGCAAACCCGCCTGCGTCAGCAGATGAAACGCGTGCTGATCCTCGAGGAAAATCCCGCCTATGCGCGGATGCTGGCCGACATGTTGCGTATCCTGGGGTCGGAAACCATCGTCGTCGAGACCGACGATCGCAAGGCCATGACCCTGATCCACGAGCTCGAGCCGCAACTGGTCATGTGCGAATACAAGACCGCCAAGATCGACGGCATCGCCTTCACCAAGGAACTGCGCCGCAGCGACGCCCGCTGCAAGCAGGTGCCGGTGATCATGGTCAAGGCCGACCTGACCCCGCCGCAATTGACCGAGGCGCGCAATGCCGGCGTGCACGAGATGATGTGCAAGCCGTTTGCCTGGCAGGACCTGATGAAGCGCCTGCAGAACGTTTTGTTCAAGCCGCGGACGTGGATCGAGGTCGCCAGCTATACCGGCCCGGACCGCCGCCGCTTCAATACCGGTGAGTTCAACGGCCAGAAGAAGCGCCGCGGCGAGATCGCCGGCGCCATCAAGAGCCAGCTCGATGCCGCCGTGACGGCGCTGCATCTCGGTCTTGGCGATTTCGATATCGACATGACGGTGGCCCTGCAAAACGTCATGACCCAGATGGCCGTGCTGGTCCCGGCCTGCAAGACGGTCAAGGATCCGCGCTTCGTCAACGCCGTCAGCGCCATCGTCGCCGAACTGCGCGGCAAGACGCTGACCAAGATGTCCCTGATGCCGCAGGTGACCGCCCTGGCGCAAAGCCTCAATCTCGACAAGCTCGATGTCGGCCGCGCCGCCGGCGACGTGCTCGTTCTCGGCGCTAACGCAGCATGATATGCGCTCAAGCGTCGCGCGGGCCCGTGCGCTCAGCGCCGCACGAGCTCGGGCGGCCCATCTTCGCTTAGGAAAAATTGGCGGCCTTGCCGAACGCAAGAGCGTTCGGAGATATGAGCTTTTGCATAACCGAAAACAAAGAGCCCTTCCGACATCGTCGGAAGGGCTCTTTGTTTAGTGTATTTAGGCTTGGCTTAAGCCGCTTGGCCGGCGGTGACCATGGCCTTTTGCAGCTTTTCGAAGGCGCGGACCTCGATCTGGCGGACGCGCTCACGCGATACGCCGAAACGTTCGGCGAGGTCTTCCAGGGTCGACGGATTGTCCTTCAGGCGGCGCTCGGTGAGGATTTCGCGCTCACGGTCGTTCAGTTCGCCCATGGCGACGCTGAGCAGGTCCATGCGCAGATTATACTCTTCCTTGTCGGCCAGGACACTTTCCTGCGAGGGCGTGTCCTCGTCGGTCAGCCAGTCCTGCCATTCCGATTCGCCTTCGGACGCACGCAGCGGCGCGTTCAGCGACGAATCCGGCGACGACATGCGCCGGTTCATGCTGATGACTTCGTCCTCGGAAACGCCCAGCTTGGTGGCGATCAGGGACACCTGTTCGTGGCGCAGGTCGCCTTCTTCCAGGGCCGAAATCTCCGCCTTCACCTTGCGCAGGTTGAAGAACAGCTTCTTTTGCGCGGCGGTCGTACCCATCTTGACCAGTGACCAAGAGCGCAGCACGTATTCCTGGATCGACGCCTTGATCCACCACATGGCGTAGGTCGCCAGGCGGAAGCCGCGGTCCGGATCGAACTTCTTGACCGCCTGCATCAGGCCGACATTGCCTTCGGAGATGACTTCGCCGACCGGCAGGCCGTAGCCGCGGTAACCCATGGCGATCTTCGCCACCAGGCGCAGGTGCGAGGTCACCAGCTTGTGCGCCGCCTTGGCGTCCTGGTGCTGCTGCCAGCTCTTGGCCAGCATGAATTCTTCATCCTTGGCCAGCATCGGAAACTTGCGGATCTCGGACAGGTAACGGTTCAGACCACCGTCGGGAGAGAGGGCGGGCAGGGCTCCGACATTGGAGCTCGACAGGGCGAGTGAGTTGCTCATAGGCGTTTCGCTTTCGGGGACTGGATCGCCCAGAGAAGAGGTGCGATCCGAAAGATCAGTGTCGGTCATGACGTGCGCCCTTGAAAAAGCGGCTTGCGAAGGGGGATCACGCAAGCGGCGTCTGTCATGACCGGCGCCTGCAGTGAATATGGGAGGGGTCCGCCGAAATTAAAGACCCGTAAATACATAAAACGTACGGTTCGGTACGCTTTCCCCGAATTTTGTAACATGCGCCTTGCAAGGCGGGTTTCACAAAAGGGTGAGTGCGGCGCAACACATTGTGCCCAGCCGGCTATTGCCGCCTTATTTTTCGTCCAGATCCGAAAGCGCGTCGATCAGGGCCTCTATGTCTTCGGGCGGCGCGGTTTCGAAGCGCAGGGCTTGGCCGGTGACCGGATGGACAAAGCCCAGAACCGCGGCGTGCAAGGCTTGGCGATTGAAGCCGGTGTCCTTCAGGATTGCCTGGACCTCGCGCGCCGGGGCGCCGGAACCGTAGACCGGATCGCCCAGGCAGGGGCAGCCGATATGCGCCATATGCACGCGAATCTGGTGCGTGCGACCGGTTTCCAGGCGGCAGACGACCAGGGACGCCTTGCCGGCGAAGGTGTCTTCGACGCGGTAGTGGGTAATGGCTTCGCGGCCGCCGTCGCCGCGCAGGACCGCCATCTTCTTGCGGTCGTGGGTCGAGCGGGCGATGCGCGTGGTCACAGTGTCGGCGGCCTTCTTCGGCACGCCACGGACCACGGCGAGGTATTCGCGATCGATATCGTGCCGCGAGAACAGGTCGCTCAGGCCGCGGTGGGCGATGTCCGACTTGGCGGCGACCATGACGCCCGAGGTTTCCTTGTCGAGACGATGGACGATCCCGGGGCGTACCACGCCCCCGATGCCTGATAATGTCGCGCCGCAGTGAAACAGCAGGGCATTGACCAGGGTGCCGTCCGGGGTGCCGGGCGCCGGATGGGCGGCCATGCCGGCGGGCTTGTTGATCACGATCAGATGCTCGTCCTCGAACAGGACGTCGAGCGGGATGTCCTGGGGCTCGGGGATGGCGCTGACCGGCGCCGGAACGCTCAATGTATAGAGACCCGGGCGCGCCTTGTGCTTGCCGTCCGTGATGGGCACGCCGCCAAAGGTCAGACGACCCTCGGCAATCAGGGCCTGGATACGCGCGCGCGAAAGATCGCCGAAGCGCAGCACGCGATCGAGGCGGTCGCCGGCGTCGTCGGCCGTGACTTCTGCGGTCAAAAGCTCAGCCTCGCCGGCGTCGGCGGCGAGATCATCGTCTTCAATATCGGGAGAATCGGTCATGAGGTGTTCAAGCAAAAGCGCCGGAAACCCTGGGCTTCCGGCGCTTTCCAATCTTTTCAGAGCGAAGATTTAGTCGATGTCTTCGGTGATCAGGGCGACCTTGAGGAAGCCGTGTTGTTGCAGGGTGTTCAGCACCTTGACGAAGTCATCGTACTGGATGTCCTTGTCGCCGCGGATCAGAACGCGCTGGTCGTAGGGATGCGGATCGTTCAGGGCCGCAATCAGGTCGCCCGGCAGGGTGGCAACCGTGGTCTTGCGCGAACCGATATAGATATCGTCCGGACCCTGGATCGTGACGAACACCGGATCCTTTTGCTTGACGGCCGAAGGGGGCGAATGCGCCGGCGGCAGGTCGAGCTTGATCGACACGGTCGCGGGCGGGATGGACACCATGAAGATGATGAGCAGCACCAGCATGACGTCGACGAACGGAGTCACGTTGATGTCGGAATTCTGTTGAACGGTGTATTTGCTACCGCCACCACCGCCGAGCTTTGCGCCCATGGTTTTACTCCCTTGAAGCCGCCGCGACGCACGGATGCGGGCGAGGCAAATTGTTTCATACGGCCACGGGCGCACAAACGTCGCCAAGGCCAAAACCGTTTACGCTACGATTTAGGCCATTTCCCAAACAAAAGTAAAGTCAGAAAGGGCTCAAAACGACGCCATAACGGCGTAAGGTTAAGATAAGCCAAAGCTCGGGCCCCGTTTTTCGCCGCTGCCGGGAAAAACCGAGGCTGCGATCCGGTATCGGACCCTCAAAAAGCATTGCGGCGCGCGACCGAGTCGCGCGCCGCAAGGGGCCGGCTGAAGCGGTGTAGACTTAGTTGCGGGCTTACTTCTGGGTCAGGCGCATAAACCGGTCCTGGAGGGCCTGGTCGGTCTTGAAGGCGCCGGTAAAGCGCGTGGTGATCGTCGACACGTGCTTGTGGTGCACGCCACGCGTCGTCATGCACTGGTGCTCGGCATCGATCAGTACGGCGACGCCGGCCGGGTTCAGCGACTGTTCCAGCGCGTCGGTGATCTGCTTGGTCAGGGTTTCCTGGGTTTGCAGCCGCTTCGAGAAAATTTCGACGACGCGGGCGATCTTGGAAATGCCGACGACCTTGTCGGTCGGCATATAGGCGACATAGGCCTTGCCGAGGAAGGCGGCCATATGGTGCTCGCAATGCGATTCGACGTCGATGTCGCGCAGCATGACCATGTCGTCATAGCCCTGCACGTCCTCGAACGTGCGCGACAATTCCTTGGCCGGATCGGCGGTGTAGCCGGAAAACCACTCGTCATAGGCGTCGACGACGCGCTTGGGCGTGTCTTTCAGGCCTTCGCGGTCGGGATTGTCGCCCGACCAGGCCAGCAGCGTGCGCACGGCCTTGAGGGCCTCTTCGCGCGACGGACGGTTGGTGTGGGTGACCACGCTCTTGGCGGGCGCGTTGTTCAAGCGGTCTTCGAGGCTCGAGACCGGATCGAGACTATCCATACAAAATTCCCCATGAGCCTACCCAGTAGCGCCGCGACGATGGTCGCGGAATGACGCGCGGTGGACTCACCGATGGCGGCGGAAAACCGCAGCCGTGACGATTACACTAAAGTCCGCGGAAATCCCCATCGTGACGGACGTGAATTAACGTGGTGCAAAAGCCTGACCGGTTCTATATGGGAGGCTGCCCTCCGATATCAACCGAAAATCCTCATGCAACTGTACATCCACGACACTCTTAAACGCGAAAAGATCGAATTTATTCCCAAGAATCCGGCCCGCGTGACGATGTATGTCTGTGGGCCCACCGTCTATTCCTACGCCCATATCGGCAATGCGCGCCCCGTCGTGGTGTTCGACGTGCTGTTTCGCCTGCTGCGCCAGATCTATGGCGAAGCCCAAGTCGTCTATGCCCGCAACATCACCGACGTCGACGACAAGATCAACAAGGCGGCGATAGACCAGGGCGTCGACATCTCGGTGATCACCGAGAAATTCGCCACTATCTATAATGAGGACATGGCGACGCTGGGCGCCCTGCCGCCGACCTTGCAACCGCGCGCCACCGCCCATATGGCCGACATGGCCCGGCTGATCGAAGACCTGATCAACCAGGGCGTCGCCTATGTCAGCGAAGGCGAGGTCCTGTTCGACGTCGCAAAATATGACGCCGGTTCCGGCCGCTATGGCTCGTTGTCGGGGCGGTCGCTTGATGACATGATGGCCGGCGCGCGCGTCGAGGTCGCCGAAAACAAGGAAAATGCCGCCGATTTCGTGCTGTGGAAGCCATCGAAACCCGGTGAGCCGGTGTGGCCGGGGCCGCAAGGCCTGCCCGGACGGCCGGGCTGGCACATCGAATGCTCGGCGATGAGCGAGGCCGTGCTGGGCCTGCCGATCGATATCCACGGTGGCGGGCAGGACCTGATCTTCCCGCATCATACCAATGAGATCGCCCAGTCCTGCGCCGCCCATGGCCACGAAGATCCGGCCGCCTATGCCCGCTACTGGATGCACAATGGCTTCCTCGATTTCTCCGGCGACAAGATGTCGAAGAGCCTGGGCAATGTGAAGCTGGTCCACGACCTGATCAAGGATATCCCGGGCGAGGTCATTCGCCTGGCGCTGCTGTCGGGCCACTATCGCGGGCCGATCGACTGGAACCCGGAACTGGTGGCGCAATGCCAGGCGCGCCTCGACGGGCTTTACGGCACGCTGCGCCGGGTCAAGGAGGTGCCGCTGCACGAGGTTGTCGTGCCGGCGGCGGTCATGGAAGCCTTGTGCGACGATCTCAATACGCCGCGGGCCCTGGCCGAATTGTCGGCCCTGGCCAAGGCGATCGAAACGGCCGGCTCGGACACCGCGCGCGGCATGGCCAAGTCCGAGCTGCTGGCCGCCGGCCTCATGCTGGGCCTGTTGCAGGGCGATCCGGAAGCCTGGTTCAAATCCGGCGCCGACGACGACCTGATGACCCAGGTCGAGGCCTTGCTGGTCGAACGCGCCGCCGCCCGCGCCGCCAAGGACTGGCCCGAAGCCGATCGTATCCGGGCCGCGTTGACCGCACTCAATGTCGATGTCATGGACGGACCGACGGGAGTCTCCTGGAAGATGAAAGGCCGCGCCTGATGTACCGCATCGAACACCGTGTCGGCATCGCCGCGCCCGTCGACGACGCCTACGATATCGTGGCCGAGATCGAGGCCTGGCCGCAATGGTCGCCGATCCATAAAAAGGCCACAGGCGTTTTGAAGTTCGGCGCCCCGGTCGCGCTGGAGGAATATTACGAAGGCCTCGGCACGTGGGAACTGGCCGGGTCCCTGGCCGACTGGCAGCCCTATTCGCACATCCATGTCGTCATTCCCAAGCCCTTCTATGCCGGGACACTGATCCGCTATTTCGAGTTCGACGCCCTGTCGGCGCACGGCTCGACCTTTGCCGTGGGCGCCTTGTTCAACGGCTTTCTGGCCGAACGGGAAGGCAAGATGATTTCCGGGCCGGTGCGCAAGGGCTTCACGGCCTTTGCCGAGGCGCTGAAGGCCCGCGCCGAGGCCGCCTATCTCGCCAAGCCGGAGGACGAGCGCACGATCAACCGCTTGCCGCCCAATGCGGTGCCCGACAAGCTGAGGCCTCCGCCCGCGCCCAACTGGAAGGGCACGCAATTTTTCGGGCAGTTCGGACAGAAAAAGAAAAGGTGAGGGTGTCTTACCGTCTTTTGCAGCCTATCTATATGCGATGATTGACGAGCTTTATTCCCGCGAAATCCTGCGCCGCACCACCCAGCTGATGCATGTCGGCCGCCTGGCCTCTCCGCAGGCCAGCGCCGACCGCGTGGCCAAGCTGTGCGGCAGCACCATCCACGTCGAACTGAACATGGCCGGCGACATCGTCTGCGATTTCGCCCAGGAGGTCCAGGCCTGCGCGCTCGGCCAGGCCTCGGCCGCCATTCTCAGCCAGTCGATCGTCGGCGCCCGGGCGGACGAAGTGCTCCAGGCGCGTGACGGCCTGCGCGGCTTGCTCAAGGGCGAGGACGTGGATTTCCCCGAGCGTTTCAGGGATTTCGCCATCCTGGCCTCGGTCAAGGACTACCCGGCGCGCCACGCCTCGACCTTGCTGGCGCTGGAAGCGACGAGCGAGGCCATTCTGTCTCTACTTGCTTAATACCCCGAAGGGCGTAGTTTAGTCACCTGCTTGGGAGGTGGGACTATGGCATTAGAGGCTTCTGGTGAGAGCATAAAGCAGGCTGTTGAGGCCGCAGAGAGATTGGTCAAATTACTGACCTTCCCAGCAAAAGCTGTCGGTAAGTTTGCATATGATGAATTAGTTACACGATTTAAAATCGGATTTTCCGAATTCTTAACTGCGTCGTATAATAAATGTTGCTTTTACAAGACTGTTTTAAGTAAATCAAGTATAGATCTTTACTCAAATTACACGAATTTAAATTTATATGCTGGCGGTAGTATTGTCTCGGATTTTGATTTGATAGAGGAAATCATTGGCGGCGGGGATTTTGTTGTAACCGGAACTGCGGGCGCCGGGAAAAGTATGCTTCTTAAGTATATAACGATATCTTTGTTTCGTGGAGACTATTCCACTTTTCCAATATTTCTTGAATTGAGAAAGGTAAACGATCATTCCGGCGACCTTTTATCCTTCGTAAAGCAGCAATGTCTTCCCGATGATTCGTTTATTACGATGGATCAATTTAAGAAATCTCTGAAGGGTGGAAATTTTTTACTTCTGCTTGATGGTTATGATGAAATAAATTCTGAAATAAAGCCAAAAATTGAAGAGGGGATTTTATCTTTACGTCGAAATTTTCCAAAATTGACGGTTGTGATATCAAGTCGAGTGGATGATCGATTTCGGTCTTGGCCTAATTTCAGAGAGTATAGGGTAGATCTTCTTAATAAAAAGCAGTGCTTGGATGTTGTATCTAAGCTCTTAGTCGATAATGACGACGGAGCCCGTGACAGATTTTATAAGCAAGTCGACGAATATCTATATGCGTCGCATACTACATTTTTATCGACTCCTTTATTGATAACAATCATGCTTTTTACATATGAGAGATCGGGCGTTGTTCCTGAGCAAATGCATGAATTTTATAGTCGCGCCTATGATGCTCTTTTCGAGCGGCATGATGTGACGAAGGAGCAGTTCGTCAGGAAGAAATTCACGGGGTTGGATAAGGGGCAATTTGCCACATGTTTTTCGGCATTCTGTGCGCTAAGCTATCAGCAGCAAAATTATGAGTTTGATGAAAATAGTTTGAATCTGTATTGCGAGAGAGCTATAAAGTATTGTGAATCTAGGAAGATATCATCACCGTCGTTGAGTGTTAAATCTTTAGTTAAGGATTTAATTGAATCTGTATGTTTGCTTCAGGTTGATGGTGCATATTGGGTTTTCGCTCATAGATCATTCCAGGAATATTTTTGCGCCATATTTGTAAGTCAGCTTCCTGACGATTACTGTAGGAAATTTTGTGACGAAATTGTATTCAGGTATCAGGATTCGGTTATGCGTCTGTTCCATGGTATTGATCGGGATAAGTTTCAGAGAGTGTGGGCGTCTCCGGTTTCGACTAAAATTTTGCATAAGTTAGAATCTGATATTCCTGTATATGAAAAAATTTCTACATACACGAGCCAAATATACATAGAAGTTGAAAGCGCAAGCGGCGTCAGGGACATAAGCATTGCTGCAATGCAAGATGATGAGAATTACGATAGCATATCTATAGATTTACTCCTGGATGTATTTGAGTGTGAAACTAGCGGCCTGTATGATTCCTTGTCAGATCGCTATATTAGTCGAAGTGCGAAAGACATGCTCATAGATAAATGGGTCGGTGCGGGCGCAAACAAAATGGCCAGTTCAATTGAAAATTTTCCGAACTTAAAGTATAACTCGAATCTGACATTGTCTGTGAATAAGAAAAATGAAAGCACTTTGATTGAACTTGGAAGTGAATTGGTGCTAAGGGATGTCACGAAAGCCTTGAGGTATATTGTTAATCGTATTTCTTCTGAGGAGAATGAAAGGCGGACTTTTTTGGACAATATCCTGTAATGCGTTATGTAGCTCTATACAGGCATTTTTCTTTTAAAAATGAATAATGGTTGACCTGGCTCGCCTTTTCGGGTTTTTGCGCGCATGACCGGTCTCTATGAGCGTAGTGTCCGCGCAGGCCTTCGGGCTTACAAGCTGACCCTGTCGCCCTATATCGGCCAGGCCTGCCGCTTTACCCCGACCTGTTCGGAGTACACGGCCCAGGCCATGATCGACCACGGGCCGCTGAAGGGCGCGTGGTTCGGCGTGCGGCGCATTTGCCGCTGCCGTCCGGGCGGAGGTTCCGGCTCGGATCCGGTGCCGCCCAAGAAGGGGCAAGCCCGGCCTTAACCCGGCTTTTGTCACAAAACGGAAGCCAATACGTGCGACTCGTGGCACATAGGCCCGCAAGGCCTACCCTGAGAGTTGCCTGAACACGAACGCGATGAAGCCTGCGGTAAGGGCTACAGGTCGCAAGAGGTATGAAGATGATAGACTTGACGTTCCCCGATGGCGCCGTTCGCAGCTTCGATGAGGGGACCACCGGCCGCGCTGTCGCCGAGAGCCTATCGAAATCCCTGGCCAAAAAAGCGGTTCTGGTAAAGCTCGACGGCGAGATGCTCGATCTCGACCGCGCGCTGCCGCATTCCGGCAAGCTGGAAATCCTGATGCGTGAAGCGCCTGAAGTGCTGGAAGTGATCCGCCACGACACGGCGCACATCCTGGCCGAAGCGGTGCAGGAACTGTTCCCCGGCACCCAGGTGACCATCGGACCGTCGATCGATGACGGCTTTTACTACGACTTCGCGCGCGACGAGCCGTTCTCACTCGATGACCTGCCGAAGATCGAGCAGCGCATGCGCGAGATCGTCGACCGCGACGAAAAGATTTCGCGCGAAGTGTGGGATCGCGACGAGGCGATCAAGTACTTCTTGTCGATCGGCGAGACCTACAAGGCCGAGATCATTCGCGACCTGCCGGGCACCGAGACGATCACCGTCTACAAGCATGGCGACAAATGGCAGGACCTGTGCCGCGGGCCGCATCTGCCGTCGTCGAAGTTCGTGGGCCGTGCGTTCAAGCTGACCAAGCTGGCCGGCGCCTATTGGCGCGGCGATCAGAAAAATGCGCAACTTCAGCGCATCTACGGCACCGCCTGGACGACCGAGGCCGAGCTCGAAGCCTATGTCACGCGCCTCGAGGAGGCCGAAAAGCGCGACCACCGCAAGCTCGGCCGCCAGATGGACCTGTTCCACATGCAGGAAGAGGGCCGGGGCATGGTCTTCTGGCATCCGCATGGCTGGACGCTGTGGCGGACGCTGGAGGCCTACATGCGCCGCCGCCTCGATGCCGCGGGCTACGTCGAGGTCAAGACGCCGCAGGTGCTGGACCGTTCCTTCTGGGAAAAGTCGGGCCACTGGGAAAAGTATCGCCCCAACATGTTCGTCTGCGAAACGGTCGAGGGCGAGACCTTGTCGTTGAAGCCGATGAACTGCCCGGGCCACGTGCAAATCTTCAAGGTCGGCCTGCGCTCGTACCGCGAGCTGCCGATCCGCATGGCCGAATTCGGCGCTTGCCACCGCTATGAGCCGTCGGGCTCGCTGCACGGCCTGATGCGTGTGCGCGGTTTCACGCAGGACGACGCCCACATCTTCTGCCGCGAAGACCAGATCGTCGACGAGACGGAACGGTTCGTCCGCCTGACGCGCCAGATCCACGGCGATCTCGATATGCAGACGGCCTATATCAATCTGGCGACGCGCCCCGAAACGCGCGCCGGCAGCGATGAATTCTGGGACAAGGCCGAAGGCATGTTGCTGGAAGCCGCTCGCGCCGCCGGCGTCGAACCGGTGATCGCCGAAGGCGATGGCGCCTTCTACGCGCCCAAGCTCGACTTCATCGTCAAGGACGCCATCGGCCGCGAATGGACCTGCGGCACGCTGCAGCTTGACTATGTCCTGCCCGAGCGGCTGGACGCCGAATACGTCGCCGAGGACGGTTCGCGGCAGCGTCCCGTCATGCTGCACCGGGCGATCCTCGGTTCGTTCGAACGCTTTATCGGCATCATGATCGAAAACTACGGCGGCAAGTTCCCGCTATGGTTGGCGCCGGTGCAGGTCGTTGTGGCGCCGATCACGTCCGACGCCAACGACTATGGCGAAAAAGTCGCACAACGTTTGCGTGCGGCGGGCCTGCGCGTCGAAAGCGATTTACGAAACGAAAAAATCAACTACAAGATACGTGAGCATTCGCTGGCCAAGGTGCCGGTGATTGCCGTCGTCGGCCGCAAGGAAGCTGAGACCGGCGAAGTGGTGCTCCGTTTCCTCGGAAGCGATGGTCAAACCACATTGAATCTTGATGCCGCGGCTGAGCGTTTGAGGGGCGAAGCTCTGCCGCCGGATCTGCAACCTGGGGCGTAGGGGGACTGAGGGATGAGCTATCTGACACCGTCGATCATCGAGATCCTGAAAGAGCGCAAGCTCGCCACGGACGAGACGGAATATTTCCTGCACTCGCTCGAAGCGACGCCTGCGAGCGGGACCGGCGTCAGCCTGATCATGATCGTCTACCATACGGGCGCCATCCTCTTCGACAGTATCGAGCGCGTACTGAAGGATCCGCGGGTCACCGAATTCATCCTGATCGACAACGGCTCAAGCGAGAAGGTGGCGCAGCGTCTGCGCGACCTGGCCGAGAGCTACCGCCATATATTGCTGGTGCAGGGCCAGGGTAATATCGGTTTCGCCAAGGCGGCCAATCTGGGTGGCCACCTGGCGCGCGAGCCGTGGCTGGTCTTCCTTAACCCGGACGCCCATGTCCGCGGCGACACCATCGGCCGGCTGATCGAGGCCGCCAAGGGGCAGCCTTCGCCGTGCGTGATCGGCGCCCGTGTCCTCAACCCCGACCTGACCGAACAACGCGGCGCCCGCCGCGGCGAGGTCACGCCGGTCACCACATTGCTGAGCCTCAGTCGTCTGTCGCGCAAGGTGAAGAGCCTGCGCCGCTTCGAGATCCATCTCGAGGACGAGGCCGTGCCGCTGGCGCCGGCGCCGGTGCCGACCATATCGGGTGCCTGTTTTGCCGTGTCGCGCCGCGACTTCGCCGTCCTCAAGGGCTTCGACGGCAGCTTCTTCCTGCACGTCGAGGATGTGGACCTGTGCTGGCGCGCCCGTGAAATGGGCGGGACCGTGCTGTTCCATCCCAATGCCGAGGTGATTCACGAGGGCCACACTTCGCGCGTCGAGCCGATTTTCGTCGAATGGAACAAGGCCTGGGGCCTGATCTACTATTTCGGCAAGCGGGCCGAAGGTCTGTGGCGCCGGCTATATGTCTGGGCTCTGGCCCCGGTCATTATCGGCGTGTCGCTGAGCCGCGCCGCCTTCCGTCCGCGCCTGCGCGACGACGAAGAGAAGTAGACAGTCGTTTCATCTTAAAGAACGACTTTGACGTCTGAGCGCTAATCTCCGAACGCGAAGCGTGAGGCAAGGGCGGCAAAAATACGTCTTTGGCCGCTCGAGCCAATGCGAGGCTGAGCCTACGGGCCCATTTTCTCTCTTAAGGAAGGTTGGGGCGCTTGATCGCTAACCTCCGAACGCGTTCGCGTTCGGCAACGGCGACCGCCCGCCCGAGCCAATGCGAGGAGCCTCGCGGCGCTTGAGCGCTAACCTCCGAACGCGTTCGCGTCCGGCAAGGGCGCCCGCCCGCCCGAGCCAATGCGAGGAGCCCATTTTCTCTCTTAAGGAAGGTTGGGGCGCTTGA